>Ga0209542_10005055_pt1 | contig 26698 bp, 34 predicted proteins | sample RifCSPhighO2_01_FD_184028 | JGI IMG/M metagenome (GOLD analysis project Ga0209542, IMG submission 184028) | Soil microbial communities from Rifle, Colorado - Rifle CSP2_plank highO2_0.1 (SPAdes) (version 2) | ecosystem: Environmental > Terrestrial > Deep subsurface > Rock core/Sediment ...
CTAATTCCATGCACTTGGCGGAAAGACGTTTGAATTCATCAAGCTTGCCATCATGGATCTTGAGCCTAGCAATACCTTGAATTTCACTAATCTTTGGTTTGTTCATAAATTTATTTTACCAGACCTACTATTTAAGTTTTTCTTTGGCGGCAAATTATTTTTTTCTTCTTACTTCTTAGCCGTCTCATAGACGAGCGCAATAACACCAAGCGGAAGCGTTTTGGTTTCGATGAGAGCAAGTTTTGTCGTTGTCGCCTCTTCTTTAAAGAACCGCTTGCCCTCTCCCATAATAATTGGGGAGATGAGAAAACGATATTCGTCAATAAGATCAGCCTCGATGAGCGATTGAGTCAGGATGGCACTACCGAGGATAAGTATGTTACCACCAGTATCGTTTTTAAGCTTTCTAATTTCCTCGACAACATTCTCTTTAATAATCTTTTGCGTGTTATTCCATAGGAATTCCGGAGGTGTTGACGCGACGACATATTTCGCCATACTGTTGAGTTTCGCCGCAGGACCGTTATCGTCATTCTTCTGAGTAGACCAGTATGGAGCCAGCATGTTATAGGTGGTGCTTCCAAGAAGGAGTGCGTCAGCCGATCCGATAGTTTTGGTGATATGCGTAGCACGTTCTTCGCTGTGGTATGGCATCCACCACTTTCCGAAGTATTGAGGATCTGCATCGAAGACTCCGTCGAGCGATATCCATTCTGATACGATTAGTTTTCTCATAATTACTATAAATTGGTTAAAAGTTTATAAATAATTCGTTTTTCGGAATGGAGTGGAGAAAACACCATATTATCCCCCTCTATAATAAAAGAAAAAATCAAATTTATCCATATCTTTTGAAAGCCTATCATTCCTTATTCTCCGTTAGAAAAATATTTTTTGAATTGCGTATAACAAGATTTATAAATGATGGAGAGGAATGGTGTATCTATGCAGGCGGCAGATGATGCTCAGCTCCAAAGAGGGTGGATGACGAGAGGGATATACGCAGCCATGTTCCTGTTTGTCCTGGCCATTGTGGTATCCTGCGCCCCGACCATGCCGGAAAGAGAAGCCGGAACTGCCGTGCCGGAACCAGGTTTGCCATCAAGCCCGGGGGCGGAACCGGTATCAGTCTCTCAAAAACCTGAAGAGGTAATCCCTGAGGTGGACAATGTTCCGGCAGAGCGATTGTCTTTTTCCTGGGAGAAAGACAGCGGCCCCAGGGTGATAGACGGGTCTGTCCCCTTTGTCCATGCCCTGAAAGACGGGAAAGTCCGCCTGTATTACTGCAGCGGCAGGGGGATATTGTCCGCTGTTTCTCAAGACGGCCTGACTTTTGCAAAAGAGCAGGGAGTCAGGATCTCCCCGGGAACAGGGTTTGAATCCATCGTCTGCGACCCTACTGTTGTCGATCTTCCGGGCGGAAAGATGAGGATGTACTACAAGGGCGCGAATAGCCAGAACCCCGGGCCGGGGCAGTCGATACACAAGATCTATTCCGCAATCTCTGCAGACGGCTTGGTTTTCCAAAAAGAAGGGCTGAGGATAGATTCAGAGACGAACGGCGACAACGGCTGGGCCTCTGTCCCCGATGCAATCATCCTTCCTGACGGCCGGGTGAGGATGTACTACGTGACCGCCGCAGAGGTGGAGCACGGGATCGGCTCAGCAATATCCCCTGACGGGCTTGATTTTGTGAAAGAGCCGGGGATCAGGATCCCCAACCTGGTCGATCCGGCATCGGTCAGTATCGGCGGCAGGTACGTGCTTTTTGCCGCGTCTATAGATGAAAGGTTCGGCCAGGTCCCCAAGGGGATATATTATGCAGAATCATCGGACGGGCTTGATTTCGGCGGGCCGACGGCGGTGTTCCAGGGGAACGATGTGTATGATCCCTCGGTCCTGCAGATCGATGAGGAGACCGTCCGCGTGTTCTACGGGAAAGTCATTCCCCCACAGCCGCCCGCGGTCGAGAGCCACACCGGGAAGATGATAAGGTAAGGCTTTGGGCAGGGGGAGTTCGGCGTGTTTTTTCTGCAGATGCCGGAGCGCAGGTCCAGTATGGTGCAGGTCAGCCAGACAGATGCTTGGAGATTAAATCTGCTTTTTCCTTGCGATGGGTCAGTGCATAGAATTTTTTGGCATAGGCAAGCGGCAAGATGGGGATTCGTAGATTATTCCACGAGATTTTTTCAGCCCGGTCTAACATCCCCAATTCCCGGTTATGGTAAGAATGGATTTCAATTTCAAAACCACGGATATCACAAACCAGCGAATGGGCATTTATCCGCGTAATGATTTGGAGAGCTCTTTTGTGGAGACTGCATATCCTAACTTGAAGAATCGCGCTTCATATGTCCAGAGCTTGCATTCTTTTGCGAGGCAAAGCGCTAAGAAATCTTCATCTTTGCCATGCCCCTGAAGCAGCTCTTTTGCGTTCGAAAGGTAGCCTTGGTATGCACTAAGGGCAACAAACTCTATCCTGCGGAGGAGGATTAATGCCACAGCCTCAAACTCTGGCCTGCTGAATGCGGCTTTCTCCATTATTTCGTCTTTATGCCTGAGGAATTCTTCTTTAAGCCTTTCAGGGGCAAATAGATGCAACGATGGATTGAAGACGATGTCAATGATCTCTCCTTCTGAGATCAGTATCCTGAAGAGGACATTTGCGTCAATGACCACCCCCAATCAGATCAGGCCTTCGCTTTTCAGCCGCTGGTGCATTGCTGTTTTCACCATTTCAGCAAGCTGGCCGGCATCCTCCTGGGTCAGCTTAGATTTTGAGATTATTTTTCTGAATCTCTCGAATTCCTCGGCAAGCTTTACCCGGTTTATCGCTTCTTCCCTGGCGAGCTCAGACCAGTTCACCCAAGAAAGGCTCTCCATGTCTTCCTTGACCTTGTCCGGGATGGCGAAGGTTACGGATGCCATGAGAGATCGCCTTTTGCCTGAAGGTTCTTGAGCAGCTCTGTTTTTTGGATAATCATGTTCCTGAATACCTCGGACCACTTTATCTCGGGGAATCTATCCATCTCTTTTTTTACGGCATCAGGGATGGAAAGTGTTATGGTTGCCATGATCTGCCTCCCTTGGATTATGTTGGTGCACAGAAAGCTGTCTATATTTATAAATCTTTCTATATCGCGACCAGGGAGATAAGTACGCATTGCGTGTCGCTGTTTGCTGACCAGAGGCGAAGGCGAGAGCGCAGCGGGGTCAAGCGCATCAGTGTCCCAGAGGCCGCCGAAAGGTTATTATAGGATAAGAAGGGGGTTTATGCCATGAGATCAAAGAGAGACCGTTTGGTGATTCTGGCTCTATCGGTCATTTTGGTCGTCTTCATGAGCGGATGCGTGCAACAAGGGAGCTTTGGGTCTGAAAGGCCGGGTGAGGCGGTTGACCAGGATAAAGATGCCGATGAATCCGGTGCAGTGGCTCCAGGGCCGGTGCGGGATAAGGGATTGGGGGCTCTCTGCCCGGACGAGGAAGGATGCAGATCTTTCTGCCGGGACAATCGGGGGCGGTGTGAATCGTATTGCCGGGGAAAAGAGATTGAGTTCTGCCGGATTATCTTCCCGCCAGATCCTGAAACAGGGGATTTTGGCCCGCAAGGGAATAACGGATGCGCTGGCGAAGGGACTGTTGTTTTTACCTCACCGCCCATGCGTATCGAGGACATTGGGATGATCGAGCCGATGGGCTTGATGATTGGCGGCCATGTGACGCCTATCGACCACGGCTATTATTACGCAAAAGGATGGGCCTCCCCGGATAGCCGGGAAGATGCTGCAGAATTCCGTGACATCATGGCGCCAGCATCAGGGGTGGTGACCAGCGTGCAGAGCATGCCGCAAGAGTATTCCTCCAGCAGTATCGGCGATTATCGGCTGGTCATCCATCACACGTGCTCGTTTTATACCATCTATATCCATGTCAACCAATTATCAGAGAAATTGCAGGCCGTTGCAGATACGCAAGACACCGTCGCAGTCGCGGCAGGGGAGGTCATAGGGAAAGCGCCCGGGTTTGATTTTTCGGTGCATGATGATGGGGTGATCCTTCCGGGGTTCATTGTTCCTGAGACGTATGCCGCTGAACCGTGGAAACTGCACAACGTCGATATGTTCGATTATTTTGCTGAGCCCATACGAACACAGCTCTTGGACAGGAACATTCGCCAAAAAGAGCCCCGCGGAGGGAAGATCGATTACGATATTGACGGGAGACTGGCGGGCAATTGGTTTGAAGAGGGCACCAACGGTTATTTTGGCAAGGCGGAGTACCGGCGCATGTCCGGCTATTGGAGTACGCACCTCGCCTTTGCCTATGACGGCTTGGATCCCGCATTGGTCATCGTCTCGATGGGCGACTATGATGGTGAAGCAAGGCAGTTTGCGGTCAAAGGCAATGCCCCGGATCCAAAAGACGTCGATACCACGGACGGCATAATAAGATATGAGCTTGTCCCGTACGGTTACCTGACGGACAAAGACGAGAATTGGGACGGATGGAATTTCGCCAGGATCTCCGGAGCGTACAGGCATGACGGGCAGGTTCACGGTGTAGCCTTGGTGCAGATGCTGGAAGAGAGAAAGATAAGATTTGAGGTTTTTCCGGGAAAGGCAGCATCGCAAGTGGACGGATTTACAGAAGATGGTAAGGTTTATGAGAGATGAGTTGGCGCCGATATATTTTTATAAGTCCGGTTTATTCAACAGGTTATGGGGTATGAAGCGGTCATCTTTGATTTGGACGGGACACTGGTGCATACCGCCCCGGAATATAGATATCAGATAGTTGGGCAGACATTACAGGATTTGGGAACCACATCTTCCCGTCATGATATTGACCGGTTTTGGTTTGAAGCAAGAAGAGATGCGATTATAAAAGAATGTTTTGGGTTAGAGCCTGAAAAATTTTGGGAAGTGTATAGAAAACACGATACGATGGGATTGAGAAGGCAGTTCACCAGGCTGTATGACGATGTTGGTTTTATAAAAGAGCTCAGGCGAGACGGTTATAAGACTGGGATAGTCACCGGGGCTCCGATGCATGTTGCATCCCTGGAGATCGGGATGCTGGGCGAGGGGGATTTTGATGGGGTGGTTATAGCCCAGATTTCAAATGGGATACAGCCAAAACCGCATCCGCATGGGTTGGAGTCTTGCCTGGAGCTTTTAAGGGTAGACAAAAGTAAGGCGGTTTATGTGGGAAATGCGGATGAGGACGTGGCGACTGCAAAAAATGCACAAGTGTATGATGTTCTTTTGGTAAGAGGAGAACACGACTTTCCAGATGTAAATCCCTCGCTGAGAATTCATTCTTTATATGAGTTAAGACAACTGCTAGGACTTCGAGGCGCCAACTCTGATTAAAAGTAACTTATAGAATTCTTGTTATACGTAGCGAGGCTTTGATGCCGAGCGGTGTTTTTAAGCCACCGAAAATGAGGTTACTGCTGTAGTTTTTGCCAACATTTCTGTAATAGGCAGCTATATGGGCGCAGTATCTATAATTAGGGAGTTCCGAGAAGAAGCGTTACATTTATATAAAATTAGGTTTTAATCTGTTGTATGAAGATAAGTTGTATTATTCCTGCATTCAATGAAGAGTCGACAATTATCACGGTAATCAAAAATGTAAAGAAAGTTAAAGTAATAAATGAGATTATAGTTGTTGATGATGGTTCTACGGACAATACTTATAAAAAAGCAAAATCAGAAAAAGTTAAAGTGATCAAACACGCCAAAAATAAAGGAAAAGGGGCGGCTATCAAGACAGGGGTGTTCTATTCTTCTGGGGATGTTATTCTGTTTCTTGATGCAGATTTATGCTCAATTTCGCCAAAAAAGATCGCATCAATTCTTCAACCACTTGAAAATGATGAAGCTGATTTTGTTAAAACTTCTTTTACAAGGGCAAGAGGCAGGGTTACAGAGCTTGTAGTAAAACCATTGTTTAGTGTAATTTTCCCATTCATAAAATTTAATCAACCGCTTAGTGGACAATTTGCGATTAAAAGAGATTTGCTGAATGAATTAAAAATTGACGATAAATGGGGCGTGGATATACAGATACTGCTGCAATTAGTGAAAAAAGGAGTGCGGATATCGGAAGTGGATATAGGAAAACTGAAGCATAAAAAGCAGCCTATGGAAAATTTAGCTATTATGTCAGAACAAGTTATTAAGACTATATTATCTGAACTGGGCATTATAGCGAACAAGCATAAACTGGTATTATTTGACTTTGATAAAACCCTCATAAGAGAAAGCAGTATTGAGGTAGTCGCTAAAGAGTTTGGATTTCAGAAGGAACTTCAAAAGTTGAGGGCAGATTATGAAAATGGGGAAATCAAAGATTATAATATCACATTAGAACTTGCAAATCTCATTAAAGGCAGAACAGAAACGGATTTTGACAAGATATTTAAGAAGATAAATCTAAGAAGAACGGCAAAAGGAATGATTGACGGACTTAAAAAGAGACAGTATAGCACGGGTATTATTTCTGTTGCTTTCTCTCCAATAATCCACTATTTTGCTGATAAGCTAGGAATAGACAGAAGCAATGTTATTTGTCCTATTCTTGTAACTGATAAATATGGAAAATATACTGGAGAGGTTATCGCAAAAACAAGATATAATTCAAAATGCTGCGATAAGATTATCTGCAAAGCAGATGCAGCCAAAGAGCTTATGAAAAAGTTAAACGTTAAACCTGAAGAAAGTATAGCTGTTGGTGATGGAAAATCGGATGCATGTTTATTTCGTGCCTGCGGACTTTCTTTAGCTTATAAACCTCTTGCTTCTATTGGAGATATTAAGATTTTAAATTTGGCAGAAGTGCTAATATACGCTGAGTAGGATAAGGAGATATCTTTTAATAATTCCGTGGGCTAAGTCTCCCCGCGTCGCGCGGGGGTAGATGAATGCCTGCCATGCGCGAAGCGCATCAGAAGCCCTTTGCGTTCTCCCGTATGTATCCCGCAACCACTTCCGCAGAGATATGCCCCGCTGTTCCGCAGTAGTAGCTTGACGCCAAGAAATCATCCGAGTAGCGCGTGTCACGGATGGCTGAGAACCTCTGCCGAAGGTCCCGGGACGTCCATGCCTTGAGCGACTGCAAGGAGCGACCCCGCAGGGGGAAAACCATAATAAGGGAGAACGAAGCGAAGTGTTTTCCAGCACAGAGAGCGCTGGAAGGGGGAGGCTCCAGACGTAAGACTGGGAAGTTTCACTAAATCTTCTTGTTTGCGGCCCTGCCGTACATACCCTCTTCAGCCCGCTGCCTTTGCGATCTCCGCCAGGTACCTTTCCTTATCCCAGGAATCCGGCGCCTTAAGGAGCTGCTTCCCGTCTTTGAGGATAACCTTAGTGTGCTGGTAGGGTATCCCAAACTCCTTTGCCAGCGCCTGCTCTGCATCATCTGTCTCGGAATCGCGGTAATTCACGCGGAAGCCGATCACCTTCTCCTGATCCAGTTCGTTGAATGCAGCAAGCGCCTCAGGCTCCTCTGCCCTGCAGATCGGGCACCAGCTGGCATAGAAGTTCAGGAGGATGACCTTTCCCTCTGCTTTTGCCTTTTCATAATCCTGCATGGTGAATGCAAGATACGGGGAAGCGCTTCCTGCGAGCACTGCTCCCGCATATCCATTGGTGACTATCATCTCCTCAGTATCCGGGGCATCAGGCAGCGGCATGGCGCCGGATATGATCCCTTCGTCCTGCCCTTGCGGCGGCTGCGCCGCTTCCTGCGCTCCGCATGCTGCCAGCACCAACGCAATCCCGATAATCATCATCCATCTCATGGTTTCACCTCTCTTTCTCCAGGAGCCCTATGCCTAAACCAAACACACCGACCACTGTATGCAGCACCGTATCCATCATGCTGAATGCCGCCAGTCCCGCAAAGTCCGGGAACAGCCAGCCGAACAGGGCAACATACAGGAAGAATGCGCCGTTGGCAATGCAGAACGGCCTCCAGAATGCCTTCCGGCCCCAGCCCACGGCGATGACGATGATGCCGAGCAGGACATGGAAGAGCTTGTGCAGGGATTCCGGGGAAAGGCCGGCATCCAGGTATTCCGGGACCAGGGTCACGATGACTGCGGCAAATGCGATGCCGATGATGCGGGTATACCATTTGGCGAGATACATAGCTCACTGTGAATAGCTGCTATTTATATAATTTCCTCTGCTCCCGAAAGGGCTATAAACAGATGGCGTTTCCACACCAGTCTTATGGAAGATCGCCGGCTGCAAATATTATTGACCGCTCTCCGTCTATCCGACTTGGAGATGGCTTATCTCGTACGCCTGGAAAATTCCAGGATAATTAACAACCTGACGTATCGGATTACCTGTAATGGTGACGATCCCGCCCTCATACAGATGACCGGAACCCTTCGAGAAAGGCGCTACGCTTGTGCACACTGCGAGGTAACTCTTGATCTCTCCACGCCGAAAGGCTTGGAGCACTTCCTCATCAGCGCCATAAGCGAGAGCCCGGCTCCGATGGTATTTGGCGATTATGTTGGTATGCTTCAGGTCCAGCTCACCTTCGGAGCAGGTGATCCAGCGCGCAACGCCCGCGAAAGGCTTGTCCTTATGGACCTGTACCCCCCTAGCGGCTGACACCGGGGCATCCACCGCAAATCTTATAAAAAACCCAATATTCCCTCTTGCTATGAAGCTTGTCCTTCTCCTTCTTGCGCTCAGCATACTTCTGGCTTTCCCTGCGACCGCGCAGGAAGCAGAGGTCGGCCTCTATATCCTCAACCTCGGCAAGTTTGACGTGGCCACCGGCTCATTCACCGCTGACTTCTACCTTTCCATGAAATGCGATGAGGGATGCACCCCTGACTTTGAGTTCATGAACGGGAGGGCGGTAAGCGTGGACCGGATCATCGATGAGCCGGATGAGCGGTTCTACCGCATCCTGGCCAACCTCAACAGCCCGGTAGACCTCAGGAGATTCCCTTTTGACCGGCAGCAGATGCAGGTCATCATCGAGGACAAGCGGCAGCAGGCTGACGTGATCACCTATGCCCCTGCAATCCAGGAGAGCGGGATTGATAAATCCATCGCGTTTACGGGATGGCGGATTGACGGATGGAGGGCGGAGCAGCGGGAGCATGCCTATCCGCTGTATAATGAAACCTACTCGCAATACGTGTTCAGCGTGGATATCTCCCGGATACCGTTCAACTCCTTCCTCAAGACCTTCCTGCCAGTGCTCTTCATCGTGCTCATCGTCATGTTCACCTATATCATGGATCCGGACAAGATATCCAGCAGGCTGACCGTGGCCAGCTCCAGCCTGATCGCTGCAGTGATGTTCCACATCTCCATCGCGAACCAGATACCGCCGACCGGCTACCTGACAACCGCGGACAAGTTCATGATACTCACTTATCTCTTCCTGCTCGCCACCATCATCCTGAATGTGCTGCTGCTGGAGCTGCACGAGCTGAAGCGCATGGAGCTGGCGGAGAAGATCCACCGGCGGACGGAGTACGCGGTGTTCGTTGCTGTGCCCATCATCTACCTGCTGTTCTTCATCATTGTGCTGTAGGGAGAGATTTTTAAACCCCCTGCGCTTTGCATCCGCCTATGCGATTCACCATCACCCACCAGAGCGGCGGCGCGCGGGCGGGCATCCTGGAGACGCCGCACGGCAGCATCGAGACGCCGGCATTTGTCCCGGTGGGGACCCGGGCGTCGGTCAAATCCCTCTCCGGCCAGCAGCTGCACGAGCTCGGCGTGCAGGTATTCTTCGTGAACACGTACCATATCATGCAGCGGCCAGGGGTGCCTATCATCAGGAGGTTCCGGGGGCTGCACGGCTTCATGCACTGGGACCGGCCGCTGATGACCGATTCCGGGGGATACCAGGCATTCTCCCTGGGGCTGGGCATGGAGCATGGGGTGGGCAAGATGAGCAACATGTTCCCCGGTGAGCATAGGGGGCCGCCAGCCCGGAAGGCGCAGCCGCTGGCAAAGATCGATGACTCCGGGATCACCTTCAAGTCGCACCTGGACGAGAGGCGGATCACGCTGACCCCCCGGGATTCCATCAGGATCCAGGAGGCGCTGGGCGCAGACATCATCATGGCGCTTGACGAATGCACCTCACCGCTGTCTGATTATGGGTATGTGGAAAAAGCAGTCCAGCGGACTCATGAATGGGCTAAAATATGCAAGGAGGTGCATAAAAAAAAGGCCCAGGCGCTCTACGGCATTATCCAGGGCTCTGACTTTAAGGACCTGCGGCAGGAGGCTGCTGATGATATCTCTGCATTAGACTTTCCGGGCATCGCTATTGGCGGGAGCATGGGCCGCACCAAAAAGGACATGCACCGCATCCTCGGATGGGTGGTCCGGCGCCTGGACGCGGAGAAGCCGCGGCACCTGCTGGGCATCGGCTATGTCGACGATGTCTTCGCGGCAGTCCAGCGGGGGATCGACACCTTTGACTGCGTCGTGCCGACACGGCACGCGCGCTCCGGGCTGCTGTTCATCTCGCCGCAGGCTGGGGGCAGGAGAGAGAACAAATGGCGGATCCAGATCGACAACAAGAGATTCAAGGCCGATACCCGGCCCCTCGATCCCCATTGCGGATGCCCGGTCTGCAGGAGCTATTCGCGCGCATACCTCAACCACCTCTTCAACATGAAAGAACTCGCCTTCTACCAGTTGGCGACGTACCACAATGTGCACTTCTTCATGCGGCTGATGGAAGAGATTAGGGAAGCTATTCATGCAGATACCTTTGCAAAACTCAGGCGTAGCTGGCTGAAGTAATGTTTATAAGCTGAACGTCATATTCTCTTGTTATGAACATCACCAAATTCCGAAAAGGTCGGTTTGGCATTCGTTTGGAGGCACGGCTCAAGAATGCCGCATTAGTACATGCACGGGAGCAACTTGGTTTATCCGCACGAAAGGTCGCTGAACAGATCGGAATTAGTTATGTGCAATACTTAGCATACGAAGGGATGCGGGCATTTCCTTCAGAGCAACGGCAACACCAGATTTGTGATTTTTACCGGAATGCAGGAGTGTTTATCTTTGAGGATGATGTATTCCCTCCTCAACTGAGAGGGAACTATTTCAAAAGAAAATATATAGCTGAAGCTGAGGTACCACCGGAAAATCTGATCGCATTATCTCCATGCAGCCAAAGATTATTGCCTGCTATGCGTAATGCAGTTGAGGACCGGCTTACTGCAGAAGACTTTAGAACAGATCTTACTGATACTTTATCAGTACTCTCTCCGCGAGAAGCAGATATTGTCCGTAGGTATTATGGCATAGGCCGGGAGCCGGAGACACTTGAGGAGATAGGAAAAGTGTACTCTCTCACTCGAGGAAGAACCCAGTTTATCAAAGAGACAGCAATTCGGCGCTTGAGGCATAGTCGTAAAAGTAACGTGCTGCGGGAGTATTTTGGAGAGGCAATTAGTGACGATTATTTGGACAAAAGTGATGACACTGATTGACTTTCTCCGCCTTTCAGTCCGAGGCTTTACTGTCTTAAACGTGACATCTCCTACCAGAATTCCCCATGCGGCTCCTGCTCCTCCAGAAACGGTTCTACCCCCATCGCCAATCCAAACCCATCCTTCTGTTTTTTGGTCTTGATTTTTGCTTTCATGTGACCTCACTTCCCGCAGCAGGAGCGCATCTCCTCGACATCGCAGAATGTCGCGAAGAAATGCCGGAGATGGGCGTTCAGCTCCTTCTTCCCTTTCGGGGTGAGGGCATACCGCTTTCTTTTGTCCATGCTGAGCAGGCCTTTGGCCCTGAGCTCCTTCAGGGCGGGATAAATCGTGCCCGGGCTCGGCTGGTGGCCCTTCCGCTTCCCCAGCTCCCGGGCGAGCTCCGCTCCGGTCATCTGCTGCCTGCTGAGCAGCCACATCACCAAGAAGGACAAGAATCCCCTCATCTCGCAGAGCGCCATGGTGATATTATCCTGCTTCATCTATAAAAAACTTACCTTATACTGCCCAGGCGCCGCCTCAGCGGTGCGACGCCCTCGCTACACTCAGGCTGCTCGGATGATACCTCCTCGCCGCACGCTACGGCGGCGCCTGCCCAAATATATCGGATAACCGATAAATATATAAACATGCCCCTTTCCCCTGATATCGGACATCCGATAATCTGTCCGGAGGTGTGACATGGAATGCGGGACGGGCTGCTGCAGTGAAAGCATGGGCAGAAGCTTCCTCACCAGGGAGGAGCAGATCGCCAAGCTCGAGGGCTACAAGCAATGGCTGGACAGCGAGAGCAAGGGCGTTGCGGAAGCGATCGACAAGCTGAAGAAGGCGTGATAAGAACTGATTTTTTTATTTTTTATTTTTATACCCCTATGCCGGATTAGCTTAGCTGCGGAGACCCCTAACCCTCTACCTGTTTTTCTGCATGATATCTTAAGACACGTACCACTAAATGTTTAATACTTAATAGTAGTAAAATACAGAAAAGTTTAAATACCCTGCGTTATTGCACTTATTTTGCACATGGCAGACGAATATCATTCTCCCGGAAAACTACCGCGAGAGGCACCTGATAGGCTGACCTATATTGCCCCGGTGCGGAGAGACAAACCAGTAGGCTCAGGCTTGAGGAATGCGTTGTTGTATGACGCGCGGAAACAAGCGGGCCTCACCATCGCAGAAGCATCTAAAGGGATTGGAATAAGTACCGCGTCTCTCGATAGTTATGAACTCGTCCACAGATGCCCGAGTCCCCCCCTCCAACAAAAAATCTGTGCATTTTACCGCTCGTTGGGCATCTCATTAGAAGAATCAGCAGTTTTCCCACTAGAGTTTCGAGACTATTGCGCAATCCGCAAAGATGGTGTTTCTGAAGATGATATCCTCTCGCAGGCAGTCCCGTTGTACCGATGCCCGGAACGCATGCTTCCCCGAGTATACAACCATGCAGAAGCTCTCTTGTATCGCCAAGACCTAGAAACCGACATCAAAGAGGCATTGTCCCTCCTTACTCAACAGCAGCGGATGGTCCTCGGGCTGTATTTTGGAATCGGCGACCAAGCACACTCTTTAGATGAGATTAGCAGTATTTTTTCCCTCACCAGGGAGCGGATCAGGCAAATCAAAGAAGTGGCGATAAAAACATTGCGTCGTAAATCTAAGAGTCGTGAATTGCTTCGGTCCTATCTTGCAGGGGAAGACAGCATTGGGTAACATTTAAATAAAAACCCTATATTCTTTTTTGGATGCTCACCACAGCATTCATCCTCTCCGGGGGGTTTGGGGAGAGGTTACGGCCGCTGACCGACCATACTGCCAAGACCCTGCTGCCGATCCAGGGCAGGCCGAAGGCAGCGTGGAACATGGAGCTGGCGCAGCGGTACGGGATCTCGCGGATCGTCCTGGGGCTCGGGCAGAAGGCGGAGCAGTTCCGGCAGCATTTCGGCGATGCGGTATCTTATTCTGTCGAGCAGGAGCCGCTGGGCACTGCCGGCGCGCTGAAGATGGCCCAGCAGCTGATAGGCGGCGGTACATTTGTGATGATGAACGGGGACGAGATGAAAGACATCAATCTCCGGGAGATGCTGGCGTCCCACCAGAAGAACCATGCGCTCGCCACCCTGGCGATTACCGAGGGTGATGTATCCCGGTCGGGATGCGTGCAGATGGACGGCGAGAGGATCAGTTCTTTCATCGAGAAGCCGGAGCTGGAGGCTGCGCCGTCAAAACTGATCTCCGCAGGACTGTATATCCTTGAGCCCGGGATATTCGATTATATCCCTGCAGGCAGGCGGTTCTCCATCGAGAAGGAGGTCTGGCCGCTGCTGGCTGCGGAGGGCAGGCTGTTCGGCTACCGCTTCTCCGGGCAGTTCCTGCAGACCGACACGATGGAAAAATACCAGGCAGCGGAGCGGCTGTGGAATGGGTTCCGGGAGCCAGCATGGACAGCCTGAAGCATGCGGTGCAGCAGGGGAAGAAAGAGATCCGGGTGGGGGATATTGTGATATCCCGGGATACTTTTACAGTCATCGCCGGGCCATGCAGCGTGGAAAGCAGGGAGCAGATCATCGAGACGGCAAAAGCAGTGAAATTCGCAGGCGCGCAATTGCTGCGGGGAGGGGCGTTCAAGCCCCGGACGTCGCCGTACTCGTTCCAGGGGCTGGGAAAAGAGGGACTGGAGCATCTTGCGGCGGCAAGGCAGGAGAGCGGGCTGCCGATCGTTACTGAAGTGATGGATACCCAGGACATCCCGCTGGTTGCGCAGTATGCTGATGTCCTCCAGATCGGCGCCAGGAACATGCATAATTTTGCATTGCTGAAAGCGTTGGGAAATATCAACAGGCCGGTCATCCTGAAACGCGGGATGTCTGCGACCATACCGGAACTGCTTTCTGCTGCGGAATACATCATGCACGCAGGAAACCATCAAGTCATCCTCTGCGAGCGGGGGATCAGGACATTTGAGAATTCTACCAGGTACACGCTGGACTTAAATGCGGTGCCGGTGCTTCAGGAGCTGAGCAACCTTCCGGTCTTTGTGGACCCGAGCCACGGCATCGGCATCCGGAGGCATGTGCCGGCGATGGCAAAAGCGGCTGTTGCCGCAGGGTGCTCGGGGCTGCTCATCGAGGTGCATCCGCATCCTGAGCAGGCGCTGTCTGACAAGGAGCAGCAGCTGGACTTCGGGGAATTCACTCAGCTAATGGCCGAAGTCCGGCGGATGCGGGGGAAGTGAATATACTATCGCTGCGTCCAGCGCCGGTATGCACTTATCGTAGGCAGCCAGGTCGGATGGAGCCGCTGCGCCGCATCTTCCGGAGCGATCCATTCGTATGCGGTGTGCTCAGGGCTCAGGACTACTCTTTCTGACCTCGGGCGGCAGAGAAAGATCAGCATGGTGATCTTCTGCCCATCATCCCGGGTGAAATGATCCACATGCAGGGGATACACGACCTCAATATCCAGGCCGGTCTCTTCCCTGACCTCACGCTGCAGCCCGAGATACGGATCCTCGCCCAGCTCCAGCCTGCCGCCGGGAATCTCCCAGGCGCCGGGCTTGTGGACATCATTGTCGCGGCGCCTGATGACGAGCAGTTTCCCTGCATCGCTGATGATGAATGACTTGGCTGCGAGGCGGAAGGGGTCCATGGGGCTGGATTTTTTGAGCATTATAAAAAACTGCCGCCTGCCTTGGGTTGGTGCGAAACTCTCATTCGTGCGTATGCGGAGCCTGAACATGCCTCTCCACTTCGCTTCGCTCAGGTCGTAGAGCACCCTCCTGCGGAGCTCTACTGATGGGCAGACACGCATACGCACCGATTTTCGCACTAACCCTCGCCTGCCTTCCACAACCTTTAAATATAGTGTAACCAGAACATTATCCATGCAAGAAGGCACCATGCGGGTTGCGGTGGATGCAGTGGTGTTTACCATCATGCATGACGAGCTGCGCATCCTGCTGATCAAAAGAAAATACGAGCCCTTCCAGGGAAAATACGCGCTGCCCGGCGGCTTTGTCCATGCAGATGAAGAACTGGAGCATGCCTGCCAGCGTGAGCTGGAAGAGGAGACCAATGTCCAGCAGATATTCCTGAAGCAGTTCGGCGCGTATGGGGGAGTGAAACGGGATCCCCGGGGAAGGATTCTTTCTGTCGCGTATTTTGCGCTGATCCGCCCGGAGCAGAAGCTTATCGCCTCTTTCGATGCCACGGAACCGAGATGGCATTCGGTCTATGACCTGCCTGAGCTAGGATTTGACCATAGCAAGATCATCGCTGACGCCCTGCGCCAGCTCCGCTATGAGCTGCAGACGACGAACATCGCGTTCCAGATCCTGCCCGAGAGATTCACCCTGCGGGAGCTCCAGCAGGTCTATGAGCTGGTGCTGGACAAAAAGCTGGACAAGCGGAACTTCCGGAAGCGCATCAAGGAGCTCCGGATACTGGAAGAGACTGCCGAGCACAAGATGGAGGGCGCCCACCGCCCGGCGCAGCTCTACCGCTTCTGCACCCCTGCACACCAGAATATCCGTAAGAAGGTCAACGTGTTCTTGCAATAAGGAATGGGGTATAATTTGATGTATATCATACACTATCGAAAGATTTATATAGTAGTTAGTGTATACTACACACTATACAGCTGATATCAAATGGGGTATCGGCAAATAAAGTGTATAAAACGCAATAATAATGCACACCAAAGAATATGAGCACAGCAACGGAAACGCGGACAGAGAACCGGGCGATGCTGACTGATCTCTATCAGCTTACCATGAACGCGGCATACCTTGACGCGGGCAAGGATGACCAGGCGACCTTTGACCTGTTCATCCGCAAGCTGCCGAAAGACTGGGGCTTTTTCATCGCCAACGGGATTGAAGATGCCGTTGATCAGGCCACGAATATCCGGTTTACTGCAGATGATATCTCCTACCTCCGGGAGCAGGGGATATTCAGCGAGCGCTATCTTGCACAGCTCCAGGACTTCCGGTTCACCGGGGACATCTTTGCAGTCCGCGAAGGGACTCCGGTCGCGGCAAACGCTCCGCTGATCCGGGTCCAGGCGCCGCGCATGCAGGCACAGCTCCTGGAAACCCTCCTGCTGAACACGGTCAATTTCCAGACCATGATCGCGACGAAAGCGGGTAGGATAGTGCAGGCAGCAGCTCCGGCAGCGGTGGTTGACTTTGGACTCCGCCGGGCGCAGGGGAGAGATGCTGCAGTTGAGGGGGCACGCGCGGCGTATATTGCCGGAGCAGTTGCCACCAGCAACGTCCTGGCAGGAAAAACATACGGCATCCCTATCAGCGGCACCCAGGCGCACAGCTTTATCATGAGCTTTCCTCATGAGTTGGATGCCTTCCGGGCATATGTCCAGACATTCCCTGACCGGCCCACACTGCTGATCGACACGTATGACACTGCCCAGGGCGCGAGGAATGCGGCCTTGGTCGGAAAAGAGCTTGCTGCGCGGGGCAGGCAGCTGGGCGCAGTACGGCTGGACTCCGGGGACCTTGCGTCACTCTCCCGGGAGGTGCGGAAGATCCTGGACGGCGCAGGCCTCCCTTATGTCCAGATATTCGCCAGCAATGACCTGAATGAGTACAAGATCGAGCAGCTCAGGGAAAATGGCGCATGCATCGACGGCTATGGCGTGGGGACTGAGATGATCACCGCAAAGCCTGTCGCTGCAATACCGGGAGTATACAAGCTGGTGGCAGACAGCAACGGCCCGAAAATAAAGCTTTCCGCAGGCAAGCAGAGCTACCCCGGGATAAAGCAGGTCTATCGGGTTGCGCATGCTGACGGCAGGTTTTCGCACGATGTCCTTGCGCTGGAGGGAGAAGAGGCAGCGGGAACGCCGCTGCTCGAGCAGGCAGTTGCGCAGGGAAAGCGCACCGCTCCCCGGCGCTCCCTTGGTGAGATCCGGGCGTACTGCCTTGCCCAGGCTGCACGGATGCCTGAAGAAAGCAGGGCGCTCGCTGCGCAGCCCTATCCCCTGCATATCTCACCAGCCCTGGATTCACTGGTACACACGCTCAGCACACACTATGGAGGCAACCACCATGCACACCATCTTTTGGAACGTCGATACGCAGTATGATTTCATGCGGGATGATGAACTCTACCACGGGCTGCTGTACATCCCTGGTGCTCAGGGCATCGAAAGCAACTTGGATCGGCTCACCAAGCTCGCTGCCCAAAGGGGAATCATTGTGGTGAACACCGCGGATTGGCACGACGAGCAGAGCGCGGAGATCTCTGCGACGCCAGATTTCAAAACGACATTCCCCCGCCACTGCATGATAGGCACCCCAGGAGCGGCCTATGTGCCTGCGACCGCGCCTGCCCGCCCCTACATCATCGACTGGAGGGACGAGCATATTGATCCTGCCCAGGTCCTGCGCCACCGGAACATCGTGCTCTACAAGGACGCCTTTGATATCTTTGCAGGGAGCAGACATGCTGATCCGGCGCTGCAGCTGCTGGATCCGCAGCGCGTCATCGTGTATGGCGTGGCGACAAACGTCTGCGTGGACCGCGCGGTGCATGGCCTGCGGGATCGGGGCAAGGAGGTCTCTGTGGTCCAAGATGCCATCAAAGAGCTGCCGGGCACACTGGAGCAGACCCTGGCTTCGTGGAGTGCACGCTCCGTGCATCTCATCCGCACTGACGAGGTGGCTGGCTACCTATGAAAATCGCACTCGCGCAGATGGACGTGAAGCCGGGCCAGCCCAGGAAGAACCTGGAGAGCATGCTCCGGATGGTGGAGCAGGCGAAGCGGCAGCAGGTCGACCTCATCGCGTTTCCCGAGATGGCTGTTGGCGGCTACTTGCTGGGGGACAAATGGCTCAGCGACGAATACTGCAGATACCTCATGGAGTTCAATGATGCGCTGCTGGAGGCAAGCGACGGCATCGCGATCGCCTACGGCAACATATTCCTTGATGAGCATATCAATGACCGGGTAGGCGACAGCAACCCCCATCCGAACGAAGACGGAAGGAGCAGGAAATACAATGCCGTCTATGTGGTGCAGAACCGGAAACCGGCCAGCAGGAAGCAGCAGACCAGGCTCCTTCCTGAGGGGGTGCAGCACATAGACGGCATTGCCAACTACCGCATCTTTGATGATAAACGGTATTTCTTCTCCACCACCGGCGTTGCACAGGATTTTGGCGTCCCGCTGGAAGGGCTGATGCAGCCGTTCATGATCTCGGTCGGCGGGCGGCAGGTGCCTATCGGATTTGAGATCTGCGAGGACCTCTGGTGCGCTGACTACCGGAGGAACAGCAGGATGCTCAACCCAACCAAGATGCTGATCAGCAACGGTGCAGCATACATCGTTAATATCTCTGCATCACCGTGGACGTTTGGAAAGAACAGCGCGAGAGACCGGCGCGTCCGGGAGCTCAAAGCGGACATCAATGGCCATTTTGTGCCATTCCTGTATGTCAACTGCACCGGTGCACAGAACAACGGCAAGAACATCGTCACCTTTGACGGCGGCTCCACAGTCTACAATGCCGACGGGCTGCCTATCCAGCATAGCGCTGCCCCTTACCGGGAGGAGCTGATCATCGTCGAGCGATTTGACGGGTCTGCTGCAGAACGCCAGGAGAAGCCTGCTATCGCACAGAAGCATGACGCGATCATCGCGGGCATCCGCCATGTCCGGGACATGATGGGCGCTGAGGAGCAGCCCGGGTATGTCGTGGGGCTGAGCGGAGGCGTGGACAGCGCAGTAGTCGCCGCATTGCTTGTGGACGCGGTGGGCAGGGAGAGGGTGATGGCCATCAACATGCCGACCTCCCTGAACTCGGCGAAGACCAGAGAGTCTGCGCGCCATGTGGCGGAACAGCTCGGGATCGCGTACCATGTGCTGCCGATCGAGGAGCTGGCCGCGGTGAATGCGCGCCTGATCGACAGCGTCGACGCTGACGGCAGGGGAGCACGCATCGCCGACAGCCCGCTGCATCTTGGCAACCTCCTGGCAAAGATCCGGGGGACGAGCATCCTCTCCAATATCGCCGCGAAGTACGGCGCGCTGTTCACGAACAACAGCAATAAGGTAGAGACCATGCTGGGCTATGCGACGCTCTACGGTGATGTCGGAGGAGCAATAGCGCCGATCGGCGACCTCACTAAGAGCGAGGTCTTTGCGATGGGTAAGCATATCAACCAGCTGCACGGCCGGGAGGTCATCCCCCTGACGCTGTTCCCTGACCAGTTTTACCATTTCACCCCTGAGCAGATCCAGCCGAGCGCCGAGCTGGAGCATGGGCAGGTGGATCCCATGACCTATATCTACCATTGCGCGCTGGTGGATGCGTTCACCGATTACCGCAAAAGAAGCCAGGAGGATGTCATGCGGTGGTACCTGGATGGATCCATGGAAAAGAACCTGAACCTTCCTGCAGGCATGATGCAGCACTCCGGGCTGGACCATCCTGCTGCCTTTATCAAGGACCTGGACTGGTTCGTGCGCTCTGCGGAACGTAGCGTGTTCAAGCAGGTGCAGTCGCCCCCGATCATCATCACGAGCAAGAGCGCGTTCGGGTTTGATATCCGGAGGAGCATCCTGCCGTATGCCATGACCCGCGCGTATGAGGAACTGCAAGCACAGGTGCTAGCCATGGACACGTACGCGGAGGCGCCCCATGCCTAAATTCGTGCACAGCAGCGGATATGGGAACCCGATACCGACCACTGACGCGATCATCGAGTATGAACGGGATGGGATGTCAGGGATAATCCTGATCACCAGAAAGAACGAGCCGCATGGGATTGCGCTGCCCGGCGGGTTTGCCGAGGGCGGGATCACCCTGGAGCAGAATGTGCGGAAAGAGGCGCTGGAGGAGACCGGGCTGGATTTCCGGGTGAGGGGCATGCTTGGGGTGTTTGATGATCCGCACCGGGATCCGCGGGGACACATGATCAGCGTCACATACCTGGGCATCGGCTACGGAGAATTGCGCGCAGGAGACGACGCGAAATCCGCTGGCCTGTACAGCCATGAGACGGTACGGCAGCTAATCCGGGGCGGAAAAATCAACGGCCTGGGGCTGGTATTTGACCATGCGCAGATACTGGAGAAATACTTCCAGCATCAGGGGTATGCGCTATGACATTAGGCAAGGTCGGGGTGATCGGCAGGTTCCGGCCGCTGCATAACGGAGGAGCTGCCATGCTGGAGAGCATCTGCAGCAGGGCGGAGCAGGTCATCATCGGCATCGGGAGCGCAAACAGATACAACGCGCGCAACCCATTCACGCCGTTGGAGACCCAGGCGATGATGGAGTCATTTTTGTCTTCCCATCACCATAATTACCGGATCATCCATGTCCCTGATTACGGGCATATCCCTGAATACCGGGACGGCAGCAAATGGAAAGCTGATGTCGCGCGGCTCTACGGCAGCCTGGACGCGTTTGTGAGCGGGAACGATTATGCCCGGCAACTGCTCCAGCCAGTATATCCGGTAATGCATCCGTCGGAGCTGGTGCCGCGGGAACACCGGATATTCCTCAGCGGCACCATGGTCCGGATGGCGATGGCGCAGGGAGACGGCTGGAAGGGGATGGTGCCGCCTGTTGTCGCTGAATACCTGGATAGCCGAGGGCTGGCGGCCAGGTTCCGGACAGAATTCGGGCTGGAAACCCTGGCATCTGCGCTCGACCCCGGACTGTATCATCAGGACGCAGAGGCTGAGGCACTCCGCGTCCAGGAGGCATGACCATGGCAATCAAACAAAAGGCACTGGACCGGGAAGGACTGCAGGAGGCGCTCCTGGGGCTGGACACTCCGCCCTCTGACCTGGAGGGCACGCTGGATGTCATGGAAGAGATCCATGCGCTCAAGCGGGAAAAGCACGCGGTCATCCTCGGGCACTGGTACATGCGCGACGCAGTCAAGCTGGTGTCTGACTATCTCGGCGACTCGCTGGACCTCAGCAGGGTTGCGCGGGCGACCGACGCTGATATCATCCTCTTTGCCGGGGTGCATTTCATGGCAGAGACTGCCAAAATACTCAATCCGGGGAAGAAAGTGCTGCTCCCGACACTGGAGGCGGGCTGCTCGCTTGCCGAAAGCATTGCTCCTGCAGATGTCCGAAAACTGCGGGAGATGTATCCGCAGGCGGCGATCGCCACGTACATCAACACGACTGCAGCGGTCAAGGCAGAGACCGATGTCTGCGTGACCTCGGCAAACGCCAGGCAGGTGATCTCCAAACTGCCGCAGCACCAGGTGGTGTTCATCCCGGACCGGTACATGGGAGCGAACCTCAAGGCAGAGCTGCCAGACAAGGAGATTATCACCTATGACGGGGCATGCATCCTGCACGAGCAGTTCACCGGGCTGCAGATCTCAGCACTCCGGGCCAGGAATCCCGGGCTGCGGGTGCTCTCCCATTATGAGTGCGACCCGAGCATCATCGCGCAGTCTGACTTCCACGGCGGGACCAATGACATGATGCAGTACATCGCCCGGGAAAAGACAGCGGCGGATGTCGCAGGGAAAGAGCTGACCTTCCTCCTGGCGACTGAATGCGGATTGTCTTCCACCATTCGATCCACATTCCAGCAGAGAAACGAGCCTATCGACATCGTCGGGCCATGCCATCTCTGCCCGTACATGAAGAAAGTGGATGTCTTCAATGTCCGCGACGCATTGCGTGCGGAGAGACCGGAGATCACCGTGCCCGAAGAGAGCAGGATACGGGCGTACCGATCATTGGAACGCATGTTCGAGCTGACCCCATGAGCCTGGAAGACGATTATCGGATCGGGAAGCCGCTCACTGAGGGCGGATTCGGCAAGTATGATGTGGTGTACCTGTACGATCCCCTTACTGCCCACCATGCCATTGATGGGGGAATCACCGAGCAATCCAGCGAGAGGGAGCGTATCGGTATCGTCAATGTCACCACCGGGATGGCGGGGGATTTCAAGCGGATCTTCCTGGAAACGCTCCCGGGAGGGGCCCATGGCTGACCGGCAAGAACGGTACCAGGCAACGCTTGTCGGCTGCGCGGTAGGGGATGCGCTGGGCATGCCGGTGGAGGGATGGAATCGCGAGCAGATCCGGAAGTACGTGGGAAAGGTGAGCGGGCTGATGGCGCCGGTGATCCCCCGGGACGCTGGGGGAAATGCCCTTGCCCACGACGAATATGGGGCGATCAAATCGTGGACCGCTGGCCTGATGCGCGGAGAATATACCGATGATACCATCCTCACCCTTGCCATCGCGGAATCGCTCGTGGCGCGGCGCGGGCCTGACCTCCATGACGCGGCACAGCGGCAGCTCCGGGCATTTGACAGCCGGGTGCAGCCTGACGGGCATGTGCGGGGCGCGTTCGGCGGCTCGACACGGGAGGCGTTTGCCCGGCTTCGGAAGGGGATTTCTCCGTTCTATTCCGGGGCAAATGGGCCGGGAACCGGTCCGATGATGAAGATGTCTCCGGTGGGGCTCTACATGGATGCCGCTGATGCATATGCACCGGGACTAGAGTTTGCCCGGCAGATCGGCCGCATGACCCATCTTGATGAGCGGTCGGTCGCTGGCGGAGTGGTGCAGGCGCATGCGGTATACCATGCCCTGCAGGGGGTAAGCAGGGAAGAGTTCATCGATTCCCTGGTGAGCGTCTCCCGGATATACGAGGAGCCGCTGCGGCAAGATGCGGTTGCGCATGAACGAGGCACTCTCACGGAGAAGCTTGCCTGGATCGGGAAGAACCGGGACATCATGCCTGACGACGCGCATGCCTATCTTGGATCGTCCGGGCTTGCTGTTGAGGCGTATCCGTTCTCCCTGTTCATGCTCCAGAAGTTCTGGGACGACCCGGTCACCGGCCTTATCGAGACCGTGAACTACGGCGGCGACTGCGACACCACCGGCGCGATGTTCGGCGCATTGGCAGGAGCGAGGCATGGGATGGTGTTCCCGCGGGAATGGGTCGAGGATATCCTAAACATATCAGGGATCCTCGCTTTAGGAAAAAGCATGTATGAGATGAGACTATGAGCATAGGTATTGCCACCAAGCTCTCCAAGCTGGAATGGGATATGCACCGCCTGGGCATGTCGCGGGATGAAACCATCGTGAGGTACCGGGCAGAGCAGCTCGACGTAGGCAAGATCCTTGACAGCCATGAGCGGCAACAGGAAAATATCGAATCCATCGTCCATCAGGTTGATGGTACACATGTGGACATCCTGGCGATATCTGCAGGCGCGGCCCGGCCTGCCATCGACCTGCTTATCGCGATGGGCGGGGACAATTTTTTCCAGCTGTGCGCCTACCATTTTAATGATGCTGCGCTTGTGGGCGTCAATACCGATCCCCAGACCAGCCACGGCGCACTGACCTATTTTGACCATGATTCCCTGGAGAGAAAGCTGCCCGATATCGCTGCAGGCAGGTACGAAATCGAGCAGTGGACGCAAATAGCCACCTCGCTCAATGGGCAGCGCGTTGCCGATGCGTCTTGTGTGGTGTCGCTCGCAATCAAGGCGACTGACATGGTGAGCAGATATCTGCTCAAGATGAACGGGGAGCAGGAAGAGCAGAAGGCTACGGGCATCCTGGTAGCGGCTGGTGCCGGGTCCAGGAAACGCGCATGGTACCGGAATGCCGGATTATACCTGCCGCAGGTCAGATTAGGGATATACCCCCTAGTTACCCAAGAATTTCCCGTGACCGCACGAGAGCTCCACACCCTGACGCGCGAGCCGCTGGGCGGGGAAGACGCTCCCTACCGCTGGCTCAACCATACCATCCCAGAGGGCGCATCACTATCATTGGTCTACTGGGCAAATGATCCCAGCGAGCTTAGTATAGACTCGGTGAAGCGATATGAAATAAAAGAAGGCGACGAGCTGACCTTTTGGGTATCTGAAAAGCCGCTCAATGTGGTGAAGAACAGTTAGATCATCTTGTTATATGCGTAATGATCTTTCCCACCGCCGCCCGCTCCCCCCGGTCTGAATCCAGCTCTGCCGCCAGGGTATCGCTGCGCAGGGGGAGGTCGGAGACATAGAGGACGACGCCTGCATAGGGGTGGAGATGCGGAAACCGGGTCTCTGCACGGGCTATCGCCTGCTCCACCTCCTGCAGCTCCATGTCCACGCTCATGCAGCCCTTGTGCCTGGCGCGCGCCAGCTGCTCCACAGTCTCATTGATAACGCTCGTGCTGTTGAGGTTCTTTCCCCGGTTCACCATCCCCGATGCGAGGACGTTCCGCAGGGGATAAACCGGCGGATGGCGCTGCATGAGATCAGTCTCGCTGACCACGCCGGTGGGATAGACCAGGTCGTGGCGCGCCATAGAGGGGAGCAGCCCGCCGACCCGGCCGAAAAAATACAGGCCGATATCCCTATCCCTTCCCGTGCTCCGCGCGACAGCATTATACTCCCGCATCAGCTTGTCGATGATTACCCCTGCCTGGTCCGCATAGACATAGCTGATGTTCAGGACCGGCTTGCCGCCGACATCCACGATCTGCGCATCCAGATACTCGCTTGCTCCCCTTTCCCGCACTCCCGCCTGCTTTGCGACTGCTGCGGCCGGGCCGAAGATAATGGTGGAGATGTCTGCGATGCCGCCTCCGGCAAACACCCTGCGGCCTTCATACGAGCTGTCCGGTACGAACAGCCCTGCAACAAAATCATACGCGTTGTTCTCGTAGCTCTGGTCTGTCCTGCGGGGATCATCCTGGAGCTCCATCGATGCAAAATCGAGATGATGGCCAGCAGCCTCCCGGTAAGCGCCGATCATCTCCTCATACCGCTGCCTCCTGCCGAAGCCGCTGAACTGGGGGATGAACAGCGTATTGCCTGCACGGTAGATCGGCTCGCGAGGATTCCGCTGCCGGACGCGCTCGTACTGCAGATCAGACCCCTGCAGGCGCCGCTCGAGCTGGGAGGGAAGCGTGCCGTTGTGCAGCTCAATGCGGGAGATCTCCCCGGGAGGGGCGTTCTCGCCGAACAGCCTGGCCTCTGCGTAGGCTGTTATTTGGGCAGGGGAGAACACCCTTGCACTTTCTGCATCTGTTCTGTGCCTTGCTGCCATAAATCTATTCCTCACCCTCAAAATAGCACCGCAATGCCTCAGCGATGACCTGGCTCTTGCTCTGGAAAAGCCGGTTCTCTGCCCGCCTCTGCAGGATCTTATGAACCAGGTCCTCGTCAATGGTGATGCTCATCTTGTGCTTCATCAGGGTAGGAGGGCATACTCCTTATTTATAAAGCTTTCTATATTGTGACTACTTTATAGTAAGAATAATAAGCACATAATACGCCCGGCGCGCCAGCTGCCCCGGCGAAACCTATTAATACCGGCGGATGAGGGGATGCACCCATGCCCCTCTTCAAGGCCTACGATGTCCGCGGCAAATATCCCGGCGAATTCAACGAAAAAGCGGCATACGCCATTGCCCGGGCGTTTGTGCTGCATCTCCGGCCGAAGACCATGCTCCTGGCGCGGGACATGCGGAACTCCTCCCCCCAGATCCACCAGGCGGTGGTGCGCGGGCTTCTGGAGCAGGGGGCGAATGTGCTGGACATCGGGCTTGCCTCCAGCGATTTGTTCTATTTTGCCTCGTATCATCTCCGGGCAGATGCCGGCATCATGATCACCGCCTCACACAATCCCGGAGAATACAACGGCATGAAATTCGTCCGGGAGAAGGCGATCCCGATCACTGAGGACAACGGCATGCGGCAGATCCAGCAGCTGGCGGAGCAGGGAAAGTTTCCCCCGGCAAAACCAGGGAAGATACGGGAAAAAAAAGGAATGCTCCGGCAGTATGCAGCCGCGACGCTCCAGCAGGCTGACCGGAAGATGGCCAAGGGAAAGAGGGTCGTGCTGGACGCGGGAAACGGCATGGCATGCCTGGTCGCTGAGGAGATGTTCAGGAAGGCGGGGCTGGAGATCATCAGGATGAACTTCCTGCTGGACGGGAACTTTCCCGGCAGGGGGCCCAATCCCCTGCTCAACCACGGTGATATCCAGAAAAGGGTGGTGCAAGAGAGGGCAGACCTCGGCATCGCCTGGGACGGGGACACCGACCGGGTGTTCTTTGTGGACGAGCAGGGGGACTTCATCCCTGGCGACTTCATCACCGGCCTCCTGGCAAAACAGATGCTGGCCAAGTCTCCGGGAGGGAGAGTGGTGTATGACATCCGCGCATCCCGGTACG
>Ga0209542_10005056_pt1 | contig 26694 bp, 26 predicted proteins | sample RifCSPhighO2_01_FD_184028 | JGI IMG/M metagenome (GOLD analysis project Ga0209542, IMG submission 184028) | Soil microbial communities from Rifle, Colorado - Rifle CSP2_plank highO2_0.1 (SPAdes) (version 2) | ecosystem: Environmental > Terrestrial > Deep subsurface > Rock core/Sediment ...
TTTTTCCTTTTTTCTTTAATCCTAAGCTCCTTTTTAACTATTCTGCAAGTTTCATAATAATCATCTTTAGGAACATAACCTATAAGCCTCTTTGTATGTATTAAGTCGAATCTCTTTACTTTATTATCTGAAATTCCTGCGAGAATAGCGTACTTAACTCGCGCAGGGGCGATTATGCATCTGTGAATTAATTGGGACATATCATCTTGAGTTATTACATAATCATACCTGCTGCGCGAAAAACAAACAATGTTTTTCTGATCGTTTGAGACATAAGCACCTATCCTAATTGCCAAACACGACAGGCCATACTTATTAGAAAAAACACTGCATAAAGCCTCGCCAAAAGATTTTGTTGCTCCGTAAACATTTATTGGCTTTGGAGCGCTTGATTCCTCAAGCTGATGTTTTTCAGGATAGCCTTTTACAGTATGAACGCTGCTTGCATAAATAACTCTTTTTACTTTCGCTAACCTAGCGGCTTCAAGAACATTATAAGCACCTATTAAGTTAGGCTCAACTAGATCTTTAAATTCAGCATAAGGATCAGGATTGGCTGCTAAGTTAATAACAACATCAACACCCTTCATTGCTTTTTTAAGAGAATTAATACTATTCAGCGAGTAATTAACTGTGTGAAAGCTTTTATCTTTTACTTTTGTTTTATGAGTTCCCAAAACTAAGTCATAAGACTTTTTGTAATGTTTTAGATAGTTTTCCCTAAAACCTAAACCTATATTTCCGCTTGAGCCCAAAAGCAAGACCTTCTTTTTTGTTTTTCTCATGATAGATTATATGAAGAATATATTATAAATATATCAGTTAGAACTAACTAATTTATTTTTACAACTTCCTGAATCTATCAATATCTCTCCAACCTATATCCGTCCTATAATGCAAATTATTTCCCTCTATGCTAATTCTGGCCATAGCCGAGTAAGCCCTTTGTTTTGCTTCTATAATATCTCCTCCCTCTCCAACAATATAGAATAGTCTACCACCATTTGCATAGAACTTACTATTAACTATCTCGATTCCTGCTCCAAATAATCTTATACCATCCATCTTAAGAACTTCATCAATACCATAAATTCTCTTTCCCTTTACTGAAGAGTAATCTTTTGGATAACCTCTGGAAACTCCTGCGACACAAATTCTTGTCATATTGTCTTGAGATATTTCTAAGTCTTTTAATCGGCCTTCCAAACAAGCCTTTACGATCTCAAAATAATCAGTTTCAATAGAGGGTAACACGACCTGGCATTCAGGATCTCCCCATCGTGCATTATATTCTATAGTTGAAACTTTACTATTTACAACAATTCCGCCAACGTAAAGAATACCTCTGAAAGGATTTCCTTCCAAAATCATTCCCTTAATTGCTTTAGAAACTTGTTCTCGTTCAATCTCACTTTCTAATCCTTGAGTTACCATTGCGGGAGATATCGCACCCATTCCTCCTGTTTGATCGCCTTGATCGAAATTAAAAACTGTTTTATTGTCCTGCGCTGATTTTAATATCTTGTAAGTTTTTCTGTCAGTTATAACTTGTTGAGAATATTCCTCTCCGACTAGACCATCCTCAATTAGGAACACTCTTCCAGCACCATTTGGAAAGGTCTTCATTTCTCTAATATTTTTAACTGCATCTTCTAAACTCAACGACTTAAGAGCGCCTTTGCCAGCACATAAGCCTGTTGCTTTTACATACAATAATCTTTCGGGATTTTGAGAGTACAATTCTTCTACATATTTTTGTGCATTAGTTTCGTCATCAAAATATTTGAATTCTGGATGAGGAATTCCATATTCTTGCATAAATTCGCGGGACGACTTTTTATCTGATTCAATACGAGCTGCACTTTTACTAGGACCAAAAACGGCAGAACATTCATCTTCTAAAAGATCAACAACACCACTTGCCAGTATATCATCTTGTTGTACATCTATCCAATCAGGTTTGTACTTCTTCGCTACTGCTTTAAAAGAATCTGGGTCTTTAATAGAACAATTTGTGTCCACAATGACTTCTTTTTCTCTTTTATATGCAATAAAATCATTTCCCGAACCAATATCAGCTATTATTATTCTCTTAACATTTGGACTTTTTTCATAAGCTACAGAAATAGCATGTTCTCTGCCTCCAGCACCAATTATAAGAATTGTTTGATCTTCGACTGGCATAAAAAACAATATAAATTGAGGTTTATATTAATTACTATAAAAACAGCATAATATAGAACTCTAGAATATTACTAGTAATTTTGATAATCTAAGTGCTTCCCTGCAAGTATCCTCTAATTTATCATGAATTTCAATATATTCCATATCTTTAGACAAATCGTAACAAATAGTATCAAATTCTGGGAAGTTGCCATCACCACCGACACATACTCTGTGTCGATTATCTAGACTATATCTTGTCATCCACTGACCTAATTCTATTCTAGTCATGGCCCCATAAACTTTTTTACAATCATGTTTTTCCTCTCCGGGCAGCCAGAACATTATTGCACCATTTTTTGAAGCAATGGGTAAGTAGTGCCTCTCCCAAGCTCTCTGTCTAGGGAAATGATCTTCCTCGCCTTTAACAACATACTCTTGGAGAGAATTTTTAGTCCCTCTTCTAGGAGAAGCCACTAAAATGTCTTTCTCAATAGCAAATAAAATATCTATTGCTTCATCCTGCCAATTAGGTGCACTTCTTATTGGACCTGCAAGAAAGATTAATGGTTTATTTATACCAACATAAGTCTTTGGAAGTATTATTCTGCTCATAAAATTAGAATAAAAAATAGGTTTATATGGATTATTATCTCAAATAATAGTCTTTCATAAATACTTAGACCTCAGTAAAAACATAACTGTCCTTCACTTTTTCTACCAGCTTGGCAGGACAGCTTTCGACAGAGGTTTTTGGGTTACTAAAAGCTTCATAAGCCTTTTTCTTTTTATCTCCAAAGAAAAGAAGAATTGCTGTTCCTGAACGTTCAAGAAGTTTTCTTGAGGCTGTAATTCTTGCTTTAGGAGGTTTGGGAGATTCGTCTAATTCAATAAAATAATCTCCGTCTTCTTCAATTGTATAATTGGGAAATAAAGCTCCAACATGGCCGTCTTCGCCCGCACTTAATAAAACTAAGTCAAATTCTTTTCCGTACTGCTTAAATTCCTCATTATAAATTTCAGTCCCCCTATGCTCAAAGAAAGGATGTAAATTTTCCTGGGGCAACTTGCCTTTTTCAACAAGTTCGTTTAGAAAAGTGTCTTCTGCAAGCTTGAAATTACTATCCTCGCTAGCTACAGGAACTATTCTTTCATCCACTAGGAAGACATTAACTTTTTTCCAAGGGATTTTTTCATCTAAAAGTTTCTTGTAAATTCCAGGAACTGACGTACCTCCAACAACCCCAAAAATAATCTCTTTTTTTGTCTTTGCAAGCGCATTTAATTTCTCAGCAATAAGACTAGCTACTTGCTTTTCTAAATCTGTCCTCTTGCCTTTAATGGTTTTCATTTTAATTTAGCTTTCCAAAATTTGTTTAAGTTTTTTACGGTGAAATTTTTGTCGGCTTGAGAGATGAAATAATCAACAACTTCATTCGGGAGGTGTTTGTTGAACTTTTTTGCCTCTTGCCAGGATCTTTTATGGATTTGTTTTATTACTTTCTGCTTTTTATCTGTTATTTCAAAAGGATCAATTAGAACTACTTTATTTTCTAATACCCCATAATTGTGTGAAAATTTGAATGTTTTTTCGTGTATCCCGTATTGCCATAATTTTTTTACTAGATCTATATAGCTATCTATGATTTTCTTATTATCTTTGAGAGTGTTTTTTAGTATATATTCTTCCAAGATAATTACTCGCCTTTGCTTTATTTTTCCTTTGTCTAAAAATTCAAGATAGGCAAGGTATTTTAATGGTAATAAGGAGTTTTTTATTATTTTTTCACCCTCTTTTATACCTGTAATCATGTCTTTAACTCGCTTATCAAGTTCATTAAGTTTGTCAACACTTTTCAAATACTTTTTTACTCTTTCTCTTATATCTTTTTTATTTTTAGGGATTTTTATTACATAATCTTCATAATATTCAACCCAAAATTGCCACCCACCCTCTTTAGTTTGTCTATTCACCTTCAAAATTTGCTTCATTTTTTTAATAAATATTTGTAAGTTTTATATTCATATTCGAGGAACTTTTTACATTTTTCCCTTGTATTAACTCTCTCTTCACTGGGTTTAACTCGCCATCTTAAAAGTTCTAAGAAGCGTACAGCTAAAGCAGCATACAACCATCTGTCTATCTGCGCTTTTGTTGCCTTTTTACATGTATCGGCATTTTTAACATAAAATTCTAGTGCCTTAGGATTTCCAACTAAAAATATAGAAACATCATGCATGAAGGGGTTATAAGCATAAGAAGAACCCCAATCAATAAGTCTCTGCTTTCCATCAATTCCAATAATTATATTATCCTCTCTAAAATCTTGATGCTGCTTGGCAAAAGGCATTGTTACATAATCTTTAATTATTTCTTCTCTATTTTCTCTAAGATGTTGTAAGATTTCCAAAAATCTGTCTACTACTTTTAATTTATATTTTTTCAACCTTCCTAATGAATTTAAACAAACTACTAAATCATTTCTTATACCACTTTCATAAAATCCATCATCTTTTTGTGTGAAGTTTTTCAGACTAGAAATATTATTCCTATCAAAAAAGGCCCTATGATTAAGTTTGTTCCTCATAATAATGAAGTCTTTTAATAACCCTAAGTCTATGTTCTTGCTTCTTAGCATTCTTCCAGAAATGAACTTTCTAACCAGAAGTTTCTTTTTCAACAAATTAGGATATTCAGAATAAGGCAGATGCGGTAACTTAAGCCTTGTTAAAAAATACTCCATTTGGGCTTCGTGGGGTTTTATTTCCTTAACAAAATAAACCTCTTTTTCTTTACTTAGTTTATATTTATGCCTCATTTCCCCCAAAGAAATATGTTCAAATTTCCAACTATCTAAATCTTTGAATTTCTTTTCTTTTTTGAGAAGTTCCTTTATCTCAACTAGTGAGAGTTGGCCAAGTTTCATTTTTCCCCTTTTACTTGATATTTCTTCCAAATGATTCTGAATTTTGTATTCTTCATCAAATCATTAAAGCTTCCTTTTGCAATTATTTTTCCTTCATCAAACATGTAAATATAGTCAAAATTCTTTAGTAAATGCAGTCTATGTATGGAAGAAATTACAGTCTTGTCTTTGAACTCTTTGAAAATGGCTTCGTGAATTTTAATTTCATTAGCGCTGTCAACACTGCTTGTAGGCTCATCCAAAAGAACTATATCACTGTCTTTAGCGGCCAATAATCCTCTTGCTAATGCCAGCCTTTGCTTTTCTCCTCCGCTTAGAGAAACGCCTTTTTCCATAACATTCGTGTTAAGACCTTTTTCTAGCCTTTGAACGACTTTTTCAAACTGAGCCATTCTAACTACTTTACTCAATTCTTCCTTTTTAGTTGGAAGATCCATAGTTATATTGTACTTTATAGTGTTATTGAATATTTCAGGATCTTGGGGTATAAGAGTAACATTATTCTTCAGTTGAGAAAAACCGTGTTCAAGTTTTATCCCATTACAATATATCTCCCCAGAGTTTACAGGATATAGTCCACGCATCAAAGTAAGAATGGTGCTTTTTCCAGACCCGCTTTCTCCAATCAAAGCAATTTTCTCTCCCCTTCTGAAAGAAATATTAACGTTATCTATATGCTGTTGTTTGTCTTCTCTGTCATAAGTAAAATCAATGTTCTTTAACTGAATATTTCTCCAGGTTAAAGGGAGTTTTTCATTTGCTTCAGCCTTTACTTTTTCGTAAGATTGATCTATAGGAGCCGCACTATTAATATACGAGTCAAATCTTACAATTCTGCCATATAAAGCAGCAAAATTATAGAAAGTTTCTCCTACTCTTGCTAAATATCCGTATAGAATATAAAGAGTTCCTATAAGTATAACTCCTGTTGTTGTGTAATCTTTGTAAGACTTATAACTTAAGACTATTACAGTCATTAACGCTATTGCAATGCTCGCAAATCCCCATTTAAACTCGTTCAGAATGGTTGACTTTTTATGGGTTGCAGAGCTTACCATTAATTTATGATTTACTTCATTAGCAACAGTTTTTTTCAATCTAAGAGTGATTACTGTTGTTATGTTGGAGACATAATCAAAAATGGCTGCAGAGGCTTTGTTATCAAATACGTTTAACTCTCTGTAGTATTTAATCAGTTTTTTATCTGCCTGCATTATAACTAATAAGGTAAGTGAAGAGAATACCAATGCAAAAATCGCTATAGTTCTATCAACAAAGAATAATATTATCAAAGAACCGAAAATATTTAGTATTGCATATACAACAGAAAAGGTGGTGTGGCTTGAGAAGCTGTCCATGGCCGCCGAGCCTTTGTTTATTTTATCTATAGTATCTCCCGAGTGATGGTCTTTATGCCATTTGACTGGAAGATCTAAAACGCTTTGTATTTTTCTGTTCGTGTAATTCCTATTCACAAAAAATCCGGTCCTTACTTCTAAAACTCGGGCAAAGCCATGAAATGCCTGGAATCCAACCTCTATTACTAACAACAAAAATATTAATTTTATAAGTCCGGTCAGCTCGGCAGTTGAAGATATGCTTTCCTGAATGGAGTTGAATATCTTTCCAACAACCAAAGGAGTCATTAAATTTATTGCTCCTGCTATGACAAAAAGAGAAATGTAAATTACAAAAAGCTTCTTTCTATCTCCAAGATTATTCCATTCTGTTGAGATTAGGTTCCATAATGGATTTTTTTTGTCTTTTTGATTTTTCCTTGGCATTCAAATGATAAGAATAAGCGATTTAAAAAGATAAGTTTTAACCTAAATCTTTTGTCTTAGCAGATCGTCCAGACGTTTTAGGTCAGTTCTATAATCTCTTCCAATTTGTGCTTTATAATTAAGAGTTTGCACAAGGAACATAAGATTGCAAAGCCCCTCATAAGACCCCTGATAAAAGTCCATAGAAGAAACAGAATCATAACCTTTTCTGAAAGCTTCTTGCTGTTTTTGTGTTATCGCCCACCTGGTAAAACATTTGGCAATGCCAAATCCTTTTATTCTGGCTTTGAGAGCTTCTATATCCACTAAGTAAACTCTACCATTTCTTAATCTATAATTATTTGGGGAGATATCATTTGTATCAAGCATTATTTTAGGCTTTGCTTCCCTTTTTAATGTTTTGTATAAGTTCTTTATCTCTTTTCCTTCTTCTGTAGAAAATAAAGCCTTAATTCTTCTTTTGTCGGCTTTAGAATCATCTCTATAACGTCTCACATCAACATTTCCACTATAAGAATACTTTCCAGAAATTAATTCATTAACTTGCTTCATAAATCTAAAATCCATTCTTCCAAATGATCTGGAATTATTGATATGGGCAGCAATAGCTCCAACCTGTTCTAGATATCTTCCAGAATCATTAGATGTTAAATCTCTGCCTTCTATAAACTCAAGGAAAATGTTTTTGCCTTCTCTGCCTAGAAATTTAGGAAGAAAATGATATTTGGCAAATTTTTTAGCATAAGTTTCATATCTAGCTGCTCTTAGATAGGTATCACATTTTCTTAAAACATATTTTTGACCATTATGTCTAACAAGATGAACTTCTCCACTTAAACCGCCACCTTCATTTTCGGGGAGTAGTTCTTTAATTTCGCCTTGGCTAAGCAAATGTCCCATTAAAATAGAAGAAATAATGAGTTTATAAAATAGTTAGCTGCCTAATCTCTTCAACAAAGCTTCTGGATTTTTAGAGTTAGCAATTGCAGATGCTATCAAAACTCCTTCACAGCCCAGCATTAATGCGGCCTTGACATCATTTTCATCAGATATTCCAGCTCCACATAAAGGTATAATTTCTGAATTTTCCAAAAGTTTTACAAATTTCAAGATTTCTTCTGCTTTGTAATTTGCAATAGACTTTCCACTTGCAACAAGTTTAGGATCTTCATAAGCAATTGCATAAGGCTTCAAAGCTTTAATTTTACGCGCTTCAGACAAGTTTGGAACACAAACAATTGTATGTAACCCAATTTTCTTGCAGTCATTAACGGTTCTTTTCAAATTAGAAAAAGATAATTTATGTTCGCTATGATTTAACAAAGTTCCTTTAGCGCCCGAATGCTTAACGGCTTCGGGCGTTACATAACCTGTTCCTCTTTTACTTTGTTCTGAAAAACCAACATGCTGAGCGTAAACTTTTAGTTTAGTATGCTTAGAAATAGCAGCGATTTCTGTTGCAGGAACGCATATAATTGCTTTTGGCGTATATTTCTGAATTTTATGAGCTAAAGTGAGTAACTCATTTCCGTACTTGTAATTCTTTGTATTTATTATCGGCATGTTATTTTAAAGGCAAATGAGGTTTAATTGCTTTTCTCAATTGAGGGTAAGTCCATTTTCTTTGGAGGGTTGCAAAATCTAATTTTTCAAACTCTGGATGATTAGGAAGTATTAGTCTTCTTGAATCGGTAACGTCCAAGGCAATAATTTTCTTGCCCTTTGTTATAAATTTCTCTTTTAATAATGGTTTATGTCTCTTTCTTACTACAATGATTATATCTGCCCATTCAACATCTTCTTTAGAGAAAGGGTTATGAGCCACCCTATTTACTCTGCCATGACCTATACCGCCATATCTTGTTCTATATCCTTTATTTTTCAAATAAGAAGCTAAGTATTTGCTTCTGTTTTCCCCCATTGAGCAAACACATAATATTTTAGGTTTCATTTTATTTCAATTTGCCTTTTATATCTTTTACCGTTTAACTTGCTAATCTTTTTTAGTCTGTTTAAGGAGGTTTGTAAATTACTCTCTTTTATCCTAAGGGTAGTTGCCTGTTTCTCTAAATTAATTGTTTTTTTGTTTTTTATATATTCTAAAACCCTTAAATCTAAGCTCACATTCTCTCTAGCATTGTTGTTAGTCTTAATTGTAAATATTACGTGTGGTAATGTAAGTATTTGATATCTCCCCCTGATTTTTGCCTTTAACTTAATTTTTTTTATACTAAAGTCTGTATCATACACCTTAGCTAGAGTTTTAATTAGAAGATAATAACTTTTTGTCTTTCCACCCATATGTTTGCCTAACTTGTAGTAAATTGTTAACTTTCCTCCTTTGTTATTTAGTAAAGCTCTCATAAATGCTATTGGAAGACCTTGTTTTGCTCCGCAAGCCTCAAAAGTAAATGTCCAGTCATATTCTTTAGCTTTTCTTGGAATTAATTCATAACTACTACAAATATATTTTCCAAAACCTTTTTTATTATTTATTACCCATTTTACAATTCCAGGGGAGACATCACTATAGTCTACTTTACATCCTGCTTTCTTTAAAGAACAGGCCCAATCTCCATAATATCCTGCAATTATCAATATTTTATCACCCTTTGTAATTCCAATTTTATCTAGTAGTCTTTGGTCTACAGGTGTTGTTTCTTGTTCCCATGAATTAACTTTGAACCAGCCTCGGCTAGAAAAACCAAATCCTGGTTTGTGTAAAAAACGAGGTTTCAAGATTTTATTTAGATCGGGAATAATAATTTTCATTTTACTTCTCAATTATATCTATTTTCTTGCCGATTTCTTTTTCGAACTTTTCTATTTCTGCAGTGTAATACTCTGCCAATTCTTCATCCCCCAAATCTTGGGCAATCTTTCTCTTTTCTTCATGAATTTTCTTTTGTTCTTTTAAGGAGTTTATCCCTTTCTTAAGCCTTTTTTGTCTTTTTGCCATTGTCCAGATTTTTAACCTCTTTTTCTAGGAATTCCAAAAGTTTGACTAGATCATCGGCCTTGAGTTTGATTTTATTCTCTTTTTTATTTTTTGAATTAAGATAGGCTTCATATATTTTACCGAATTCAATTTCGGGCAGGTTTCGCTTTACCCATTCTTTAAATTCTTTATGTGAATAATTCTTGTTTTTTAACAAAGATTTTAGGATAAAAATTCCCTTTAGTCTTAATACGAGAGAGTAAGGCACGGCTTTACTTGAGTAATCACTTTCTGATTTATAAACTTCAAGAAGTTCTTTGCTTATGTTTATCATTCTTCTGGAAGATTCAATAAATTCCTTGAAATCGCTTATTTTAGGCTTATATTTTTCCCTCAATTCTTCCAAAAGCTTTGGATTGATTATTACTTTGGCTTCAGAAAGCATTGAATATATAATTAACGGCTCAAGCTTTATTATTTTATCAAATTTACTTTCCTCTATGCAGTGGATTTCTAAGCCTTTTGCTTTAATCTTTATTTTTTGGTTGGTTATAACAAGAAGGTCTATGTCTGAATCCTGATTTTCCTCGCCTCTTGAATAGCTTCCGTAAATATAAACGCCGAGAATGTTCTCCAAATGAGGCCCTATAACTGAAAAGATTCTTTCTTTGACAGTTTTTTTAGGCTTTTTTATAAGAATTACTTCCTGTTCTATCCAATCTCTCGGAACAGATATATGCGCCCCATTTCCAAATGCCTTAACTCTTCTGACAAGCTGTTCTTCATATTCCATGTATATACATTGTATATATTGTTTTTAAAGGTTTTGGATTTATGGTTGTCATCTCACCTCAACAACATTAATTTCTTTCCCTTTTATTACAGAATTTATGTTTTCCAGTGTTGTATTCATGATTCTTTGGAGAGCTTCTTTGCTGTTGAAGGCATTATGGGGAGTTATTATGACATTTTCATAGGAAAGCAAAGCATGATTTTCCATTAGCTGCTTTATTTGCTCGTCCTTTAACTGCCTTGGAAGAAGTTTCTTTTCATCTTTTATTTCTTCCTCTTCTTCTAGGACATCTAGTCCGGCTCCAGCAATTTGTTTTTTCTGTAAAGCTTTAAGCAAAGCCGAGGTGTCAATAATAGCTCCTCTAGCAGTATTAATAATATAAACCCCTTGCTTCATCAAAGGAATATTCTTAGAATTAAGTAAATGATGAGTTTCTTTAATGTATGGAACATGAATCGTAACGACATCAGAATTTTTCAATAAAGTGTTTAGGGGAACGTACTTAACCTTGTAATTTTTTATCAAGTCTGCATTTTGATGTCTGTCTGTTGCTAAGATTTTCATATCAAAACCATAAGCCATTTTAGCGACATGTGAGCCTATTCTTCCAGTTCCTAAAATTCCTAAAGTCTTATCTTTCAAATCAAAACCTCTTAAACCTTCAAGCGAAAAGTCAGCTGATTTAGTTCTTAAATAAGATTGGGGAATTTTTCTGGAAAGCGAGAGAATTAAAGCGAAAGCATGTTCGGCAACTGTATTTTCCCCATATGACGGGACGTTAAGAACTTTAATTCCTCTTTTCTTGCATTCAGAAACAGCTATATGATCGTACCCGGTAGACATTGTTAAAATTGCCTTTAACTTTGGCATTTTATCAAGAATTTTTCCATTCACTTCCGAGTAAATGAAAACGCAAATCATATCAGAATCTTTTGCCTTTGTAACACTCCTTTCATTCAAGTCAGAGCTAACAAAAGTTAATTTATGCTTTTTCAGATTTTTCTTAAAAAAATCCTCCTGCCACGACTCAATTTCAAAAAATGTTATGTTCATTTTTTACTTCCCCACATTATCTTTTTTATTTTACTTGCAAGCTGAATTGGATTTGGAGATTGCCATATATTTCTTCCAATTGCAAAGCCAGAGACGCCCGCCCTCATTAGATCTTCAACCTGTTCTAGAAATTCGTGCTCCTTAGTCTTCGTTCCTCCAGAAATAACTATCTTAGTTCTTCCGGCAACAGCAACTGAAAGTTTTGCGTCGGAAGGATTTCCAGAGTATTGAATTTTAGCGACATCAGCCCCTAATTCTAGAGAAGCTCGGGCAGCATAAGTCATTAAATCTCTATTTATTTTTTTAGGAACATTCTTCCCGCGAGGATACATCCAAACAAATACTGGAAGACCTTTTGAATGAGCCTCTTCTTCTATTCTTTCAAACTGGGAGAACATTTTAGGTTCGTTTAAACTACCTAAGTAAATTGTATATCCAACAGCCTTAGCCCCCAAATCAATTGCCTCTTTAACAGAACAAAGTTGAGTTGACATTGGTTCGCCTTGATAAAGACGTGATTTTCCATTCAATTTAAGAATCAAAGGTATTTTGCTCTTTTTTATTTCTTTGTAATATTTTTCAGCAATCCCCTTTTGAACTGCTAAAGCGCTGAACTTTCCTTTCTTTGCTATGTCAATTATGTATAACGGATTGGCATTTTTGTCATTAAAATCAATTTCAGGGCCATGCTCTAAACCTTGATCATAGGCAAGAATAAGCATTTTCCCGTCCTTCATAAGTTTGTTAAGATTTCTTTTAACTTTATCTTGTAATTTCATTGACATTTTATAACTTCATCTTATTTTTAATTGAGTTTATATCTTTGCTAACATTAGCAAAACTATGTTTAATATCCATCTTTATCTCCCCTACTTCCCTATAAATTTTAAATAAGATACCTACTACAACTGCTATCAGTGAGAGATTAATTTGCTCAAATGTTGGAGAATCTCCAAAAATATACCAAATAGCCATACCTACAGCTACTAAAAACAAGATTATTAATATAATATCCTCAATAGTCTGTCTAAATTTCCTTTGCATTTATCCTCCTTTGAAGAAAGATACAATTAATAATAGGACTACAAGAGCTAATGACATCCAAATAATTGCTTCCCTCCAATCCATTTTCCTCTTTTCCTCGGGGTAAAAAGGTTTTTATAATTTATAAAACTAGTGATGTTATGAATAAAAAGGGGAATTTAAGCAAACATTTAGTTGATAAAAGGCCTTGGGGGAATTTTGAGCGTTTTACGTTAAACGAAAAAACAACTGTAAAGATCATAACTGTGAAGCCTAAACAGAGATTTTCATTACAAACACACAGCAAAAGAAAAGAGTTCTGGAAGTTTTTAGATAATGAAGCTAAAGTTACAGTAGGAAATAAAACTTTTAAAGTGAAAAGGGGAGAGAGTGTTCTTGTAAAACCAAGGGAAACGCATAGAGTTGAAGCGCTTTCAAAACCGGTAAGTTTCCTTGAAATTTCATTTGGAAATTTCTCAGAAAGCGATATAAAAAGAATAAGTGACGATTACGGGAGAAAGTGAGATGAAACAGTGGTATGATGAGGAAGAGGATGTTTTGGGAATAAGACTCCAAAATAAACTATATTGGAAAAGTATTGAGTTACCTAATGGTATAATAATTGATGTATCAAAAGACGGGAATATTATAGGACTAGAGATTTTAGGAGCTAAAAAGATATTTTCTGGGGATACAAAGAAAGTAATAGATGTTGCAGAAGAGCAATCTTAAACAATAACAAAAGTCTCATTTATCTCTGCAAAATTGCCCGCTTCGTCCAACACCTTGATATTTAGATTATGAGGTCCTAAACTAAATGTCTTTTTAACCTCACAAATTCCGTCCTTGCTTAGTCTTGAACATAAAACTTTTGGTCTTGGAATCTTGTCATTTGAATCAGTATAGGTTATCTTATCAAAGTTGGTTTCTGTAACATTTAGTCTTAAAGTAATCCTTCTTCCGTTTGTTAAATTAGTAAATGAATTGATGACAGGTTTAGTAGTATCGACATCAATGTTTATGGGTTTTGACATCACGGCATTTCCAGCAATATCACTTAATTCAAACCAATAATTTGTTTTTTGTCCATTGAAATCTGACAAATTTACATCTGTTGAACAGGTGTATTTATCCCCTACATGAGAGCATTCATTGTTTAGGTCAAAAACATGATCTCGAGTAGAATTTCCATAATGCAATGTAAGTTGTGAGAGGTTTTGCTCTGTAAATTCAATGTCAAACGAGCCTGAAGCAAAACCGCCTTTAGGGGTTGTTTTTGTTATTCTTGGGGCTTTGCTGTCGATCCTAAACGTAACATTTTCCTCATCAATTACAGCATAATTACAGCATCATCCTTAATAGCCTTGAATGTGATATTATGCAAGCCGTCTTGAAGAGACTTTGATTTGTTATATTCCAAGCAATTTCTGCATAATGTTCTATCTCTTGGCCTGTCATCAGAACCATCTATATAAGTTATTTCATCGACAATTTGATCAACCAAAATATCAAAATTCAGTCTCCTTTCTGAATAGTTAAAATTTGGAGTTGGTGAATTAATAAATATTGTCTTACAAACATCTCCTTCATTGATTAATCCATCACAATCGTTATCTAATCCATCACATATCTCCAGCGCATTAGGGTTGATATTATAATTATTGTCGTTACAATCCCCTCCAATTTCAGAATATCCTTCTGGTAGTTTTATACCAGAACAGATAGGTATTAACTCTCCAGTTCCAAATTCATCCCCATCGTTATTTGTATATCCCTGTAAATATTGAAACTTGTCGGAGTTACTATCGTCACAATCCGAGCCTCCAGCGAAGTCTAAGTCGTACCCATCTCCATCTAGATCAAGCTTAATTTCAACGAGATTTACCTGTCCAGGAAAAATTTTAATTTCATATCCCGAATCAAAGTTATTTACAATTAGACGATAAGTGCCTATTGGCAACATTGTAGTAAAGTGGATATATTCATCCTTTTTATGAGCCAAATTAGAATAAAACCACCTTTTAGTGAGGGGATTAATCTCTAATTGCAATGAATTCCCCATAGAGTTTCTTAGCTTTAGCGAATTACTATTAATTGAAACTTGAGATTTAGATAAATTAATTACTACTGAACCTTTATTTATAGACTCGTTATAAAGATAACCCTTCTTCACGATAGGGTCAAAATAAATTTCATTACTATCTAGAGAAATAATAGTATAAGCAGTCGAAAGATTTAGATTACCCTTAAAAAATAAACTTGAGATCTTTCCAGCTCGCTCATTTTCATCAATTTTACTATGAAAATCGTCTATTGTAACTAAAGAAATATTCAAATGTTTTAAATTTGAATTTGTAAATGATACAACTCCATCATTAACTTCCCATTTATTAGAAAGGCAGTATTTTTGTCCATCTAAAAATGGCCAAGAATATTTTTCTTCTAATAATTTAATTCCAGAAATCGTTAAATAATCAATATCTTTTAAATCCGGATTTTTATTTAATTCCCAAGTAAAATCACTTCCAATTTGTAAGTCTCTTGTAGCTTCCGAATTTCCATTTAGATTAACACCAAAGGAATCTGGGGCATTATTCAACTCCCCATTAATAAATTCTTGACATCTAGGATGCTCAACGGGAATATTAATATTAGTAATTCCATCAACAATATTTGCAAAATAAGTTCCATACATTGGGCTCGCAATTATTACATACTTGTCAATATTGTTGTGGTAAGGAAGAGGTTCATTATTTAACCCAATAGCCATATCTTGAATATATCCCCTAGTCGCTAATCCCCCCATGCTATGTGACACAACATGAATTTTAGTATCGCTAGGATAAACGGACAATACCGAAAGAATAGAACTTCTTACAACATTTGCATTTTTTCTATTGCTTAAATTGGCTGGCCAGTATTGAACTCTTATTACCTCAAAATCACTAGTTTTTAATTCAGATTCTAGATTTCCCCAGCTATCATTATCAGTACTTTTAGCCTTATTTCCCCAGCCATGCACTAACAATACTGGCTGTTTAGACAAATTAACCTTGGGGTTAGGAAAATAAAAATTAGGATAATCTTTTCCAGGAGTAAAAACAAACCCAGACATCTGAAAAACATCTCGACCCAAATTTCTTGAAAAGATATAATATTCTACTTCACTACTTTTTTTAATCGTAGAATTAAAATTTATCTCAGCACGAAGTAATAAATTTGCTTTGTTATCTAATATATCAATATGTGAAATAAATTCTTCATTTGTCAAATAAACAAACTCCCCATTATCATCAGTATAAGTTTCACTTATTTTTTGGTCAGATGCAAAAAGAAAAATTTGAGTATTTTTGAAGGGTTTTTTTGTGCCATCGATATAATCAATCAAATAAACTTTTCCAGTAATCAAACTCTTATTTTCTCCATCTCCCTCAAACCTAACCAACCCCCATCCATATTCATCATCCCTACCAGATGAACCTAAATCTAAGGCTGTTGCTTTAAGTTTATCAATTATCCCAGTATTATTCAAAGAAAGATTCTCAGACAAATAAGCACTTGCAACAATTCCTAAATGAGGAACGCTAAATGAAGTTCCACTCACTAAAATTTCATTTTGGCCGTCACTTACCTTAATATTTTCTCCTGGAGCAACAAAGTCTAAGGTTTGCCCGTAATTAGAAAAAGAAGATTTAACTTTATCCTCATTTACTGATCCAACACTAATAACTGAATCATAAGCTGCTGGATATATTAAATTTTGATTTCCCTCATTTCCTGCAGCAGCAATAATTAACACACCTTTATCGTTTGCATATTTAATTACATCCTCCAAGAACTTTGAGTTTGAATCTCCACCAAAACTCATTAAGATTATATCAATATCATTATCAACAGCCCAGTTAATTCCTTCGATTACGTCACTAGCATACCCCGACCCATCTTGATTTAGAACTTTAACCGAATAAATCTCTGCATTAATTAAGGGTAAATCGTTCTGAGGTCTTTTTAGTATATAAGTGGTTAAGGTTCCATGCCCATTATCATCTGAGGCGTTAGCATCTTCATTCACAAAATCATAGCCAGATTCAACATTTAACAAATTAAAATCTGCTCCCGTATCAAGGACGGCGATTCTAACACCTTCCCCAAAGCCACTATCTAATTCGCTTAAATTCAAACCAATAGTTTGGTAATTCCAATCGTCCTCTAAAGCCTGTAATTTGTAATCTGGCTCGGAATAAACTAAATTTGGAATTGAAGAAAGATTACCTTGCACAACAAATGTTCTTTTATTTGTAGGGGATAATCTGGCTTGAGCAAGGGAGCGACTTTCCGGAACTTTGATTTCGTCCAGAACTTTTACATTATCATCTATTGAACCTTCAACAGTGACTATATACCTATCGTCGGCAGAGACAAGAAAAGATAAAATTGGCAGTATTAAAGCAAGAAAAATCAAGATAACAATGCCTTTTTTCATTCCCTTTCACAGCCCTTAGTTTGTTATAAATCTTCCTTTGATATATTCATTTGACTTGAGTAGCAATTAACCATAGCTAATATTAAGAAGCAACTTCAAGATATGGCTCTTTTATTACTTCATAACTTATTTAAAATCAAGTATTCGTTATATCATATGGCGAAAAATAGAGTAAAGATAAAAAAAGAGGTTGAAAAAGAAATAGAGGTCATAAAAAACTCTCAAGAAACAGATAAATTTGATTACAGCTTACATTGGAACACTCACATTGCTTTTATTAGTATAGTAACAGCATTATGGATAGGTGCATTGACAATAGGAATAACTACAAACAGAATTTACATAACAATAATAACTTCAATCGCATGGTTTTTAGTAGTAATTGGGAGATGGTGGTATATCAGAAGAGAGTATATTTCCGCTATAGAAAGAGATTTCAAAAATAAAAAGAGGATGCTCCAAGAAAGATATAGCAAAATAGGTGTGGATATTATCTCCCTTAACAAAGAGTTGGGGGATTTAAATCAGCAAGAGCAAAGAAAATTGTGCATATATTTTGACCAGAAATATTGGACACCCGTAGTTGGTGTGGCAACAGTCCTAGCCTTAGTAATTGGTTCATGGAGTCTTATCATTAGTGTAGATTCTGTGTATGGACCATCAGATCTAATCTTAGAATATACTAAATCTGGAATCAACGATAAGGATCTTAAGTACTACTTTTATGATAGTGAAAATAACCTATTAAAATTTGAATTTCTGGTTAAGAATGTTGGGCATGGTTCTACAGCCTTTTCTATTCAACCGACTTTGCCAAATTGTGGAAATTGTCCTTTTGAGATTATTTATAATGGTAATGAACCAATTAATATAAGGGGCAGACCTATAGACATTAAATCAATAAATGCTAAGAGCACAACCCATATAATGATCGCTTTTAAGGATGTAATTCAAGAATATCCGGGAGAATTAGTTGGGGTTAGGTTAAGAGATGCTTCAAATAATGATAAAGATACTTTGATTTTTCAAGATTTTAACTCTCTTTCAGATAGACAAAAGGCTGAGATACTTTATACTGAATAATACAGTTATCCCTTAACATACAAACTCACCTCGCCTTGGCTTTTCTTTGCATGCCAGTTAGGAAACTTCCATTCATTGCTTATTACTTTTGCTCCGGGCTTTAATTCTGCCTTGAGCTTCTTTTCAAGCTTGGGCATTATAAAGATTACTTGGAAAACGCTTATGATATCATACTTGCTAAGGTTAATTTTCCAGAAATTCTTCCAATATATTTTTATTTGCTTTTCAAGGCCTAACTTTTTTATTCTTCTTCTTGAGTATAAGACAAGTAAAGGATTTATTTCATAACCATCGACTTTTATTCCAGGATTTACCTTGGCGAATTCAATAGCAACCTTTCCATTTCCTGAGCCTAATTCAGCAACTTTCTGCCCTTTTTTTGGAGAGGAAAATTTTAACATTAATTTTATTCTTTTCATTCTGCTTGGTTCGAACGGAGCACCAAAAAGAATCGGCAAACACATAAAAAGAGTTACAAGCAAAAGAACAACAAAAACAACAACGAGAATAATAAAGTTTGTACTCATTTTTTATTGTATTTATATTTTATTTAAACAGCCTAAAGAGCTCTTTCTTCTTTTTTTCAAGAATTTCCCCACTATCAGCTTCCATATTTACTCTTAAAACTGGATCAGTATTTGATATTCTTACATTTATCCAATAATCGGGAAAGGTTATGGTTATACCATCGAATTTGTCTACTTTCAAAGGTTTTTGTTTTTCATAATATTTTTCTATTTTTTCCATTGCCTTTTTTCTGTCTTTGACTTTAACGCTGTGTTCCTTTAATTCAGCATATATTCTGTAAGGCTTAACTATGACTGAAAATGGTCTAGGATCTTGAGAAAGGATTTCACAGACAATAAGAGAAGTAATTATCCCAGAATCAGCATAAAAGTTGTGCCTGTAATAAAAATGTCCTGAGTGCTCGACTCCGAATATAGCATGAGTCTGCCTCATTCTCTTTTTAATGTAAGAATGTCCTACCTTACCTTTCATTACTTTTATACCCATTTCTTTTGAAATATCAAAGAGGATTTTGCTTGAAATTAGACTACACACTGCTTTTTCATGAGGGTATTTCTTGAATAGGTATTTCATAATTAAGGCTCCTGTGACGGCACTTGGAACAATCTGGCCTTTTTCATCTATAAAAAATATTCTATCTCCATCAGTATCAAATGCCATGCCAAATCTTTCATCTTTCGCTTTTTTGAGGCGTTTTATAATTGCCTTTAAGTTCTCTGGGTCAGCTGGATTGGCTGGATGATTTGGAAAATTTCCTGATGGCTTAAAATACATAGGAACAATATCAATCGGAAGATCTTTGTAGACTTTAGGAACCATAATCCCTTCTATACCATTTCCAGTATCTACGACTATTTTCATAGGCTTAAGATTTTTTAGGTCAATAAAAGAGTGGACGTATTTGACGTACTCCTTAATTATGTTTTTCTTTCTTATTTTCCCTTTTTTTGAAACAACTGGAAATTTATCCTTAGTAATTGCCCTTTTTAATCTGCCTAGACCATTATCTCCCCCAATAGGATAAGCTCCCGGCATTGTTAATTTTAGTCCGTTGTTATCTTTTGGATTATGAGAAGCAGTAATCATAGCCCCATGCTTTTTGTATCTGCCTGAAGCAAAGTAAACTGCGGGAGTGGAAACTATGCCAATATCTAAGACATTAACACCAGAATCAACAAGCCCTTTTATGAATGATTTTGCTAGTGAGGGAGACGAATTTCTAATGTCACGGCCAACAACAACCTCTTTACCTTTAAGCCTAAAGTCTTTTGAAAAAGCTCTTGCGGTTATATAAAAAAGCTTTTCATCAACTTCTTTTCCATAAACTCCTCTGATATCATTGGAATGAAATGAATTTTCTATGTCGTATGCCATTAAAAACCTACGGTTTTTGATCCCTCAAGCGATTGTGCGTTCCCAAATACCGGTTGACAGCAATCAGACCAAAAATCTACCTCCTTTTCAAAATTTGTCAGCAAAGCTGAATTTAATTTATAACTGATAATCCAACTACATAATTTTTCTGCCTTCCATTGATTTTGATTATTAATTATCATAGTGGGTGGGTTGGGTGAGCGATTTCATGAAGCAAAAATTTCTCATGTTGATAACTGAATGGGGTCGCGAATTGGGAATGAGTGAACAAAGTGAAGCTATCATTTTACCTGATTTTATTATTCTATAAATTATAAAGACGTTTTAAAGTTTGCTAAATGCAAATTGCCAAAGGACAAAACTTTAAAACTTTGACAATCTAAGTTAGATAGTTGATTAAAACAATAAGAGGTGATTTATGAGATTTAATGCAAGTGCTGTTAATGCAAACAAACCAATAATACTTTACATGGGTACTTACCCACCAAGAGAGTGCGGAATAGCTACTTTTACAAGAGATGTTACCGACGCTATTCACAAAAATCTTTCGCCGCAGGTAGATTATGGAATAGTAGCAATGAATGCAAATGGAAGCAATATATACAATTACCCAAACAAAGTTGTAATGGAATTAAACGATCGCGAACTGGATGATTATGTAAATGCAGCCAAGAAAATAAACAAAATGAGCAACGTGCTTTTAGTCAATATTCAGCATGAGTACGGAATATTTGGAGAAGATTATGGAAAATACCTTATAGACTTCCTTCACGTTTTAGAAAAGCCAGCAGTTATAACTCTACATTCTATTCTTCCAAAACCAAACAGAAAGCTAAAACGCGTTGTCAAGCTAATGGAGGAAAACTCAAGCGCATTTATTGTTATGGCTCAGGAGGGTATAAGAATTTTGAGAGAAGATTATGGTGTTGAAAAAGATATTTTCTTTATACCCCATGGAATACCATTTATTCCTTACGAGGCTAGTACTCATGAAAAGAAGAAGTTGGGATATAGTAATAATTTCATAATTTCCTCGTTTGGTATGATGAACAGGGGAAAAGGATACGAGTATGTTATAGAGTCTCTGCCAGAAGTTATTGAGAAATATCCCAATTTGCTTTATCTTATAGTTGGAGAAACTCATCCTGTTGTCAGAAAAAGAGAGGGAGAAGAATACAGAAATTTTTTGGAGCAAAAGATAAAAGAGTTAGGTCTTGAAAAAAATGTCAAATTTTATAATAAGTATGTAAAACTTCACGAAATTATACGCTATTTGAAAGCTACAGATATTTACATTTCTGCCGGTTTAGACAAAAATCAGATAACGTCTGGAACTTTGGTTTATGCTATGGGGGCTGGAAGGCCAGTTATATCGACGCCTTTTACACATGCTGAGGAAATAATAAACTCTGACCGAGGTAGATTAGCTGAGTTTAAATCTCCCGACTCCTTTAAGGGAGCACTTCTTGAATTGATTCCGAACTATCAATTAAGAAAGAGGCTTGAGTTAAATTCTTATCATTATTCTAGGCAAATGACTTGGCCTAACGTGGCTATAGCTTATGAAAGCATTTTCAATAATTACGTTAAGCTTCCGGAATGGAATAAAACAAGAATTCCTGAAATAAAATTCAGCCATCTTATAAATCTTACAGATAATTTTGGAGTTATACAATTTGCCAGAAATTTTGAGCCCCAGTTACAGCATGGATACACAACAGACGATATTTCAAGGGCTTTGGTAGCTTGCTGTATGCATAATAATCAGAAGAACGACTTTTCAAAAATTAATCTAATAAAAGTTTATCTGAACTATATGAGGTATGTTCAAAATGAAGAAGGCCGATTTTACAATTATGTAGGAAAAGACAAAAAAATAAATACGGGAAGATGGACTGATGATGCACATGGCAGGGCGTTGTGGGGATTAGGGAACTCTCTAACTGCGAGCGGCATTCCCGAAAATATGAAGAAAGACTCACAAGAAATGTTTGACAAAGGCTTCTCTTTTGCATCAGACATTATCTCACCTAGGGGAATGGCTTTTACAATTCTTGGTAGTTACCATTATAATGAATATATGCCAGACATGGAAAAAATCAAAGTGGTAAAAAAATTGTCGAATAGCTTAATCAAGTTTTATAACGAGCATAAAGAGCATGACTGGAAGTGGTTTGAGGACATTCTGACGTATGATAACAGTAGAATGCCTGAAGCTCTGCTTTATTCGTATTTATCAACAGGAGATGAAAAATATCTTCAGATAGCTCTTGAAAGTCTAGATTTCTTAAATTCTGTAAGCTTTAAAGACGGAATTTTAATGCCAATAGGGCAGAATGGATGGTATAGGAAAGGAGAGGAAAGAGCATTATACGATCAGCAGCCTATAGATGCGGGCTCAATGGTACAGGCTTTAGTAACAGCTTATAACATTACAAAAAATAAAAAGTATAAAGATCTCGCGTTTAAGTCTTTCAACTGGTTTTTAGGAAAAAATGTATTAAATCAGACAATTTATGATGATTATACAGGGGGCTGTTATGATGGGTTGGGAAAGGAATGTATAAATATAAATCAGGGAGCTGAATCAACAGTTTCATATCTTCTTGCCAGACTTTCAATAGATAAATTGGGGAAAGGGGAAGTGCCCGAGATTAAGATTAAATAATAAAAAATAAACAAAAATTAAACTACTTCTTTTCGTATGTTCTTAAGAATGGCTTAATTTCTTCTGGCTCTGAACCTTTAGTCCACCTTTTAGTAGCATCTGAAACTAAAGCGTTGTATTTACCAGATAACATATTATGTTGGGAGATATAACCCCTCAATACCGATTCCTTTCTTGCCATTTCTTCTCTAGCATCAAAAGGCCAATCTGCTCTAGGTGAATCTGCAAAATCTTTTTTATAGTCTGCTACTTCTGATTGCATAGAATCAATTTGAGCATCTACTTGAGATATAGAGGCTCCAAGGTCTTTGAAATCTCTATAATTTTGCAAAACAAAATCTCCAGTACCAATCTCACTTACTTTTTGTCCTCTGCTACCAACAGCTCTGTCATAAACAGCACAAGTTCCCATTCCTAAAACAGCTACTGTTGCTATTACAGCAATATTTTTTCTTGTTCCCATTTAATTATTCCCCTACCTCTAGGTTATTATTTACTTTTTTTCCTGATTTTATATTTACTTTTTTTCCTGATTTTAATGCAGTCTCTGCTTTTCTTGCCCTTTCTAACTCTTGATAATCTATATCCCGAGTATTAAATATTGGTCTATCTAACTTCAATGGAGCATTACTTTCAATATACCTTCCACTCCACTGAAAGTATTGTCCTTCGGGGGTAAACCAGTAAACATAGTCGTCAGATTCCCCATAAGTTCCATCCGCACCCATTAGTTCATCAGTTAAATATCTATTATCCCCTATAATACCGACTACATGACTCCCATCTGTACCAGATCCGGTTTTAGGTTCTAATCTCTTTCTAGAGGAAGAAACTTTACCCCTTACCGGAGAACCAAGTATAACATTTCCCATGTCACTTAAACAATAAACCCACATTATTTGATTGGGATCATTAGCCAATTTTAATCTAGCGTTAATATTATCTCTTTCTACAGAATGAGTTAACCTATATGTGGGTTGTTGTTTGTTCATCTCAATTGCTCTCTGATCCTCACAACTCTCACCCATAACTAAAGGTAAAGAAGCCACTAAAAGTATTGCAGCCAATTTTGAACGTTTGTTTCTCATATTTTTCTTATATAAATCTGCTTTTTAAAACTTTCTATTCGTTACCATTTAAAAATTAATACTTAAACCTCCTCTTAATGGATTTATTCCCACTCGATTGTTGCTGGAGGTTTTGAAGTCCACTCGATTGTTGCTGGAGGTTTTGAAGTTTCGTCCCAGAAAACTCTGTTTACGCCTTTGACCTTATTAATTATTTTGTGGGTAATCTCTTGCCTCTGTTTTTTGCTGAATGGAAAAGCCTCGGCAGTCATAAAATCTTCTGTAACGACAGCTCTTAAACCAATTCCATATTCATAAGTTCCTTCATCACCTAATACCCCAACAGATTTAGTAAGAATACCTGCTAACGCCTGACCTATCTTATAATAAAGATTTCTTCGCCTCAATTCACCAATAAAAATTGCATCGGCTTGTCTTAGAATATCAAGCTTTTCTTCTGTAATTTCTTGTCCAACGACTCTTATACCTAATCCCGGTCCTGGAAAAGGATGACGCCAGACAATTTCTTTTGGCAAACCTAATTTCTTTTCGGCAATTTTTCTTATTTCATCCTTAAACATATTTCTAAATGGTTCAACAACTTCAAGATTCATTCTCTCTGGAAGACCACCCACATTATGATGACTTTTTATTTTAGAAGACGCTCCATAAACCGGGACTGACTCTATAACATCAGGATATAAAGTCCCCATGAGAAGATAAGAAACCCCCCTTATCTTTCTTGCCTCCTCCTCAAAGACATCTATGAACTCTTTACCTATTATTTTTCTTTTTTCTTCGGGATGGTCTATACTTTCTAAAGAAGATAAAAATCTTGAAGAAGCATCAATATACCCCACTCTTAGTCCTAAACCATCTAGTGAGTTTTTTACTTCTTGTTTTTCTCCTAGTCTTAACAAACCATTATCAACAAATATAGGGTAAAAATCGTTTTCAGCCAAATTTTTAATTAAAACACAAGCAGTAGTTGAATCAACTCCGCCACTGACGCCACCAACACCAACTTTTCCCGAGATTTGTTCTTTAACCTGGGCAACTATGCGATCATAATCTTTTTCAGGATCCCAAACTCTTTGAGCCTTACAAACCTTCAAGAAGTTATCCAAAATTTGTCTTCCATATTGGGTATGATCTACTTCTGGGTGAAACTGGACGGTATAAATATTTTTTTCTAAATTTTGAGCAGCTGAAATGTGTCCACTTCGAGAATTAGCTAGTGCACTAAATTCGAAAGGCAATACTTCCACAATATCCCCATGACTCATCCAAACCTCTAATTCCCTAGGTATTCCTTCAAATAATGGACTTTCATTAGTCAAAGAAACTTTTGTTCTTCCATATTCTCTTTTATCTGTTGAAATTACCTGCCCCCCAAGGAGATGCGATATGGACTGCATGCCATAACATATTCCAAGAACTGGAAGACCAGACCTTAAAATTTTTCTGTCATATAAAGGCGCACTAGAATCATAAACGCTGAATTGTCCGCCAGAAATAATAATTCCCTCCAAACCCTCTTTTAAAACTCTCTCGGGAGGAGTATTAAAGGGCATAATTTCAGTGTAAACACCTAATTCCCTTACTCGCCTGGCAATATTTTGTGTTAACTGGCTTCCGCAGTCAATTATTGTAATCATGTTTTTCTTTTCGATTTGTATGAGAAAGTAATTTAAATTGATTTTGGTTGTTAAGAATATGGGTCAAAAAGGGGTTGTAAGAGAAAGAGCAATTGATAAAGCGCACATTGAAGCTAAGGAAGTCTTGAAAAAGTGTGCTACTAAAAACGGATTTTATGCCTCTTATCCCGGATATAAAGGAATTTGGAGCAGAGATTCAAATATTATTTCTTTAGGAGCTTCTTTATTAGGCAATGAGTTTCAGAAAACGTTTTCTGATTCGCTGAAAACATTAGAAAATCATAAATCTTCAAAAGGACAGATTCCAAATGCTGTTCTTTTTTCTGGTAGCAATTCAAATGCCAAAGTTTCACAAGTAGACTATAAGTCAATAGATTCAAGTCTATGGTTTATTATTGGAAATTATTATTACAAAGAAAGATTTGGAAAATTTCCATGTGATAAAAAAGAAATTGAAAAGGTTTACTTGTGGCTTTCTTATCAAGATATGGGAAACGACTTGATGTTAGAGCAGTTGCCGACTACTGACTGGCAAGATGCTTTTCCCCACAGATACGGACACACAATAAATACTCAGGCTTTATGGTATAAAGCTCTTAGATTGTTGGAAAAAAACCACGAGGCTGAAAAATTAAAAGAGATTGTTAATCGCAATAAGGAAGATGGTTTATGGAGTGGCGAGAAAGGATATTACTTGCCTTGGAGATGGAAAAATCATGGAAAATATCATGAAAAAGGTGGGTGGTTTGACTCTTTAGGAAATTTGCTTGCTGTCATTTATGATTTGGCTGATAAATCTCGGAGTGAGAAAATTTTAAAATATATAAAAGAAAAGAGTGTTGATCATCCGTATCCTATGAAAAGTATTCATCCTCCTTTAAAAAAAGGAACAAAAGATTGGCAAGAGTATTTTGAAGATTGCGAGAGTAAAACGCCCTATCATTATTCAAATGCAGGAATATGGACTTATATTGGAGGATTTTATGTCTGCGCTTTGGTTAAACTTGGTAAATACTCCGAAGCTGAAAAGCAATTGGAGAAGTTAGCTGTGGCCAATTTACAAAGACCTTATTTTAATGAGTGGCTTAATGGACAGTCAGGAAAACCTGGGAATTCTGCAAGCGGGAGCAATGGAAATCAGGGATGGAATGC
>Ga0209542_10005057_pt1 | contig 26693 bp, 26 predicted proteins | sample RifCSPhighO2_01_FD_184028 | JGI IMG/M metagenome (GOLD analysis project Ga0209542, IMG submission 184028) | Soil microbial communities from Rifle, Colorado - Rifle CSP2_plank highO2_0.1 (SPAdes) (version 2) | ecosystem: Environmental > Terrestrial > Deep subsurface > Rock core/Sediment ...
AGTTAGTCGTGATGCCATACAGGCGCTGCATCCGCCGCTCAAGTGTCCGGGCCAGGGCGTTGAGGCCCCATCCCACCAGGCCGATAACCACCATTCCAAACAGCACCAGGTCCATCATGAAATGCTCGCTGCCATCGATCAGCGTGTTGCCGATCCCCTCCCCCGATACCAGCAGGTATTCGGCGCCGATGGTTGCCAGCCAGCTGTAGACCAGCGCCAGGTAGAGCCCGGTGAAAATCGACGGCAAGGCAGCAGGCAGCATCACCCCGATAATGGTTTGCCAACGGGTGAAGCCGTACACCCGCGCCACTTCCAACAAGTTGGGTGGGACGTTGCGCAGCCCATCGCAAGTGTTGACCACCACCGGCACCAGTGCGGCCAGTGACAGGAACACCACCTTGGCCACATCGCCCAGGCCGAACCACACCGAGATCAGCGGGATCCAGGCGAACAGGGAGATTTGCTTGAAGGTGTTGAAGCTTGGCCCCACCAAGCGCTCGAAATGCCGCGAAAGACCCAGCAGGCAACCCAGTACCAAGCCCAGCGCGGTGCCGATGAAAAAGCCACTGAGGTTGCGCGCAAGGCTCGCCGAAATCGCCCGCCAGAATTTGTCCGAGGTGATTTGATCCCAGGCTGTCGCCGCGACTTTTTCCGGCGAAACGAACAGCCCCGATTCACTCCAGCCCTGGTTCGAAGCCAACCACCACAGGGCAATCACCGAGATTGGCAAGACCCAACCGCGATACCGGTGGCTACTGCTACCTGATGACAAAGCCGCACTCATGACTGACGCCCTCCAACCGTTGGCCGTCCGCGATCTAGACGTTTCTGCGCGTAATCGAAACTGCGGTCGATCAGCAGGCCGAGCGCACCCACTATCACGACGGCCGCCATCACCAGGTCCAGTTGAAACAGCTGGCGTCCATAGACGATCAGGTAGCCCAGCCCTTCACTCGAGGCCACCAATTCGACCACCACCAGCGATAGCCAGGCCTTGGTGAAGCCCAGGCGGAACCCGGTAAACAGTGTCGGGATTGCCGCCGGCAGGACAATGGAGGTGACGCTTTGCCGACGGCTGAAGCCGTAGGTCCGGCCGACTTCCAACAAGCCCTTGGGCGCCTGGCGGAACGCCTGCAAGGTACACAGGGTGATTGGCACCAGGGCGGCCTTGGCAATCAGCACATACTTGAGCGTCTCGCCGATGCCGAACAGCAACAAGGCGAACGGCAGCCAGCCCAATACCGGAATTTGCACCAGTGCGTTGAAAGTCGGCAGCAGGTAATCCTCCAGCGTCCGGGACAGTCCCATGGCCAGGCCCAGCGCTACACCGAGCAATGCGCCGAGGCTGAACCCGACGACAACCCGCTGCAGGCTGGCCGCTGCGTTGAGCCCCAGATCCCCGCTGACAACCAGGTCCGACAGCGCCTGGTAAACGTAGGCTGGCGGTGGCAGCACCTGCTCCGAAAGCCAGCCGCGTTCCACACCCAGGTACCACAAACCCAGCAACAGCAACGGCAACAGCCAGGGCAAGGCCTTGTCACCCAGGTTCACGGACCAGGCTGAAGTGCGCGGTACCTCGACCTTGCGGACCGGGCGAGCGGGCGACGGTGGAAGACGTTTGACGTTGTCGCTCGGCAATGCCGGCGCCCCATACTTCTCGAGTCTTGCGGTCTGTGCCCTGGCCATTTTCCTAGCTCCCTTGCTTGCTGGTCGTCGTGGCCGCTACCGCGTTACCCGCCGGTTGCTTGCCATCCGGGCCGTAGGGCGTCCAGTAGTTTTCCAGTCCCTTGGCCTTGAGAGATTTCTGCAGATAACTGCTTTCGAACCAGCCATCGATACTGACCGGGCGACGGATGAGTTTTTCTTCCTTGGCCTGATCCGCCACGGCCTGATAGCGGCTGATCAGAAAGTTGTCGACCAGAGGCGAGGCCCGGTCCCTTAGAGGAACCCCGGTGAAGTCGGCACGCAGTGAATCGGCGGGGTCATTGCTCTTGGCCCATTCAGCGAAGACGTCATCGCGATGGCTCTCGTCCGATGTCCACTTCGCCGCGTCCACCAGCGTGTCGACGACCTTTTGCACCTTGTCCGGATGCTCTTTTTCATATTCACCGCGAACCACCAGCGCCGTCTGCCGGGTGTAGCGCACGTCCTGCTCGGGATTGTCGTAAACGATGTCGATCAGGCCCTTGTCACGCAGCTTGAACAACTCACGCCCACCGAATGCGGCATCCACGCCATTGGAAATCAATGCGGCCTGAGAGCTGCCGGTATCGAGGTTGATGGCCTTGATATCGCGCTCGGTCAGCCCGTGCTCCGCCAGCAGATTGATCATCACCAGATGGCCGTTGGTACCGCGGAAGATCGCGCCCTTTTTGCCTTTGAGGTCCTCGATGGTCTTGAGGGGGGAGCCCTTGGGCACCGCCAGGTAGAGGTTGGCGCGCACACCCAACGCCGCCAACAACTTGGTGTCCAGTCCGTTGGAGCGCCCGACAACTGCAGGCAGATCGCCCTGGTAGGCGAAGTCCAGTTGCTGGTTGGAGAACGCTTCGTTGACCGCAGGTCCTGCCCCCTTGAAGAAGAACCACTGCACTTCGGTCCCGGTTCCGGCGAAGGCTTTTTCCAGCAATTGCTGATTGCGCACGATGCCCAGAGGCGAGCCGCTGAAGGTCACCGGGTCACCGCCACCGGCCGTGGCGACACCGATGCGCAAGACATCGGCCTCGGCCCCGGATACCGCAAGAACCGCAGCCAGCGCTGCAGCGATGCTGCCTTTTTTAAACAGGCGAATGCCATTGAGCTTCATGTCAGCCTTCCTTGTACCAATGAGAGTCGCTCGTCAGGCGGCGAGGTGTTTTTTGTCGGCTTCGGTTTTCGGCGAACGCGCCTCGGGGCTCGGCTTGAGCGCCTGGCTCAAGCGACCATCCACCCCGACCGGCACATCACCGTCGATGGTGGTGCGGCGCACGATGCGCGGGGCGTCGCCGTAATCGTTGATCGCGATGTGCTGGGTGGCGCGGTTGTCCCAGATCACCACATCGCCCTCCTGCCAGCGCCAGCGAACGGTGTTGTCGACATGGGTGATACGGTCGTGAAACAGGCGAATCAGTTGTTTGGAATCGTTGCTACTGACACCTTGAATTTGTTTAACAAAGTGCCCCAACAACAAACTTCTTTCACCCGACTCCGGATGGACTCGCACTAATGGATGTTCGGTTTCGTAGACTTCAGCAGTGAACTGTTCACGATAACGCTTGAGTCCCGACTCGTCGGTATTACGCGGCGCCGCGTAGTCATATACGTTGGTGTGCAATGCGCGAAGATTATCGGCCAATTGTTTTAACGGGTCGGGTAAATCAGCATAGGCTGCTGCAGTATTGGCCCATACCGTATCACCGCCAAAGGGCGGAATTACAACACCACGCAAGATGGAAATCTTCGGGTAGTTGGCCACGAAGGTCACATCGGTGTGCCAGGAATTGGCGCGGGTTTCCTTGGCGTCCAAATGCAGGATCGCAGCGCCTTGTTCAGCGGAACGCACGGTCGGGTGCGGGACCTGATCGCCGAAGCGGCGGGAAAAAGCCTCGTGCTCGGCGTCATCCAGATGTTGGTCGCGAAAGAACAGCACTTTATATTTCAACAGTGCCTGATTAATGAAATCGAATGCCTCGGCGCTGATGCCGCCCCCCAACTTTACGCCTTCAAGTTGTGCCCCAATTCGACCGGCGACCGGTTTGATTTGAATAGTCATCGAGCTACCTCCTGTCTCACGAGTTGTTGTGGGACAGATCATAAAGTCATAAAAGCAGCGATGACTAATCACAAATTATTCTAAAGATAGATTAAGCCCGATAGATCTATCCCGTTATTAAATCCAGATAAAAGCTATAAGCCTCTTGTTATTAGCTAATAACTTTTTAGCCGCAACATAAAACATACGTGCCAAGTTGATGGTGTATTTGGGGCTCACGTTGGTGGGGTTGCTGGGGACTGGTTCCAGCCCGTACGTCAACGCAAGCCCCAGCGCCGGCTACAAGGGGTATAACTGTCAGAAACAGCAGGCGGGTCCCCCCAGGCCCTCCAAAGGCAACGTCCGGGTCAGGCGCCCCCACCTGATCGACGCCTGCGGCGCGGAGCGATGTGATGAATTCCAGGGCATGGCGATGGGCTCGCAAGAGCCTTATTGGCGGCATCGAGCTGGCCTTGCTGGTCACGCCACTGTACGCCAGCGCCATGTTCAAGTGCCAAGCCAGGGACGGAGCCATCAGCTACACCAGTCAAGCCATCGCCAGCGCCCGCTGCACTCGCGTGGATGGCATGGCTGGCGCCGGTGTCGGCGCCAAGCCCAAGGCCTTGCCACGGCTTGTGCAAGACGACGACTCCGGCGCGATGCGGATTCGGGTGTTCACTTTCATCCACAAGGGTGTTCGTCAATATGTGAGCCGGCGCCCGGAAGGAATTTCCGCGCGGGTCGATGTCCTTGAAGTCTATTACATCAAGGGTTGCTATCTGTGCAGGGCGCCGAAGGATTTCAAGGTCGCCTCACTGCGCCTGGACACCCGTTCCTATCGGCGGGAGATCGAAGCCGCTTCGGGTCAATATGGCGTCGACAGAGCGCTGGTCCGCGCGGTGATACATGCCGAATCGGCGTTTCGCCCCAACGCCATTTCCGAAGCCGGCGCCCAGGGACTGATGCAATTGATGCCCGCCACCGCCGAGCGCTTCGCCGTGGACGATCCGTTCGACGCCCGGCAGAACATTCGTGGCGGCGTGCGCTACCTGGCCTGGCTGCTCAAGCGCTTCAACGGCAACCAGGTGCTGGCGTTGGCCGGTTACAACGCTGGCGAAGCGTCTGTGGTCGAGCACAATGGGGTGCCTCCCTACGCCGAGACGCAATCCTACGTCACCCTCGTGCAGTCCTTGACCGAACGCTATCGTAACAATCGCTAGTTATTCCCGGCCACCCGTTCGCTTATCCGTTAGTTTCCTTCTACATTAAAGAGGTGCAGACGGAGCCAGCAGCGCATGAAGTCCTTGAAGTATTATGACAAAAATCGACACGCCACATGGTTAGAGTTGTTTTTTGACCTGATTTTTGTTGTTGCAATTGGCAAGGTTACGCACATTCTCGGTCATGTTCATCACGGGCACTTTGAGCCTGAGCAAGTATGGACGTTTTTACTGCTTTTTGTTCCATTATGGTGGATCTGGTCTAGTCACACGATTTACGCCAACAGGTTTGATACAGACAGTAACCCTCACCGCCTGGCAACATTGTTTATGATGTTGCTGCTCATTGTGCTCTCTGCACTGATTGAGAAAATACCAGAAGTAAACTATCCGCTTGTTATGGCCTGTTATTTTGGTATACGTGTCATCATCAGCATTTTGTACATATCGTCCAGAAGAAAACACGATGACCGTGGCAAATTCTCCGCCAGGCTTGGCTTCGCCCTGTTAGTCAGCGCAGTTATTAGTCTTTCATCCATTCTTTTTGACCCACCCATGCGTTACCTTGTTGCTTACCTTGGAATTTTTCTTGACATTCTCTTGCCTGTAATTGTCGGGAGCAACCTAAAGCCATTGCCAGCACATACAGAACACTTGGTTGAACGACTGGGCTTGCTCACCCTCATCTTATTGGGCGAGTCAGTCATTAGCCTTTCTGCAGGTTTATCCAACATTGAATGGGATCGTTATACCGTAATGACGGCAATCACCGGATTTATCATGGTTTGCAGTATCTGGTGGATCTATTTTGAAAGCTTTTACCTGCTGAGCAACAAAGAAAGCAGTATGAGTGGGCACTCCCTGATCTACTCGCACCTTTTTCTGTTTATGGGGCTAGCACTCCTCGCCAATTTGATCAGGCATGCGATCCTGAATGACATTGCGATACGCGATTTCCAGATTATGTCAATCATCGGCATGGCCTTGTTTTTCCTAGGCAAGCAATATGGCTATTTCGTAGCCGTGCCCAAAATAAGGAAATACATAATACAAAACACCTTGATCGTGTTGTCTTTGGGTGGGCTGGTTATATTCCTGCCCCGCGTCCAGTACATATTGGTCGGCCTGACAGCCACCATGATCTGTTATGTTTCCTGAATTTCAGATATCGTGGAATGTTTATCAGGCCATAGGTAGGCCGGTACCTTCGGCAATCTGAGCGAACGACAGGTCTTTGGCTGGCTGGAGCTATCACGACAGGTGGTGGCAAACCCATAATGAGCATCGTGCCTTCATGGCCCGAGGTGTCTATGGCCAGGCACTGTATGTTGATCCGAAGGCCGAGGTCGTGATAGCGCGGTTCGCCAGCCATCCCGCCGCCGCCAACGTGGCTAACGATGCGACTTCCTTGCCGGCCCATGATGCTGTTGCCAAGTAGTTGATGAGCCAGTAACGCCAAGTTGTTGGCTCTGATTTGATTCTGAACCCGGGCTGCCAGGCCGTCGTTATCGACTCGATCAGTACCTCCAAAAGACAGGTGTGAGCAGCACCAGCACCGTCAGAATCTCCAGCCTTCCCAAGAGCATGCCGACCGTCAGCAGCCATTTTGCCGCATCCGGCAAGGTCGAGAAGTTGCCTGCTGGACCAATGATCGTCCCCAGGCCGGGACCCACGTTGCACACTGCGGTGGCAGCACCGCTTAAGGCTGTCGTCCAGTCAAGACCGATCAGCGCCAACCCCAGGGCAATGCCACCGATGGTGATGGTGAAAAAGAATGAAAAGGTCAGCAGCGAACGTGCGATGTCTTCGTCAATGGGATGGCCGTTGTATTTTTTCCGAATCACCGCACGAGGATGAATCAGTTGTTTCAAGCTGCCCATCAGCAAGGAGGAGGCGACCTGAAATATTTTAAGCCCTCCCGCCGTAGACCCAGAGCAGCCGCCGACGAAGGTCAAATAGAAAAACAGCAGAACAGAAAAGCTGCCCCATAAGGTGTAGTCCCCGAGGGCTAACCCCGTGGTCGTGACCACCGAGGTTACATTGACGGCCACGATACGAAACGCTTCCCACCAGCTGTAGTCGCTGTTAATGCACAACCACGTACCAAATAGCAGCCAGGTAATCACTAGAAATCCAATGAACCCTCGCACCTGATGGTCTTTTAATAATGCACTTTTGTTGCCCCGCAGTGTGGCGACATACAAGGTGAAAGGCAGGCTGCCCACTATCATGACGACCACGGATACCCAATGAATAGCCTGTTGAGGCCAGTGCGCCAGGGAGGCATCCGAGGTTGAAAAGCCGCCCGTTGAAATAAATGACATTGCATGATTTATCGCTTCGAAAGGTGTCATTCCCGCGACCCATAGCGCCAGAGCGGACACCCCGGTCAGCCCGAGGTAGAGCACCAGGATATATTTCGCCGCGACGTGAGAGCGTGGTGTGACTTTCTCTGACCAGTCTGAAGATTCTGTCTGGAACAAACGCATGCCGCCGACTCGCAACAAAGGCAGAATCGCCACGGCCATGCCGATAAAACCAATTCCCCCGAGCCAGTGCAGCATCGAGCGCCAAATCAACAATCCTGGTGACGCGGTATCCAGCCCCGTCAAAATCGTCGAGCCGGTGGTGGTGATGCCGGACATCGTTTCAAAAAATGCATCGGTATAGCTGATGTGATGGATGAGCACCATCGGCAAAGCCGCAAAGGCGCAGACGACAACCCAACTGGCCGTGGTCAACAGGTACATATCTCGTGGACGAAGTTGGGCAACCTCTGGACGCCCGCGAATAATCAGCGCCAGCCCACAGACGAAGGTGATCAGGCCCGACCAGAGAAACGCCGACAGATCATCACTGCGGTCATAAACCACCAGTGTAAACATGGGAATAACCATGCTCACGGCCAACGTGATCAAAAAAATACCCAGGATAAATCCGATAAGCCGCAGTACTGCAATGGACATAAAAAACGCCTGGCTGATGAGCGCCGCACAGTATCAATTGAGTCAACAGGGCTAGCCGTAAAATTTACGTAAAATTCCCCTGCAGAGCTGAGTCTAGCTAATCGGCATCAGCCATCTGCGCGAACGCTGGGCAATTCAATGCCCCTCGGAAATGACTGTATAGGCCGACACGATCGCTGATATGTTTGCCGCGCACACGATCACGTCCAATTGACGCCGATCCCATCAAGGAAGATGAAAACAGTGCTTGGCGCCCTGCTCCTTTTTTGCCTGAATACATCTGCATTCGCTGGCGACAACCCTATCGGTTTCCAACATGGATTTACGCCTGGCCGATATGGACGAATCAAGACTTCCAGATTCCGCACAACGTTTTGCTCTCGACATCAGGGATCAAGCCAGCTGTCTTCAAGCCTGCGCAGGCATCCACACCGTGATTCACCTGGCGGGCGACCCGAACCCGGACGCTGATTTCATGAGTTCCAGAACTGCCTTGTCGACCCACTGATTCATTGCTCAGGGAGAGCGCCATGCCTTTAGACATCCTGCTGTCGGAACATCCAACGGAAGAACAGCGGTCAGCCATTCTGGCTCCGTTGCTGGCCCACAATCTGGCCAAGGGTGGAGACGACGCCCATGAAACTTTTGCCCTGTTGCTGCGAGATCCTGACAGCAATGAAATCATTGGCGGGCTATACGGAAAGGTTTCCTATCGATGGCTGCTCATCGATCTTGTCAGTGTGCCCGAGTCGATGCGGGGCCAGGGCATTGGACAACGGCTTATGCACATGGCCGAAGACATCGCGCAGAAAAAGCACTGCATAGGTATCTGGCTGGAGACATTCAGTTTTCAGGCACCGGGATTTTATCAAAAGCTGGGCTACTGCGAATTTGGGCGCCTGACGGATTATCCGCCGGGACATACCCGAATGTTCTACCAGAAGCTGTTTTGCTGACGGCACACTGAACCTTGAACCGATTGCTGCACTTGATACCGGATTGCTATCAATTATTGGGCGCTCGTATTCGATGTCCGCCCCGGGTCGGCTTCGGCCCTTCGTGTCAGGCGAATTACGACAAGGCAGCATGCCTTTCCACACCTCGTCTTTTTCACCTGATGGATCAACGCCTTGCGGCGTTGTTCAGCGAGGGCTATTTAATGGGTGTCAAAATCAAACGATGGAACATAGCCTGCGCCGAGCAGATGTGGACACTTCGACGACACAAAATCATCACTTAATAAATCATCCGGACTTTTATACCGACTCGTGAAAACCCCAGTGATATTTAAAAGAGTATGTGGCAAGGATGATATGCTGATTTTCTGACTCTCTCTTTCCCTCAGCTTTAAAAGCTTGAGCGATTGCTGGCTTGAAACATTATCGGACGCCCAGATAAATGCCGAAACCGGGAGGTCATATTTATTGCCAATTCCATGACCCAAGAGCCCTCGACTGTCATCCATCATGTTTTCACCATGATCCGATGAATAAAACAAGACAGATGGTTTTTTGCTTGACTTCAATTGATCAATAATTGCGCTTAATAGCCAGTCCGTATATAAAATACTGTTATCATATTCTGCGGTAATTTTGTCCTTGAAGCTGTTTGTTGACGGCTGGAATTTATCAAAATGTTCTGGGTATCGGCGTGAATACTCAAAATGACTACCCTTGACATGAATAAATATGGCTTTCTTTTCTGTATCGCTTTTTTTTAGTATTTTTTCATATTCTGAAATTAATGCTCCATCATAGCTTCTCTCGAAATATTGACGGTACTGTGCCTCTGCAGCTATTTGTGGAATTATTCCTCCAAAACTATCAACTTCCTGTACAGACAACCAATAGGTCATGTACCCGGCTGCGCGATATATACTCACCAATGATTTTGTTGATACAATGGATTCCCAATCCCATATAGGCTCAAGACTCAGCATTGAAGGAACCGCGAACGAGGTATATGGGGCTGTCGTGCAAATATTGTTAAACTTGAATATCCCCGCCTGCTTACCGAGATTTGGGGTTGTTTCCTTGTTATAACCGTAGAGGGACCAGTTGTGCGGCCGTGATGACTCACCGATCACAAAAACAATGGTTTCTATATTTGATTGATTCGACATGCTGGTTATTTTTACATCAGATTCTCGACGGCGCTTGATAAGTTTCTCCGTCCCCAAATACAAGTTTGCAGTAAGGGCCATTTGCGATAAATAACCTACTGGCGTGCTTTGATCTTTTGCAAGGAGATCCATGACTGCAGATTTCCCGAGAGAATTAAGTTTGACGGTTTTATAAAAATACGCCCCATACCCCACTAGCAAGGCGCTAACAACCAGAACAAAAATACCTTTGTTTTTATATAATTCGCGCTTATGCAGGCCTATTAATCCAGCCCCATAGCAAATAACAAAGATCACCAAAACGATACTGATGGACTGCCAATAGGTCGGTAAAAATTCGCTGGCTTCCTTATGGTTTGTCAAGCCAATAAACATATAGGCCGCTGTTAATTTCGAGTTGAAATTTAAAACCAAAAAGAGATCAACAGCTGCCAGCAAATAAAATGGCAGCAGAATGATGTGAACTTTGAATTGATTGGATGAAATAAATCTAATCGCCAAAAGCCACAACACCGACATGCCAAGGGTGTAAAAGACCAACAAATCAATTTTAGAGTATTGATAGTTTGTTAGCGTTCTAACAATCAACGGTGAAAGCAGATATGACCACAGTACTAAATTTGGCCATTCTGCTTTTAGTATTTTAGATGAGTAATCGATAATTTTGGCGGAGTTTTTCATTTGATAATTATTCTCGCAGGACACCCACATGCCTCCTCAGAGGGTAGCTCCAATTGGCGCGCTCGCTGTATCCTGTTAAAAATATTCTCTCCTTTGGCGACCAAACGTAGCGAGTCTCGGCTATTGCCAGCAAGCTTGTCGCGAAAAATCCAACTTGCAGAGCCCTCGAGGGCACGCTAACCCTCCAGGCGCCGCAAGGCTTGACACTGTTACCCCAGGCATTCTGGGGCAAATGAAGAAGCAGCCCGCGACCTACGTTGATGGCCGTTATACAATCAAGTTCGACGGCGTGCAGGGTTCGAACTGACGTTGCAATCTGTGCTGGCACAGCAATAGTGCCCAGGAAATCGGAGACAGCCCCTTATATAAATAATCAATCAGGCTTCTTATAAATTCGCTAATTTCGCTTGATTACATGAAAACGGCCACGTCAACACCAACTAAGTCGTTTGCGCTGGAGCCTCCGTCATGCCTTCGAAAACTTGCGCTTTATCGAAAGCGTTTCGCCGAAGCCGGTGCGCCCCCGACGACCTCGAATCCCTCGATGACCCGGCGAAATTTCCCTTTACGTGCAACAGCGATCTACGCGACAACTGTGCAGGAGCAACGTCTGGTCCCGCGCACGCGCAACCGCATAGCCAACTGATCGGCAGTCAGTTACCCGCCCAGACCCTCGATGTACGCCTCTGCCGCTGTAACTGCAGCGCTTGCGCCTGCTTGATCGGTTGCGGACGCAGCGCCTGAATGCCACGCAAGACATCACGTACCCGCGACGCTTTGGTCGGGTCATCGAAGCCGCATTGCTGTTGCCACTGAGCCATAGCCGCCAGGTGCGTGCGCGGTGTTGCTGGACAATTGAGCGCCATAGGCCGCCAGGTAGCGCGCCGGCAGCACCCCCGCCCCACTCCGTTTCAAAGTGCTCGACCGCTTGCGCATGGCGCCGCTCGTACTGTCGCTGCGCGCCGCTGGCAGCGGCGGCGCCGACGAAGGTGCACCGGGTCCGCGAGGCTGGGCGCCTAACGCTTATGCGGCTTACGCGAGGGACCTGGACGGTAACAAGCTGGCGGCTTACTGCTTCAAGGCCGCGTAAGCCGCATTGGCGCTGCGCTTAAATAGGAACATGGTTACTTCGCGAGCTGGCCGGTGACCCTGTTCCACCTTTTGTGTAGCGGGCAGCCGGTTGAATCCACAGCCCGCAGGAGACGCTCATACCAGAGCGCCTTTTGAGCGGGCTTTCCAGTGTGTTAAGTGGAGGTACCGAACAACCCACCGCCGCAACAGTGACAGCACCGGACAAGGCAATTACAATTTGATTAACATCCAGCGACTTGAGCGATTGAATACCCCATGGAAAGCAAGACTGCGCGCCTCACTGTGCTCATTGATCCCGTCAAGAAAAAAGCTTTCGAGGACCTCTGTGCAGCACAAGACCTGACGTCTTCGCAGGTGGTCCGCCAACTGATTCGTGACTACCTGGACACTCACGGCGCCAGCTATTCGACCAAGAGCAAGCATGCCACCAGCACCAAGTCATAACTACGACGGACAGTAGTCTCTAGAGAGTCGACGTACCCTCTACATGACTGACAGCTTTAGCCAACGCAGTGTTGAAGTCGGCGTGGTAATGCTCCGGACCAATTTCTTGCAGGATACCCACCCTATCGAGCTTGTTGAGCACCTTCGTGTTCGCTTCGCAGAGCTTCACCACGATATGCCGCTTGTGCAGCTGCTGAATAACCTCCTCCAACACTTGCAAGCCCGTGATATCCATAAACGGTACGCGCTTCAGACGGATAATCAGCAGGTTTGGGTCAGTGTGAGTCTGAGCTATCACACGCTCGAAGGTCTCGGCCGCAGCAAAAAACAATGGCCCTTCAATCGTATAAATCAAAAGCCCTGGCGGTAGGCGAGTATGGCCATTGGTCCTCAGCTCTTCTTCAAGCTCGTGCTCCACGACCTGTTGCACTTCCACCGATGAGGCCATGCGGCGCATGAAGTGCAGCATCGCAAGAATGACGCCGATATTCACGGCGATCACCAAGTCACTGAACACCGTGAGGCTGAAAGTGATGAGCAGGATCGATACGTCTGCGCGTGGGGCTCGTTGGACCATGCGTTTGAAGTGCTTCAACTCGCTCATGTTGTATGCGACCACGAATAGAATGGCAGCCAGGGCGCACAGTGGGATGTTTGAGGCTAGAGGTGCCAGGAACAGAACAATAAGCACCAAGGTGACTGCATGCGTAATGCCGGCCAGCGGGCTCGTACCGCCGTTACGGATATTGGTTGCAGTACGGGCAATGGCCCCGGTAGCTGCAAAGCCGCCAAACAATGGTGTGACCAGGTTGGCGACCCCCTGACCGATCAGCTCCTGATTGGAATCGTGCTTGGTGCCCGCCATGCCATCGGCCACCATCGCGGACAGCAGTGATTCGATTGCTCCAAGCATGGCGATAGTGAACGCCGGACCAATCAAATCGATGACGCGGGACGGCGTGATTTCAGGCAGGCTCAACGCTGGCAAGCCTTGAGGTATACCACCGAATGCACTGCCAATCGTGGCTACCCCCTCGAAATGAAAGGTTGACTGTATTGCTGTAGCGACCGCCATTGCGACCAGCGGCCCAGGCACCCGTTTGAGACCGGGAATTCTGGACGCGGTGATGACCAGGAAAAGGCTAAGTAGCGCCAGCAGGGTGGTGACCATGTGAAGATCCGGCAGGGCCTGTAGCAGATGCCAGAGCTTTTCATGGAAATGCTCTCCACTGATCGTCGGTAAACCGAAAAAGTCTTTCCACTGCCCGATCCAGATGATCACACCGATGCCCGCGGTGAATCCGACAATCACCGGGTCGGGGATAAACTTGATGATCGCACCGAGCCGTGCCATCCCCAGCAATAACAAGATGGCCCCCGCCATCATCGTGGCGATTTGCAGACCGTCAACGCCATGCTTGGCCGTGACCCCCGCCAGAATCACGATGAACGCACCTGTCGGTCCGGCGATCTGCAAGCGGCTTCCCCCAAAGAGTGAAACCAGCAGACCACCGATGATTGCGGTGTAAATGCCTTGCTCAGGTTTGACGCCAGATGCAATGGCAAACGCCATTGCCAGAGGGAGCGCCACGACCCCGACGATCACGCCAGACACCATATTTCGAAGCCAGTGTTCTCGCCCCAACAACCCCGCCTTCCATGCCTCACCTATCGCAATCATGGCTAGCCCCTCAGTGGATGCATGTGCATAATATTAACATACAGTGATAATTCAAATGCCCTAGATCCACTGCTTCGAGCGGCTGGAGATGTTTATAGTGAAAGCTCAGATGGAGCTGGGCGGGCATGCACTGCAAATAGAGAATTTTGAGAGCGCGCGTAGCGTGGTGACCGACATGAATCGTAAAACTGTGCAAACCAAACATGCCGAAGGCGTGACCTTCGACACCCATGTGATCGCAAACCCGACCAACCCCAAGGAGTGGATAGTGTTCTTCAAGAAGGACGCTGGCAGGAGTTATTTCTTGGTTGATGACAACGAGGAGGTCGAGTCTTTTGGGCATCTGGATGACTTGATCGCCGAGCTTCGAGACCTGGGCCTCAAGACCGCTGAAATCCACTTTTAACCCTTGGATCACGCTTTGGAGACATGATCATGTCAGTGAAGATCGAGTATCTGCCAAGCTCTGCCAGCACAGCCGCGTTGATCAGGCCGCGAGTGTCGGAGCCACCGCTCGCGCACACCACCAGATAATCGACACTCGCCGCCAGTGCTTGTACATCGTTACACCAGCGATAGGGCACATCAGCCTTTCGCGTGCGCCCCGTATACGCAATGCTCATACCGAACGCCTGGGCTCGCAAAGCCACTGCTCTGCCAATCCTTTTCGTCGAGCAGCGAATACGAGTGGCAGTCAAAATGCTCGCGCAGGCGGATGATCAATCTATCGGGCAAGCGCGACAGCAGTAGCAAGGTGGGTTTCATCGCGTGGTCACTCTCGACAAGGTTCAAGGCACCAGCGGCATGGGCGTCCGCCATGCCGCCGCGACTGGAGAGGAAGGCTTACTCAAGAACGCCTGGATCGCGCCGGATTTCCTCGCGAGCCATGGCTTCCCACAGGAATGGAAACCCATTGGCATCGGTGCGCCCTCCCGTTGCAACCGCGACGCTGGCGGGCAACGGTGAGCCGCCGCCGAGCATTTCGACATGCCAGGCCAAGCGGCTGCGCCACTCCAGGGTGATGGCGCGCAAATGTGCCTGGCGAATGCCGTTGGCCACCACCAGTACGCCATGGTTGGCGAGCAACGCCCATTTTTGCGTTCCAAGAGCGTCCACGACGGCACGGCCTCGCTCTGTGTCTTCAACGGTGCCCTGATACTCGTCGTAGAGCACTGGGTCCGTGTCGACCAAGGCGGACGTCTGGTCATAGATCGGTGGAACACGCCCGGCCGCCGACCACACCGATCCCCACTGTGGGTGGTTGTGGATCACTACGCCGACATCATGCCGGGCGTTATGTACATCAATGTGCAGGTTGATGGCCGGGGTGATGTTCCACTGCCCTTCGATCACCGTGCCTTGTGGATCGAGGCGCACGATATCCGAGGCGGTCACTTCACCCCAGGTCAGCTCCCATGGGTTGGCCAGGTAAGTGCCGTCGTCCTGGCGAACGGTGATGTGGCCGGCGATGTGGTCGTTATAACCCTCGCGATACAACACCCGGCACAGCAATGCCACGGCCTGGTGCGGTGTCAATTCGGGCAGCAGCGCATGGCGACCCGGCTTGGGCGCGTAGCGGGCCAGCAATTCCTTGTTCAGCGTGTCCTTCAACATAGCTGTTTCCTCTTCTGCGACTGTCAAAAGCTGTGATTGACCCAACAATGGATTACCCGTGGAAAGGTCCGCGAGCGAATACCGAGGTGCGCTGCATGCGCCGTTGGTGCGGTTGATAGTCCAGGATGGCGTTGTGGAGCACGCTGCGGTTGTCCCAGAGCACCATGTCACCGACGCGCCAGCGATGGCGGAAACCGAATTGAACGTGTTGGCAGTGCGCATGCAGGTAGGCAAGGATGGCGTCGCCCTCGGGGACCGCCAGGCCGTCGATGTGGGTGGTGTAGGTGGGGCTCAGGTACAGCGCCTTGCGACCTGTCACCGGGTGCCGAGTGACCAGCGGATGCAGGTGTCGTCGGTTTGCCTTGATGACCTCGACATAGCGCTCGTGCGTGACCACGTTTTGGCGCAGCGCCGTCGTCATGGGTCCGTTCATGTCATGCCAGGCGCTGAGGCCTTCGAGGTAGTGCTTCATGCGTTCGGACAGCGCGTCGTAGGCCGTGGTCATGCTGATCCAGCAGGTGTCGCCACCACACGGCGGCAGGATCTGGGCGTGAGTCATGGTGACAATCGGCGGGCTGGGCAGGAAGCTCTCGTCGTGGTGCCACATATCAGCTCGATCGCCCAGTTTGGAGTCGATCACGGTGATTTGTTCAAAGCCCTCACCCAGGTTCGGGTAGAAGGTGTGTACTTCCGGCTCACCGAAATACCGTGCAATCGCCAGATGTTGCTCCGGCTTAAGCCCTGGGACGTGCAACACGACGGCTTCATGCTTGATGAGTACGGCCTCGAGCGCCGCCAGCGTTTCTGGCAAAACGACTGAAGCCGGATCCAGGTCAAGCACTTCGGCACCCAGGCTTGGGCCAAGGGGCCGGACGGTGAAAAATGAAGACATGGGCAATCTCCCGGTAGGTTGGAACATCCGATCTCATGGGCGCATCACTACGCGTTTGAACGATGTCTGATCGACGAAAACGATCATACTCAGGTCGCGACTGCTGGAATATTCGCATTCCGGAAGCGCCTAAAAACCAAATTAACTTATTGATTAAATTGATAAATATTGAATTTTTAGTACCGCGCGAAATACAACACTCGGATTTCCATGAACAAGAAAGGCCCTGATACCAGGATGGCCCCACACGCTTCGCCGGAGCAGCTTCCCGCGTTACGCAAGCGTCCGACCCAGTCACGCTCTCGCGCACTGGTCGAAGCCGTGGAGCAGGCGTGCCTGCGGATTCTGGATGAGGCCGGGGAGCAAGCGCTGACTGTCGCCCGCATCGCGGAAATATCAGGGGTCGCCGTTGGCTCGATCTACCAATATTTCCCCAACAAGGACGCGATTGTCGCCTTGCTGTACGAGCGTGTTCTCGACGAGGAATCGGAGGAGCTACTGAGGGTGCGCGAACGGCTGGTTGGCATGCCATTGAAGTCGGCACTGCGCGATATTCTGGCCAACATCATTCGTGTCGAAACGCGCCTGTTCAAATTGAACAAGGCCTTTCACTTGCGCTACCACTGTGCCCTTCATCTGGGAATGTGGCGTGGCCCTTACCGCACGACGGGTGAATTCATCGAAGCGACCTGGCTGCCGCTCCTGCATCTGTATGAGCACGAGATCAGCACGGAGCACCCTGCCCTGGCGGCTTATCTGCTCGGGCAGGGGTTGCGCAGTGTGATCCGCTCGATACTGGAAGACATGCCGGCGCAGCTTGAGCATCCGGCCTTGCTCGACAGCCTGGTCGCCATGGCCATCGGTTGCCTGCGTCCATCTGCAGTCGACTGACTGGCGGACATACAGCAGTCCGGTAAGAGCCCCGTTTTTACACACTCTGGGCCAAAAGAGGTCATTGGATTTTGCTGGCAGACGGCACCAAACCAGCGGCGAGTGCCTCCAATAATGCACTGACCTTGGGAAGCGCCTGACGGCTCTTTGGCCAAATCAGATTGATCGCCAGGCCATCGGTGGCCAAGTGGGGAAGCACTTCAACCAATGTCCCCTCTTCAAGCTGACGTTTGATCAACCATGTGGGTAACTGCGCGATCCCGCATCCCGCCGATACCGCGATCACCAGTCCTTCGCCATCTCCCACAACGAACTTTGCAGCTATCGCCCTGCGTTCAATTTCGCCCGGGTGCTTTCCCGAAAAACTCCAAGGGCTAACCGTTCCATCCGCCCAGCCGTAAGCGATGCATTGATGCCGTTCCAGATCGCGATCGGTCACAGGTGTGCCGTGCTTACTCAAATATTCGGGAGACGCACAGAAGATATGCCACTCACTGCCCAGGTAGCGGTGCTCCAATGCGGCGGGCCAAACGTCCGAACCGCCGATGCGTACGACGATGTCGACACCTTCCTCGATAGGGTCGATGAAACGGTCGGAAAACGAAATATGCGGGAGCAGCAGCGCATGTTCCTGGGCGAATTGCAGAATAACCGGAAGTGCCTGGAGGCGGCCGAATGCACCTGGAAGGTCAATGCGAATCCTGCCGCGAGGCTCAGTGTTTTCGGCAAGTAGGGACAGTTCAGCCTCTTCGAGGTCAGCCAGCACACCTGTACATGTGCGATAGAACGCAATCCCCGCATCTGTCAGCGACAAGCTTCGAGTTGTGCGATGGAACAACCGAGTCCCAAGCCTGCTCTCCAATCGAGCGATCCCTTTGCTGATGGCCGAAGCCGTCAGGTTCATCCGCTCGGCAGCGCCTTTGAAACTGCCGGAGTCGGCGACGCAGACAAATACATCAATGCCCTTTAATCGTTCGGAGGAAAACATGGACGCCCGCATTCATGAATTGAGTTCTGTCGACAGGATAAAAAACATCATAAATCAGAACACAATTCCCCAGTAAGCTAGATTCGCGCATCAATCAACACTGTGCGACTGACGAACACCCTAAAAACAACCTGCTGAACGATGAGGCAAGGATGCTGACCACGCTAAAAAATTATCCGACGACAATAAATTTGCTGCTGTCAGCATCCCTGATATTGACCCTGGCGCGAGCAATCACCCTGCCCTATCTGGTCATTTACCTTTCCGGCAGTTTCAGCTTGAGCGTCGCCGATATCGGCCTGGTTGTGGGCAGCACACTGATCATCGGCTCGTTATTGAGTCTTTACGGTGGCTTTCTTGTCGACAAGATGTCCAGTTACCGGCTGATCCTGGGCTTTAGTGGGGTGTTCACGCTGGGGTTTCTCGGGACGTTCCTGGCTCGCGATCTTTGGCTGTTCTACAGCTGCCTGGTACTGATCAACCTGGCTTATGCGGTCATTGATATCGCGGTCAAATCAGGATTTGGCAGCCTGCTTCCCGTCACTGATCGCAGCGAAGTTTTCTCGATCAAATATACCCTGACCAATATCGGGTATGCCGTCGGCCCGTTTCTTGGCGCTGCCATGGCCAAGCTGGATATCAGCTTGCCATTCCTGTTGTCTGCCGGGCTTGGAGCGGGATTCTTCTTCATCTATTTCGTTTGGGGCAACAGATACCTGAACGCTACCGATGAAGTTCAGCAACCAGTACCGTTTCTGGCCGTGGGAAAACTGTTACTGCAGGATTATCGGTTGGTGTGTTTCACCCTTGGAGGGCTACTCAGTGCAGTGGTCTTTGGCCAGTTCACCGCCTATCTCTCGCAGTACCTGGTGGTCATTGCTACCCCAGAATCCACCTACCAGATCATCAGTACCGTTGTGGCGACCAATGCGCTGATGGTGATCAGCTTGCAATACGCCATAGGCAGAAGGATCTCTCACAGACACCTGAATCTGTGGCTGGCCGCAGGGCTGAGTATGTTCATGATGGGCCTGGCGGGTTTTGCCCAGTCGACCTCTATTCTGCTCTGGGTCATCTCCATGGCCATTTTCACGGTCGGCGAGATCATCGTATTCCCCGTCGAGTACATGTTCATCGACAGAATCGCTCCGGACAACCTGCGCGGCATGTATTACGGAGCACAAAACCTGTCCAATCTCGGCGCGGCACTGGGACCGGTGCTTTGCGGAGTCGTATTGGCGACTCAGCCTCCCCACTACATCTTCTACATGCTTGCGCTCTTCATTGTTGCAGGGGGAATGTTTTACATCCTGGGAGCTACCCCTTTGAGCGCTACAACGGACAAGGAGCCTGATTGATGGTAAGCGTCCGGCAATGTCGTCTAGGCAGTTACGTAGACTTTGAGAGGGTGCCCGACTACGCGGACACCATCTCTGGCTAACTAGGCGCCTGGGCTTATCGATATTTCGGGTGCGTGGCTGACTGGAAAGTTTACCGAACGAGCAATGAAGCATTTTTCATGAGCTATTTTGTGCAGCGTCTGAGCTTTAGCGATTTCAGAACCCGATGCCAGGATCACTTTTGGCCTCAAAATAACTGAGGTGAACTGACCAGCGCCGTTGCTCTCCTCGACCATTGTTCCTTGAGCGTTGTCCTCGTAGGCCACCACAACGATCCCTGCCTCAGCGCAAAGGCCAAGGTACCAAAGCTTGTGACACGCAGATAAGGATGCCAAGAGCAATTCCTCGGGATTCCAGCGCGTGGGGTCTCCTCGAAAACTGGGATCGGACGACCCCTCTATTGGTGTTTTGCCGTTAGCTGCGATTACGTGCGCCCGGCTGTATCCCCGATAAGATGACGTTCCTGTCCCGTTGTTGCCGGCCCAAGTTACCTGAACTTCGTACTCGTGCGCTTTATCTACCATTGATCCCTCCTGGAAAAGTTTTCGAAAATTCCGTTAAAAAACGGACTCATTGAGCAAGCACCCATCGATAAGGTAGCAGCTCCATAATCTCACTGGCTCGCTGCGTAGGCAGGCGAGTGAGGACGTCCTTCAAATAATCATACGGATCATGCCCGTTGAGTCGCGCCGACTGGATCAGGCTCATGATCACCGCCGCCCGTTTGCCGCTGCGTAGTGACCCTGCGAAGAGCCAGTTTTTGCGACCCAACGCCCACGGCCGAATTTGGTTCTCGGCCCAATTATTGTCAATGGGTACGGCCCCGTGAACTGGCTGGTGGCGTAGGCCCAGACATAGGCGCGATGGGTCTTCTTCGCGCCTGGGGTGAGCATCTGTACCGGCGTTTCGTCGGCATGGATTATGTTCTGCCCAAGCACCACCTCGCGAAGTGCGTCGACCAGAGGCTGCAACTGCACACCGCTCACGCCAATCCATTGCGCTAGGGTTGAACGTGGGATGGCCAAACCGGCGCGACCAAAAATCGATTCCTGACGGTAAAGGGGCAAATGGTCGGCATACTTCGCGATCATGACGTGGGCCAGCAACCCGGCTGTCGGGATACCCTTATCGATGACCTGTGCCGGCACCGGCGCTTGAATCAGCGTTTCGCAGTCATCACAGACCCACTTGCCACGGACATGGCGTTCGACGGTAAACACGCCCGGCGTGTAGTCCAGTTTTTCGCTGACATCTTCACCGATACGCTTGAGTGCGCAGCCGCAAGGACAATGAGTGTTTTCCGGTTCATGGTGGATCAGCGTGCGTGGGAACTCCGGCGGCAACGCCGAGCGCTTGGGCTTTTGCTTTTTCTCGATTGCAGGCGAAGGTGTTTGCAAGGCCTGAAGCTCTGCTTCAACCTCCGCGATATCGGTATCAATCAAATCGTCCAGCAAGCTGGCCTGTTGCGGATTCATCTGTTCGCTACGCTTGGCAAACTTCAAGCGCTTGAGCTGCGCAATCTCAGTGGTCAGTTTCTCGATAACCGTTTGGTCGCGGTGAATCTTTTTGCCCATTGTCTCGACTGTCTGATCGAGACATTCCACACGCTGCATCAGCTGCGCTGCCAGAGTGCGCATTTGTTCAGGAGTTAAGTGGTCGAGATTGGGCAGAGAAGTCATCCCGCCGATTTTGCCAGAGCGGACGAAAACCGACGACAGGCTGATTGGACAATTGCACGGCAAGGCTGGAGGTGGCAGAGATTACAGGATGGAAATCGCGTAGCCTGGCCCGACTCTTTGCCAAGGCAAACCCAGCACCAGAGCATGCAGTTGCTCAGCGGCCAACTCTATCTGCGAGCCGTGCCGAGAACCGGGCCAGAGAAACCTGCCCTGATGCAGGCGACGGGCCGCTAGCCAGATGCCCAGCCCATCATGCACCAGCACTTTCATGCGATTGGCGCGGCGGTTGGCAAACAGATAAGCACAGTGCGGCTGCGCCGCACCGAACACCGCGACTACCCGCGCAAGCGTGGTTTCGGTGCCGGCGCGCATGTCCATGGGCTCGGTGGCGAGCCAGATGGAGTCGATGCGGATCATCGCAACAGGTCTCGCAGAAAGGTCGCACAGGCCGCCGCGTTTTCAGTCGGCCAGTTTACTTTGACGGTGCCGCGAGGGTGTGGGATTTCGAGGCAAATAGTCGCAGAGTTGATATCTGATCGTGACGTCGGCGACGGTAATGTCAGCGGAATAAAGGCAGGTTGCAGGGCAATAGTTTTTTGCGATTGCAGCCGAATCCACTTATGGACGAGGTTTGCGTTGAGGTTGCGGCCCAGCGCGACGCTGGCAATCGAGGCGCCAGGTTCGGAGCACTCTTGAATGACTCCAGCTTTGAATGATTTGGAGTAGGAACGGCGTTGTGGCTGCATGAAAGACCCGCTTAAAAGGCTAGAAATGGTGTCCACTTAAATTTAAGTGCACACCATCGCCCTTTGGCGTCGGGGTCAGGAAGGTGTGTTCGCCGGACGCATACGATTGATGCGTCGGGAAAACGTGTTGGTTAATGGGCATCAGAAATAACTGTGTGTGTCGACGCGATGGCTGATACCTTCCCCGCGCTCCAAATCACGTCCAATTGACGCCGATCCCATCAAGGAAGATAAAAACAATGAAAGGCGAATAAAAGCAAACCGCCTACACCCGATCTGACAACGTCCGCTTTCAAAAAACGATTGGATGATTATCCGGGGGTGATTGTCTCTTCGATAATACTTCGCCCAAATGGCGACTTGATTCCAAGAACCTTGCGCGAGAATGGTGTAAAGCTATCGCCGCACTCATGGAGCGTTAAGGATCTGCGCGATTTGAATCAATACATGGGCGGTGTGATTTCACAAAACCGATGAACTTTTAAGTGCCTGGTCCTGGCGCCAACGCTTGACTCTGTCCCTTGGGGCAACCCCTACCCTGCCTTGTCCATTTCAGGTTCCGCCGTCAGCGGATAAGGCAATCGATGAATACACTATCGCTGGTTACAGGTGCCAATGGGCATCTGGGCAACACCCTGGTCCGGGCACTGCTCGCCCGGGGGCAACACGTGCGCGGCGAATGGTTTTGGCAGTGCACCCCGACAACCTGGCCAGTTCACCTATGTACATGTGACGCTCCTCCCTGATCCAGCTACGACCCGCAGTTTACTGGCTGTGGCTGGATGTTGTCCTGGTGCAGGCGGTGTTCATGCAGAATCGGTGAGCGGCACCGCGACAGGCAGAAAATGGCCAGAAGCGTCGACACGATGGCCGATAGGGTCACTAGTTGTCGCCTTCCCTGCAAACAGTTGGCTAAACCGTTGGTACTGTTCCGCCATCGATAACGAACTCACTTCCCGTGATAGATGCCGCACGCTGTGAAGCCAGGAAACAGATCAGGTCAGCAACTTCGGAGGGCGTCGATGGGCGTCCGAGCGGGATACCTCCAAGTGCTTTCATGATTATGTCCTTACCTCCTTGATAGTCAGTACCTGCCTCCTGTGCGAGTCGCTCGGCTAATGCGACCGACGCTTCGGTTTCAACCCAGCCCGGCGAAACCCGCACTACGCGAACGCCTTTGGGCGAAACCTCTTTCGATAAACTTTTGCTGTATGCCGAAAGCGCTGCCTTGGCCGCCGCGTAGGCTGTTGTAGATTCCGGCAGTGGCAGCCGACTCTGGATGGAGGTGACGTGGATGACAACCCCTTCCTTGCGCTCGAGCATTCCCGGGAGCAGAGCGCGATCAAGGCGCACCGCCGGCAATAGGTTCAGGCTGAGCTCTCGTTGCCAGTGCTCCTCGTCCAGCGCGGCAAAACCGCCGCCAGGTGCCGACGAACCACCGAGGACGTGGATCATTATGTCTACGCCGCCTAACCGCTCCTGGATCGCGGCGATCAGCACATCACAACCTTCCCGGGTCGAAAGATCCGCCGCAATCAGAAGAGCGCCCGACAGTTCAACGTCTACCTGCCTGGCCGAAGTAATTACCTTCGCGCCCTCGGCCAGTAGCAACTCGACGACAGCCTTGCCGATGCCTTTGGTGCCACCGGTGACCAGGACCCGCTTGCCAGTCAAACCTGGATTCAGCATGGCGTGATCTCCAGGGAACGGATTCGACCGCCTTCCAGCGTGAAGGCGTGACTCAGTTGAACCGGGCTACCGGGGAAATTCCCGACAAGGTTCGCAATGACCATCAGTCTGCTCTGTCCTTGCAGGGCTTGGATTGGTTTGACCTGATAATTGAAGGCCTTGCGGGCATCCTGTTGCCAGGCTTTGATATCAGCGATTCCTTCGTATGTTTTTCTCTCATCGCATACCGTGGCGTCAGAGCAGAAGCAGCTAGAAAGTTGTGCTGCATCGCCACCATTGCTGACCGCAAAGTACATCTGCACGACGTCGGGAAGCTGGAGGGTCATGTTTTCGTTCTCCTGAATCTGGTTGTATGAAGCGATCTTGGGCGTTTTTTTAAACGAGCCTGATGCAATGAGGCCTCAATCTCGGTCGAGCATCAGGAGATCAATCCCAGTTTCGCTGCCTTGAAGGTGGCCGCCGCTCGGGTCGAGCATTCTAGTTTTCGGAAGATACTTTCCACGTGCGTGCGAACGGTGCTCGGGCTTATTTCCAGTAACCTCGCCACTTTCTTGTTGTTGGCGCCATCGCTGATCTCCCTGAGAATGCGACGCTCGCGCCCAGTGAGTAAAAGCCCACCCGGCTGCTGAATCTGCTGCTCGCCCTGCGCAGCCAGCCTCAGCGACGCATTACATGCTTGAGGTGGCGAGAATTCAGCAGCAACCAGATCGCTTCCGCTGACGATGTCAAAGTACGTCTCGACGCTGCTGACAGGCTGAAGGCTCATTCGCTGATCTCCTGGATGGATTCCCTGCAGCGATCTTGCTGCCTGACGGATAGTTTGTTCAACTGGGACAAACCTTTATGACCAATCCCGAAATTCAGGATAATCCATGTCACACGACCGTTTTGGCCTTAGCGAGCTGGACGCAGTTATAGCGGTCGCCCGCAGGGGGTCGTTTCGGCAAGCCGCGATCGATCTCCACATCTCCACCACCGCGTTGAGCAACACCATTGCGCAACTGGAAGCCCGCCTCGAATCGCGGTTGTTCAATCGCACTACCCGTAGCGTGGCCATCACAGAAGCGGGCAGGATATTTCTCGAACAGGTGGGGCCCGCCTTGCAGGATTTGCGTGCCGCACTCGATGCCGTGCGATCGCATAATGCCGGGCCCTCGGGCACGCTGCGCTTCAATGCGTTTGCCAGCGCTGCCCGATCAGCGCTCATGCCCCTGGTGATGGAGTTCTTGCAGCATCATTTGAAAATACACATCGATGTCGTCACCGAAGGTCGTCTGGTGGACATCGTTGCTGACTGCTTCGATTTCGGCGTGCGCTCGGAAAGTCTCGTTCCGAACGACATGATTATGATCCCCCTCGGCCCGCCACAAAGGTACGCCGTGGTCGGTTCGCAGGCGTACTTTGAAAAACACGGCAAACCGCGAACTCCATCCGAGCTGCTCCAGCATCGGTGCATTCGCGTCCGACTACCGAATGGGGGGATTTTCCCGTGGTATTTCGAGCGAGACGCAGAAGTGACGCGTCTCGATGTGAGCGGGCCGCTTACGCTGGATGAACCTAGTCTGGTCAAGGTGGCGGTGCAGGAAGGCATGGGGCTCGGCTTTTTCATGGAACAGGACGTTCACCACGAAATCCGCGCCGGACAGTTCGTGCGGGTTCTCGAAGAATGGACACCGCCCAGAGACAAGCTGTGCCTGTACTACCCGAACCGCCGCAACCCCTCTGCGGCAGCCAAGGCATTCATCGAACTGGCACGCGCCCATCAAGCCGATCAGGACGGGCTCGCATGATTAAGGCGTAACCCGGACGTAGCTCAGGCAATCAATCCCAGTGTCAGCCCCTTCAAGGTGGCGGCTGCCCGGGTGGAGCATTCCAGTTTGCGAAAGATGCTTTCCATGTGCGTACGAACCGTGCTCGGACTGATGTCCAGCAGCTGCGCCACCCGCTTGTTGCTGGCGCCCCGGCTGATCTCCAGCAGGATGCGGCATTCGCGAGTCGTCAGTATCGAAGCCTTCGGTTGACGCATCCGACGCTCGCCACCTGCGGCGGCAATGACTGCTTCGCAAACATCGTTGTCGAACAAACCACTGTCCGCATCGTGTTTGAGTAACCTGGCTGCATCCGCTTCGCCGTGGGCAGGCCGCCAAGGCCTGGCTTCCCTTAACGCGACCCAGGCGACCGACGTGGCGAACAGGCGATATTCGGCACACAGCGCATCACCCGCCACGCCTCGAAAATAGCCACTGCCGTTGAGCCGCTCATAAGCATGGGTTGCAATCTCTGCGGGCACGGCCAGTTCAGTGATAGGTCTGAGGGCCTGTTGCGTCCAGTAAGGGACAAGGCGCACCCGCTCCGAAGCGCCGTATGGCAGCGTCCCTGCGGTATTCCAAAGGTGGTTCGAAACGGCTGCCCGGCCGAGACCGTAGATGAACGCGGATTTACCAATTTCTGTCAAAATGGGTTCACGCAGCCCCCACAGGCGTGCAGCTTCCACGGCGACATGCGCTACCTGTCGCGAATGCCCTGCCAACCAAGGGAGCTTCAAGTCGATTATGTCTCCCACCAGCGACAGTGAGACGCAACGCTGCTCAGGTGCGTGGTCAACCGTTTTCGAAAGCGTTTCCAAACTCGCCAGCCAGTCCTTTGCGTTCTCCAGAAGCAACGATACCAGCGACGCTGGATAGCGCCGATCCGACTGCTCTCTGATCCAGCGTAGCGCCGCGTCCGGGCCGTGTGCGCGACTGAGAATATCCAGATCGCCTGCCAGCACTACCTGATAGGCGACGTCTGGAATGTGCTCATGGGTCAGACCCAGCGGCCGTCCGGTGCCGTCGTAGGTTTCGAACACGCGACACAAACCC
>Ga0209542_10005058_pt1 | contig 26684 bp, 37 predicted proteins | sample RifCSPhighO2_01_FD_184028 | JGI IMG/M metagenome (GOLD analysis project Ga0209542, IMG submission 184028) | Soil microbial communities from Rifle, Colorado - Rifle CSP2_plank highO2_0.1 (SPAdes) (version 2) | ecosystem: Environmental > Terrestrial > Deep subsurface > Rock core/Sediment ...
CAGTACGTGCGTTAACCTGCATTATAGAAAAAAAGAGTCAATTAGTCAAGTAATAGGGTGAAAAAATCAAAAAAATAATTTTTTGGCTTCTCGGATTGTCATTACTAATTGCTGTTGTCATAAGTATTCTTTCTTTAAAAGGTAGTGAGATGATGGGCACGTCAGTTTACATAGTGTGGATAATTGGCGTAGGAGGTCTAATGTGGCTAATGCGAGCCCCTCTTGAAAAAATCCTTCGTAAACACAAAATTTCATTTCTCATAGCTGGCTTAGTGTTGACTGTTCTTCAATCATTACTTGCCGCTTATCCTAATACATTTTCACCAAACAATTTTTCATTGTTTTCCAACATGATACCAGACCTATTTACTTTTGTTCCTTGGCTTTTTGCTTGGTTTGTCCTGACAATATTTGTGCGTTTTAAGAAAATTGAAATATTTGCAATGGTGGGGTTACAAGGAATATTTTTTGAGGGTGTGTGGATGCTCTGGAAAAACCCATGGTATGCCATTTATTTGTTACCAAATGCGTTCTTTTACATAGTTATGATTTACCCATCAGTTCTTTCTCTGAACAAACAAGGAAGAGACATTCCAAAATGGCTCAGATATTTCATAGGATTTGCTATCCCAATTATATTAGGCGTGGCCGGCGTAATTCTCAGAGAAAGTCTTGGATTACCTGACTATCCTATGCCACAAATATGGGGTAGTTAGGATGTTTGACCCTGCCCTTTTGTAAAAGCATGAAAAAGTTATTATTTTATTTTAATTGAATTTAATTTGATTTCTTCAAACTTATCTTTAATATTTTTTCCAAATACAATTTTATCATTTATTATTTTAATTATGAACCCTTTATCAAGATACAAAATTTTTTCAGATCTGCAAACATTATCAGAACCACAAACACTGTCTATTGTAGTTTTAATGATTTTAAATCTTCGATTATTAATCTCAATTTCATCTCCTTTTTCAAGCCACCACTCTTTTGGAAATTCTACCATATTAATTAAAAGTTAAATCACTAATTAAACTTTTTGCTATCAAACTTCAAAAAAGTTAATGTATTCTTCTTCCACAAAATGCAATTTCTTTGCTGGAATTATTAAACATTGTGGAAATTTTTCAAATCTAATTTTCTTCAAAACATTTATACTTCCATATTTAATAGTAGAATTAAATCCTAACTGACTACAAGCAATTACCTTTTCTTTTTCCTTAAACCCATTTTTTTCTAAATAAAATAAAGCATCATTAATATTAACAAATATTTCATTAACAGGATCTAAATCCAATAAAATCAATGAATGCAAATTACTTTTTCTATTTAACTTAATATTTTCAATTACACTTGTAACATTATCATGATTAAATGGCAATGAACTTACCTTCCCAAAATTATACAAACTTAAACCAGTCTCAGCAACAACATTTAGTATAGAACTACTATGAATTAATTTAACTTCTACATTATTTTTTCTAGCCTCAATAATTAAAGATATATGAGTTGTTGCACTTAAACAGTCTCCAATAATTAATATTCCAATATTATTTTTCTTGCTTTCTTCTATGATTTTTAAAGAATTATTCTCCATATCTTCTCTTCTAGATTTAACAATTTCTTTCTTAAAAATATTCTTTAAGTCATCCATAGAATTCGGATAAACACTTGTATAATTTTCAAAATACAATTTATTACAATTTTTAGCAGCTTCTAAAGCCTTTAAAGAAATATCCTCTTTGCTTAATCCAATACTAATTAAAAATAACATAATTTTATTTAATAATATCTATTTAAAAATCTTTATCTATTTAATAGATTTAAATAAGATTTAACTTCACTATAAATAGCATAAGTCTCTGCCTTTAAATCTTCTTCTATGACTTTTTGCTTGTCATTGTATAAAAATCTATCATAAATTGCTCTTAAGATCTTTAACCAAGGTTTAACTTCCCACTCAGAATGAATATCTTTTTTTAAAAAAGATTCAAACTCAACCTTTAATTGTCCTTTTTGTAACTTTTTATTGTTTACATTAACATTATGTAAATCTTTAATTTTTATTTTAACATCTATATGTGCTCTATTATAGTCATCAACTTCTCTTTCACTATCAATATCTATTTTAATATCACTTAAATTCTTATCTTTTTGAACATCACCATAATTTTTTTCATACATAAAATAATAATTTTTAGACAACCAGCCCTTAATTAATTTAATTAAGCTATTAAGATCAAAAACCCCATCATAAGAAACACTTATTTTTTTAATAATCCAATCTTTCTCAGGCATAAAATTTAAAGCTATCTTTAATTAATAAATTTATCTGTTTAAAATTGATGCAAGTTAAAATAAGCTTTAATCTCTGTATGCAAGCTATTTGCCTTATTAAATAAATCTTCTCTATAGTCTTCTATATTACTTTTAAATAATCTCCTATCATGCAATTTTTTAATTATACTATCTTTCTCCCATTTACCTTGTCTGTTTAAGATTAAATCAGCTTTTATTGTAATAATTGCTTGCCCAGAATTCATCTTAATTTTTCTTCCTTCAAATGTAACTTCTGCATCTTTAAGTCCTATTCCAGTATATTCTACAGTAATAAAATAGCTAATATAATCATTAATTATCTTTTCTCCATACCACTTAATTTCAATTTGCTTTCCAATAGGCTTAATCCTCTCAATATACTTTGTTTCAATGAAATTACTATTTTCATCACCATATCCTTCATAATTAAACCAAGCCTTTGTTTTCTTATATAAATCAGATAAGTCAAAAACTCCTTTATAATCTATTTTAAATCCTGGAACTACACTTATTCTGTCAGCATCTTTATGCATTTTAACCTCTTTTTAATCATATTCATCTAATGAAGCTTTAATTCTGCCTCTTAATTCATTAACTTCAGCACTTAAAGTCAAAAAATAATAATTTATAATGTCTCTCCTTATTATATATCTATTATAAAACTTAAATAAAAAACTTCTGAATCTTGAAATTTCCCATTGATTTTTATAATCTAATATTACATTTCCATCAATATAAACATACATCTCAGTACTATAAAGTCCTTTAACTTCTTTAATGCCAAACATTACAATATTAACTTTAATTTGGAATTTAGCATATTTATCAACTTCTCTATAGCCTAACCATTTAATATCTAACTTTCTTCCTTTGTCAGTATCTTTACTTTTATGTTGAGTTTCATGAAAAATATACTTATAATCATCAAAGAATTCTCTTGATTCTAAATACAATTTACTAAAGTCAATTAGTCCTATTTTTTTTATCCTAAAACCAACTTGAGTAGGATTTACACTAACAGTATCTGGCATTACTAAAGAATTAAAATTCTAAATTAATAAAACTTATGGTTTTGGTTTAGTCCAAATTCCTTGTCTATATCTTACATTTCCAACTCTTTTTATCATTATAACTTCAGAACCACCTTGGCCAACTAATCCAGGCACTTCTGCAATTCTTTCATAGCCTACTTTTTCATAAGCTTTTTGTGCAACTAAATTATCAGAGCTCACTGTAAGGTAAATTGTTGCAATATTATTAATTCCTTGTTCGTGTAAATTTTGGACAAGTTGATCTGCTGATTCTGCTGTTAATTTAGTTCCAATTCCTTTGCCTTGGGCAGTTTTTCTAACACCCATCATTTCTAGAATTACAGTTCCATTTGTTGGGGGTTTATTTATGTAATATGCAAAACCTAAAACATGAGTATCTTGAGCTGCTACATAAACAGCTTCATTATGATCCATTAAGGCATTATCAAATTGATATTCACATTCTTTCTCGCTGAATTCTCCATTAAACTGAAAATCTTGAGGGAAAGTTTGTTTTGCTACCTCAACAATTTGTGATAAGTCTTTTCCATTTGCTCTTCTTATAACAATATTTTCTAATGCCATAGAATTAATTATAAGAAAAAACTAATAAAACTTATGGTTTACAAGCAATGCATAAATACTCCTGTTTTATCTTAATAACAGGTCCTTGAAATCCACAATTATCACATATTCCTTCTACATATCTTATTGGCTTTCTATGTTCTTCCCTAAGTCTTGTTCTAACACTCATAATATCAAATAAAGCAGGCTCTATTTTAAGAATATCATTAGAAGTTAATAATCCAACTAATTTATCATTCTCAACAACAGGTAATTTTCTTATTTCTTCACTACCCATTAATATTAAAGCATCATATATGTCATCATTAGGATTTATTGTTACTAATTCTGTTGTCATAATATCTCCTGCTTTTAATTCATCAAATGGAATACCTTTAGCAATTACTCTTTCTACAATATCTTTCTCTGAAATAATACCAACTAATTTTTGTTTAAATGTAATTACTATACTTCCTACTTTGCCCCTTTTCATTAATTTTGCAATTTCCTGAATTGAAGCATCTAAGCCAGCTGTTACTGGTTTTATAGTCATTGAATCTCTAACACTTATTCCTGTTTTCATAACAAGTATAATTGATTTTTACCTTTATAAAATAATGTATATGAAAATATACTTTATTTACGATACAAATGGTTAAAAAAGCAATCATTTAATATAAGTTAAAAATATTTAAAAAGACAAGAAATTTTAGTACTTAAAAGTAGCGAAAGTTTTATAAGTTTAGTTATTAGCATAAAAATATGGCAAATTTATTCCTTTTTGATATTGATGGAACTTTAGTTAATTTAACAGACGTTCATGCTCAAGCTTATTTAAAAGCATATAAAGATGTTCTAGATATTGAAATTCCAAGAGAACAAATCATTATACAATTTAGCAAGACTGAAAGACCAATGCATGAAGAAGTTTTCCAAGAACTAGGAATAAAAGATGATGGAAGAATTGACAAAGTAATTCAAGCATTCGAAAAGTATGATGTAAAGGCTATTCAATCTGCTGATATAGAACCACTTCCAGGAGTTGTTGATTTTCTAGAACATTTAGTAAATACTGATGAATATATAGGGGTTATTACAGGATGTATCCCAACAGTTGGAAGTTCAATTTTAAGAAGACTAGACTTATCAAGATATTTTACAATATTTAGTTATGATACAGGACTTCCAAGTAGAGTAGAGATTGTAAAAAATGCAATTGGTCAAGCAGATGCTAAGAAATATAATTACCAAAGAATTGTTGTAATTGGAGATACTGAAAAAGATATAACCTCGGGAAAAGCTGTTAATGCATTCACAGTTGGTGTTGCAACAGGTCATGCTCCTAAATCTTCTTTATATGAAGCAGATTTAGTTTTAGATACTTTAGTAGAATATAATAAAATTATGGAGGCAGTATAAAATGTCAGACTATGCATATGATTTAACAAAACAAGAAGCAGAAGGTAAAACTTTGAGAATTACAAAAGGACTTTCTGCAGGAAATATACAATATCCAGGCCAACCAAGAGACTTTGATTGGACAGTGGAACATATAATTGGTCCATTAGTAAGGTCTGGAAAAATTGGAGATGGCGTTCCCCCATACAAATGGGATGATAGGAAATTAAGATATAATGGAGTTAAAGTAACTGACACAGAAATAGAAATCCCAGTTGGAGCAACTCACTTCCATGCTGGAAGAGCAGATATGCAAAGAGACCCTAAACTTAATGAATATTTACAAGAAATAGGTTTATCTGTATTCAATGAAAGATATGCATTATTTGCAAGACCATTAGGAGTTTGTGTTTTGCCAATAACTTTAGATGGATCTGTTTTCATTGGAGAAAGAACTGGACAAGATCATCCTGATCTCTTAAATGGTGTTGCTGGTTATGTAACATTTAGGGACCCTAATTCTCTTAATGTTCAAGAGGATCTAGAAAGAGAATTGCAGGAAGAATTTGGTATTGCAAAAGATGAATTATTACAAAGCCCTAGATTAGTTGGAACTGCTTATCACCCAAACAATGGGGAAATGGACATATCTTTTTTAGTAAGAGTAAATAAGCCAGATACATATTTTAGTTCTGGTGATTGGAAAAGTCATGTTTCAGAAAGAGAACACAAAAATCTAGCACAGTTAACAAATTTAGCACAAGTTGAAGAACTTTTGAGAGATGGATTAGTACAAGGACATAAAAGAGAAATAATGTACTCAACTAGACTAGCATTAGAAAGTCTTGCAGCAAGTGATTTAAGAGGTTAAATCCTCTTTTATCCATTTTGCAGCTTCTAGCAAATTTTTTCTTATTATTGTTGGTATTGAATTACTATCTAATTCTGCCACATATTTTTCTCCTTGCCCAGACAAGACATAAATAGTTTTACATCCTATTTTATTTCCTAATTCTATATCACTTGGCTTATCTCCAATAACATAAGAATTTTCTAAATCAATATTAAATTCTTTAGCAGCTAATTCTACATTCTTAGTTTTAGGTTTTCTACACTCACAATTTTCTTCAGGCTTATGTTTACAATAATATGTTTTTTCAATTTTAATATCTTCTTTTCTTAGTAAATTAACTAAATAATCATTAAACTTAAGAAAATCATCTTCTGTATAGTAACCTTTACCAATCCCACCTTGATTTGTAATTATGATTAATTTAAAATCTTTTAATAATTTTAATCCTTCAATAGCCCCATTAATGAATTTTAAATCTTCAATTTTATATACATAACCATAATCTTCTATCATAACACCATCACGATCTAATATTACCGTTCTATTTTTTTTCATAAGTAAAAATAAAATAGGTAAGTTTAATATATTTTCTTATTTGATACATATTATGAAAACTATTGATGATGTTGTTATTCCTGCGGCAGGTTCAAAAAAGTCAATGGAATCACTTACTCAAGGAATATTATCTAGCCAACTCTTGCCTTTAGGAAATCATCCGGTAATTTATTATTCTATTAAAGATGCTCTAGATTCAGGAATAAAAAATATTCATTTAATTGTAAGAGACAAAAATTCAGATGTTGAAGCTTATGTAAGAACACAATCTTTTTCAAATAAAATTAATTTCTTATATCAACCTCAGCCTTTAGGAATAACAAATGCATTATATCAAGCTAGAGATTTTATTTCAAGGGATTACTTCGCTTTAGTATTCCCAGATACATTAAATTTTGGAGAAACTCCATCACTACAACAAACATTAGATTTTTTTAGAAAAGTTCAAGCAAATATTTTCACTTATTCTCCAATTACAAGAGATGAGTTGCAATTCACTTCAGGAACTTTAAGATTAGAAGAGCAAGATGCTCCTTTAGGTAAAAGAATTACATCTTTTACATTTGCCAAGAAAGGTGAAGCAATGCAATTTGATGGAGAACATAAAGTATCATTTATTAGGGTTTTATCAACAAATTACTTTGATTATGCTTCAAGGGCCCTTAGTTCTATTCCAGTTGATGACCATTTACCATTTAAAGAATTAGTTAAAAATGAACCAACATATAGTTTCCCATTAAAAGGAAGATTCTTTGACACTGGAATTCCAGACGGCTATAAAAGAGCTCTTGAGCATTTTAGGGAATAAGTAAAAATAAGATTTTAATATCTGAAATGCACTTTTAAGAAAATATTCATACCTAAGTGCTTTTAATCCCAAGATTCTTTGAATTGCTTGAATACTTAATCGTTGTCTTTAATAAAGTAGCAAATAAAGACTTAGCACAAGTAAAAATATTACTATATTTAGGGCTAAAAATAGAATAATAATCTATAAATTATACTAAATAGTAAACTTTATAAACCCAGAGTGATTAAACAGAATATGGTTACAAAGTACGATATATTTGAAATTGTATATAAAAATAATGAATTCATAAAACCAATTGAAGTAGTTGAAAGACTCAAGAAAAACAAGTCAGAGTATAAGAATATTTACAGGATTTTAAATGACTTAGAAAAAAATAAATTTTTAGTTAAAAGTGAAGGAGGTTTTCAAGTGTATGTATCTGACAAGACTAGATCATTATATGAGTTAATTGATTACTGTGTACATAATAACATAAATTATAATCTTTTATTAGATGAAAATCTAGTCATTTTTATTAATGAAGTTTTGAAGAAAAAAGAGTTCCAACAAAAAGATATGAAGATTGATCCCAAGACTTTTAAAAAGTATATTGAAATATTAAACCGATTTGGTTTGCTGTTGATAATTTCCAAGAAACCATTTAAAGCAATGATGTTTTATAATACTTTAATTAACAACATTCTTGTTTATTTTGGATACAAATATAGCCCACTTAGAAAATTTGATATTAATTATTTGGATGAAATAGAAAAGGAACTGATTTTATTTAGAAGATCGAGGAAAAAAAATGAAATGGGATATAAAAAAATTGTTAATGAATTTGAAACTTCATTTATTCAGCATAGCCTTTCTTTAGAAGGAAATCCAATTACTCTGCCAGACACTATTAAAATTTTAAGAGATGAAGTTATTCCAAGAGATTTAAAGAGTGAAGATGTTGATGAAATTAAGAATTACCAGAAGGCCATTCTAAAAATGCTTAAAGATGCTTCGCAGAAAAGACCACTTACAAAAGAAGCTATTTTAGAGTATCATAAATTAGCTATGCAACATAAACCAGATTTAGCAGGAAAAATAAGAAAAAAGCTAGTTCATATTAAAGGAAATCCGGATTTTAAAATTGCATCTGTATCTGAGATTGAACCAAGACTTAATAATCTTCTAGAAAGATATAATGATTTTGTTAAAAAGAAAAAAACTCCTCTTAAAGAGATAATTGATTTCTCTGCATATTTTCATAACGAGTTTCAGCATATTCATCCATTTGAAGATGGGAACAGCAGAACTACAAGATTAATTACATTTCATTTATTGCACTTAAAAGATATTCCTATTCTTGATATCCCATTTGGCTTATTGGATGAATATCTTGGCTATACAAAAGGATCAAGAGAAAGAGAAGACAAAAATCTTTTTCAAACATTACAAAGAATAATTTTATTCAACCTTAAAAAAATAAACGAGAGGTTGAATGCTTAACAAAAATGGAAAGTTAAATTTAAAACTTCCATTGTGGAATTCCTAATTTTCGGCAAATTGGACAGTCATCTATTTTTCTTTTATTAGAATTGCATTTTAATTCTTGCCTTATTATATTACAAAATTCTTTATGTGTCATTTCCGGAATATTCCAGGATAAAGCTATTCTTTTTAATTCCTCATAATGTTCTCTAGTGCAATCTTCATGTTTTACGCAAAAGTTTCCATGATACCAATTAATTAAATGTTCAATCTTAGCTTTTGGTTTTATTTTAGACTGACTTTGCTCCATTTTCAATATTTGTTTTTATCAAAAACTCCTGGATACCTAATTTTGGGTTTATTGTCCCTTAATTGAAGAACTAAATTTTCACCATCCAACAATATTGCTCCAGAAACTTTAAACATAGTATTAATTTCACCAGAAATTATTTAAAATTAACCTACAAAAAAGATACAGAACAACGTTTATAAATAAAATAAAAAAGAATTATCCTCAATATGTGTATTAGGGTCTATATCTTTATATATTACTGCCGTGTAAATCTTCATATCTTACTGTCGTAAATCCGGAAATTCTTTGTGTTGCTAATTGCACCGCAGCAGACAACTGTACATCATTATGATCATATGCAACCCTCATTGGATCAAAAGTACTTTCACTTGCTAATGTTTTATAGCCCCATGGTAGCCATCCTTGTCTTTCACTGATTTCTCTGGTTTCTCTTTCTCCTGGAATTGTTCCAAGAACTATGCCCACAGTTCTTATTTTAACTTTTCTGCCACTATCTTTTAGTTCTTGACAAATTATTTCTAAAGGTAATTTTTCTTGTGACATTTTAGCCTCCAAATATCTTTTGATTTTAGTGAATATAGTTACTTTTAATATTAAGCTGAACAGTCTACAAATTGGTAAACTTGAGAACCGTCATGAAGTTGATGTTTTTCTTCCAAGTACCAACGCTGTGCCAATGGAAAATAAGCACTAGAGTATCCTAGGCCAAATAGTACTTCTTGACTTGTTGCTTCAACACCCCTAGCCCTCAATCTATCTGTCAATTGATCTAATGTAAACAAATTAGAATTTCCTTTTTCTTTGAATAATCCAAATAAAACTGGCCGCGTTTGCCTTCCAATTACCTTATTAATTAAGATTCTACCAACTTCTTGGCCTGCCTGGTGAGAAGTCATATCTCTACCCCCAAGTAATCTGGTTAATTCACTCCACACTCTTTCTCTTTCTTCCTCTTTTAGATCATAAGTATGGTTTGTCATTTCAATTTTCCCCCATGATATTTCTTTTGGGAAAAAATTTATAAAGATATCTTTTTAGGATACTACAATACTCGCAAAATACCATAAAGCTTATAAAGAAGATGCTGATTTATAAACCATTGATTCTAATTAAATGATTCTGTAAGAACTGGGGGTATAAAAATGACACAAAATCAACCAATCTTTATATTAAGCGAAGGAACTCAAAGAACTCTTGGAAGAGATGCTCAAAGAAATAATATAATGGCAGCTAAATTAGTAGCTGAAACAGTTAGAACTACACTAGGTCCTAAAGGCATGGATAAAATGCTAGTAGATTCAGTAGGAGATATAATTGTTACAAATGACGGAGTTACTATTCTAGAAGAAATGCAAATAGAACATCCAGCTGCTAAAATGATAGTTGAAGTAGCAAAAACACAAGAAAATGAAGTTGGAGATGGTACAACAACAGCAGTAATTTTAGCAGGAGAATTACTAAAAAATGCTGAGAGATTACTAGATCAAGATATTCATCCTACTGTTATAGCTAAAGGCTATAGACAAGCTGCTGAAGAAGCTCAAAATATCTTAAATAATATATCTGAAAAAATAACAATTAATGATGAAGATTTATTAAAAAAAATTGCAATTACAGCAATGACAGGAAAAGGAGCAGAAGCAAGTAAAGATGATTTAGCATTATTAATAGTTAAAGCAGTTAAACAAGTAATAGAATTAGATGATGAAAATAATATTCTAAATTTAGATCTAGAAGATATTAAACTAGAAAAAAGAGTTGGCGGTGGAACAACAGATTCGGAATTAATAAAGGGAATTGTAATAGATAAAGAAAGAGTAAGTCCATCAATGCCAAAGCAAGTTAAAAATGCAAAAGTAGCATTATTAGATGTAGCTCTAGAAATTAAAAATCCAGAAACAGATGCTAAAATACAAATTAATGAGCCATCTCAGCTACAAGCTTTCATAGATCAAGAAGAAAGAATAATTAGAGACATGGTTGATAGAGTAGTAAAATCAGGAGCTAATGTTATTATATGCCAAAAAGGTATTGATGATTTAGCTCAACATTTTCTAGGAAAAAACGGGATTTATGCTGTAAGAAGAGCAAAAAAATCAGATATTGAAAAACTAGCAAGAGCAACAGGAGCTAAAATTGTAAGTTCTTTAAAAGAATTAAGTAAAGATGATTTAGGCTATGCTGGCTTAGTTGAAGAAATTAAAATTGGCGATGAAGAAATGACTTTTATTAGAGAATGTAAAAATCCTAAAGCTGTAACTTTACTTGTAAGAGGCGGTACAAAACATGTAGTTGATGAAGTAGAAAGAGCAGTTAAAGATGCTTTAGGAGATATAGTTGCTGCTTTAAAAGTTGGAAAAGTTGTAGCAGGAGGAGGCTCAACAGAAGTTGAAGTAGCAAGAGAACTAAGAAAATTTGCCAACAAAATGTCAGGAAGAGAACAACTAGCTATACTTGCCTTTGCTGATGCATTTGAAATTATTCCAAGAACACTAGCTGAAAATGCGGGCCTTGATCCTATTGACAAATTAACAGAGTTAAAAGCAGAACATGACAAAGGAATGAAATGGGCAGGCCTAGATGTTTTTAAAGGAAAAGTAGTAGATTCCTGGAAAGAAGGAGTCATAGAACCTTTAAAAATTAAGACACAAGCTACAAAAAGTGCAGCTGAAGTTACAGAATTAATTTTAAGAATTGATGATGTTATTGCAGCTTCTAATCTGTCTAAAGAAGGCGGCGGAATGCCCCCTGGAATGGGCGGAATGCATCCAGAAATGATGTAAACTTTTTATTTCTTATCTTTAAAATCACAAGTTTTATATAATTATACATATAATTAATTATATGATAAAATCTGAAGCAAAATTAAAAGCATGGGGCAATTCTATAGGAATAGTTTTACCAAAAGAATCACTAAAAGAAGAAAACTTGAATGTTAATGATGAAGTAGAGGTTATTATAAGAAAAAAATCAAATCCCTTAAAAGATATTTTTGGAAAGTTAAAAGAATTTAAAGCTAAATCCAACAAGTCAACTGAAGTTATACTTAAAGAAATTGATAAAGAGTTAGATAGTAAATACAACTAAAATGAAATATTTTCTAGACACTTATGCATTAATAGAAATTGCAAAAGGTAATCAAAAATACCAAAAATACTTAGAAAGTGATTGTGTAACTCTAAAAGACAATTTAGCAGAATTATTTTACTTTTTGTTAAAGAAATATAATGAAAAAATTGCTAATTTATTTATAGAAAAATTTTCAAAAATTGCTATTGAATTTCCTATAGATATAATATCTAAAGCTATGATTTTTAAATATAAAAATTCTAAATCTAATTTTTCATATATTGATTGTTTTGGTTATATTTATGCTATTGAAACTAGAATATTTTTCTTAACTGGAGATAGAGCCTTTACTAATTTTGCTAATGTAGAGATAGTAAGATAGTTTATTCTAACTTATTAGTAGTAAAAATAGAAAGCTTTATAAAGCAAGAAATCATATTATTTTTATGTCAAAATCTAAATTAAGAGACTTAGTTCTAATTGGAAGTGCGACTGTCGGGCCTTTTTTAGTTGCAAATTACTTTATTGCAACCAAGCCAGAAATTTTCCAGCCAAAAACTCAGCAAACTGCAGAAGTTCAAGTTGATCAAAAACCTAGATATTTCTCTAAAATAGAAGAAATACCAGCTTCTTCTCTAAATGGTCATTATCATTTCCATTCTGCTTTATACTCATTAAATTACTTTGTATCTGGTCATGGTACTTCTAAAAGACAAATACAGCAAGGATCATATTTCTATAATTTTCTTGAGCAACTAGCTCAGCAAGAAACTAATTCTCAGCTTGGTGCTTATACGAGAGAAATTGTTGAATTATACTTCCCAAAAGATAATAATCCAAGTTTTCAAAAATTAAGAACTATTAATACAAATGATGCTAGTTTAGAAGATATTCAATGGATTCTTACATTAAAAGAGGCTAATCCTAGAGAGAATAAAGAAAAAATTAATCCTAAAGCGATTTTAAAATTACAAGAACGCGTTGCATTAGACTATTACAATATAAAACCCTTTGGAAATAATCCTACTTACACTCAAAGCCAAATTGATGAAGCAATGGATTTGGCCATAAACCGTAGTCTTTTCTTTGAGGATCTAAGAGACCTTGATCCAAGCACAATTACGGCTTATAAAGGAACTAGACTAAAAATTCATACTTCAAGAACAGCACCTCCATCTTTCTCAAGTAACGAATCTCCAAGTCAATCAAATTCAAGCTCTTCAAATCTTCCAAAATTAGAAGATGTTGCAGGAAGTTATTATACAGGAGATTCAGAAAAAAAAGTTCCTAAATATGGTGCAGAAACTCATAGAAGGTCTGACGGAGTTTTACAAACAGATAATGAAAATGTAGAAGGAACAGTTCCTTTAGATGTTATCATTAGTAATTCTCATATATTCAGAGAAGGAAAAGCAAGAATAACAACAGAATTAAGAGATGAAAATGGTATCTTAATTGAAAGACATTCTGCTCAAACTTCTTCTGGAAGAGCCTTAGTTAAAGTAACTGATGATGAAAATATTGGAAGAATACTAAATGACTTTAGCACAGTTGACGTAACAATAGAAGGAATAGATCATGAAGGGAATTCAATAACTCAAACATATAAAATTAGCGGTTTTGACTTAAGAAATTCTGACAAAGGAGATCGTATAGGTGAAAATAAAGATGTGATTGTTGAAGATGAATTCTTTAAAGTTGATGGCGTAGAATTAGGAGAAGATGCTATAACTATTAGAACAAAAGTCGACGACAATCAATAAATATCAAATTCAAGTCCAGCAGATAAAGTTATTCCACCAACCTCGGGTTTATTATCCTTATTGATTTTAACAGAGTTGCCCTTTACTTTAAATAAAAAATAACTATTCTTATCTTTTCCATCTCCGATTTTAATTCTAAAACCAGCTTCCCCATAAAATCCTTGCCCAAATCTATTATTTTTATCTATTTCAGTTAATTCTCTATATCCATATCCATCAGATGTAAATAAAATTGCTGTTTCATTTAAGTTATCAACTTCTAGGCCACCTTCTAAATAAAAAGAAGGATCTGGCATAACTCTTATACCTGTTAGAAATCCAATTTTTGTCAATTCAGCAGTATCAGAAAATATTACTCTTCTTCCACCAAATAATGTCCTTCTAGTTTCAGTAGTAGAACTCCCATCATTCCTATAATAATTAGCACCCATACTAATTCCAATTTCTGGAGATAAACCATGCCAGATGGCTTTTCCTTCAATTAATCCAGCAGGCCCGTAGAAATTACCTAATTCTCCTTTAGGTAGAAAATATCCATAGCTAAAATCAACTGTAAATTCTCTTTGTTGACTATCATTTGCTCTAGCTTCTAAAGAACTTCCTAAAGCAGTTATTGCTGCAATTCCTGTTACTAATGCTCTTAACCCTTTCATAGAGATTGGAATGAAATCTATATTTATAAATCTATCTTTTTTCGCTACTGTTGAATGATAAATGCGGAGAGCAGGATTCGAACCTGCGAACTCACTAAGAGGACAGCTTACACAGCATGTCTTGAGGCTGTTGCGTTTGACCGCTTCGCTATCTCCGCTTAAATATACGAAATTCCTTCTAACTTTAATAACTTTTCTTTAAGCTTTTTTAGTCTTGATTTTACAAGAATCACAATGATTTTTAATTCTTCTAATAGATAAATGGATAGATATAAGCACTAAAACAAAGCCAAGGCCGCTAATGTACCATCTATATTTAAGTAAAAATAAAATTCCACCAGTTCCTAAAAAAGCAAATAAAAAACTAATGCAAGTTACACATGTAGCGCTACTAAAAAGTCCAGAAATAATGCTAGAAAACCAAGCTATAACTCCAGAACCACTTTCTTTAACATATAATTTCTTCAAGTTTTTAAATATATAAAATTGCATTGTTATCAATAATCCCATTAAAATAGATAAAGAAAATAATATTAACAAACCCCATAAAGGAGTTATTTTAATAAAAAAAGCCAAGTCATTTCCAGGAGTTGTATAAATAGGTATAAAAACATATAAAAAAAGCATTAACAAAGAAGCTAAAACTAAAATAACAAAATAAACTCTTTTTCTAAAAACTTCTCTTAGAGAGTCAGTATAATAACTAATAAATTCAAAATTTAACATATACAATTAAATTAATATCTATTTATAAAATTAACTCATAATAAAAAAGAAAAAAGAAAAAATTCTTAGTTAGAAGTCGTCACTATCATCCCAACTAGAATCTTCATCGTCCTCAAGGTCTTCATCATTGAATTTAATTGCTTCTGCCATAATTTATCATATGTTGTTTAAATTTAAATAATTTTTGATTTTAAGCTCTTTTTTTCTTAGAAATAATATTCTTCATAATTAAAGAATTTGGAATAATAAATATCTCCTTGTCCTGATTAATAACCTTAATATGTAAAATATCATATTCACTAACAGTTCCTTCTATACCCAATATTTTGATATTTTCATTAACCTTTATTATATTTTTTCTATGAATAATAATGCCTGCTATAAAATTAGGAACAAAGTCTCTTAAAGCAAAAAATATTATACTTCCAATCATTATTAATATAAGAACTAATATTAATTGTTGGGCAAATTCATTAACTCCTATCTGATTTAAAGCTATTACTAAAGAACTAAAATAAATAACATATTTGATTATATAACTAATAATTTCTTCAACAGGCAATTTTGATTTTATGCTGGTTTTCAATAATTTACTTAAGCCTATATAAACAAGAACTTTATAAACTAATTTACTTAAAAATCTGCCTATAACTACTCCAAGTAATAAAATTGAAATTGCTATAATAATCCTAATAGAATTTTCATTTATTAATTTAATAAGAAACTCTAAATTTACCATAAATAACTAGGTTTTAGTATATTTAAAAGATTTTTGATTTATTATATTTAAGAAAAACTTTTAATATCATAAATTCTAAGCATTATTATAAAAAATTCAATAAAATAAAAAAATGACTACAAATGCTGGTTTTGAATATGCAAAAGCTTTGCAAAAATATCAAGAAGCTAAGAATGATGAAGAAAAGTTAAAAGCTCTTGATTTGATGTATCAAACTTCTCCAAAGCATAAATCGTCAGAGAAATTACTAAAAGATATTAAAACCAAAATTAGCAAATTAAAAGGAAAGATAGAAAAAGACAAATCCCAAAAAAAAGGTAAGAGTTTTCAATTAACAGTTAAAAAAGAAGGCATAGCTCAAATAGTTATTTTAGGAATAGCCAATTCCGGAAAGTCCTTTTTACTATCAAAATTAACAAATGCAAAGCCATTAATTTCTGAAGTTGAATATACTACAAAACTGCCTGAACAAGGGATAATGGAATTAAATGGTATGAAAATTCAACTAGTTGAAATTCCTGCAATAATCCAAGATTTTATACATAAAGATAATGGAGGTGCTTTATCCTCAATAATTAGAAATGCTGATTTAATCATAATTTTACTTAGAAAAAATCCAAAAGAAGAATTAAATTTAATTATTAATGAATTAGATAAAGCAAACATAAAACTAAATGAAGAAATCCCAGAAAGTTATGTTACAAAATCAATAAAATCAATTATTGTATTAAATAAAGATGAAAATTTTAAGATAAAGAATTTTAATGTTTATCACATAAATGATAGCCTTTCTTTATACATATGGAGAAATTTAAATAAAATATTTGTTTATACAAAATCTCCAAAGAGAGAAAAAGATTGGCCTCCAGTAGCCTTAAACAAAGACTCAACAATTAGAGATTTAGCATCACAAGTACATAAAGATTTCATTAAGAAATTTAAATATGCAAAAATATGGGGATCTTCAAAATTTCCAGGACAAACTGTAGGCTTAGATTATAAATTAAAAGAAGGTGATGTAGTAGAATTTCATATAAAAAAGTAGCTATAAATTTTAATTTAAAACTTATCTTTTAATAAAAATCAAACATATTTAGATTTACTAAAATTACTTGTGTTTTTTAACTTTTTTCTTCTTACCTTTAATCCAACTAGCAATGTGCATTTCAGCGATTATTAATAATGCAATAATCAAAACAAGAAGTGCCATCACCATAACTTGACTTAAGTCCAATCCTTTATCAATTGGTTCCTCAACGAAATTATTATCTTTTCCAGCTAAATTATTCAATATTTGTAAATCTTCTTTTGCATCAGCTAATTCAGCAGTCCCAGAACATAAATTAGTTTCATATTTTCCTTCATTTAAAGTTGCATAAACTAAGTATTCACCTTCCTCATTAAATGGATATCCACAGCTAGCACTTTCTTTAGTAGTTTCTAACTCAAAATTTTTATTGGCAGTTCCTTTGTAAGACTTAGAAACATCAAATGTTACTATTATAGGATCTGCTGAGCTAATACTAAAAGCAGGCCTATCAATTTTAGTAACTTTGCCAATAAATATAGCATCCACTGTTTGATATCTTCCTTCTACACTTAGCCCAGTAGCACAACTACAAGCATATACAAGATTTAAAGAAAATATTAGACTTAATATAATGCCAAAAACAATAACAATTTTTTTCATAGAATTTATAAAAATCATCAATATAAAAAGCTTTTTAATACTCTAAGTTTAATTAAAACTATGAAAGAATTTATTTTAAGAGCTTTAAAGTCAAAAACATCTCAATTTAATGTAAATGATTTAATAAATGCTGGAAGAATGGATATTGTTTGCGAATGTATAATTTCATCTTTATTTATTTCAAATAATGTAAGAAAAGATACAATTTTTCATGTTATTTTAGAAGGTCCTAGTTATCCCCCAAAATTAATTAGTTTTTATGGCAGTGAATTAAAGGGCCTTGATTATGATCAAAAATCTATAGCAGAAAAAATAAATTTTGCCTTAAAGCAATCAATGAATTTAAAATTAAATGAAGAAATTGATTTAAAAAATGGAATTAAGGTTTCTAAAAAAAGCTTTGAAGCATTAGTAAAAGAAAAATCAAAAACCTCTCAACTAATTTATTTAAATAATAAAGGTCAAGATATAAGAACCTTTAATTTTCAAGAAAATACTACTTTTGTATTTGGAGATTATATAGGAATGCCAAGAAAAACAGAAAAATTATTAGACAGGCTTAGCGCTAAAAAAATTAACTTAAGTCCTAAAATGTTATTTGCTTCTCATTGCATAATAATAGTCCATAATGAATTAGATATTCAAAAGCTTTAAATAATCTATATATTTATAAAATATAATGGAAAAAAGCCTAGATAAAAACAAAGAAAAGAAAGACCCATTTGATGAAATAATTGAAATACTTCAAGATTATGATGATGGCTTTTCCAGAGATTCAAAAACAGATTACGAATTTTAATTCATTCTTAAGGAGGTATTAAAATGAAGGTAAAAGAATATAGTGTAAAAAATCTAAAATATTCAGAACTTCCAGGATTTTCAAAAAGACAGTTAGAAGAACATCACGATGTTTTATATGCAGGATATGTTAAAAAACTAAATGAAATTCAAAATAAACTTCCTAATGCTGATTTAACACAAGCAAATGCAACTTACTCAGAATTAGGTGAATTAAAAAGAGAAGAAACTTTTGCAGCAAATGGGGTAATTTTACATGAAGAATACTTTGATAATTTAGGGGGCAGTGGAAAAGAATTAGGAGAAATTTTAAATGAAATCAAAGAAGAATTTAATTCATATGAAAAATTTATTGATCTATTCAACGCAAGCTCAATTGCAGCAAGAGGTTGGGTAGTTTTATCATTAAATTTATGGGATGGGAGATTACATATATATAGTCAAGATATTCACAATAACGGAGTTGTCTGGAGTTGCATTCCGTTGTTAATCCTTGATGTTTATGAACATGCATATTTTATAGATTATGGTGTAAAAAGAAAAGATTATATTGAAGCATTTTTTAAAAATCTAGATTGGAATGAAATAAATAAAAGATATCTAGTAGCTAAGAAAATGCATTCAATATATCATGAAATGGGAGTTTAAAATGGAATTAAAAATTGGAGATAAAGCCCCTGATTTTAAGCTTAAGGATGATCAAGGAAATATTGTAAAACTATCAGATTTTAAAGGTAAAAAAGTAGTTCTTTATTTTTATCCTAAAGACATGACTCCTGGATGTACAACAGAAGCAATTTGCTTTAGAGATGACATTTCATTATTTAATAAAAATAAAGTTGAAGTAATTGGCATAAGTCTTGATAATGAAGACTCTCATAAAAAATTTAAAGAAAAACATAATTTACCTTTTAAATTACTAGCTGATGTAAATGCAGAAGCTTCAAAAAAATATGGATCTTATAAATTAAAAAATATGTATGGCAGACAATTTTATGGAATAGCAAGAACAACTTTTCTTATTGACGAAAATCAAAAAATAAAACATATTTTCAATAATGTAAAAGCTGAAAATCATAGTAAAGAGGTATTAAATAAATTCATTTAAAATGGCAGAATTTAAGATACTTCATGATAGGCCAGTTTGTATAGGCTGTGCAGCATGTACAGCTGTAGCTCCAGAAACTTGGGAGATGAATGCAGATGGAAAAGCAGACATTAAAGGTTGTAAAGAAGAAGGTTCTAATCAAGTCTTAGAAGTTAATGAACTAGGGAATAATCAACAAGCAGCAGAAGTCTGTCCTGTTAATTGTATTCATATATTTCAGAAAGATAAAAAGATAATTTAATAAACAAAAATTTAGCAATCAAAAACCTAATAAACAAGTCCTATTTCTATTTATAAATTAAAAGAGGTGCTTTAAATGGTAGTTTATGATGAATTTGGTCCTGAAAAAATTCTTGAAGTTTATCATCCAAAAGTAGGCTTACATGGTTTTGTAGTAATAGACTCCTTGGCTTTAGGTCCTGGAAAAGGAGGAATTAGATTAACCCCTACAGTTTCAATTGATGAAGTTTCTAGACTAGCTAGAGCAATGACTTGGAAAAACTCTTTAGCAGATCTTCCATTTGGAGGAGCAAAAGCAGGAATTATAGCAGACCCTAAGGAAATTACATTAAAAAAGAAATATGAATTAATCAAAATATTCGCAGAATCTATAAAATCAATTTGTCCTTCTTTATATATAGCAGGCCCTGATATTAACACTACAGAAAAAGAAATGGAAATTTTTGCAAAAGCAAATGGGGATAATAAATCAGCTACAGGAAAGCCAAAATCTATGAAAGGACTTCCTCATGAATTAGGAAGTACAGGACTTGGAGTTTATCATTCTACTTTAATTGCAATGGAGCATAAGGGTTTAAGTAAAAAAGCATCAATAGCAATAGAAGGTTTTGGAAATGTAGGAGAATTTGTATCTAAATATTTAATTGAAAATGGCTATAATGTAGTAGCTGTTTCTGATTCTAAGGGAGTTATTTACAATGAAAAAGGCTTAAATTTTAATAAATTAAAACAAATTAAAGAAAAAACAGGAAGTGTAATAAACTATAATGAAGGAAAAGTAATTCCTACTCACGAAATTATCAAATTAAAAACAGATGTTTTAATAACTGCAGCAATTCCTGATTTAATTAAGATTGGAGACGTAAATTCCTTAAAATTCAAATTAATTGTAGAAGGATCAAATATTCCCACAACTCCGGATGTCGAAGAAATTCTACATAAAAAAAATGTTTTAGTAGTTCCAGATTTCGTAGCTAATGCTGGAGGAGTTATCTCAAGTTATGTCGAATATATAGGAAAAGATGAAAAATATATGTTTAATTTAGTTGAAGAAAAAATTACTAGAAACACAGAATTAATTTTAAAGAACTCAGAAAAAAAAGGTTGTAATCCAAGAGATAGTGCTTTAGAAATTGCTGAAAAAAGAGTTAGAAAATATTGTAAAGTATGTAGAATATAAAAAATGAGGTACTTAGTAAATAGAAACATAGATAGAATTACTATATTAATCCTAATTTTAATATTTACAATAAAAATTGCAAATGCTTTAACATTAAATGATTCATCAACAAATTTTCTAAATGGAACTTTTAATAATACATATTATTTTAATAACTCTGTTCAACTTAATCAAACTTTATCAGGAACATTTACTTCAAGAATTTTAACATCAAATAGTTTTTATTCAGCAATTAATATAACTGTAAATTTTACCAACACATCAGAAAATTTAATAATTTTATTAGATTCTTCAGCAGATCTATGGAAATCTACAGATGAAGGAGTTTCATGGACTTTAGTTAATGATGATTATAATGACGACACTAATAATCAAAAATATATGACTATTGATAATAATAGAAATATCTACACAGTTGAAGATGATGACGAAATATGGAAAAGCACAGACCTAGGAATTTTCTTTTCAAAAATTAATAATGATTATGATCAATCAGGATCTTCTGGAAATCCCCTCTTTATCATTTATGCTAATAATTCAATATACCTTATTGAAAAAGATGAAGACATATGGAGATCTGATAATTCTGGGCTTAATTTTACCAAAGTTAATGGTACTGACTTTAATAAAAACAATGGCGACGTAGAAGGAGTCGCTGTAATCAATAATAAAATTTACTTGGCAGATACTGATGCTGATATTTGGACATCTGATAATAACGGAATTTCTTGGCTTCTTATAAAAGAGGATTACAACGATGATGAAAATAATAATATGTTGTCTATGACAAGTGCTAATAATTCCTTATTCATAGTAGAAAATGATGATGATGTCTGGAAAAGTATAGATCTAGGAATCACATGGACAAAGACCAGCGATGATTTTGGGGGTAGTGTAGAAATAATTACATCAGACAGCTTAAACAATGTGTACATCATCGAACATAATGAAGACATATGGAGGAGTAGTAATGAAGGAACCTCATGGATAGAAATAAACAACACTGACTTTAATCAAGGTAGCGGTGATGTGCTTGCAGGAGTTAGTGTTTCTACAGTTTCGAACTTTAAATATCAAATAAGAACATCTCAAAATTTAATAAATTGGACTGAATTTACTGGTCCCAATAATAATCAAAGTTTATTCTTTACAAATTTTTCTAATATCTTAAATATACAAAATGTAAGATATATTCAATATAAAGCATTTTTTGATTCTGATTCTTTATTATTAACTCCTAAATTATTTAGTACTTTAATAGGAATAGAGGAAGACAATACTATTCCTCTAATAAATGTATATAGCCCCCAAAACATAACTTATAATACCACACAAATTTTAATTAACTTTAGTGCTTCTGACAATTTTAACATAGATTCTTTATGGTTTTCAAATGGAACATCAAATATAACATATACTAATCCAAATTTAATAACTTTAAACCAAGGAAATCATATATTTACATTTTATGCCAATGATACTTCAGGAAATTTAAATTCTACAAAAGTTTCATTTACAATAAATATTCCTATACAAAATACTTTTCCAAGTATAAATTTTATATCACCTCAAAATGTAACATATAATACAACACAAATTTTAATAAATATCTCTACCTTAAATGCTTCATATATATGGTGGGGCAATGAATCATTAAATTTAACTTATAATTCTTCAATAATTTATGAATTTACTAATGGAACGCATAAAATATATGCTTATGCAAATAATACTCAAGGAGATTTAAACTCAACTTCTATATCATTTACAATATATCAAGAAAGCTCTAATTCACAGTCTAACTCTGGTAGTTCTGGTGGTGGGGGTGGAGGAGGTAGTTCCTCTGCAAATATTAGAAATCCAGCTAATCCAGAACCAAAATCTTTAGAAAATAATCCTGCGCCATTAAATAATCAAGAGACTTTATCACAACAAGAAAATGATCAAGTACCAAATTTACAACAAACCTCAAATGAACCAGCAACTCAATTTAGATTCCAATTATGGCCGTTAATTGCAATAGTAAGCTTTTTAGCTTTATTAGCTTTATATGAAGTATTTATAGTAAAAAGAAGAAGGCTTAAAAATAAGAAATCTATTAATAAAAACAATGAAAAATCTAAAAAATCTTAGCTTAGGTATTATTTTATTTATATTAATAATAATTACAGGTAATTCTTTTACAGGAAATGTTATTAAATCTAATAATGTTAAATATTCATTTACATGGATTAATATATTATTTTTCTTTTTAATTATGGTATTTGTAGTTTGGCTTGTAAATTACATTAAAAACGGTGATAAACATAAAAGTAAAAAAACTACTAAATAACATTCCTTTAGAAATAATTTACATTTTAATTGCATTAGTAATTGCTATTTACATCCATGAATTTGGTCATTATACAGCAGCTAAAAATTATGGCTTAGATGCAAAATTTGGAATTGATAAGCAAGGCTTTTTTGTTGAAACTTTTTCTACAGATGAACAAGTTAATTCAATAATAAACCATTCTGGCCCAATATTTAATTTACTTTTATCTTTTATTGCTTTAGCTTCAATTTTAATACTTCCAAAAGCAAACTTTAAACTCCTTTTTATTATAATAGCTATGACAAATACATTAGTAGCTCTAATAAGCTTATCAACATTTGCCTATACAGGGGTATTATAAATGCATGAAAAAAGAGTTAAGTGGTTAAAGATAACAATTGTGTGGCTAGTAATTTTAAATGCTTTAATACTTCAAAAATTAATTTCTGATTATCACACATTAAAAAGCATTAAAGTAGCTAACTTTATAACTGGAAATGTAGTAGCTCAAAATATCTCAACAATTAATATATTAAATAAAGCAATTTTACCTTTAATAATTTATAATGTAATTATTGCTCTTCTCTTAACTATGAATTATAATAAAGAAAAAATAAAGAATTTGTTTAAGTAAAATTATCTTCTTCCCCTTGAATATTTTATATTTCCCCAACTTGCTTCTTTAATTGGATTTTCATATGGGTCTGGAATCCCATTCTGTGAAGGTATATGGGGTCTAATTAGATCATTATTATAGTATGATTCAGCTTGCAATGAATCAGAGTAATTTACACCTACAGAGCCTTCTAAATAAGCACCAAAATTGTCTAATATAGCTCTTCTCTGCAAAGCAGTTAGTGCTGGTCTATCAGCAAGTGCCATAATAAAATCAACATCAGTTAAAGGAGTATTTGAATTTGCTGCGTCATTACTATTGATCATAACACTATAATCTATTGATTGAACAGTGTTTGTACTATCTTCATTACCATACCAAATACTAAAGCTAGAAAATTGACTATCTGACCAATATCTTCTAAATGCATTAAGAGCCCCTATTTCCCCCGGACTTAATGGTGTAGCAAATGCTAGATTTGAAACTAATGCAGCCAATCCAACAAATCCAAATTTATTTCTTTTGATCATTGTAAATTCCTAAAGATGATACTTCATTTTGTAATGGTTTTAAAGGTTCTGCTATTACCACATTCAAATCAATTCTATTATTATTTTCATTAGTTTCAGTGAAAATATTATTATTATCAACAATTACAAATGGATTATAAGTTCCAGCATTTTGATAACTCCAATGTAAATTCACATTTGTAGTTTCACCTGGTCCTAATATATAGATTTCAAATTCTCTATCTGGATCAGGAGAGTCAGTATCTAATTTAACCGAAACTTCATATAATGGTATATCTAAATTATTAGTTACTTTAAATCCAATTATTACTCTTCCTCCAGGTGTTAAATCAGATTGTCCTGAAACATATCCATCATGTGCTTCAACATCAACTAAAGTACCAGGAATTCCTAATAAAGCTCTATATGCATTAACTCTACCACACCCTAACATTCCTATATACTGTGGATTTTGAGCATCAATGTTATCACAATTACTTAATAAAATTTGTTCTACTTGTACTTTGGTTAAAGTAGGATTCTTGGAAAGAATTAAACCTGCTACTCCAGCTACAACAGGTGCCGCAAAAGATGTACCTTGATGTGATACATAACCACCTGTATTTCTAGTTGTATACAATTGCCTAGCTGGAGCACTTATGTCTATCCACTCACCATAGTTTGATGAAAAATATCTTTTATCATCCCAATCTGTACCAGCTACACCAATTACTTCTTCATAAGCAGCAGGATACATAGGTAATGTCCAGTTATTATTACCTGCCCCGGCTACCATTAGGATTCCTTGATTATTGGCTGTTGAAGTAACATTATCAAATGAAATAGAGTGTCCAGTAAATGCAAAACTCATACTGATAATATCAACATTTTTATTAATTGCATAATTTATTCCTTGAATTGCATTATCCATTGAAAATATTACAGTATTAGTAATCTTCAAATTCATGATTTTACAATTATTACAGATACCACTTATCCCCATACTATTATTTCTTTGGGCACTTATAATTCCGGTTATGGGAGTTCCATGATTCAAAATATCCTGTGGATTATTATCATTTTCAACAAAATCCCAACCATAGAAATCGTCAATGAATCCATTACCATCATCATCTACTCCTGATTGGCCCCCCATCTCAATTTGATTTTCCCAGAAAATTCCAACCAAATCTTCATGAGTCATTAGTACTCCAGAATCTATAACTGCCACTACAATTTGATTTTCAGTAATAGCTATGTCCCATGCTTCAGGAGCGTCTATATCAGCATCAGGAGTACCAAATATATTGCAAGTTGGGGGGTTAATACACTGACCTGTATTATGTAAATACCATTGATTAGAAAAGTAAGGATCATTTGGCATAAAACTTAATTCTAATAAATAATTTGGTTCTGCATACTCAATATTACTATTCCTATTTAATTTAGAAATGGCATCTTTAATATTACTTCCTTCTTTAAATTTAATTCTATAAATTCTAGTAATTCCCAAACTATCATCTTTTGTTTGTTTAATCAATTGTTCAGCTTCAACAACTCTAGTTTTTGAATAAATTTGTTCAATCTTATTTTTAGCGTCTAATTCATTTCGAACATTAGCGCTTTCCTTAAATTTAATCAATAATTCATTTTCTACATAAGGTGATGTAAAATATATACTTGGTGGTATTTGGACAGACCATACAGATCCGGATATAATTAAGATGCTAAATACAATCGCTATAAGAATAATATTCTTCTTCATTTTACCCTCCGTATATGTAATATTTACTTCTACTAATGTAATCAATTTCTTGCTTTATAAGCTTATCTAATTAAACATTTTTTGTGTTATCCCGAAACTATTTCATAAGGCTGATTTAGTTAGCTTTATGAAACTAAAAAGAACTAAACTTCTTGAGACCTTAAGAAAGCTAAATAATGGAGCTACAGCCTATCAAGCTAGGAAAGTAG
>Ga0209542_10005059_pt1 | contig 26683 bp, 29 predicted proteins | sample RifCSPhighO2_01_FD_184028 | JGI IMG/M metagenome (GOLD analysis project Ga0209542, IMG submission 184028) | Soil microbial communities from Rifle, Colorado - Rifle CSP2_plank highO2_0.1 (SPAdes) (version 2) | ecosystem: Environmental > Terrestrial > Deep subsurface > Rock core/Sediment ...
ATAGAAATCGCTGTATTGCCTGCGTCAATTGTCTGCCCTATTTTCCCGCCGCGAAACTCAGAAGTTTCGAGAAGATTATTGAAATTCTTAAGTCCGGAAAAAGGCAAAGGCCCGTAAAGATCGTACAATTTACGATTACTGATATTTAAAACAAAACTTCGGTTGAAATAAAGATATTTCGCGAGTTGAAAAAGTTCCCTACTTGTCGAAACATTACCTGATTCTTTGCCGGTTGGATCAACAAACCGTGTTTCCCCCATTCCAAGCGCTTTCGCCTTCATATTCATAAGTTCCACGAACCGAACAGGCCCCAATCCTCGCGAGAGCGCGAGCGCGGCCTCATTAGAAGATTCAAGAAGCAACGGATACAAAAGACTAAAAGCCGTAACATTCTGTCCCGTTTTAAGCCGCGGTAACGACGTCGGCGTAATCATTGAATTCGTAATCGTAATATCTTTGGCAAGGTTGATGTACTCGGTCGCGACAAGCGCTGTCATAAGTTTTGTAACTGAAGCAATGGGTAAACTCGTATCTATATCCTCTTCAGCGATAATAACGTTGCTCTTGAGATCCGCGACAAGATAGCTTGTCGCGGAGACATTCGGTTTTGAAACTTCGTAACGAAAAGAGTCCGCTTCAAAGTCTTTTTCAAAAATAAGAATAGGCGTCCCAACCTGGACGTTATCATAAACAATTTTCGCGTCCTCGGTTGAAAGCCTAATGCATCCTCCGGAAAAGTCAGACAGAACGGCTGTGCCATCCGCGTAATACGGCCACCCGTGAATGAAAAAATTACCTTGAAACGGAATGCTCCACGGCATATAAACCCTACCAATCGAAGAAAAATGCTCCTCCTCCTTGCCCTCAGCTTTATAAAGTCCTGTTGGTGTCTCCCACCACGAGCCTTCGCGCCCCTTTGTTTTGATAGGCACGCGCGCCACTTGGTTTCCTTCGCGATAAACAAAAAGTTCCATTGTCGAGAGATTCGCTTCCACAAAATTCAGTTTTTCCGAAATAAATTTTTCCCGAACGCTTGCGAAAAAATTAGCGTCCGCAAAACGCGGATCAGCCCCGTATTGAAGCGGCGATACCCCTTCCGGGCCCTCCGGTAATGTAATATTGTAATCTTCGAGACCAAGCGAATAAATGCTAGGCAAAGCAAATCTGCCGATAATAATGCCGGCAAAAAGAAGAAGAATGAACCATAAGGGTAAAGGAAAACTAAAAAATCTTCGCATCATTGATTAAGTGCTTCGCGTGTATAAACATTGTCCGGCGCCCACAACATCCACCCGGAAGTAAGCCCGAGTTCTTCAACTGCTCGAATCTGTCCTCTTACTTTATCCGCTCCGTAATCAGCCCCTAAATCAAAATCCTGGAGCCAGGGACGCAATTTCGAAGAATAATCTTCAACTTCTGTCGGCGTGCTTCGCCGAAGCGCAACCTGGAGAGAATATCTGACCACTTCGTACGGATGTTCTGCTGGGCTTTGAAAATTCAAAAAACCCTTTCCGTAATGAGAAGGATAAACCATAGGACTCACGAAATCAAAACCGCGGTATGCGTCTTCAAGCAGTTGTCCTATGCCAAGATCATCGGTATTAACCGTTGTCTGCCCGAAAATACTTCCCGAAATTCTTGCCTGTCCAAAATAGTTGTTAAGGTAAGAAAAAAAGTTGCTCATCACAGTCTGTTTGAGAACGGTTTTTTCGTCGTAAAAAGGAAATTCAAGAACGCTAAGATTACCGTCTGAGGGAAATCGAATGTAATCGAAATTAATCTCGTCAAAACCGCGCGCTAAGGCATCTTTGGCAATTGACGCGTTGTAATCCCAAGCTTCACGAGAGGATGGATCAATCCAGCTAAGTCCCTTGCTGTCCTTCCAAGTTGTCGCGGTTCGTGAGTCTCTCACGGCCAAATCGGGTCGCGCCTTCGCAAGTGCTTGATCTTGAAAAACACTAACGCGCCCAATAACGTAAACTCCCTCGCTATGAAGCCGTTTTAAAAGCGCGTTCACTCTTCGGATACGAACATCCTTCGTGTTATAACGAAGAACAGCTTCATTCTGCGTATCGTACGAAATATGTCCAGTATAATCCTTGATATCAATAATAATCGCGTTAAGTTCGGTCTCTCGAATAAGTTTTAAAAAGTACTCAATCTTTCGCTCGCTCCCCATAGACCAACTTGTCGCGTAAACCGCCTTGACCGTCTGCGGCGGATTTTGAAGCGACGCCTGAGGTTCAATATCCTGTTGTTCAATAAGTTCAACGTTAGGAGTTTCGGGTTTCAATTCTCCCAAAACCTCAAAACGATTGTCGATCATAAGAAAAGACGTGAGACCTCCAAAAAAAACCACAAGAAAAAATATCCAAAACCAGAAACGCATTACCCTATCGTACATTGTCCCGACGTTTAAATAAATGTGCAAAAAGAACCAAGAAGTCAGGATCCACCTCAGGTGGAAAAATTGATAATTGGAAATTGGAAATTAAACCTCGTAAGAAGGTATACTGTTGATGCTATGGCTCTCGCGATGTACCGCAGATACCGCCCGAAAACTCTTGGCGACCTTATCGGTCAGGAACTCGTGGTTGAGGTTTTAAAAAACGCGGCAAAAGAAGACAAAATCGCTCACGCCTACCTTTTCTACGGCCCTCGTGGCACCGGAAAAACCACAACCGCTCGTCTCGTCGCGAAACTCGTCAACTGCGAAACACGCGCTAAGGATCCGAAATTTAAAGCTGAGGGCGAACCCTGCAACAAATGCCGCCCTTGTCTTGAAATTGATGCCGGTCGCGGCCTTGATGTTGTTGAGATTGACGCCGCTTCAAACAGAGGCATTGATGAAATAAGAAGTTTAAAAGAAGGCGTCCGCCTCTCCCCTACGTCTTATAAGTACAAGGTTTTCATCATTGACGAAGTTCACCAATTGACAAAAGAAGCCTTCAACGCGCTTTTGAAAACACTTGAGGAACCGCCAAGTCATGTAGTCTTGATTCTCGCGACAACCGAAGCTGAAAAACTGCCACCGACAATAACGTCCCGCACTCAGCGCTTCCACTTCAAACGCGTTCCGATAGCAAGCGTCCTTGAAAAACTGAAAAAAATCGTAATCGAAGAAAAATTAAAAATTGACTACGCTGCACTCGAGCTTCTCGCCGCCGCCTCCGAAGGGAGTTTCCGCGATGCCGAATCGCTCCTTGATCAAATCGTTTCACTCGAATCCACCGCCGACTTGCAGGCGGTCGAACGAATTCTCGGTAAAGTTGGTTTTATCCGCACCTCAACGCTCGCGGACTATCTTATCAACAACAATCTTCCGAAATCACTGGAATACTTAAACCAAATTTACGAAGCGGGTTTCAACGTTGTTCAACTGACAAAAGATCTCATTCACTACCTCCGTCGTGTCGTAGCTTTGAAAGCCGACCCCGCGCTCGAAGAAGTATTCCGCCGTGAATTAATAAGCGATGAAATCGCTGAAATTAAAAAACAAAGCCAAAAAGTAGATCTTCAACAGGGAATCAATCTTATAAAATCCTTAATCCGCGCCTACAGCGAAATGCGCTACAGCCCCTTCGCTATAGTCCCCCTCGAAATAGCGATTATCGAAAACCTAAAGAAAATTTAGGAAAGTGACAACGCGTATCAAAAAAGTTCAGAACGAACTGAAAAAATCAGGAGCCGGTGGAATCATCATCACAAATGAAACCAACGTAAAGTACCTCACGGGGTTCTCTGATCTCCCAGTAGGTTCACGGTCCGGAACGCTTTTTATAACAAAAGATAAAGCCCACCTCGTTATCCCTACGGGTGCTTTATTTGAAGCACAAAACTTGAATAGTGTTAAAAAGAAAGAAATAAAACTTATTACAATCTACAAATGGGAAGATCGCTGGAAAATATGTGCGAGATATTTCTCTTCAAAAGCAGCTGTCTTTATTGAGAAATCTGATATCCATGTAGACGAATGGGAAATAATGCGTCGCTTCTTAAAAAGAAAATTCAAAGACGCTCGGTGGCTCGTCGAACGGTTAAGAGTTGTAAAAGATAACAATGAATTGAAAAAGATACGAAAAGCAGTCGACATAACAGACAAAACATTTCTCGAAACAGTAAAGTTTTTAAAATCAAGAGATTATACGAAGCTGACCGAACGTGATGTCGCCGCGAAAATTGAAGATATCGCAAAACGCCTCGGCGGAGAAGGGCTCGCGTTTCCTTCAATTGTTGCCGTTGGTAAAAACAGTGCTGAAACTCATCATCACTCCTCAAATGAAAAACTGAAGAAGAATAAACCGCTTCTTATCGACATCGGTATTGTATACAAGGATTATATGGGCGATTTAACGCGTACTATTTTTCTCGGAAAGCCATCAAAGGAATTCAAAAAGATCTACAAGATCGTTCTTGAAGCAAACGAAAAAAGCATTGCCGCCTGCCATCTTGGCGTACCCGCGCAAAAACTATACGAAATTACTGTACAGCACTTCAAGAAATATCGATTAGATAAATATTTTACACACTCACTTGGTCATGGTGTCGGTCTTGAAATTCATGAAGCACCGATCCTCAGACCACCCCAAAAAGGTTCTCTTAAAGAAAAAATGGTGGTCACAATCGAACCCGGTCTTTACTTCAAAGACAAGTTTGGAGTAAGAATAGAAGATTATCTTGCTATCACAAAAAACGGACACGAAGTTCTTTCTTCAAAAAGCCCGAAAGAAAAAATCATCGAAATTTAAAAAATAAAAAAACTGAAGAATGCATATAGAGCACACGCGCTCAGAGACTCATCGTCTCCCGAAAAATACAGTACCAAAAGAGTACGACATTGTACTCGAACCAGACCTTAAAAAGGGGTTTTTTTCTGGTGAGGTAAAAATTACTATTGAAATTATTGAGCGCACCCTTGTCATAACCTTGAACGCTACCGATCTTGAAATAGAATCAACCAAAATAGTACAAAAAGCAAAAACACAAAAAGCAAAAACTAAACTCGATGAAAAAAAAGAAGAACTAACACTCCACGTTTCCGAACTTCTCGAAAAAGGGAAAGCTGTACTCATCATCCGATTTAAAGGAACTTTGAACGACAAGATGCATGGTTTCTATCGGAGCTGTTACCTCACAAAAGAAAAGAAAAAAGAATACATCGCAACAACACAGTTTGAAGCAACTGACGCCCGCCGCTGCTTCCCCTGTTTTGATGAGCCTGCTCTTCCGGCAACTTTTAAATCCGCGCTTATTGTTGAAAAAGAATATGAAACAATCTCGAATATGCCGATTACAAGAGAAGAACCGCGTGGAGAAAAGAAAATAGTCTACTTCGAAGAAACGCCCGTAATGTCGACATATCTTCTTGTTTTTATCGTTGGTAACTTTGAATGGCTCGAAGCAAAGACAAAAAGTAAAACACTCGTTCGAGTCGCGACCGTGCCGGGCAAAAAAGAACAAGGAATATTCGCGCTTGATACAGCAGTAAAAGTTTTAGAGTTCTATGAAGACTATTTCGAAATCCCCTATCCGCTTCCAAAGCTTGATCTTATTGCTATCCCCGATTTTGCCGCCGGCGCCATGGAAAATTGGGGAGCTGTCACCTATCGCGAAACCGCCCTTTTGATCGATAAAGAAAATTCATCCGCCGCGAGACGACAACGCGTCGCAATCGTAATCGCTCACGAAACCTCCCATCAATGGTTCGGTAACTTAGTTACCATGGATTGGTGGACAAACCTGTGGTTAAACGAAGGTTTCGCGAGTTTTATGGAATACCTCGCGGTAGATGAGCTCTTCCCCGAATGGGAAATCTGGACGCAATTTATAGCTGACGATTATTCCTACGCTCTTCATGAGGACGGCATGCGAAGCACACATCCAATTGAAGTCAAGGTAAAACACCCGAGTGAAATTTCGCAAATCTTCGACAGTATCAGTTATCAAAAAGGCGCTTCAGTTATAAGAATGATCGAGGCGTACCTCGGCGCTCGCGTATTTAGAAAAGGATTAAAAACCTACCTCAATCGCTTCGCCTACGGAAACGCGACAACTGACGACCTCTGGAAGGCGCTAGAAGAAGTTTCAAAAAAGCCCGTAAAAAGCATTATGGATAGTTGGATAAAACAGCCCGGCTACCCAGTTCTAACAATCCATAAAAAAAACGAAAATACGCTTGGCATTCGTCAGACGCGGTTTCTTTCGTCTCCTTTAGAGCTCACACCCGAGGAGGAGTCGCAACTTTGGGAAAGCCCAATACCACTTAAAGTTATAACTGCTGGCGAAGAAAAAGAAAAATTTGTGTTTTTGAAAGACCGCGAAACAACGCTCACCCTCTCCGCAAAACGTGATTGGATAAAACTAAACGCGGAACAAAAAGGGTTCTTGCGGGTAAACTACTCAAAGGAAATATGGGAGAGTCTAAAAACGGCCGTTGCCGAAAATAAAATTGAGGTTATTGATCGTTTCGGTCTTCTTGATGACGCGGTGGCTCTCACGCGTGCGGGACATATGCGTACTCCAGAATTACTCTCACTACTTGAAATATACAAAAATGAAGATCATTACATTGTCTGGACTGATATCGCGGGTATTTTAGTGAGCCTTAAAGATCTTCTCGCCGAAAGTGAATGTATTAGAAATTTTGAAAACTTCGCACGTTCAGTTCTAAAACCAATCGTTAAAAAGCTCGGCTGGGAAAGTGATCCGAACGACACGCACACAAAAATCCTCCTCCGAAGCGTGGTACTCCGGACGCTCGGCGAATTTGGCGACGAAGAAGTAATTAAAACAGCAAAAAAGAAATTTGAAGAGTATCTGAGGGATTCGAAAGCTTTAAGACCAGATCTCAGAATGGTTGTCTATGGTGTTGTTGCAGAAAATAGCGACGAAAAAGAGTACGAAACATTTCTAGATCTCTATCGTGCAACAGATCTCCACGAAGAAAAACTTCGGTATCTAAACGCTCTTGGTCAATTTAAAAACAAAGATCTTCTGAAACGCGCACTTGAGTTCGGCCTTTCTGATGAAGTTCGCTCACAAGATACAATCTACCCGTTCGGAGGCGTCTCAAGAAACCCGTTAGGACGCACACTCGCTTGGGAATTCTTCAAGAATAACTGGAAAGAATTCGAGACTCGTTATAGTAGTGGTGGATTAAAATTTATTAGCTACTTCATAAGCGCGGCGGTAGCTCACTTTGCTTCGGAAGAAAAAGCAAAAGAAGTGGAGCAATTCTTTAAAAGTCATCCTGTTCCAAGTGGAACACGTGCGGTTGAACAATCACTCGAGGCAATCCGCGCCAAAGCCGCCTGGCTTGCCCGTGACGAAAAAGCCATCACTGAGTGGCTGAGAGGCAACGTAAAATAAATCAGCTCCCATAAAGGGAGCTGATACTTATAAGAGACTACTCAGTAAGATGGCGCGAATTGCTTTCCCAAAAGTTTGCTGGCCGTTTCTTCGATCGCACCCAACAGATTCCATCCATTTTCTTGAAATTTTGCGATATCAAGAAACATCGTAGTCGTTGCATCATGACAATCAACCTCAGTAATTCCTTTGAAACGAAGCCTCACTTCAAATTCTCGCTTTCTTCTACGATCAAGTGACGCGATTCTTCGGTCATCAAAAGATAAGAGTAAATATGTGCGGTTGCTTCCAAGAAGATTCTGGAATGCTTCGTCAATTTTAAGAAGACGATTGTGCCTACCCCAGAAAAAACCCAAGGAAAAAGGAAAAACTATCGTCCCACAACGTTTCGAGAATTCAACACCAATCCGTTCTTTGAGAAGTTCACAATCGAGATACTTTTCAAAAAGCGGCGGAAACGCCTGAATGTTTCGTGGAGAAAAGATAAACTCACGATTCGAGAACAAATCAGGTTTTTCCTGAAAACGGGAATGCAATCGAGTGGTATTTGTTTCGTAAGGCATATAAAAAGGTTAAACTTAAAAACGCCGATTCCATCGTTCTTCGTCATTCTCATTTGAACCTTTCTCAAGCAAAGAGAAAATCCATACAAAGAAACGAAGAACAAGTTTCCCAAGAAACGCAAGAACTTTAAACATAAGCGACCTTTATTAACTTATAAAATGACTATAGATTGAGTAACGACTATAACCCAAAATCAAAGTTTACATCAAGTTTTGTAAGACTCTTCGTCAAAACGTTGATTTTTGGTTTATCCGCGAAAATCTGCCGAGCAACCACCATGACCTCATCTGAAGTAATACTTTTAATTTCTTCGATTCGTTCCTCAACGGTTGGGACCTTATGCCCGAAAAGAATCCATGGCGAAAAGTAATCAGTGTAGCTTCCAAGTTTTTCAAATGAAGAAGCAATTCCGCTAAGCGCGCCATTGCGAACCTTCGTCATTTCCTCCTCAGTAATTCCATCTTTAAACAGTTTACGAATTTCATTCGAGACCTCATCAAATAATTGTTGAAGTTTTTCTTCGTCTGCCGAAGCATAAATTTCAAATTCTCCAGTATCAGAAGAACCGCTCGAAGAAGACCCAATAGAGTACGCTATGGCAAGATCGTGACGAATCCGGTTACAAAAACGCGAAGAAGAACCGCTACCAAGAATATCGGCAAGATATGAAGCCGCAAGTTGCTCCCGAGTAAAATAAGAAAACCCTTTGAAAGTGATTAAAAGTTTCGATTGTTTAAAATCGCCATTCGTAATAGTAACGACCTGGTTCGTTTCAAAATGGGGCTTTGAGAAAACAACTTCTACACCACCTTGAAAAGTACTGAAATACTTTTCGGCAAGTGAAAAAGCCTCTTCTTTCTTGATATTGCCCCCTATAGTAAGAATAAAATTCTGCGCTACGTACGTACGCTTCATATAATTACAGAGCATCTCCTTCATAACATTCGGCAAATTGTGTTCTTCGTCAAAAATAGTCCGTCCAATCGGTTGTCCGCCGGGATAAATCGCAGAACGTTGACGTCTCTCTAAAGAAACCCATGGGTCGTCGCGTTTTCCCCGTGCCTCTTGGGCAATAACCGTCTTCTCTTTTTCAACCTCGTTAAGAAGCGAGTTAAAAAACATATCAGAAAGAAAATCAAAAGCTACCTCAGTCTTTTCAGAAAGAAGCTTCACCCAGTACTCAACAGTTTCTGCTCCGGTAGATCCATTGTAAAAACCCCCATGGTATTCAATAAATTTGCTAATTTCAAACGCGCTTGGTCGTTTTTTCGTTCCATCAAAAAACAAATGCTCCAGAAAATGGGCTGCACCAATTTCATTATCGAGTTCTGCTCGTCGTCCAACTTTTCCAAGAAGTGAAAGAAGTACAAATCCCGACTTTTCAAAAGGAACATGAAGCACACGTAAGCCATTCGCCAACGTACGCATACTATATGGATATTTAGTGTTCATAAACTAATTCTGCTATCTGACGATTCTTGATTACAAGAGTTACGTTGTGCTATTCTTAATATGTAAAGAAAAACTGCGGCTAAAGCCGTTTTTTTATTTCATCAAAGCCACTTCCTCCGCTTGTGGAAGTATAAAAGCATAAGCACGGTAACAATAAGCATTCCGCCCATAAACCACCAAAAGGCGTTATCGTGGGTTGCAAAAGGCAAATAATTCAAATTCATCCCGTAAATCGAAGCGACAAGTGAAAGTGGCAGAATAATCGCCGTAAAAATCGTGAGAATTTTAATAACATAATTTTGCCGATGATCTAAAAGCGAGCTCGAAGTAAGGTGAAGTGAGTTAATAACCTCGTGATGAGTCTCAATGAGCGTCATTGTCCGCTCGTATTCAGCAACAAGGTCAGAAAAATAAGGCTTCATTCGCTCCCCCCAAAATGAAAGCGCGTAACCAGGAAGCGAGTTCCAAACAACGCGTTGTGGTTTCATCGCTCGAACAAAGCGAAGAATCTGACGTTTCACGAGAGCAATGCGTTCAATAATTGATTCGTCAAAATCTTGAAAGATTTGTTTCTCAACCTGATGGATGGTAGTACCCATTTCATCGAGTTCTGGAAATATTCTGTTGAAAAGCCGTTTCACAAGAAAATAAAAAGTATGTCCCGGGGTTTTCGTAAGATAACGTCCCGGATTCTGACGTGCTTCCTCCCAAAAAGATTCAAAATCACCGAACTCTTCGTAACGAATAGTCACAAGAACCTCGTGCGTGATAAGAAAGTCTATCTCAATGCCATGAATGCGATGAGTTGCCTCCGCGAACTGTGGAAAGTGAAGAATAATAAAAAGATACTTTCCGTAAAACTCGGCGAGCGGATGGTACGTCGGCGCTCGAAGTTCTTCGACAAGTAGATGGTGAAAAGCAAATTTTCCCTCAAGTTCTTTGAGTTCTTCCGGCTGTGGTTGAAGGAGGTCAATCCACCGAACCCCGTTATGTTCTAGAGTACGAACCATTGATGGACAGCCTTCGAAGATTGTAGAGCCACCGATAGGCCGTCAAAACCAAATGATACTCTGAAAGAAAAATTAAAAGAAGAGGAAAGCTCCGGTTGAAAGGATTGTACTCAAGGCAACAATCGTAATAACGGCGATCTGAAGCCCCCTAATTAATTTCTTGTTTCTGAACATATTTTCCTCTATAGTACCAAAGATATTATAGGATCGTCTATTGGGGGATCGTCTAATGGTAGGACATGGGCCTTTGAAGCCCAGTATCGGGGTTCGAATCCCTGTCCCCCAGCCGATAGAAAATCTTGTCGCATAGCGACTTAGATTTTCATCGTCCCGAACGAACGTGAGGGATTTCATTAAGGTGTTACAATTATTCAGTATGTCTTTCTTCATCTACATCCTCGAATGTGCCGATGGCTCTTTATATGCGGGATGTACAAATAATCTGGAAAAGAGACTTAAAGAACACAATGAATCAACGTGGGGCGCACACTATACGAAGATAAGAAGACCTGTAACTTTAAAATATCAAGAAAAACACGCATCGCTTAAAAAAGCTCGCCATCGCGAAGCCGAAATCAAAAGTTGGCGCCGTGAAAAGAAATTAGCGCTGATAGAGAAAGATTAACGGCTGCAAGTACAAGAGTCGCGAACGACTCTCCGTCCCTAAATGACCCACTTTTATTTTACGATGCGCTATTTTTATATAAACTAATAAATGAAACCCCTCCTCATTCTAACAATCATCCTCATTTCCGCAGCTATAGTTTTCGGGGCCCTAAGTTTTATGCTTCTACCGAAAATGTTTATGAAAACCCTGCAAGATTACGCAAGCTGCACTCAAGAAGCGATGCTCTGCCCCGACGGCTCAGCGGTCGGCAGGACCAAACCAAACTGCGAATTCGCGAAATGCCCCGAAATACAAGAAAATACGAACGGCATCACGGGCTCGGTACTCCTCGGTCCCACCTGCCCCGTCGAGAAGTATCCGCCGGATGAAGAATGCGCGGATAAACCCTACGCGACAAAACTCGCGATAACCTCAAAGGACGGCGCGATAGTCATAAAAGAATTCGAATCAGACGAAAACGGAATGTTCAAAGTAAATCTCCCGCACGGCGAATACGCGATCCGCTCCGCCGCCGCGGCAAATATCCTCCCTTACTGCTCATCAAACGAATTCACCGTAACCGCGAACGCTTACACAGAAGTACTCGTCTCCTGCGACACTGGAATTAGATAAAACTTGACTCTTTTCTGCTTTAGTGGTACTTTCGTCCCCGAAAGGCGAAATAAGTTTTTAGCTCTTCAACAATCTAAAATGTTTGAGTTTTATGAAAAAACCCCCAAGGATTCTCATCATACCATTAAGTATCATCGTAATGATCTCTGTGTTTATCTCTATAAGCGAGGTCAGGGCTAAAAGCCACAGGGATATAACCCAAGCAACCCTTAAGGTGCTTAAAGAAGATATGGTAAAAATACAAAAGCAGCACAACGACGTCGAAGCACTGTACGCTGAAAAAATTGAAAAAACGTACAGTTTCGCCGAAATCATACACGCCCTACTCCCGAAAGAGCAGGATAAAACACGGGTAATAAACGAGATAAAAACTCGTTATAGCGAGAGTGCCCCTTTTAGTAAAGAACAACTCAAAGTACAGAACGATATAGAAAGAGAACTAAATAGAGGTTTAAGAGAGCTCATAGAAAAACACATCTCCTTACAAAAGGATCAACGGATAAACGGTATACACAATGAGATCATCGCGCTCGAGTCCAAGATCAATCGTACCCGACACGACTATAACTGCGATTTAACGGATTATAAGACAAGGTACAGAAAATTTATAGCGGAGGGGTTCGTTAAACTCGATAGAGAAGAGAGAAAAAAGATCGTAAGTACAGTCAACGAAATCGACCCATTCAAGTTGCAATTGTACGATCGCCTCCTATCAGAAAAATGTTCAGGTATGTGTGTTCCTTAACTAAAAACCGACCCTCGTGGTCGGTTTTGTGTTTCTGAGGTGGTAGAATTAAAAAGATTAATATGAACAACTTTCAACTCTTTCTCGAAATCGCCCGTCACCTCAACAAAATAAACATCACCCCCATTCTCTACGGCTCGCTTGGCTTGAGTATCGCAATCAGAACGCCGCTCACGATAAACGACGTGGATATTCTTGTCCCCGACGAATTCATAAAAGAAAAATGGCCCGAGTTAATGGAAGAGGTAACCTCGCTCGATTTTGAGTTAAAAGACGAAAAAGAACACGAATTTATTCGCGGCGCAGAAACAATCGCCTTCGCTTCGTATAAAACACTCGAAGATGTAAGTTTTACAACAAACGATCTCCAAAAAACCGAAGAAGAAAATGTCTCGTTCTATACCCTCTCACCCGAACAGTGTCTCGCTGTTTATCAATACTGCCTCAAAGACAGCTACCGCCAAGACACAAAAAAGAAAACCGACAGCGAAAAAATAATACTCATAGAAAACTATCTTAAGAAAAATAATAACTAATATATACCAAAATCAGCTATCGCTGATTTTGTAAATAAAGTAGGAACTTATCTCCGCGAACGATAACGGCTAAAACGCTGTGGCGGCCGCCCAGAATGAGGGCTCTCGCGCCGCTTAAAACTCGATGGATACCGCCGTCGAGGAAATGAAGGTTCTTCTCGTGGCGCTGTATTTGCTCTCGCCGGAGGAAGTTCCGAAGCTACAGACAAAGGTAAAACTGAATGAATAAGCCGTTCAATATCTCGCACATCTCTTTTCTGATCTGGAGTTGCGAATGAAATAGCGTGTCCTGTAGCTCCCGATCGGGCGGTTCTCCCAATGCGATGAATATAATCATCAGAGCTTTGCGGAAGATCATAATTTAAAACAAGTTCAATCCCCTTCACGTCAATCCCTCGAGCGGCAATGTCAGTCGCGACAAGTACGCGATATTTGCCATTTTTAAATCCTTCAAGAGCGTCTTTACGCTGAAAAAGCGAACGATCAGAATGCAACTCGGCGGAAGAAATCCCCAAAGCACGAATGCCGTGATTGATTCTCCGTGCGCCATATTTTGTACGCGAGAAAACAAGTACCGATCCCCGATACTCTCCCAAGAGTTTTTCTAAAAGCCGCGGCTTATCGAGCTTCTGTACAAAGAAAAGTTCCTGCGTTACTTTTGCCGCCATCGTACCCGGTGGAGCAATTTCAACGCGTACCGGCAACTTCATATACGATCGCGCCATCGAAACAATTGCTTCCGGCATTGTCGCTGAAAAAAGCATTGTCTGCCGTTCACTCGGTAAGACAGTCAGTATCTTTTTGAGTTGCGGAGCAAAACCCATATCAAGCATTCGGTCCGCCTCATCAAGTACAAGTACGCCAATGGAGCTAAGCGAAATTGTTTTATGTTCAAGGTGATCAATAATCCGCCCGGGCGTGCCGATAATAATATGAGGATTTTTTCTGAGTTCAAAGATTTGCTGGCGAATAGATTCACCGCCGACGATATTTACAATACGGAGTTGCATTGGCCCGCCGATTTTTCGAAACGCCTCGTGTACTTGAAATGCAAGTTCACGAGTCGGCAATACAACAAGTCCCCGTTTATTAGAAAGCGCCGCCTGGAGCATTGGAATACCGAACGCGAGTGTTTTTCCCGTACCCGTCTGCGCGATACCAACAAGATCTTTTCCTTCAATCGCCGCGGGAATAGACCGCTCCTGAATAGGAGTCGGGATTTTAAACCCAAGTTTATCAATCACCTCAAGAATGCGAGGCGCGATACCAAGATTATAGAAACCAGATTCGCTAGTCATTCGTAGAAGCTTCACCCGCCTTTTTCTTAACTGATTTCGGCTTCGGAACAGAACCGTCTAAACGTGAATAGATCTCTCGAGCCAACTTTTTTGATAATTCCCGTCGTTTCCAAAATGAGTTAGTATCCGAGAAATCCTTATCTTTGATTCGATTCAATTCGCGAATAACCGAATACCGCGCGTGCCCAAGATCATCCGTTGATTGCGCTTTCATATCCTCAAACGCCTGATACACCTGCTTTAAATAAGCATACTTGTCAGGAATACCAAGTTCTTTGTTGATCTTAATTCGAGGCGAAAGAAGTTTTAAAAACGCCGGATTCCCCTCAATAGATTCAATGAAATCGTGAATCGCCCGAAAAAGCTCAAAACTAGGCGGTGTTTCAACGACTTTTTGGAGCTTCTTGTCTAAATCCAGTTTTGTGGTATTTGAGAGCTTAATACCTCACCTTAGCACGCTTGGCGCTAAATAGCGATTGATTGACAACATAGCTAGAATAAGCTAAAGAATTAAGCGTAAGGTTTAGTCAACCTTACATGGTTAAGTTTTGTTACTTAATAACTTACTATATGCCTATATCCGCAGAATTAATTTCCAAAGACGCACGTTTTTGGCTTTTACAAACAGCTAAGTATTTTTTGGAAAACCGCCCTAAATCAGCAGAATATGCTCATGCCAAAGCGAACGCTTTCATTACTTGTCTGACTTACAACGAATACAAGGAACTTGAAAGCCAATTACTAGAACCATTCAATCAAAAGAAAAAAAAGCCGAACATTTTTATACTCACTACGTTATCTTCTGAATGGGAAAAGCTTAAAAAAGAAAATTTAAAATTACTAATCAAAGGTCTTTCGCCTGAAACTCCCCTCATCTAGGGGAGTTTTGATTTTCCTAAAACCCTATCCTAATTCAATAAAAGTCCCTATACTACAACAATTGTGTTTCAGAAAAGCCAGAGAATCAGCGGATCAATGAAAAAAGAAGAACCAAAAGAGAAAAAACCAGCACCCCACGGTGAAGTTATCATCCGTTTTAATAAGGTTTCATTTGCGTACGATAAAAAACAAATTCTAAACGAAGCTGATTTTTCAATCCGCAAAGGCGGGAAAATAACCCTGATGGGACAAAACGGCGCGGGCAAAAGTACGATATTTCAATTGATCAAGGGCGCACTCAAAGCAGAATCTGGTGCCGTGATAACTCCGCAAAATCTAACAATGGCAACCGCGCACCAGGTTATAACCCAAGACGAGATGAAACTCACCGTAAAAGAGTTTTTCGAAAAAGCATTTCCGAAAAAAGTTTACGATATCGAGCCACGTATCGAAAAAGTACTAAAAGCAGTTCATCTCACGACTCCCCTTTCAAAATCAGTCAAAGACCTTTCAGGAGGGCAACAAGCTCGCTTACTTTTGGCGCAAGCCTTAATCCAAGCTCCCGACATTCTTCTTCTCGATGAACCGACGAATAATCTTGATAAACAAGGTATTGCTCACCTCACCCAATTTCTCATTGACTACCCGAAAACCTGTATCGTAATTTCTCACGACGCCGATTTCTTAAACTCTTTCACCTACGGCGTCCTTTACCTCGACAGCTTCACCCACAAAATCGAACAATACAACGGCGATTATTTTACGGTTGTTCGTGATATCGAGACCCGACTCGAACGCGAACGTATGAAAAACGTTCGTCTTGAAAAAGATATCCAGCACCGAAAAGAACAAGCTGGTTTCTTCGCGCAAAAAGGTGGACATATGCGAGACGTCGCTCGAAAAATGAGAGAAAAAATTAGTGACCTCGAAAGTAATATCGTTGAGGTCCGGCGAGAAGATAAAACAATCAGAAACTTCATCATCCCCTGCGAAGAAAATCTAAGCGGTCAAATTCTTAAACTAGAGTCAGTTTCTTTAATGAGAGGTAGTAAACCAGTTGTAAAAAAAGTGAACGTAACCCTCAAAAAGAAAGAACGTCTACTTCTCACGGGACCGAACGGTATTGGAAAGACAACACTTCTTGAAACGCTCGCGACCGCGAAAGCAAAAGGCGAACACATAACTCCTGGTGTCCGCATTGGTTATTATCGCCAAGATTTTTCAACGCTCGATCCCGAAGAAACAGTGTATAAAACACTAAAGGAAACAATGCGAAAAGGCGGAGAAGAAGAGCTCCGCTCCTGCGCTTCCGGATTTCTTCTTGACGCGGATATTCTAAGAACAAAAATTGGTTCACTCTCCGAAGGACAAAAAGGACTCGTGATGTTCGCGAAACTCGTCCTTGGAGAACCAGGGCTTCTAATCCTCGACGAACCGACAAACCACATCAACTTTCGTCACATTCCTGTTATCGCGAAAGCTCTCGATCGCTACGAGGGAGCAATGATTCTTGTAAGCCACGTTCCAAGTTTCGTCAGTCAGATAAAAATAGACTACATCCTCGACCTCGAATCATTCTAAGTATTCGTGAAAGAGATAGTTTTGCGGTATACTTAATAATGCAATGGACAGCAATCTTTGGAACCTTGAGAAAGATAAACAGCATCTATTCTATTTCGGCGCGGAACACAGTCGAAATCCTGAAGATAAGCAATTTACCGAGATAGAAAATTACTGGAACGATTTCCTTAAAAGAACTGACGGCAAAAACAAAATCGTTTTTATTGAAAGCGGGGTAAAAGAGATTTACAAGGACAAGGCTGAAGCTGTAAAAAAACAAGGAGAAGTGGGATTTACAGCGTTCCTAGCTCAGAAAAACAACATCGAGCATATCTGTTCCGAACCAAATCTTTTTACAGAACGTGAAAAACTTCTTAAAAAATTCTCCAAAGAAGAAAGTCAGTATTATTATTTCGCCCGCGCCGTTGATTCATGGAATCGATTCGCTTTTTCAGTTCCTTTTCTTGAATACATCACGCCGTACCTTGAGCGGGATAGAACCGTAACGGAGTGGGATGACTTCGACTTTTCAATTGATCATATGAGACAGATTCATAAAGAAATCTTTCATGACGAATTCAACGAAAGAAATAAAGATTTCTTCGCCAAACTCGTAAATCCCTTCAGCGAAGAAACAATAATTAATAAAATAGCGAGAGAATCAGGATATATTCGAGATAGTCATATTGTCAGAAAAATCATTGAGGCCTGGGAACAAGGAAAAAATATTTTTGTAGTATACGGCCTCGGACACCTCAACAATCACAAAACAATGCTTGAAAAAAAACTGTTAGAAAATACCTAGAATTAGTTATCAAAACCAGGCAGATCTCGTTCTCGTAGCGAATAAAGTGAAACCCGCCGTGTGGTTTGAGATCGAAAAGAAAAAACCGCTTTCAAAAAAAGAAATAGAAAAAATAAAGCATATCCTAAGGAAATTAAACCTTCCTTATCAGGTAAAGACAACAGGAAACAAAAAGGCACTAACCTGCTCCGTTGGTAAGGATAGAAAGCATCTTCAAGCGCTTTTGAAGGCCGATGCAAAAAAGAATCCAAAAGAGAAGACGAGAGCTCGCGGACTAGCCCTCGGTTATCCGAAAACAGCAATCGCCGCTTTTATAAACAAAGAAGTAATCGAAGTCAAAAATCTTCCGAAACAGATACGAGAAAGTAAAGAAATCAAGTTCCTCAACTTCCGCCTCTCAAAAAAGCACTGGCAAAAGGAGTTCAAAGTCGTCCAAAAAAGAGCTGACACTATAAAAAAGCTCTCGCCAAAGCTCTATAAAGAAATCACAAAATGAAAATCTTCGTCACCGCAAAACGAAAAAATCTGACTATAAAAATGCTTAAAACTTATGCACAAAACAAGTATTTACAGTATTGACAGTAGTCGCTAGTCGAGTATAATGAGCTTACTAAACGTGAAGGGCATCCTATATGGGTGCTCTTTATTTTTTAGTCCATTCTTAAACGATTTTTAAGGTACTCGAAATCTCTAAAGTCATTTCCTGCGAATTGTTTTATTTCCTTAGCAGTTCTTTTACCCCTCCCTAAAATAGTCACATCCTTACCAATCTCTCGTAGATACTTCGTAACTGGTAAAAAGTCACCATCTCCAGATAGTATAATGACTCGATTAAAATTGTCTTTATATCTCATAAGACAAAAAGTCATATCAACATCACAGTTCGCTTTCCGTTTAGTCGTTCCATCCTCTTGGTCATACAACTTGACTGGTTTCAAAATTAACTCATAGCCAAACTTCTCGAGTCGGAGATAAAACCGCGTTCTCTGGAGATGCCGTCCTATAAGAAGTAATTCGGCTTCATTGAGCTCTTGATTTTGATTCTTAAGCAGGGAAAGAAGATGTTGTTCTACTGCTCTAAGTGGAACAGTTTCCTGAGTTTGATAATCGTATACAAATTGATGTATTTCAATACCGCCAAAGTAAAATACCTTACTCACATTATACTTCTCACGAAGATAAAGAAGTAATTTTTGATAATCTATTTTCCACCCCAAACTTTTTTCGCCTCCATAGAAAAGATTAGAAGCATCAATAAAAGCGAACGTTGTCATATTCCAATTCTACACTAAAAAAGTGTACGATTTAATATCGTCTCATTTTAGAGTCAAAATCCGCTACTAAATGAAAATCTTCATCACCGCAAAACCAAAGACGAGAAAATTATAACCCCAACCCCTCCAAAAAACTCCTAAGTTCTTTTCCCTCAATCTTCCGATACTCCCCCGGTTTAAGATCGGCAAGACGGATATTTAAAACTCGCACTCGTTCCAAGTCAGCGACATCATTATGAAGTGCCACAACCATCCGGCGAATTTGATGCTTTTTACCTTCCTGAAGAATAATTGAAAAAGCAAAATCGTTCATCACTCGAACGACGCACTTTTTAGTAACATATCCTTCGATATCAACTCCCGCCTCCATATTCTTTTTAAAACTCTCCCGCAGTTTCCGAGTTGTCCGTACAATATATTCCTTGTCGTGTTCATAATCAGGATTAAGTAAACGATCAGTAACTCGTCCATCGTTAGTCAAAATAATGAGTCCATGAGAATCTTTATCGAGCCGCCCAACGGGAAAAACGTCTCTTAAATCAGAAAAACGCTCAGTTCTTTTCTTGATGTCAACCTCGTCTTCTTGGGGAGAATGCGTAACAATCCCGACTGGTTTGTTGTAAGCGAAGTAAAGATATTTCTTCGGCGTACCTTGAGTGCGAACCTCAACAACATCTTCTTTATTAACTTTGTCACCAAGCACCGCGACGCGATTGTTAATGAAAACTTGTTTCTTTTCTATAAGTTCATCAACGCCTCGCCGCGTCGAATAGCCCCGCAAAGCAAGATAACGGTTGATTCGCATCGGATACTCAGCTTTTTCCGGAGACCCTTCTTTACGTTTATCCATCTAAAGCACTACTATACTATAGAAAATGAAACTCTTCATTACCGCGAAACCAAACGCCAAAGAAACAAAAGTTGAGAAACTAAGCGAAGGATATTTCACGGTTTCAGTAAAAGAACCGCCCGTTGAAGGCAAAGCCAACGCCGCGATTGTGAAAGCCCTTGCTGATTACTTCAAGACAAGTCAATCAAACATAAGAATCGTCTCTGGCTTTACTTCCCGCCAAAAAATAATCGAAATCGTCGAAAAGTGATACTATAAACACTATGGACAACGATATTCAAAAACGATTTGAAGAAAACGAAAAGAAACTTGATCTTATTTACAAATCAGTTGAAAAAACAAGAAAGTACTTTCTCTGGACATTGATTATTACGCTTATTGTCGTCGTTCTGCCAGCAATCGCGCTCGGTTTTGTAATCCCTGCTTTTCTAAATTCTTATCTTGGTAACTTTAGTAATTTAGGGTTATAAATCAGCCAACCAGTATGAAACTCCTCATCCTCACGGGTCCCGCCGGAGCGGGTAAAAATACCATAGCCGAGTTAGCCGCGAAAAAGCGTGAAAAGTGCGCTGTCATTGACGTCGATACAATCCGTTGGTTTCTTCGCAACCCCCATAAAGCGCCCTGGGAAGGCGAAGAAGGAAAAACCCAACAATTTCTTGGCGTCAAAAACGCCTGCACGCTCGCCGAGAATTTTCTCAAAGAAAACTGCGACGTAATTATTTTGGATGTTATAAACGACGAAACCGCGAAACTCTATCGAGAACTTCTAAAAAATCACAATCCGAAAATCTTACTTCTCCTTCCCTCCTTTGAAGAAATCCAAAAACGAAACACAATGCGCCCTCCGCGGTTAAGACGAGAAGAAATAGAAATGATCTACAAATGGCAAGAATCTCTGACCGAATTTGACGAAAGAATAGATAACTCAAACCTCTCCGCCGAAGAAGCAGCAGAGAGCTTTCTTAAGAATTTCTAGAACAAAAATCGTTCGTAATGGATATTTTGAAGCGGCATCACTAATTCCTGAAATATCACAATGACTTCTTCCATCATTGGAGAATTTTCTAAATCGGTTTAGAAATTGCGAACATTAAGGCGTCCTGAGCTTATGGATTAAAACCCTGACTCTGCTCAGTCTCTGTGACTTCTGTAATGGTAAGGCTTCCTTTCATTCCATTCGCCCGGTGACTACCAACCGAACAATAATATTCAAATGTTCCGGCTTTACTAGCGACAAATTCAATTGTTTCTTCTTCCCCTACCGAAAGAATCTTGGTAGCGGCCGCGAATTCATCAACCTTCCAGTCGTGCTTCATAGTGCTCATCTTGTCCGCGTTCTTGAAAGTTACGCGCACTGTATCTCCGACATTCACAGACATCTCAGGAACTGAAAATCTGAAATTATCACCACTCACGGTAAAAGCTGTAACTACTTGGACACGATCTCCAGGGCCCTCAATAACAGGTTCATTCGACAAATCCTCTTCTAGAGGGGCTTCCGCCTGCCGCGGAGATAGTCCTCCCGAGTACCAAACAGCGCCTATAATAACAATGAAAACAACAAGTAAACCAACAATAAGATTCTTATTCATAATTTTGTAAAAACTTAATGATAATACTGAACTATATCATATATCCTAAGTTTAGAAAAACAATTCACAAGAAACGTGGCTGTTCTCTGAATACTCAACTATAATTAAAGCAAAGTGCCAAACACGAACTTCTATTTTACGCTAGCGGTGGTTATCTTAGGCATCATCGGAAGCGTATACTTTTTCGTCGAATGGCTCTACTTCAGAAAAACCGCTCGTTTTTTTATTATGGTGGTTAATCGGTCTTTTCTTATTATACTGGTATAAGATCCCAACAGTTCTTAGCTAAGCAGGTATTCCCTTTACAATAGACGCGTACGTTCATCTTTTCTTCTCAATAACATTCTCGCTTACCTTCATAGGGATGGTCTGTTTGTATCTTGGCATAACACGAATCTCACCTATGAAGCATCAGCAAACACTGAACCGTTTTATTCTAATCGGAATTGTTTTCGCCGTCGTCTTTCTTGCGAATTACTTCGCGTATTTTGACGATATCGTCAGGTATATTCCGATTTGGACAGTCATCTTTGTCTTCTACCTTCCCATCCAAATTACTCTTTCATACTCGATTTTTCACTGGTTTAAAACAAAAACCCGCGTTGAAACAACACGGGCAAAAATAGGAATCTTCGTAATATTAGTAGCCGCTGTGCTTCAGACGATAGTCTCAGTCGTTTACTTTACCGAACTCATCTGTGCTTCAGACGATAGTCTCAGTCGTTTACTTTACCGAACTCATCGATTATCCAAACGAGCTCTGGTTCGTTGCCGTCCTCTCATCTCGGATAATTCCGTTACTCCAATCGATTAATATTATCGCTCTTATCTCCGGAATTTTTCTTGTCTATAAAGACTGTATCGACAACCGCAAGGAATACAAACAAACCTTGAAAGAAAGCAAAGCGACTTTTCTCTAAAGCGAAATCGCCTCTCCAACTCCGACATTCTTCAAAAACTCCGTATCGTGCGAGATAACAACAAGCGCGCCTTTATAATTCAAAAGAATGCTTTCAATCTGTTCAATACTGTTCAAGTCGAGATTATTGGTCGGCTCATCAAGCACGAGTAACTGCGGCGGAGTCTTCCCGGATAAAACACACGCCAAAGCCGCCCGCATCTTTTCTCCACCACTTAAATCTTTTACTTTTTTCATAACCTCATCCTGGCGAAAAAGAAAAAGTCCAAGCCATTTTCGGACGATTGTCTCATCAACATCGGAAAATCGTTTGATATTCGAAAGAAGCGTCGCCTCACGATCTAAAAGAAAAACGCTCTGATCAAGGTAAGCACAGTGCTCAACACCAAGCGTAACTTCGCCCGATATTGGTTGAAGTTCACCGAGCATAAGTTTTACAAGCGTTGTTTTGCCCGATCCGTTCGCGCCTTGCACAGAAAGTCGTATTGGTCCGTAAAAATTAAAAGAAAGATTCTTAAGAACCTCCGTATCGCCCCCTGAATATCCAAACGAAACTTTTTCAAATTTAAAAACAAGTTTTCCATTTGGCACCTCGGTCGGTTTCAAATTTACGACAATCTGATTTTCAGGAAGTATCCGCGCCTGCGCTTCTTCAAGATTCCCTAACGCTTTCGAAACTCGTTCCCTATGAACTTGTCTAAGGTGCGATGTTGTCTTCTGGCTCGTGTCTTTCATCTTACCAACCTCAATACGCGCCAAACCAAGGTTCGGAATTCGCTTTTTCCCGTACTCATTTCGCCTCTCTTGCCGTTTCTGAACAGTTTCCGCTTGTTGTTCTATTTTTTTAAAAGTCTCTTCAGCTGAAACAAGTTTCCGTTTCGCCGCCGCCCGTTCAAAGTTTTTTTGTGTCACGTACGTCTCATAATTCCCGCCATACAGTATAAGGCCCTTTTCAGTAAGCTCCACAATCCGCTCCATGATATTTAAAAGCGCTCGATCGTGGCTCACAATAAGCATCCCGCCCCTAAAACTACGAATGAAATCATAAACCGCTTCTCGTGAAATCGAATCAAGATTATTAGTCGGTTCATCAAGAATCAAAAAATTAGCATCAGTAAGAAGTAATTTCGCGAAAATTACTTTAGTCCGTTCTCCTCCTGAGAGCGAACCAACATTCCGTGATAAGTCAGCAAGAGAAAAATGAAGCTGTTTGAAAACTTTTCGTACTCGCTCCTCAACACCCCAATCCGTGCCAATAATTATAAGAGGCGCATCGTCTTTCTCTTTCTTTTTGAGGTTATGAAGTGCCGCGAGCTTTTCAGCAACGCCAAGCGCCTCCGCGACTGTCTGTTGCATTATGAAATGAAAATCTTGCGGCAAATACGCGACAAGCGCGTCACGCTCAACTTTACCGCTGGTTGGTTGTAATTCACCAAGAAGAATCCTAAGTAAGGTTGTCTTTCCAATACCATTGCGTCCGACAAGCCCCGTCTTTTCATTTCCGAAATGAATGGAAATGCCGCTCAGAATTCTTACCTCCGAATCAGTCGTAAACGAAACATTCTTCGCCTTAAGCGCCGGTATATGCAATTGTTTCTTCTTTATAGTCATAAAAGAATCCTACACAGAGTATACTAAACTTCTCTTTTTGATAATATCCGATAAAAAAACAGGGTATAAAGCATCTTCCCTCTTAAAAATCTGAACATTATAATATAATAAAATATGCTCTATGTTTTGGGTGGCGCAATGCGCTCGGGAAAATCATTAATCGCCCGCAAGTTCGTTTCAGAAAAACAAATTCCCTATCTCCCCGCTGACGTGCTCGTAACAGGAGCCCAGGAAAGCGTTCCTATATTAGGCGTTCAACAAGGCGACGAATTTATAAACAAGGCGGAAAAGCTCTGGCCGATCCTAAAACCGGTTCTGCTTCATATAGCGCGTGTCGAGCCGCGGTATTTAGTTGAGGGCGATCCGATTCTTCCGAAGCATATCGCTGAAATACAAAAAGAAAACCAAGATGTCCGTGCGTGTTTTATCGGTTATAATAAAATATCTGCGGAAGAAGAATTAAAACGTCTTCGGCAATTTTCAAACGTAGACAACCTCGACTGGACAAAAAGAATCAGTGACGAAAAAATGCTTGAATATATAACAATGGCAATCGAGTTTAGCAAATACCTTGAAGAAGAATGCAAAAAGTATAACATCGCGTATTTCGATAATTCTCTCGATTTTATGAAAACAACGGATGATGCGTTTAAGTACCTCACAAATCAATGACGCGCTATCAAAAAACTCTATTCGTTATCTTTCTTGGTGTTTGGCTCTGGGCGGCAATTAACCCCGTCTATCCCGATGACTGGCTTCTTGAAAACCTGCTCGTTTTTATTTTCGTCCCGATAATTTTCTTTACCGGAAAATATTTCAAGCTTTCAAACGTCTCGTACACGTTGATTACGATCTTTATGGTCTTGCACCTTATCGGCTCGCACTATACCTACGCCGAGGTGCCATTCGGCTATACACTACAAGATTTATTTAACGCTGAACGCAATATGTACGACCGCATCGTCCACTTCTCATTCGGCTTCCTACTCGCTTACCCAGTACGCGAAATATTCCTGAGAATTGGAAAAGTAAAAGGGTTTTGGGGATACTATCTACCACTCGACCTCACGCTCTCCTTTTCGGCACTCTATGAAATTATCGAGTGGCTAACGGTACTTACAAGCGATCCGTCAGCTGGCGTCGCATTCTTAGGCGCCCAGGGGGATATCTGGGACGCGCAAAAAGATATGCTCGCCGCCGGCGTCGGTGCTTTGATCGCGATGATCGTTATCGCGCTTATTAATCTGAAATACAACAAACGATTCTGGAAAGAATTCAAAACAAGTTTCAAGATCGAGAAAAACGACGAACCGCTCGGCGAAGTAAAGCTTCGTGAACTTATCGAAGAAAAAATAGCCGTACAAAAAGAACGACTGAAAAAGGTTTCAAAGAAGAACTCAGGTCCATCAACGCGTACTACACCTCAAAAGAAATAGACTCTCCACCACTTTTCGAGGTCTCCCTTCGATAGAACTAACTAATAAATATGCCGGTCGTCAAAACTGGCGTTTTTCATTGTTTAGTGGTACTGTATGCGCCGAAAGGTCAGTAATTTTAATAATAGAATATGTGCTTATGTCTCAAATCAACTATCTACAAATCGTCCCGCCGGACGAAGTTGTCGAAAGCGGCCTCATAAGATACGGATTCAATCCCCATGTTAAGCAACTCAAGAAAACGGAACGAATAAAGCTTGAAGCAGAAATCAGGCTGGCGTTCGTCACAAAAATGAGTGAGATGTTAAACAAAATGAGGATAGTGAATCTAAACATTACAAAGATTGGAAGTAAAACCCAGAAAGGTATCGGAATTATGATGGCAAACCAGATGGACATAAGGGATTTGGAACGGATATTTGAAACCGCGCTCACAGAGAGTCTCAGAAAATACTTCAAGAGAAAGCCAATCAAATCGTGGAAAATTACTTCCGTAAAAACGAACAAACCATATGAATCCCAAAGTTCACAACACATGGCAGAACCTCGTCGCGGAGAAAGACGTCCAGGAAGCACAAGAGCGAATATTAAGAACCCTGGCAAAGCAAAGTAGGAAGCCCCGAAAAGAAGAACGAAAGCTTCTGAAGCAGTTTAAATTCCTTCTGGACTCAAGCCAAAAGTGTTTTGCCTAAAAAATCAGCCGAGTCTACAACTCGGAGGTAGAGCCCGCTTATAGCGGGCTTTTACATTTATCAATATTCGTGGTACCGTAAAACATCGAATTTAGCAACTTAAAATCACTCATATGACACAATCAATTGGAACTATGTTGGGCCGCGCCACAATTTTGATGTACGCGATGTATCATCCTGAAAACAAAGTTCTACAAAAACAGGCAGAAGAAGTCCATAAACTGAACAGGGCCGAAAGAGATCAAGAGAAATCCTTGGAACAGCTTGGGAAACTGAACCCTGAATTGATCGAGATCTCGGAGAACAAGAAAACCCTCCTTGATATTCTCGGATTAAGAAGAACGCGTTCTTCTTAAGAATAGGAGTAATAGAAGACAAGACCCGCACTCACGTGCGGGCTTTTTGTTTCTTCTTTCTTCCCTACCCAACAGCAACAATAAGAGGATTCTCGGTTTATTAATCTCGAAGAATATCTCGCGGGCGTAGCAACCAATTTCTCCCCCAACACACTACCCGATACTGTTGTTTTTGTTTTCAAATGGACTCTAAGTTTAGATAGATACCAACTTCTATTTCATCCTTTCCCACCACTCCAAGAAACTTTTTTCTTTTAAGGGGACCATCTCGCAGGCGGAGCGGGCATGGCATCCTGAATTTATCGAAGGACGAGCGACGCCGAGAGCGAGTGGAATTTTCTCGCAGGAAAAATTCATAGCGTACCCTCCTAAAAGAAAAAGGTTTCTAGTCCCACTTTATTGTCCCTCCCGTCTTATATTCAGTAACTCTCGTTTCAAAAAAGTTCTTTTCTTTTCGTAAGTCAATAACCTCGCTCATCCACGGGAACGGGTT
>Ga0209542_10005060_pt1 | contig 26678 bp, 26 predicted proteins | sample RifCSPhighO2_01_FD_184028 | JGI IMG/M metagenome (GOLD analysis project Ga0209542, IMG submission 184028) | Soil microbial communities from Rifle, Colorado - Rifle CSP2_plank highO2_0.1 (SPAdes) (version 2) | ecosystem: Environmental > Terrestrial > Deep subsurface > Rock core/Sediment ...
ATATTTTGAATAATCCAGAGAAAACAAAAATCGTTGTTGCTACTGCCAAAAAAATGGTATTTGAAAAATATGATTGGAATATTATTGCTAATGATATGAAGCAAAAAGTCTTTAACAATCTACTTGATGACTAATCCACTTGGGTCCCCGAGACCCAAGTGTTAATATAGATACATGGGAAGAAGAAAAATAGTTTTCGAAAATAATCAATATTATCATATTTATAATCGTGGTGTAGATAAGAGAAATATTGTTTCCGATGACCACGATATTTTGCGTATCTTGGAAAGTCTGGAAGCTTTTAATACAACAGATTCCATAGGGAGTATTTATGAATATTCGTTTAAGAAGAAAAATAACCAACTTGGGTCTCGGGGACCCAAGTTGGTGGAAATCGTTGCTTTTAATATTCTAGATAATCATTATCACATGATTTTAAAACAAATAACTGATGGTGGAATAAGTAGATTTATGCAGAATTTTGGGGCAGGTTATACAAAATATTTTAATGAAAAATATGATCGTTCAGGGGTCCTGTTTCAAGGACCTTTCAAAGCGGAGCATATAGATTCTGACGAATATTTGAATTATGTTGTTGCTTATGTAAATGGAAATCATTTTGTTCACAAACTTGGGTCCCCGAGACCCAAGTGGGGAATGAGAAGTAGTTTGGAGCAGTATATTTTTGATGATAAAAATGAATGGCAGAACAAGATTTTTAAATGCGATACATCAATGATTCGCCATAGATACAAAGAAGGAAAAGATTATTTGAAACAAGTTGAAGGAATCGCAAAAAATATAAGAATCAAGAGAGGAAAAGACGATCACTTGGACACCCGGTGTCCAAGTGATGTTTTCTAGTTGACTAAAATGAATTTTTTCTATATTCTTCTTTCTTAGAAAAGTAACTATTAAATTTAGAGAATTTGGGAGGTGAGTATGTTGACTATACCAGATACAGGTATCGTGCTTGGAGAGTTTGTTTCTCTCCAAAAAAATGTTTATGAGGATTATGGTCTTGAATGTTATGGAGTAGTTCTTGATGAAGATCGCATCGCTGTTATCGTCAGAGATTATGATCTGAGTCACGGCCAGGACCATGAAGATTGTCGTCTGGAGGGGATCATCAGACATCTTAGGTGGAGACCTCGTTTTGTTGAAGGAAAACTGATGAATAAAGAGTCTCTGGTTACACCGTCTATTCCTGAATTGATGGCGATTTCCGAATTGTGTAAAGATAAATTTGGATTGATGCCGTCCCATAATTTTTTGGATGTAGCTAGGTATGAAATTCGTCACTGATCTACAAAAAAAGCCGTGTCCTTGTGACACGGCTTTTAAAAATGGCGTATAATGCTGAGCTTTGCGAAGTTTCCTCGTAGCGTTAGCGGAGAGGAAATTTGGGCGGGAAGCCGCATAGCGTGAGTTGTGTGAAGTTCTGCTGATTATTTCTCTCTTATATTTAAATTACCACAACACCGCCCCATCGCAAAGCTCAGCATTGTGTGGAAATGGAGCGAAGCGGAATTTCCACACAACGTATCGGGCTATCTGAAGTTGCGCCCGTGTTAGTTTATTAAAATACTAATTATCAGGCTAACTCAATTGTATCACTAAACTTGGTTTTTTATATGCGCAATTTGAGCGTAGCCAGAGAAAAAATTTCATTTACTATTTATCGCTTCCTTAAATAAAATTGCGGATTCTGTATTTTTGAAATCAATCTGATTGACCATCGACTTTGCTTTGTCGTTCAATCTATTGTACATAAATTTGATTTTGTCTGTCGTCTCCGCTTGGGTATGTGTTTGTTGATAATGCTGTATATTATTAAAAAACGTGATACTGTCCGCTTCCATTAAGATTTCAACATCGCCCTCACCACCAACCTCATGATTTTCGATTAAATTCATGACCTTATTTATTGTGGTTTCATCAAAGTCATGTTTTTTTAGTATATCACACGTTATTTTGGCGGATTGTAACGCGTGCTCTTTTTTGTATTCATCATAAGTTGCAAATCTTGCTTTCATTTTTCGATAATCCTCAAGGCTTCTGTCAATATCATGACCCAAGGCGGCGATTTGAAGTGCAACATCTGCTTCCGGCTTAAGTTTAAGAACCCATTGCCAAACCGACTGCGAATGATCAAACTCGGTTTTGTCCGTTGCATTTTTCGTAATCGTTTTTATTTCTTCTAAGACAAAATCAAATTTATTCATATAGAGGCGATAAATAATAAATGAAATTTTTTCTCTGGCGGAGCCAGATAGCCCGTGTTGTGCGATGTGCTGACACCTTTTTCCCTCCAGCATTGTGTGGAAATGGAGCGAAGCGGAATTTCCACACAACTGGTTTATATGCGAAATGTTTTCGTATATTATGTATAATATTGTTATTTTTACGAATAATAGATACAATTCGTATATTATCGTAATTTAAATTATACAGAATAATAAATGGATGTCTATTTAAAAAAATTAGAAAATGAATTAATATTGAGAAATTATAGTCCGAGAACTGTTAAAAGTTATGTTAATTGTGTCGCTGAATATTTGAGAAGTAAAAAAGATAATTTAGGTTACGTGGATGTCGATTTTACTAAACAATACTTGTTAAGAAAGATTAGTAATAATATTTCCTCACAAACAGTTAATCAAAATTTGCAGTCGATTAATTTCTTTTATAGAAATATTTTGAAATATCACGGGAAAATTGATATTAAATTTGCTAAAACTCCAAGTAAATTACCCGTTGTCCTTTCGCGAAGTGAGATTCAATCTATTGTTAATAATATTGGTAATGAAAAACATTGTCTGATGGTATCTCTTTCTTATGCTAGTGGTTTGCGAGTGAGTGAAATAACGAATCTTAAAGTTAAAGATATTATTTTAGACGAATTCACTATTCATCTAAAAGGATCAAAAGGTAATAAAGACAGAATTACTATTTTCCCAGAAAAATTAAAAATTAAAATTAAAAATTTCGTTGATGAAAAAAATAAAAATGATTATGTTTTTGCAAGCGAACGAGGGGGAAAATTAACCGAACGAACAGCACAAAAAATTTTTGAAAATGCGTTAAAAAAATCTAAAATACAGAAAGACGCCACTTTTCATTCTTTGAGACATTCTTTTGCAACACATTTGTTGGAAAATGGTGTTGATGTTAGGTATGTGCAAGAATTGTTGGGACATAGTAATATAAGGACAACACAGATCTATACAAAAGTGACCAATCCCGCTTTGAGAAAAATTAAAAGTCCATTAGATTAATAGAAAATGGAAAATAAAATGAAAATTCTAATTTGTACAGGTATATATTATCCCGATATTGGGGGGCCGGCGACTTATTCAAAGTTGCTTTTTGATGAGCTACCTAAAAAAGGTGTATTTGTAGAGGTTCTTAGTTTCGGGGAGGTTCGCCGCTTGCCGAAAATAATCAGACATTATGCGTATTACAAAAGGGTAAAAAAAATCGCCCGTAATTTTGATGTGATTTATGTTCAAGACCCTGTCTCTGTTGGATTGCCGACGGCTTTGGCTTGCGAAAAACAAAATAAAAAATTTGTCTTGAAAGTGGTTGGTGACTATGCGTGGGAACATTATCAAAATCAAAAATCAAATCTTAAAAGTCAAAATGAAGAATTCATTTATCCTGAGAGATTTTGGAATATAAAATTTGATCTTAAAACAGAGTTGTTGAAAAGAATTGAAAAATTTGTTGCAGAACGAGCTGAAAAAATTGTTGTCCCAAGTAAATATTTAAAAAATATCGTTAAGGGTTGGGGAGTTGATGAAAATAAAATATCTGTTATTTATAATGCTTTTTCTCCTGCCGATATCGTGGAAGAAAAATACAGTCTAAGGATTCGCTTCAAAATTACAGGAATTACAATTTTTTCTGTTGGCCGTCTTGTTCCGTGGAAAGGTTTTGAAACTTTGATTGAAATTATGAAAGAGTTGCCAAACAATACAAGACTTTTGATTGCCGGAGATGGTCCTGATTATGAAAAATTGCAGAATAAAATAAAAAATTTGAATTTGGGTAACCGTGTGTTTTTGCTCGGTCGTTTGGAACACGATGATTTGTTAAAGAAAATTAAAGCATCGGATATTTTTGTTCTTAACACTGGTTACGAAGGGTTTTCTCACCAATTGCTCGAGGTAATGAATGTTGGAACACCAATTATTACAACAGATGTTGGAGGAAATCCTGAAATTATTAAAAATGAAAAAGATGGGTTGTTGGTTGGTTATGATAATAAAGAACAAATTAAAGAGGCGATTTTGAAATTAGCTGGCAATAGGGTATTGGCGGATCGGTTGGCAAAAAACGCGAAAGACAAAGTGAAAAATTTTGATCAAGAAAAGATGTTGGAAGAAATAAAAGATTTTTTGTTGCAAGTTAAAAATGATTGATATATAGTGAAAAAAGATTGTTTAGTTATTTTTTACACTGACTAAATTAATTACAGAGAAGGGGATTTTATGACAAAAAAAGAAAATGACTGGTTTGCGAAAAAATACGGGTTGGAAGGAAAAGGGCGTCCGGTGAGGATTGACCCTCAAACAGCCGCCTTTGTACGAAGAATCATAAAAATGAACGACCGTCTTCTTGAAAGCGGTCGCGAGTGGGCGAGAACATACAAAGGGACATTTCGAAAATGACAAAAGACCGAGCAGATGCTCGGTCTTAATTTTTGTCTGTTTGGGTGCTACTATGAATACAAATGAATCCCGTTAGAGATAGCGGACACGGAACGGGATATTTAACAAAAAGCGATTTATTAGACTTAATTCGAATAGATGATACGCGTGATTTAACAAAGTCCGCGTCCTATCTCTAACGGGATGAAAATTTTAATGATTTCAACGGATAGAAAAATATTGGAAGAAAATTCTGTGGTTAGGCAGAGGGTTATTCAGTATGGTTCGTTGGTTGAGGAGCTTCGTGTGATCGTATTTAATTTAAAAAAAGAGATTAATTCGAAAAGTTTACAGTTTACAGTAGACAGTTTACAGAAGTCACAAATACCAAATACGAATGTTTTTTTGTATCCAACAAATTCCAGAAATCGCTGGTTTTATATTTTCGACGCCATCCGTATTGGCAGGAAAATAATTAAAAATTATAAATTAAAAATTAAAAATTCAAGTAACAAGAATGAGATTCTTGTTACTTGCCAAGATCCTTTCGAGACTGGCCTTGTTGGTTGGTGTATAGCAAGAAAGACGGGGGCCAAATTGCAGATGCAAATACACACCGATTTCTTGAGTAAATATTTTGTCAGGGAGTCTTTTTTGAATCGTGTCAGGGTTTGTTTGGCAAAATTTTTATTACCAAAAGCCGATGGGGTGAGGGTAGTTAGCGAGCGAATAAGTCAGTCTCTAAAAACTAAAAACTATAAACTAAAAACTGAACCAATTGTTTTACCGGTTTTTGTTGATATAAAAGAATTTGAAGACAAAACGCCATCTTTTGATTTACATCAAAAATATCCTCAATTAAATTTTATTATTTTGATGGTTTGTCGATTAGAAAAAGAAAAAAATGTTTCGTTGGTAATTGAGGCAATGAGTGAGATTGTAAAAAATAATCACAAAGTTGGTTTGGTCATTGTTGGAGACGGATCACTTTTGAAGAGCTTACAGTTTACAGTTAACAGTTTACAGCTTGGAAACAATGTTATTTTCGAGGGGTGGCAAAAAGATTTGTTTTCTTATTACAAAACAGTCGATTTATTTTTGTTCACTTCTAACTACGAGGGTTATGGGATGTCTTTGATAGAAGCCTCTGCATCAGGATGTCCTATTTTGACAACCGATGTTGGTTTGGTAGGCAGTGTGTTGAAAGAAGGGGATATAAAAATATGTAAAACAGGTGATAAAGATTGCTTTGTCGCAGAAATCAAAAAACTTTTGAAAGACAAATTGCCTTTGTACGATATGTCAATTAAAGCCAGAAAAAGAATTGAAGAAAATGTTATAAAAGATAAACAAGAGTATTTGAATAAAATGAAAGAGGGGTGGGAAGAAAGTATTAAATAAAATTATGAATCTGTTAATCCTCACACAAAAAGTAGATAAAAATGATGCAATACTGGGATTTTTTCACTCGTGGATTTTAGAGTTTGCTAAAAATTATGAAAAGGTGACAGTGATCTGTCTTTACGAGGGGGAACACAATTTACCTAACAATGTAAAAGTTCTTTCACTAGGTAAGGAGAAGGGGGTTTCAAAAATTACATATCTTTATAATTTTTACAAATTTATTTTTCAAGAAAGAAAAAATTATGACAAAGTTTTTGTTCATATGAACCAAATCTATATTATCCTCGGAGGTTTGTTTTGGAAATTATCCGGCAAAGAAATAGGTTTGTGGTATGCACACGGATCAATACCATTCGGTTTAAGGATTGCAACAAAGATTACAAATTATATTTTCACTTCTACAGAAAGTGGTTTCAGAATAAACTCTAAGAGAAAAAGAGTGGTGGGGCAGGGTATTGATGTTAGCTCTTTTAAACCGTCAGATTTAAAAATAAATTCAGATACTTTTAATATCGTGACGGTAGGTAGAATTTCTCCGGTTAAAGATTTGGAGACTTTGATAAAAGCGATAAATTTGATTAAAAATGATATTCCTGTTAGGTTAAATATTATCGGCGAAATTATTTTGGGAAAGGATAGAAATTATAAGAAAAATTTGGAACAAAAAATTAAAGAAATGGATTTGGGCACGATTGTGACCTTTGTTGGATCTGTTCCCAATAATAGATTGGTGGATTATTTGCGAAAAAATGATTTATTTGTTAATACCAGCCATACAGGAAGTTTGGATAAAACTGTTTTGGAAGCAATGGCAACTGGATTGCCTGTTTTGAATTGTAACGAAGCACTGTTGGATGTTTTTGGCGACCTGAAGGGTGAGTTGATGTTTCCAAAGAGGGATTTTGAGGCATTGTCTGTTAAAATGAGAAATATGTCTAATAATGGTGTAGAATATAGAAATAAACTTGGATCAAAATTGAGAGATATTGTTGTCAAAAATCATAGTACCGAAAATTTAATTAAAAAAATAAAAGATATTTACAAAGCGTAATTTTGTAAGAATAAAAATATCGAGATTTTAACAAGAAGATAGAAGATAAATATCAAAAAATATGATATTAGAATTTTATGGGTTACCTGGAAGTGGAAAAAGCACGGTCGCTCGTTATCTTAAAAAAACGAGAGGGTTTAAGGTTATTAAAATAGAAAATAAAAGAGAACTATTTTTTTATAATCTCATTTTTTTATTTAAATACCCTGTTAAATTCTTTGCTCTGCTATATTATCTGTTATTAAATGGAGAGAATTCAAAATTATTTTATTATAAATTTATGAATACTTTTTTACAGCATAACGCTAAGTATATTAAAGCAAAATCTTTTAAAAGAGATGAAAAATTGATTATAGATCAAGGTCATTTTCAAAATATTATTTCAGTTTTCAAAAAAAATGTTTCCTCTGCATATATAGAGAATTATTTGAAATTTGTTCCTATCCCAGATAAATTGTTTATTTTTGAAATCGGTGAGGAAGAGAGAAGAGAGAGATTGTTGAACAGGGGGCATAATCCAAGGGGCGGATATGGGAAAAATTATCAGAAAAAATGGAATGGCATCATTATTCACAATAATAATCTTTTTATGGATGTTGTTGGTCGTCTAAATATAAATTATGCTTTTGTTAAGGATGGTGAGATTAAAGTTTAAATAATTGACAATGAAAATATCTTATATAACAAATGTTAGAATTCCTACTGAAAAAGCACATGGTTATCAAATAATCAAGATGTGCGAAGAATTTTCTAAACAAAATGTAAGTGTAAAATTGATAGTTCCACTTAGAAAAAGTCATATAAAAGATGACCCGTTTGTTTTTTATAATGTTGAAAAAAATTTTGAAATAATTAAAATTGGAGCGTTTGATTTTTTTATCTTACAAAAATACATTGGAAAGCTAAGTTTCTTCTTGGAAAGCTTCTATTTTTTCTTCAAATTAATTTTAAAGGAAATTGATAAAGAATCTGTAATTTATAGTAGAGATCCTCAAATTGCGTGGCTTTTTTCTATGCGGGGTTTTAAGACTGTTTTTGAAGCACATAGATGGCCACAGAGCAAAGTCATAATTTTTAAATTTTTTTTAAGGAAAATTTTTCTGATTGTTTGCAATTCAAATGGTACTGGAAATGAATTTTCTAAAAATGGTTTTAATAATGTATTAATTGCTCCTAATGGGGTGGATTTGGAAAAATTTGATATTAAGGAAAGCCAAGAAGTTTTGCGTAAAGTGTATAATCTACCTTTGAACAAAAAGATCGTAATGTATGTTGGGCATTTATATCGTTGGAAGGGTGTAGATATGGTTATAGAGACAGCTTTGAAAATGAAAAATGACAACAATACAGTTTTTGTATTAATTGGTGGAACTAATGAGGATGTAAAAAAATATTTGAATATTGTTAAGACTAAATCTTTAAAAAATGTAATTATTTTAGGGCACAAAAAAAAGAAAGATATTCCAAAGTACTTAAAATGTTCTGATATTTTATTGCTTCCAAACATTCCTATATCTGAGGAATCAACCAAATATACTTCTCCAATAAAAATGTTCGAGTATATGGCTAGTAATCGACCTATTATAGCCTCTAATCTCCCAAGTATCGGGGAAATTTTGAATGAAGGTAATTCTTTTCTTGTCGAGCCTGGCAATGTTTCAGAAATATTTGGGTTAATTAACAAGATTTATCAAAATGATGACTTGTGTGCTAAAATATCAAAACAAGCTTATTCAGACGTATTAAATTTTTCTTGGGAAAATAGAGTAATAAAAATAAAGAATAATATAAAATAATTCATGGAGAAAGAAATAAAAAATAAAGATATAAAAGATTTTTATAATACCTCAATTAAGAAAGATAAATATAAAAATAATTACGAATTTAATCGTTGGTTTACAAAGCCAACATTGAGATTGGATTATTATATGGCTCATAATTCTATCCAGTATCATATAAAAGATGTTGTTTTTAAATCTTGTCTTGAGATAGGACCAGGACCTGGAACATGGACTCGTCTTTTATATCGCGAGAATATGAACGCCTTTTTTGATTTGGTTGATATCTCAGAAGAAATGTTTAATCAATTTAAATTAGAAATGAGAGAAAAAGAAAATGTTCACTACAATGTGGCTGATATTTTTGAGTTTAATTTAAATAAAAAATATGATCTGGTTTTTTCTTCAAGAGCGATTGAATATTTTGAAAACAAGGATGATTTTTTGAAAAAAGTGTTTGATTCTTTGTCTGATAATGGGACTGGTATTATTATTACGAAAAATCCAGAATATGGTTTCAGGAAAAATGATAAGAGATGGCAACATAGTGGACAGATTGGTGTTGATCAATTTAGTGAAAAATTAAAAAATCTGGGTTTTAAAAATATTAAGATTTATCCAGTTATAATGAGAACTCCTATTTTGGATAGATTTAGTCTGTCAACTTCTGAAAAAATATATAAAAATGTCTACAATAAAGAGATCTCTAAAAAAATCCTGCGTTTGACTGAAAGTTATTTAGTTAAATTTTCAAAATAATCATGATAGAATTTTTTGGTTTGCCTGGATCCGGAAAAAGTTACTTGGCAGATAAAAAATCAAACGAGGAAGGTTTAAAGATCTTAAAAATTCATAATAGATTTGAGAAATATTTTTTTGCGTTGCTTTTTTTTGTTTTACATCCTTTCTTCTTTTTATTTTTTATAAAAAAGATTGTTGAAGAGACAAAAAATAACCCAAGTCTTCTCAGACATAAGATATTTTTTTTGTATTTTGATGTTGCCGCTAAGGATATGAAGTCAAGAATTCGGGGAAGACAGACAATAAATGATCAGGGAATTTTTCAGTTTATTTTATCAATTTATGAAAGAAAAATTAACCAAGAAGACCTTTGTGTTTATAGAAAATATTTAAAAAGAGATCAATACTTTATTTATATAGTAGAAACTGACCACGAGATAAGAAAAAAAAGAATGCAGGATAGGCGGAGAATTCCTAGAAAAGTTTTTGGCGAAGAATATGTAAAAAGATGGTCGGAAATCAGCGAGCACAATTTTGTAATAATAAAAGATTTTATTCTAGCTAATTTTGAATATAAGGTCTTAACTAACAATTAAATGGAGAAAAAAAGATTATTAATCATCGGATCATATAACGAAAATTATGATAGGAATAAAATAATTTTCGAAAGTTTAGAAGACAAATTTATTGTTACTAATATTAATGTAAAAAGTAGGAATAAATTTTTTGGACACCTTTCTTTTATTAGAAATTTATTTTCTAGTGGAAGAAAAAATCAATATATATTTTTTGTTTTTCCGTCATATGAGTTTGCCTTTGTTATTTGGGTGTTTAAATTATTTTTTAATAGAGTAATTATCTATGATGCTTTTATATCAATTTATGATACGCATGTTTTAAGCAATAAATTTGTTGAAAGAGGATCATTTAAGGCTTTTTGTTATTATTTCTTAGATTATATTTCTTGTTATGTGGCTCAAATTATAATTTTTGACACAAAAGAACATCAATATTTTTTTGAAAAAAAATTTAATATAGGACAAAACAAGCACAAAATAGTTTTACCTGTAGCCGTCGATTTAGAATTAATAGACAGATTGAAGCCTAGTATTGATAGAAAATTTTTTAGAAAAGACTGCTTCAATGTATTTTTTTACGGTAAATATACCGCTTTGCATGGAGTAGAGTATATAGTGAAGGCAGCCTCTATTTTAAAAGGACATAAAAATATTAAGTTTATTTTGGTTGGCAATGGCTTTTTTAGAAATAATGTAGAAAAATTAAGTAAAGATTTTGCTTTAGATAATATCGTTTTTTTGGATAAAATGGGGTATGCGTCTTTAATAGGCTATATTAAAGCATCCGATGTTTGTTTGGGTATTTTTGGAAAAACCGATAAAGCCATGAGAGTTATTCCGAATAAAATATTGGATTATCTTGTTTGTGGCAAATTAACAATAACAGGAAAGAATAATGCTACGGAGTCTTTCTTTGGTGATGAAATTGATATTTTTTATGTTAGTATGGCAAATGAATTAGAGTTGGCTGATAAAATACTATATGTTTACAAAAATTATGAATTTTTGCGTAACTCACAGAATTCCAGAAAAGTTATCGAGAAAAATTTTTCAAAAAAGAGAATAAAAGAAATTATTGAAAAAGAATTATAAAATATGGATATAAATAATAAATCAAAAATAAAGATAATTTTTTTTGTTCCTCACTTAAAAATTTCTGGAGGGGTAAGTATTATGGTTAATTATGCAAATCAATTGGCTATTTTGGGATATGATGTAAAAGTCGTCGTTATTAATAAGGTTTTTGTTAGAAGATATTTGGCAAATATCTTTGGATATAAACCAAACTGGTTGAAAAATACGAAATTTAAAATACTCAGAATTTCTAATGTAGATGATATTAAAAAATCAAAAATAAACCCAGATATATTGATTGTGTCAGCTTCTTCACAAGCGAAACTTGTCGAGGGGTTTGCCAAGAAAATCGTGTATTTTGTCCAACATGATGAGAGACTTTATCATAATAATGAAAAGGATGTTACCTATACTTATAAATTACCCTATATGTTTTTAACTGTTTCCAGTTGGCTAAAAGTAATGTTAGAAACAGAATTTAAACAAAAGTCTCACTTGCTTTTAAATACCATAGATCGAAAAATTTTTTATCCTAGAAAAATAGATAAAAAAGATGGCGAAATTAGGATTCTAATTTTGCATCATGATTACGAGTGGAAGGGAACAAAAGAAGGGGTTAAAATTGTAGAGGATTTAAAAAAGAAATATCATAATATAAAATTGATAATGTTTGGTGCAAGAAAAGATAATATCGAGTATCCTTGCGACGAATATTACTATAAACCTACCGGTGATGATCTGGCTATGATGTATTCCGGATGTGATATATATCTATGTCCTTCTTGGGATGAAGGTTTTGGTCTTACTAATTTGGAGTCTATGGCTTGCGGTTGTGCTGTCGTCACTTACGATAATGGGGGATCAAGAGATTATGCGTTTGATAATCAAACGGCTTTGGTTGCTGAAAGAAAAAATGTTGATGATTTGAAGCATAAGTTGGAAATGCTGATTTCTGACTCGGATTTGAGAAAAAAAATTAGAAAGGGTGGTATAAATTTTTCCAAGGAATTGCCGACATTGGAAGACCAATCGAAAAAATTGGGAAAATTTTTAATAGATAATTAATATCCTTGTAATGATAGAAAAAATAAGAAATATCAGATTTATTTTAAAGGGGATTGGAACTTATTTACCATATTCAATAAGTGTTTTTTTACCCAGTCATCAAAATCAATTTTATAATAGGGGAAACATAAGAACCAAAAAAGTTGATGTGAGAGTCCTATATTCTATGTGGTTGAGACATATTGTAAAAATAAATGAGTGTGGAATTTCCACTAATTTTGACTCAATAGCTGAAATAGGTCCGGGAGATTCCTTGGGTGTCGGGCTGGCTGCTCTTTTGACTGGTGCAAATAATTATTTTGCTATAGATGTTGCAAAAAATATTTCTATTGATGAAAACCTCGAAACTCTTAATGAGCTAGTAGGCTTGTTTAAAAATAAAATTAATATACCTGATAATTTAGAGTTTCCTAAGATGAAGCCTTATTTGGATAGTTATAATTTCCCCAGTCATATTTTGACGGACAAAATGTTGGATAATTTTTTGAACGAAAAAAGAATTTTAGAAATAAAAAATGCGATTTTGAATTTAAAAAATACCCAAAATAATCATAAGGAAAGTATTGGCATAAATATTGAATATGTTTTATCCCTAGAAGATATTAATATTTCTTTAAATAATAAAATAGATTTAATATTTTCTAACGCTGTTATGGAACATGTGGCTGACATAAAAAAGATATACTATATATCAAATAATTGGTTAAAAAAAGGAGGCATTATGTCTCATGTGATTGATTATAAATCTCACGGGACATCATTTTTGTGGAATGGCCACTGGGGCAATTCAAAATTTGTTTGGAATCTTATAAGGGGGAAATGTCATTATCTAATAAATAGACTGCCTCACTCTTATCATATAAAACAAATGAAAGAAAATAGTTTTAATATAATTTGTAATGAAGTATATCAAAATAAAAGTACGGATATTATCGAAAATGATGATAGAGTTTATACGAAAATTTTTTATGATTCGTATGATTATAAAAAATCTTTAAAAATTGAAGATGTTACGCCTGATCTAAAAGATATCGTCTCAAAAGATGATATGAGAATAATGTCTAGTTTTGTAATCGCACAAAAATTATGAAAATATATAAAATGTGGATTGGTGTTGGTGAACCAATGATATATTGAAAATTTTTGTTATAATTATCCACGTATTTATTTTTTTAAGAAACTATTATTTTATGAACATTTTAGGTATTTCTTGTTTTTACCATGATAGTGCCGCTTGTCTGATAAAGGATGGGAAAATATTGTCAGCGGTTCAAGAGGAAAGGTTTACAAGAAAAAAACATGATCAAAATTTTCCTAATAAATCTATAGAGTTTTGTCTGGAAGAAAACGGACTTGCTATAAGCGATGTTGATTTCATTGTCTTTTACGATAAACCGTTTTTAAAATTTGAGAGAATATTGGAAAATTTTTTATTTTGTGTTCCTTTCGGATTAAATTTGTATATGAGAGCTATCCAGGTTTGGATAAAAACAAAATTGTGGATTCCAAATATAATATATAAAGAGACTGGGTATAAGGGCAAAATATTATTTACAGAACACCATCAATCTCATGCAGCCTCGGCTTTTTATCCATCTCCTTTTAAAGAGGCGGCGTTTTTGGTTGTTGATGGAGTGGGAGAGTGGGCGACAACATCATTTGGTGTGGGCGTTAATAATAAAATAGATATAATGTCAGAAATAAAATTTCCGCATTCTTTAGGTTTATTATACTCGGCTTTTACTTATTATCTTGGTTTTAAGGTTAACTCAGGAGAATATAAGGTTATGGGACTTGCTCCTTACGGAAATCCTATTTATGTTGATAAAATTTATAATAATTTGGTGGATGTTAAGGATGATGGTTCTTTTGCTTTGAATATGGATTATTTTAACTATCAAAAAGGTTTAACGATGACAAATAAAAAGTTTCATAGTTTGTTCGGAGGGGGTCCCAGAAATCCGGAAACAAAGATTTCTCAAAGAGAAATGGATATTGCCAGATCTATTCAACAAGTTACCGAAGATATAATGTTGAAAATAGTAAAACATATACATAAAGAGACAGGAAAAAAATTTTTATGTTTGGCCGGAGGTGTTTCTTTAAATTGTGTCGCTAATGGGAAAATTTTGAGAGAAGGACCATTTGACGATATTTGGATTCAGCCTGCCTCTGGTGATGCTGGGGGAGCTTTGGGGGCAGCGTTGTATGTTTGGTACCAGTATCTCAATAATAAGAGATTTTCAAACGAAAAGACTGATTTTCAAGGTGGTTCTTATCTTGGTCCCGAATATAGTAATGATGAGATTAGAAAGAGGTTAGATTTGTTGGACGCAAATTATGTTTTTGCCGCGGATGATGACGCTCTGTGTGAAAATATTGCCAGTCTTATAAATAAAGGAAATGTGATAGGTTGGTTTCAAGGCAAAATGGAGTTTGGACCAAGAGCTTTGGGCAACCGTTCTATTTTGGGAGACCCAAGATCTCCAAATATGCAAACTAATATGAATTTGAAGATAAAATTCAGAGAGAGTTTTAGGCCTTTTGCACCTTCTGTTTTAGAAGAAAAAGCCGATGACTATTTTGTGACTAAACGAGGGCAACATTCTCCCTATATGCTTTTAACTACTGATGTCCGAGGAGATAAAATTGTGTCTGGTGAAAAAAATTATGAAACATTGGAAGGTTTTGATAAATTAAAATCAAATAGGTCTGTAATTCCTGCCGTCACCCATGTTGATTATTCGGCAAGAGTTCAAACTGTTTCAAAAAATACAAATCCTAAGTATCATAAACTAATAGAAAAATTTTATTTTATAAGTGGATGTCCTCTTGTGATAAATACTTCTTTTAATGTAAGAGGAGAACCTATAGTTTGCACACCTGAGGATGCATTTACTTGTTTTATGAGAACCGGCATGGATTATCTTGTCGTTGGTAATTATATTTTGTGTAAAGAAAAACAAAAAAGTTTTAATGATAAAATAGATTGGAGAAAAAAATATGAACTTGATTAAAAACTTAACAGATGAAATTAAAAAAATAAGTTTTGATGAAAAGGAAATTACAAAATTTTCCATTCTTTTTGTATTTGTCTTGTCTGCTGTATTTTTATACGAGTATTTTTCTAAAAATATTTTTTCTTTGGTAATTTTCATTTTCATTTTAATATTTTTTGTTGGAATTTTTTATAAAAAAATATTGTACCCGTTGTATTTTATATGGATGTCGTTTTCTGTTGTGGTAGGTTTTTTTGTTTCCAGAATTATACTCATATTCCTTTTTTATTTATTGATTATGCCTATAGGATTGATATTAAAAATTTTTAAAAGAGATTGGCTTAATTTTTATCCGTCTAAAAGAAATTTAAGTTACTGGAAAGAATACAATGGAGGAAAAGACCCACGCTCTACTGAGAAATTGTTTTAAAGTGTGTTAAAATGATTAAGAATAATAATTAATTTGTACCAATTTTAATTTATGAATAAGTTTAAAATAATTCTAGACTTTTTAGATTTTCTAAGAGAAAGAAAGAAATACTGGCTTTTGCCGATTGTCGTAGTTTTTCTTTTAATAGGATTTCTTTTGGTCGTTGCCGAAGGCAGTGTTATTGCTCCTTTTATTTATACATTGTTTTAGTTTTAATTTGAAATTTTCTAGGTCTTTATCTGATCAAAGTTTTTGAATATTAAAATTTATGGATAAAAAAGTGAAAAATAATTTTGCAAATTTGAGCTTGCTCTTGATCAGTATTATTTTTTCTGTCTTTGTGGCAGAAATTGGTTTGAGAATTGTCTTGCCAAAAATAACAGACGAGTCTTTTTCTATTAAAAAAGGTGATAAATTATTAATTCCCGACAATGAAATTAGTCATATATTGCATCCGTCTGAAGAGTTCGGTATAGATTATAATGGCTTTAAAAACAATAGTGTTTTAGACAAATACGACATTGTCGCCATGGGAGATTCTCACACTTATGGTATGCTGAATGGAGTATCATGGGTTGATTCTCTTGAAGAAAAAACACAGAAAGATATTTATAATATGGGAGTGTGGGGATATGGTTTTGCACAATATTATCACTTAATTGATAAAGCCCTAAGTTTTAACCCCAAATTGGTCATAATTGGATTGTTTATGGGCAATGATATTTATGATGCTTATAATGTGGTTTATGGATATGATGGATGGAGTGAATTTCGTTCCGATAAATTTGATAATTCAAAATTAATTTCTGTTGCTGATCATGGCAAACAGGATGTCTTGTTTTCCTCTCTTAGACTTTTTATCAGAGACAACAGTGTTTTATATAAATTTACAAGTGATAGAACTCGTATTTTTAGAGAAAAATTAGGATTAGCAAAACCCTATTATATAGGAACGGATGATTGGACAAATATAGACACAGGGGCCAGCTTAATATATGATGATGAAAAATCAATAAAAACATTTTTTAGAAATGGAGAAAGGGTTAAGGGAGTTGATTTGGAAGATAAAAACACAATAGAGGGACTTAGATTAACAAAACTTTTTTTATCAAGAATAAATAAAAAAGTTAAAGATGCGGATTCTGAATTATTAGTTGTTTTTATACCTACCAAGCAGTCTGTCTATTTTGATAAAATTGGACAAAAAGGGGAAGATAATTTTTTGTTTAGTAAAATTGTAAAGAACGAGAAGAACATCAAGAATGATCTTTCTGATTTTGCCACGGAAGAAAATTTTTATGTTGTTGATATTTTGCCGTCTTTACAAGAATCTGTAAATAGTGGAGTTAGACTTTACCCTGATAGCATTGATGATCATCCAAACATCGATGGTTATAGAAAATATTCAGAAGCAATAGAATCTATCGTTATGAGTTTAATTGAGAGAAATAATTAAAATAATTTTATGCCAAAAGTTTCTGTGATTTTACCTACATGTAACAGACCTAGTTTGTTGAGTAAAGCGATTAAATCTGTTCTAAATCAGTCTTATCAGGATTTTGAAATAATCGTTGTTGATGATGGTTTGTTGGAACGAGCAGAGGATGTTGTCAAAAAGATAAATGATGAAAGGATTAAATATATAAAGCATGAAAAAAATCTTGGAGGTGGAGTTGCAAGAAACACAGGAATAAAAAATGCCAGAGGAGAGTTTGTAGCTTTTTTGGATGATGATGATGAGTGGGTTGAAAATAAATTGGATTTACAAATACAGAGATTAAAGAATTCTTCTCACGATATTGGTTTTTGTTTTTCAGCCGTTAAAAATATTTATGACGACAAAGAAGTTGTTTCCGTTGTTGAGGACGGAATTATTGATTATTATGAGAAGTCCTTATCAATATTCAAAGGTGTCTTGACGGTTACCATGGTCGTTAAAAAGTATGTTTTTGAAGATGTGGGGTATTTTGACGAAACATTACCCAGTCATCAGGAAGCTGAATTGGTAATAAGAATGTCTAAAAAATTTAAAGGTATAGGAATCAATGAACCTCTTGCTAATGTTCTTATGTTGTCAAACCATAATCAAATGGGTAAAAATATAAATAGAAGAATTAAGGGAAGGGAATTGGTTTTGAACAAACATTTGGATGAGATAAAAAAATACCCAGATAAATTAGCCAGACATTATTTTTGGCTCGGTCTTATGTATAGAGATAACAATCAATATGATAAAGCAAGATCTAGTTTTAAAAATGCCATAAAGATAAATTTTAAACCGTTATATTTTTTGCATTATATGAACATCCTTCGCATTTTATTTTTTGGAATTAATAGAAAAATTAATAATTAATGATCAATGATAAATCCGATGATTTCTTTTTGGAAAAGAATAAAAAAATATAAGAATGATTTTTTGTTGAGAAAAAAATATTGTTCTGGTGGAAGACCTCCTTTTTTTAAGTTAGCGGGTGAATATCTTCCTAAAAATAAAGAAGCTGTGATAATTGATGTCGGTTGCGGTGATGGATCATTTGCAGATTATCTTGATTTGAGAAATTCTTACTCAAATGTTTTTTTGTTAGACGGTAATAAAAAGACGGTAGAAAATGTTGAAGGGGCAAATTTTTATAGAGTACCAGATAGATTGAATTTTGAGGATAATTCTGTTGAATACATTCATTGTAGTCATATGATTGAGCATTTGAAGTCAGACGATCTTTTTGTTTTTTTAAAAGAAATTGATAGGGTTTTGAAAAAAAATGGAATTTTAGTTATTAGTGCTCCTTTGCTATGGTCTAGATTTTATGATGATTTAACTCATGTAAGACCTTATAGTGAACAGGTTTTCATAAATTATTTGTGTAAAGATAGAAAAAATGCTTCCATTGAAAAAAAATTAAATTTATATCGCGTTAAGGATTTGGCGTATCGTTACAAAGTTGTTCCTCCTGAGGATGGAATTGAATCCAGCTTTTTCGTAATAGATGTTCTAATTAAATTTATAAAAATAGTTTTTTTCAAGTTGGGATTTAAAAAATACATAAAAAATGGATATACTCTTGTCCTAAAGAAGATTTAATGTATGAAAAAGAAAATAAAAGTATTATTTGCTATTAATTGTATGAACATTGGTGGTGCCCCATCGGTTGTATATGAACAAATAAAAGGAATTGATAAAAATAAATTTGATCCGTATTTATTAACTCTTTACCCGAGTAAAAAAGCCAATTTTTTTTACAAATTGGATTTTTTGGAAAAAAATAAAATAAGAGATTTTAAATTGAAAAATAGGAGTATATTTGATATTAAAACATTACTAGAGATTCATCAATTTTTGAAAGAAGAAAGGTTTGATGTTGTTTATACTCATCTTTTTTTGGCAAATTTTCTAATAAGACCAATTGCTATAATCAATAAGGTTCCATTAATTTTTTCTTTTGAACATAGTCAGTATTTTAATAAAAGATTTTGGCAAATTTTTTCTGATAGACTGCTGGCACTTTTTACGGATAAAATAATAGTATCTACCGAATCCGTTGCTGATTTTACCTCTAAACAAGAAAAATTAAATATAAATAAATTTACGGTTATTCCCAATCCTATTTCTTTGCCAAATAAGAAAGATGTTGATTTAGTTAATTTGAGAAAAAAAATAGGTATCCCGCAAAATGCTTTTTGTGTTGTTTCTCTAGGAAGATTCTCTATAGAAAAAGGACATAAATATTTAATTAACGCCGCTGAAAAAATAAGAAATAAATTTCCGGATATATTTTTCTTGTTAATAGGACATGGTCCTTTGGAAAAATATCTGAAGGACATGATTTTAAGTAAAAATCTTGAAAATCAGTTTAAGCTGGTGGTTGAACCTGAGAAAGCCAAGGAATTTTTATTTGCTGGGGATGTTTTTTCTCTTCCTTCTCTTAGAGAAGGGCAATCAATTGTCACCTATGAAGCTTTGTTGGCAGGTTTGCCTGTCATTGCTTCTGATATAGATAGTGTTCGTGAAATTATTTCTGATGATGAGAATGGTTTTATCATCCCCTTCGAGGATAGTGATAAAATTGTTGAGAAAATAATTTATCTGTATGAAAATAAAGAAATTAGACTAAAAATGGGGGAGATCGGAAAAAAAAGAGCCGAGGATTTTATAAAATTAAAAAACGGAGTTAAGATTCTTGAAAATTTAATTGAAGAAAATTTAGATAAAAAAAATAAAATTAAAGAGGGTTGGTTGTTGCCTAGTCTTTTTTTTAAAAAATATTGGTTTTGGTTTTCAAATCCTGTCGATATAGAATGTGTTGATATGGTTAATTTTTTTTCTTACGATGATGTATTGAAAGAAGGTTTCTCAAAGAAAATAGGAATAACCTCAATAATTAACCTGAGTGATGACTTGGATAATATCTGGACTAATATGAGAAAAAATTTTATTCGTAAGCAGATTTTGAGAGGAGAAAAAAATGATATTTTAATTAAAAAAGATAAAAATTTTTTAGAATTTAAAAAAATTTATCTTAATTTCAGAAAAAATAAAAATATACCTTTTGATAATTTTAGTTTCTTAAAAAAACACGGAACATTATTTTCAGCTTATCATAAAGGAGAAATGATAGCAGGAGGAATTTTTCTTGAAAAGAAACCTTTTTTCAGAGCATGGGTACTCTCTTCAAAAAGACTCGACGGGCTTGATGGTAAAAGTCGTGATATTATAGGACAGGCTAATAGAATGATCATTTGGGAGGCCATAAAGACAGCAAAAAAAGACGGATATGAAGTATTTGATTTGGGAGGAATAAATCCAAATTCAACAAAAAAAGAAGATCAGTCTCTTCTTGAGTTTAAGGAGTCTTTTGGCGGAACAAGGCAGTCAAATTATTTTTATCATAAAATTTATTCCGTTTTGTTAAGAAAGTGGATTAATTTAAAAAAAGTTTAGGAAATATGAAATTCATTATAACCGTTGATACCGAGGCGGATAATCAATGGAAAATATCAAATAAATTAAGTCTCGATAATATAAAATATCTATCAAGATTTCAAAAATTATGTCAGGATTATAATTTTATTCCCACATATTTGTTGACCTACGAAGTCGCTAGTGATGAAGAGTCCGTTTTGTTTTTTAAGAGATTGGTCGATGAAGGTAAGGCTGAAATAGGAGCACATTTGCACACATGGACCACTCCTCCTTTTGCCGGTGAGGAAATGGAGGAAATGACTCGAAGGCCGTTTTTATCTGAATTGACAGATGAGCAGTTAAAATTAAAGTTAGAAAATCTTACTTTAAAAATTAAGGAAAATTTTGGTTTTAGTCCAATAAGTTTTAGAGCGGGAAGATGGGATTTTGATTCTAGGCTTGTGAGTATTCTAAATGATTTAAATTATGAAGTAGATTGCTCTGCGACCCCTAAAATTATGTGGAAAAATAGAGATAATTATTTTTATAAATCTTCCATCAATCCTTTTAAATTGGGAGATAGTTCTCTACTTGAGATTCCTGTTTCTATAATATATACAGGAATATTCGTTAAAGAAAGTAGTTCAATATCTGGATTGTTTTTGAGATTAAACGACGGTTTTTTAAAGAAAGTAATTAATAGATTTTTTTTAAAATTGTCGTGGTGTAGAATTTTTCCTGAGACAAAATCAGCTGATTTAATTAATGTATTTAAATCTGCTAGCAGAAATAATTTGCCGGTATTGGAGTTTATGATTCATTCATCTGAATTAATGCCGGGAGGAAGCCCTTATTTTAAGACGAAAGAAAGTATAGATTCGCTCTATTTTAATTTAGAGGTCTTCTTTAAATATTTATCTAGCAATAATGTTGAAGGGTCTGGTCTTGTTGATTTTTCAAAAAAATTTTCTTCTAAAATTTCTTAAATAATAAAAGACTTATTATTAATGAAATAATTTGCATTGATACTATTGTCGCTACCGCTCCGTAAATACCGTATATTGGTAATGTTACCAATAGGAGAATTATTTTTAATATGGAAAGTAATAAGTTCTGAGTATAAATAATTTTTTTGTCAGAATGTGCCACAAGTGCAATACCAAAAAGTTTTTCCGGAAATAATAAAAGACTTAGTGCTATCAATTGGGCATATTTTACTGATTCAACGTATTGAGGAAAAAATATATCAAATAAATATGGAAGTGCAAATATATATAGAATTGTTGGAATGGATATTATAAAAATAGATTTTAAAACTTTTTGTGGTAGTGTCTTTTTTATTAATTTTTTTTCTTGAATCGCTATCTTTGGGATTGAAATATTTAATATTGATTTGTACAGTGATTTTATCGGGTTTATTGGTGCTAGGGCAAAAGAATAAATGGCCACGGAAGCTGGTCCTAAATAATGCCAAATAAGTATTGAATCAAGGTTAAGAGATATTGCGCTTAAAATACCTATAAAACTTAAATGTTTCCCTAGATTTATTGATTTATCGTCTTGAATATCATTTTTTATAAATTTTTTAGTCGAGATTTTCAAAAAAATAAATCTTAATATAGTGTAAGAAAGTAAGTATGCTATTACTATATACAATGCTTCTTTAAATATAAATATTGAAAATATAATAAATAGCGTTGCAATTATTTGTATGATTGTGTTGTATTTAATGGATGTTTTGAATAATTTTTTACCGGCTAGTATAGAATTATAGAGTGAAAAGGAATCCATAAACGGAAGAAAGAGAGATGCTATTGCTAAAATTAATGATAGATCATAATTTTGTTGAGAGTAATAATATAAGGAAAGTAAAATTCCTCCAATAAATCCAAATATTCCCCATTTAATTTTAATTTTTAAGGCAGGAAAAAAAATTCCATCGTGTTCTTTTGCGATTGCTTGTGTTACTGCGGTATTCATTCCAGTAAGCGTTGGTATGGCGAGTATCGCAAGTATGGACAGTGTATATTTATAGAGACCATATGTTTCTTTTGGTATGAAATTTGCAAATACAAGAGAAAGAATAAGTGATATCAAAGTTGAGATTCCGCTACCAAAAGTAAGCCAAAAACCTCCTTTTGTTAGGTAAATCATATCGGTTTTTGTCCACTTTTCGGTCCATCTAAGGAAATTATATGTTTTTGAGCGGATTATTTTTATGTTATCTTTCATATATCAAGTAAAGGTGTCTTAATTTTAGCATTATGCTATCATTTATGAAAATATTAACCTCGTTGGAGACGACGAGAAAGTGGCATTAATTTTATTAAATAATAATTATTCTAACGGTATGAATTTAGCAAAGATAGAAAATATACTGAAATATATTTTGTTGGGGGCTATATTTTTGGTTCCTTTTATTCCATTTGTTGTAACAGGAAATTTGTTTTTTCCATTTATAACCGGCAAGGCATTTGCTTTCAGATTTTTGGTAGAATTGGCATTTGCGATTTGGCTTATTTTGGCAATTCGTAATTCGGAATACAGACCGAGAGTTTCTTTGGTGCTAACTCTTTCTACAATTTTTGTTGCGATCATTGGTTTGGCAGATTTTTTTGGTGAAAATCCGTTAAAGAGTATTTGGAGTAATTTTGAAAGAATGGAGGGTTGGGTTACTTTAATTCACCTTTGGGCTTATCTTGTTGTTATCGGGTCTTCATTTAAAACAAAAAAGGTTTGGGGTAATTTTTTGAATACTTCTCTTTTGGCGAGTGCCATTTTGTCTTTCTATGGGATTTTTCAGTTGCTAGGATTCCTTGAAGTTCATCAGGGGACAAGTCGTCTGGATGCCACTTTGGGGAACTCTGCTTATTTTGCTGTTTATCTTTTGGTTCATATCTTTTTGGCGTTATTTCTTTTGGCGAAGAGAAAAGTTTGGAACAATCTCAGTTATGTGTACGGGGCTTTGATTTTGTTGGAAACTTTTGTCTTGTATCACACCGCTACCAGAGGAGCAATTTTGGGATTGCTCATTGGTTTGGGCGTGACCGCATTGATTGTCGTTTTGTTTGAAAAAAATCAACCAAAATTGAAAAAAATAGCAATCGGTTTTTTGGTTGGTATTGTCTTGTTGGTTGGTGGTTTTGCTTCGATAAAGAATACAGGCTTTGTTCAAAACAGTCCTGTACTAAAAAGATTTGCGGACATTTCTTTGCAAGAGGCAACAACAAAATCTCGTTTTGTGATTTGGGATATGGCATTTGAAGGATTCAAAGAAAAGCCGATTCTTGGTTGGGGTCAGGAAAACTTTAACTATATTTTTAACAAATATTACAATCCAGAAATTTATGCTCAGGAACAATGGTTTGATAGAACTCACAATGTATTTTTTGATTGGTTGATTGCCGGCGGTATTTTGGGATTGCTCGGATATTTGTCTTTGTTTTTCGCCATAATTTACCTTTTGGTGAAAGATAAAGATGTGAACTTTTCTGTAACAGAAAAAGCAATTTTGATTGGTTTGCTTGCCGGATATTTTGTTCACAATTTCTTTGTGTTTGATAACCTAATCAGCTATGTTTTGTTTTTCTCAATCCTTGGATATATTCATAGTCTGAATTCTGGAAAATTGATTCTTAATTTTGAAAAAGAAACAAGCGATAACAGTTTTATTATTGTAGCCCCTGTAATTATTGTTTTGTTTTTTGCTTCGGTTTATTTGGTTAACTCAAAAGGCTACTTGACCGCAAATCATCTGTTGGAAGCTTTGAAACCGCATGGCGACATCAGAGTTAATTTGGAAGAATATCAACAAGCACTTTCTTATAATTCTTTTGGCAATCAAGAAGTAAGAGAACAATTGGCACAGTTTGCAACCAGAGTGGCAGAGGCCGACACAACAACAGAGGTAAAACAAACTGTCGCAGATTTTGCTTTTAGTGAAATGGCAAAAGAGATTGAAAGAGATCCTAACAATGCCAGAACTGAAGTAATCACCGGCAGTATGCTTTCTTCTTTTGGTGCGTATGATATGGCAACGTCTCATTTTGAGAGGGCAAACGAATTGTCTCCGAACAAACCTACTCTTTTGATTATGTTGGGAAATGTTCTTGAACTGCAAGGAAAGACAGAAGAGGCTCGTGAAGCTTACAAAAAATCATACGAGTTGAATAAAGAAAACAAAGATGCAGCTGCTTATTACGCAAGTAATTTGATAAGATTGGGCGAGACAAAGATTGCCGAAGAAATATTGATTGAAGCTTTTGGAACGACTTTGGTTGATCACCCAAGACTGATTCAGGTTTATTATGAAAAGAAGCAACTTCTTAAAGTTGTTGAAATATTAAAAGCTTCTTTGGAAAAGAACCCAAATAATTTTCAATCCCGCTTGTCTTTGGCGGCTGCTTATGTCGAGTTGGGTCAGAAATCAAATGCCATAGAGGAAATTAAAAAAGCGATGGAAATTAATCCAGATTTTAAGGAGCAGGGAGAATATTACATCAACGAAATTCAAGCTGGAAGGAATCCGTAAAATAGTTCATAAAGTTCATAAAGTTTGTAAAGTTGAAAGTTAATACAAAAAACACCTGATTTTATGAAATCAGGTGTTTTTTGTTATAATACATTTGTATGAATATTCAAGAAAATGTTTTACTTGCGAATTATACTACTTTTAAAATCGGCGGATGTGCTAGATATTTTGTTGTTATAAAAAATGAAGAGGACTTAAAAGAGGCAGTGATTTTTGCGAAGCAAAAATCACTGCCTCTTTATGTATTGGGCGGAGGCTCTAATTTGCTTGTTTCTGATGAGGGGGTAAACGGTTTGGTTTTGAAAATGGAAATCAAGGGATTCGAATTTAAAGAGACGGATTTTGCGAAGCAAAATCCGTCTTTGCGAGCGAAGCGAAGCAATCCAGAAGTTGTAAGGGTCGTTGTTGGAGCAGGAGAGATTTGGGATGATTTTGTCAAAGAATCTGTTGATCGTAGTTTGTATGGATTGGAAAATCTTTCCGGAGTCCCTGGCACTGTTGGTGCGAGTGTCGTTCAAAATATTGAATGTTATGGTGCAGAGGTTAAGGATTCTGTGGAGAGCGTTGAAGTATTTGATACAGAAACTTTTGAAATTGAAATTTTAACTAACAAACAGTGCGATTTTATTTATAGACACAGTATTTTTAAAACAGAGGAAGGAAAGAATTTCATTATTTTGAGAGTAAATTTTGTTTTAAAAAAAGAAGGTAAATTAAATTTGGGTTACAAGGACATAAAAAATTATTTGAAAGAAAATAATTTGGAAGAAAAAGATATTGATCTTAAAAAAATGAGAGAGATATTACTTTTCATTAGAAAAAATAAACTTCCTGATTTAAAACAATTTGGAACAGCAGGGTCGTTTTTTAAATGTCCTATTGTGGATAGCGAGATTTTTATGAGATTGAAAGAAATATTTCCAGATATGCCAAATTACAAAATTGACATAGGGTGCGAAACATCATTGCAAGGAGAACACAAAATTCCAATTGCCTTTATTATTGATCATAAATTAGGATGGAGGGGCTATCGAGAAGGAGAAGTAGGGACTTTTGATAAACATGCACTTATTGTGGTTAACCATGGGAATGCCACGGCAAAAGATGTAAAAAATCTAGCGGAAAAGATAGTCAAAGATGTAAAGGAAAAAACAGGGATAAATATAGAAACAGAAGTCGTTATGTGGTAAAGTATAGGCTGTAATAAAAGAACTTTGAATTACGAAACTGGATTGCTTCGCCCAACATCACTTTTTGTTTTTGCAAAAACAAAAAGTGATGTTGGGCTCGCAAAGACGGACGCCACCGTGGATTGCTTCGTCGCAAGCTCCTCGCAAAGACGACGAGTGTTCGTCTTCGCGAGCGAAGCGACGCGATCCACGATGTCCCCGTTTCTCTTCGCGAGCGATAGCCCTTTTAATTTTTTGAGAGAAAATTTAAGCAATATTGCGACCCAGAGTATTTCGTAATTTAAA
>Ga0209542_10005064_pt1 | contig 26670 bp, 25 predicted proteins | sample RifCSPhighO2_01_FD_184028 | JGI IMG/M metagenome (GOLD analysis project Ga0209542, IMG submission 184028) | Soil microbial communities from Rifle, Colorado - Rifle CSP2_plank highO2_0.1 (SPAdes) (version 2) | ecosystem: Environmental > Terrestrial > Deep subsurface > Rock core/Sediment ...
CTACTATTACCCAGTCCGACGTTGACCGAGCCGTGCGGCTCCTCAACGACCGGCCGCGCAAACGGCTCGGGTATGCTACCCCGCGGGAGGTTTTCAGGGCTTGTTGCAATTCATACTAGAACTCAGGGTGCCCTAATGCTAAAATAGACTCATGGAGACAATAGTCTTTGGCGGGGGGTGCTTTTGGTGCACCGAGGCGGTTTTTTTGATGATTAAAGGGGTGCAAAGTGTGGAGCCGGGCTACGCCGGGCCTAAATACACAAATGACGGACGTCAGACATCCCTCAAAAAAGCGGGTCCGAGCTACGAGGCGGTTAGTACGGGCACCACGCCCTATGTCGAGTCGGCCAAGGTAGTCTACGACCCGGACGCTATCGCATTCCCCGAGCTTCTGCAGGTGTATTTTGGCAGTCACGACCCGACGCAGGCTAACGGCCAGGGTAATGACATCGGCCCGCAGTACCGCTCGGCCGTTTTTTATACGACCGAGCGGCAAAAGGAGATGACGCAGATGTATATAAAGAACTTAGGGCTCGCGCACGGGGTCAAACCGATTGTTACGTCGGTGGAGCCCCTGCAGGAGTTTTATATTGCCGAAAACTACCACCAAAAGTATTACGAAAACCACAAAGACGCCGGCTACTGCCAGCTCATCATTACCCCCAAGGTCGAAAAGGTGCAGGCTAAGTTTAAGAATTTGTTAAAGTGAGTAGGTGCTATAAAAACGAAGCTTGCCGGAGTGCGGATATTTTCTGAGGAAAATTCCTACGCTCCGCACCGTCGTGCTCGCGACACTCCGTCAACCTTGTTTTTACACCACCTACCACATGACTCGCCAAGAATTCGAAAAGCTAATTGCAGAGGAGTTTCCGCGCGCGGTGCCGGAGAAGTTCCACCATCTGCTCAAAAACGTGGCTTTTTTGGCCGATGGCGAGGCGCCGGGCGGGGACTTGCTTGGCCTGTATCACGGCATCTCGCATGTCGACCGCGGCGACTGGTACGGCGTGGGCGGAACTTTGCCCGACACCATCACTTTGTACCAAAAGACTATCGAAGACCATGCAACACACTTACAACATACTGACAAACTCAAGGATGTGAGTATGTCGTATGAGCAATTTGTTAGGAAGGTGGTGCGCGAGACCATTTGGCACGAGGTGGCCCACTACCTGGGCTACGACGAGGACCAGGTACGGGGCCGCGAGGCTAAACTGCGAGAGCGGTCGCCCGACACCGAAGGTGTTTAGGGACGAACGTGATAGTATTTAATAATGCCCGCTAAACCCCCTTTGGCCCCGTTTATCCTGCTTGCGCTTGCCCTGGTGGGGGTGGGCGACGCTTTTTATCTCTCGTATTTTCAGTACCTCAACCTCATACCGACTTGCGCTATAGGCGGGTGCGAGCAGGTCTTGACCAGCGAGTACTCCAAGTTTTTTGGCGTGCCGTGGTCCTACATTGGCCTGGTGTACTACGCCTACATGCTGTGTCTGTCGGTATTGCTTATTGTCGACCCAAATTCGCGGGGCCTGTGCCTGGGCGCCCTGGCCTATACCGGCTTTGGCGTCCTGTACTCGTGCTGGGCGATATTTTATATCCAGCTATCGGTTATAGGAGCGCTGTGCCAATTTTGCGCGATATCGGCGCTCATAACCCTGTGCCTGTTTATAACCGCCGTTTGGCATTATCGGTCTAGGTCCTGATAAACGCAAGTTTGCCGGAGTGCGGATATTTTCTGAGGAAAATTCCTAGGCTTGCGTCCTCGGCCTCGCGACACTCCGGACAAACTTGTTTTTATCAGGACCTTCTAAATCTGCGGTAGGTGCGCCAGAGTATAAAAAAGAATAGCAGTGCCAGTACCGGGTAAAAGACCCCGGCCGAGCCTACCACGTAGCGCAGTACGGTCAAAATATAAAAGTAGACCGTGTAGACGATAGACCAAAACCAGCCCTGCTCCTCGGGCGCCTTAATGGTCTGTGCACCCGCGACCACGCCCGGCAGGGGCAGGGCGGTCACTTTAGGCCCCACGCTTTTGAGCTGGCTGTCGAGCACGTCGGCTATTGCCTCGCGTCCACCGTCCACCAGCTTAAATACGGGCGCGAGAACGCCTCCTACGGCAGGGGACAGGCTGTCTATCTGGTTTTGTATGCCGTCGGAGGACTCTACAGCGGCTGCCGCGCTCGAGCTTGCGGTAGGCTTGGCTGCGGGCTTAGGCTTGGCCTTAACCACAAACGTTTTTGACTCGCTTTGTGCCACGGCGCCCTCGCTGTCCTGAAGCTCTGCCACGATGTCGTGGCTCCCGGCGGCGGGCTTCCACGACACGGACACGGCGCGCACCTCGCCAGGTGCCAGCATTACCGCCACCCGGCCTATCTCCTTTGCGCCGTCGGTGATAACCAGTGTGCCCGGGAATTTTGCCGCTCCGTCATTTTGGACCACAGCGTGGATAAAGACCGTGTCGCCCTCGGTTACCGACTCTTCAGACAAAAAGAGCGCGCTCGGAGCAAATTGGGCCGCAAAAACCAAAGACGGGAGCAAAAAAAGGCCAAGCAAGGCCCATGTCCTTTTCATATCCTTTAGTTTATCACTTGTTTTGCTTAGCAGAGCGCGCATCCACAAGCCTGAAGCACTTCATGTAGATGTCATTCATAAAGGTGAATACTACATTGACTCCAAAGCGGAGATGTTTCGAACTCTTCATATACTATTGACCTGGCCCCAAGGGGTTATATCGTGTGTGGAGTATTATCAACTTAAATTTACAGGGCAACTTATTTATGACGTTGACTCGGGAATGGCGCTCAGGTATCGCACTAACGCTCGCGGTACTGTTGGGGCTCACCGCGTTTGTTTGGGGAAACCAGCGTCAAGTTCACGCAGAAAGTCTGGCCGAGGATATCCTCTGCTGGATAGACACGACAGGCGGAGTGCATCCGCCGGTGCCGTACTTTAACGTCGGCGACTGCGGCGACGGTCCCGTGGTGCCGCCGCCCCCACAATGCTGGGACGGGATCGACAACGATGACGACGGCAAGACGGACTGGAGCCCGACCGCGGGCCAGGGCGACCCGGGCTGCGACACGCCGACCGACAACGACGAGTCTGATGACCCGGTCGTGCCTCCGCCGGCGCAATGCGACGACGATCTCGACAACGACAACGACGGACTCATCGACTTTCCAGCCGATCCGGGCTGCACAGGCACTAACGATGACACCGAGTCGCCTAACCCTAACGGGACGGGCCCCGAGTGCTCCGATGGTGTGGATAACGATGGGGATAACCTTGTGGATAGCGCCGATCTGGGCTGCTCGAACCCCCAAGACGACGACGAGACCAATGATACCGGAGGGGGCGGCGGCTCTCCGCAATGCTCCGACGGCAGTGATAACGACCAAGACGGGCTGACAGACTTCCCGGCGGACCCGGGCTGCAGCGATGCCCAAGACGACGATGAGACTGACCCTTCTTCTGGCGGGTCTAATAACAACAATGACAACGGCGGCGGGTCTTCGCACCACTCCTCGGGCTCTTTCGGCAACTCAAGGGGCGAGGTATTGGGCGCCGCAGTGTGCACCGAGTTTTTGCAGAGCTATGTGCGCTATGGCGCACAAAACGATCCAGAGCAGGTAGCGCGCTTGCAGTATGTACTGAGGCAGTTTGAGGGCGCTCAGATACAGCTCACCAGCGTGTACGATGCAGCCACTTTGGCGGCGGTAAACGCCTTCCAGCGCAAGTATGCTGGCGAGATACTGGCACCCTGGAATCTTAAGGCCCCGACCGGCTACGTGTACTACACCACCCGCAAGAAGATAAACGAAGTGTTCTGCCAGGGCGCGCAGGCATTTCCGCTTACGGCAGCGCAGCTTCAGGAGGTTGCAGGGGTCAGTGTGCTCAACCAGGCAGGCCCTGCCTCCGGGGCAACTATACGCGCGGCGCAAAAGCCAACCGCCCCGGCTGCACAGGGTGCAACCTTGCCCCCGCAGCAGCAGCTGGGCGACCAGACCCAAGCCGATGAGGAAACGACCGGCACCAATAACGCCGCTGCTACCGCCACCACCACTCCCCGCACCGGCACTTCGTGGTGGGACAACTTCTGGAAGTGGCTGTTCGGACGTTAAAGAATAATATGACCACAAGCAGCAATACATGAATGAAAGTAACGCTCAAAAACTTCATTGTTCCGCGGCTCGCGCCTGCAGGGCATAAGGTATACGAGCCCAACGTAAGCACCGTCGTCCCCACCTACAAGCCGGGGGCGACGGCGCTTCGTTTGGTAGAGGACCTGCTGCGCTACAACCCCAAGCTCCAGGTGGTGGTGGTCGACGACTGCACGCCGCAAGACTACGCGCCGAGTGCCGCCGTATTAGAGCGCCTGCGCGCGCTTAAGGACCGGGTCGTCATACTGCGCACGCCGCGCAACAAGCTCAAGGCGGGCGCCTTAAACCTCGGGGTGGCCTACCTGCTGGCGCGCAAGGGCCCGCGCACGCCGGCGGTCGTACTGACGCTTGACGACGACGTGGTGGTGGGCCCGGGGACCATAGCCGCCATGGTGCGCCAGCTCTTGGCTAGCCCCGCGCTGGGCGCCGTATGCTCGCGATGCGCCGTACTCAACAAAAACAAAAACCTGCTTACGCGGCTCCAGGGCCTCGAGTACGTGGGGTTTAACGCCATTCGGCTTAGCGACCAGGGGTTTATGCACGGCCCCTTGGTGATGCACGGGATGCTTACGGCCTTTAGGGCGCGGGCCTTGCGCCAGGCCGGGCCCTTTGCCGAGCGGCACCTCATTGAGGACTACGAGATGACCACCAGGCTCAAGGTCTTGGGCTGGGACGTGCAGGCCGCGCTTGATGCCCCCGCCTGGACAGAGGTGCCCGAGCGCCTGCGCGACTTTTGGCGCCAGCGCACGCGCTGGAGCCTGGGCGGCGTGCAAGTGGTCTTGGCCGCCCGCGACCGCACCGCGGTCCTGCAAGACGTCCTGGGGCATGGCGTGTTTATCGCGACGCTTAGCGTCGTCGTACTCCTGCTGTTGTTTAGCGGGGGCAGCCCGGTGCCATGGTGGTTTTCGGCCATCATCATTAGCCTTTCATGTGTACAGCTTATAAGTTGGTATGGGTTCCAGCTCTACCTCATGCGCTGGTACAAGGAAAAGGACGCATGGGACTGGCTCTTGCGCGCGAGCGTTGTTCCCGAGCTCCTGTACAGCAATATCATGACCTTGGTGTTGTTGGGCTCGTATGCGTTTATAGGCTTTACCTGGCTGGCGCGCCACAGCGCGGCTTGGGGGAGCGGGTGGGACAGAGTTGCCAAGGTAGTATATGAAGGGTTTAGAATAGTAGGGTACTCCGGGCAGTGGGGGACGCGCGGGAGTTAGCAGATTATGCTTTCATTTAACTCAACAGGGATAGGGTCCATTACGCCGCTGGGGCTGTATGCCGGGTATCTGCTCACTAACTCGGGCAATATCTGGGTTTGTACCGCCTTTTTGGTTGTCACCGCGTGCTGCTTCTTCCTCAGTATGAGTTCATTGTGTCGGTTTATTATCAACAACTACCGCCGGCCGGCCTCGGTGGTATGATAGGGGGCGGAAACCGGCTTTACTCGTAACTTGTAACCACTATGCGCACTTCTTTAGCTCTTGCACTCGGACTCCTGCTCGTAGGCACGCCGGTTTTGGCAGGCACGCGTGACCGCGACTTGCGCGACTCTACGCCCACGCCCGCCCCAACACCATCGCCTTTCGTGCCCACCTTCCCCTCGTTTAGCAACACCAGTGGCGGCTCTATCCACTCCGGCGCCAGCGCGCAGACCAACTCCGGAGGCAATAGTGGCGGCAATGTCACCACCGGCGACCAAAGCAGCACAGTCAAGGTCGTTAATGTGGGGCCCACCAACACTGGTGGCGGACAGGCAACCACGCCTGCTCCCCAGCCCGCACCCGAGCCTCAATGCAGCGGCCGCGACTGCCCGCGCGGCCGGTAGCAGTTGACAGCGCAGGCCGCTCTAGTAGTATCCGCAAAGCTCCCTAGTGGAGCTTTGTTTGTTAGTAGGGTTCTGAAGTGGGCCCGAGGCCGACAGCTTTACGCTGGTTTCCCTAGGACTTGGGCCCTCTTCAAAACCATACGACTCATTCTCTACCAGTCTACCTCCAAAAAACCGCTGCGGCTCTCTTTATTCTGTGCGGTTAATTGACATGAACGCGCCATACATGTCGCAATGACTTTTTGTGCGCGTTTTTTGTTGACGCGCGCATAGCGCGGCAGGATAATGCTTGTGCGTGACAAAGATGAACGTGCCACGCAGGGAAACCAGCGACAGAGTTATATGTCTGTCGCACTTACAACTTGGTGCGTGGCAATACAAGCGGAGCTTTCGCGTGCGTAAGCTTCGTATTTTTTGTGCCAAACACTTTTAGTGAGGCTGACAGGTTCATGTAGAGTTCAGGGCAAAGGCACTACTCTGGTGCTTGGGCCGTGGACTGTACGACGGTCCACACATCGGTCGATGCCCGCTCTCGCGCTTGCCGTACGGAGGCACGATAGCGGATTACAAACCAGTAATTAAAAATAAAAATACAGATATGATAAAAAAGATTCTTGCAGGTGCTACCGCAGTAGCAATGCTTGCTATCGCGACCCCGGCTTTCGCCGCGGTTAACAGCAGCTCGATCAATATCGGCAACAACAACTCGGGTTCTGTCTCGAGCGACACCAACGCAACCGCTAACACCGGCTTTAACTTTGCCGGCGGCTCTGAGGGCGGCAACGGCGATGACGGCGGCGACTCCGGCAACGCGACCATGAATGGCGACAACGGCAACGCTGACTCCGGCAACGCAGGGTCCGGCGGCAACGGCGGCAACGGCGGTGCAGGCGGCCTCGTACAGACCGGCAACGCTACTGCCAACGCAGGCGCAGTCAACCAAGCTAACAGCAACACGACTCGCGTTCGCATCAATGGCGGCCTCAACAGCTCGTCTCTTGACGCTAACCAGGACAATAACGGCGGCCTCACAGAGGATACTGATGCAACCGCTTCTACTGGCTTCAACGCGGCAGCCGGCTCTGAGGGCGGCAACGGCGATGACGGCGGCGACTCCGGCAATGCCACTAAGGCTGCTGGCAGCAGCAACGGCAATGCTACCTCCGGCACCGGCGGCGCAGGCGGCCATGGCGGCGCAGGCGGCCTCGGCGGCTCGGTTTATACCGGCGCATCGGTCTCCAGCGCAGGCGCAGTCAACGTGCTCAACACGAACTTCATCCGCGTTCGCATCTAGTTTTACGAGAAAGTGGGGGAGTCTCTCCCCCCTTCTCATGGAATCTGCTTTGTGGTAAACAGTACCGACGTATGCAAAGGAGGTTTCAGAGAGGGTTGCCAGCTTACATTCCATCTACATGACACATCTACTACCCAGGCGCGCGGCATTCTTTACCGGCTTTATCCTGTCCTCCCTGCTGGTGCTGACGTTTGCGTTTGCGGCACAGGTGCGCGCCGACAACGAGGACGTAATTACTCCGGATGGCGACAACGGCGCCAACGCTGGCCAGGTTGTCTCGACCTCGACCACGGCTACCTCCACAGACGGCACCGGCGGCCAGCATGACGTAGGCGGCACTGTCATTACCGGCGACGCTACCGCATCTACCTCTGTCGACAACACGCTCAACATCAACGATGTCGACCCAGACACCGCGTGCAACCCAACCTCTGCGGTAGATGACGAGCAGTGCACCAATTCGTCGACCATCCTTGCGACCTCGACCAACGACGCTGTCGCATCGACCACCGCAAGCTCTAGCGCCGCAACCGGACAAAATACCGCCCAGGGCGGCCAGGGCCTGGCTACGGTAGTAACCGGCAAGGCGATGGCCTTTGCCAACGTCATCAACCTCATCAACACCAACATCTTTAACTCCACCGGCCTCCTCCTGTTCCTCAACCAGATATTTAGCACCGGGCTCGACCTGCGCGACTACAACCTCTCGTACTTCTTTGACGGGGAGGCGGGCTCATCGCCCACAGTCAACGAGGACACCGGCGAGGAGCAGTGCACCATTTTGACCTGCCTCAACTCCTCTACGCTTGCTGTCGAGTCGGGCAACACCGCCACGGTGACCAACAGCGTCATTGTCCGCGCAGACGCGGGCGGCAACATGGCCACCACCTCCGACGACGGCGACGCCTACATCGACACTGGCGACGCCTACGCCGCGGCCAATGTGGTCAACCTGGTCAACACCAACATTATAAACAGCAGCTACCTCTTGGTGTCGTTTAACAACTTTGGCGACCTCGACGGCGACATCACTTTACCCGGAGGTTCCTTCTTTACCGACTTGTTTGCGCGTGGTGGCTCGGCACCGGAGATGAACTCCAGCAGCTATGGCGTCTACAACGACAACTTTGGCACTACCACGGGCACAACAACCGCGGGGGCAGACACGGGCACCAACACGGCCTCGACCACAGGCGAGGGCAGCGGCATCATCGCAACCGGCGATGCCTACAGCCAGGCCAATGAGTTTACCGACCTCAACAAAAACTACGTGGGTGGGACATCGGCATTCTTTATGTTCCGCGTAGCGGGCGAGTGGCTGGGTAATGTTAAGTCGCTGCCGGATGGCTTGGGCTTTTACAAGATGTACGACGTAGCACAGAAGGATGGCATAGTCTCCACATCGACCCTGGTCTTGGTTACTACCGAGGATGCTCTCGACGGAGCAGAGGAGGGTCTGCAGGACCCAGAGGGCACACCCACGGCCAACTGCGACGAGGAGGACGGCCCTATCAACAACTGCTTTAACTCATCTGACTTCGTCGCATCATCGACCAATATTGCGGTTGTCGACAACAACATCGACGTGGGCGCCAACACCGGCGGCAACTTTGCCATGACCGAGGATGGCACTGCGCACATCATAACTGGCGACGCATACGCTATAGCCAACGTCGTCAATATTATCAACACCAACATCGTGGGCCGCAACTGGATATTTGCCCTGTTTAATGTGCTCGGCAACTGGCACGGCGACATATCGTTTGGCAAGTCCGAGTTGGCGCTCGTGGCACAGGCTGTGGCCCAGGGTACGGTCACGCCTGGCTCGACGGTCGCGTACGAGTTCACTATCACCAACAACGGCGACCGCGACGCCGACGACATCCTGCTTAAGGCCGACTTTGACAAGAGCTTGCTGAGCTTTACCGATGCCGACGGCTCTGCAACCGACAGCGGCCGCGAGTGGCGCGTGCCCACCGTGCGCCGCGGCGAGTCTGCAACCTTTACCTACAGCGCAAACGTCGGCTCTATACCCGCAGGCACCCAAGTTACTGTGCCGTTAGCGGCATCGGTGCTCAGCGATGGCGCTAATGCTATGGCTCAGGCATCGTTTACGCTCGCAACGCTCAGCGTCGTGTCGGCTCCGTCTGGCGGGGGCGGCGGTGGCGGGGGAGGCAGCAAGAGCAGCAGCAAGATCAAAGCATCCCAAAACTCTTCAGTAGTATCGCCGACTTCCTCTAAGAACCCCGAAATCACTGTGGTCAAAGAGGTAACTCGCATAGGCACCACGACGCCCACCATAGTCGACTACAAAGTGGTTATCACCAACAACAAAAAGGCCGGCAACCTTTACGACGGCAAGCTCTCCGACGTGCTCTTTGACCCCTCCGGCGCCGTTATGTACGAGCGCGCGTGGGACATAGGCCCCATGGCCGCGGGCGAGCAGATAACACTTACGTACTCGGTTGAGTTTGCAACCTCCACTGCCCCCGGCACTTACCGCAACGTCGCGACCATAACTGGCAAGCGCCTGGGCTCGGGCATAGAGGGCAAGGCGTTTGACCCTGTCGAGGGTGTGGGCGCCGTAACCTTTGGCAGCGCGGGGGCCGTGCTTGGCGCCGCCGTAGACTGCAGCTTGGCTGTTACACAAACACTCAGGCGTGGCATGGTCAACGCCGAGGTTGCCAAGCTCCAGCTCTTCCTAAACACGCAGGGTGCGGCGCTGCCGGGTACGATGTTCTTTGGCCCGCTTACCGACGCAGCGGTGCGCGCCTTCCAGGCCAAGTACGCCGCAGACATCCTCGCTCCTATCGGGCTTACATACCCCACAGGCATGGTCGGCAGCATGACTATAAACAAAATCAAGGCTCTGACCTGCGCCGGCTCTGCCGCTACCGCTTCTCAATAAGCTCAGCACCAAAGTGCTAGAGTATCCCTATGCTCTACAACATGCTCACAATCCTCACGATACTCTCAATGCCCGCCATGGCGCATGCTAATATCAACAGCAACACAAGCGCCAGCTCTAACACGGGCGGCAATGTGGTGGGCCAAGGCGGCACGGTGACGACCGGCGACGCTGTCTCCTCGGTGCAGGTAAGCAATACCTCTGCGCAGGGCACCTCAAGCTCCTCTGTATATATAAAGACCGAGGCTAACGGAGTGGTGCACGAGGAGACCTACACGAGCGACAAGGCCGACACCAGTGTGCGGGTTGAGACGACCCCCAAGGGCAGCACTATAGAGGTGCGCGAGGGCACCCCGCCCACCGTGGTGCGCCAGGAGTTTATATATGCCTCCACAAGCTCGAGCACTGCCGCAGACAGCGGCACAAGCACCGAGGCCTCGGCGGTCGCAAGCACAGAGGGCCTGGGAGTGCGGATTATTTTGGCTGTACAAAACTTTTTTGCAGGGCTACTAGGGTGGTTTCGATAATAATTACAAGGTCAAACCTTGTTGGGGAGTTGTCCACATTTTGTGCACAGAGTTATACACTTGCATGCGGAGCTAATCTTAGCTTCAGGTTGCTAGTATAGGGTTAGGAAACTAGCCGTATATGTGCGGCTCATCAGCCTTATCAAGTGCGTAATCGAAATTATCAGTATGCAAAAATCACTCTCGTGGAGTTGGGCAACCGTAGGTTCTATGGCGCTCGTAGCCGTGCTCTTACTTACTCTTAGTGTGCAGAGCGCCAACGCAGCCTCGACACTCTTTGGCGGTGCGACCATGGGGCCAGGTCACGTGATTCTGGTATCCGACGCAACTGATAACCCCGGCAACACCACAAATGACTTCAGCGGTGTGCGCTTTGATGATGCGGCCGGCTTGCCGTGGGCATCGTTGGCGACAGTAATGGCAGACTACAATGTCACGGATGACAATTGTGGTGGCGGTTCTCCGCGCTTCCAGATTCAAGTCGATACAAATGGCGACACTGTATCCGATGGCAACGTATTTGTAGCCATCGGTCCTTCGCCTAGCTTTACCGGTTGTGCTGCCGGATGGCAGTCGACCGGCAATATTATAGGAAACTCCGATGCAGGTCGCTACGACTACGGACAATTCGGCGGTTCTCCATTTACAATCTATGCAGGAGCTCCTGCAAATGTACTCGCGGGAACAGTCCGCAACATCAGTATCGTAGTAGATGGCTCGTGGAGTGCAGCCGCTACAGGTGGTGACAGCGAGCAGACTGTACTCATCGACAACGTTGTCATCAACAGCACTACCTACGACTTCTCTCCGGCACCGGTCACCGTAACCATCGACAAGTTCATCGACGGGGCTATGGCGACTTCTGGCTCGGCCAATAGCTCGGCATTCCCCATGACCGCTACGTGGGACGCGGCAAACATCGGCGCAGGCAGCGGCAACTACGACCTTGATGCAGACGGATTCAATGGCGATCCGACTCCGTACCAGGCAATCACTGCGTCTATGACCTCGGGCGCCGACTACACCACGAGCGAAGTTACCGGTGGCTCGGTTGTCGGTGCAGACTGCACCACGGGCCAGCCGTATGCGCTTGCGGGCTACTCGAGCGGCGACACCTTCGCCGAGGCTGCGTCGGCGGCGACCAGCACCACGGCACCGGCGTTGACCGACATCACGTCTAACAAATACATCATTGTGCGCAACGTTACGTGCTCGCCTACGCCTCCGGCACCTCCCGCGCCTCCGGCTAACGCATGCGCGACGCCAAGCGTAGCACCCGCAGGCTACACGCTCCAAAACGGCACCAGCGGCAACAACACCGTAGTGCTCGCCCCCAACACTATGTTTGTGGGCAAGGGCGGCAACGACACCGTTACTGGCGGCGACGGCAACTACATTGTCTGCGCCGCGGGCGGCAACGACACCATTACGCTGGGCAACGGCAACTCGACCATTGATGCCAGCGGCGGCAACAACACCGTCATGGTCGGCAATGGCGAGGGCAGCATCAAGACTGCTAACGGTAACGACACGGTGGTAGCAGGCGATGGCGCCCGCACTATCGCGGTCGGCGGCGGCAACAACAAGGTAACCTCGGGCGATGGCGCACAGACCATCACCGCAGGCAATGGCAACGACGAGATAAAGGCCGGCGGCGGCGATGACACCGTCAACGCAGGCGGCGGCAACAACAAGATCTGGGGCGAGGCTGGCGCAGACATGCTCACCTCGGCCGCAGGCAACGACCAGCTCGACGGCGGCGCAGACCAAGACACCTGCCAGGCCGGCGGAGGCACAAACACCAAGACCTCCTGCGAGCTCTAAAGTATGCATCAGGTGCACAAAAGCCCCCACAGGGGCTTTTGTCGTATATAGTAGAGTGTAATGAAGCTGTGGCGCTCCATAAAAAACCATCTTGTTCCGTATCATGGCAACGCGCATCGGCCGCGCTTGCTGCGCAAGCCGTGGCTCGTGGCTTTTTTGGCATTGGCGCTTATGAGCGAGGCCGTGATACTTGGCGGCGAGGCCTTTAGACAGGGGCCGTCGGTATTTTTGGCTGCCGTGGTGCGCAGCGACGTTATTTCCTACACCGAGCAAGCGCGCCTAGGTGAGGGCGGGGGAGTCCTGCAGGAAAATGACCTGCTTAACGCCGCCGCGCAGGCCAAGGCCGAGGATATGGCCGCCCGGGGCTACTTTAGCCACACGGGCCCCGACGGCGAGTCGCCGTGGACATGGGTAGCGCGTGCAGGGTACGACTACGTCTATGCGGGCGAGAATTTGGCCGTGCGCTTTGACGACTCTAAAGAGGTGGTGGATGCGTGGATGGCATCGCCCACGCATCGTGCCAACATCGTCAAGCCGCAGTATCAAGAGATCGGCGTGGGGCTGGCCGAGGGCACCTACAAGGGCGGCCCCGCGACGTTTGTCGTGCAATTTTTTGCTTCGCCCTCCGTAGCTTATGGCGAAGGACGGGCCTCGCCTTCACTCGCCCCGGCCGCTCCGGCGATCTCGACCGTGCCTGCGGCGCAAGAGCCGGTCGCCGGCGCCGAGGTAGGCCCCGCAGATACAAAGGCCGGTCCTATGGTGCCCCAGGCGCCCGCGCCGCGGCAGTCATGGGCACAGTCGGCCGTGCGCGGCGTAGCCGACGCGCTTGATGGCTCGCGCGCCGGAGCCTCGGCAGCCCTCTTGGGCTTAGCAGCACTCCTTGTAGTAATATTGGCACTAACCTTCTTTATCCGCATCCAAGTCCAGCCCACTGACCTGCTCTTGCCTGGGGCTGCAGTCGCCCTGGTGGTGGTTGCCCTCATAAGCGCCAATGCCGCCTTTTTGTCAGCCCAGATGCAGAGCGCCAGCGTTGTACTGTCGCAGGGCGGTGATATCGCAGAGGGCATATCAGTCGAGCGGGTGCGCGTCACCTTCCCCGAGGCGCCGGCGCGCTAGCCCGGGTACCGCGCTTCATATCCCCATGGGCGCCTTGCCCCGAAGCCCTGTCGGGAGTACGCTCAAGATATGCCAAAAAAGACTTTATATACCGGCGTAGCGGTTACGGTTACTTTATTAGTAGTTGGGTTCTTTTTTATACTGGGCGTGCCGTTTGACAGCTCGGCGCTTAACTCGGCAGGGCAGGGCGCAGCCGCAGTCTCCTCTCAACTCGCCGTGCAAGATGTAGTGGCGGGCACGGGCCCCGGCGCCCGGGCGGGCGACATTGTCGTGGTCAACTACACCGGCAGGCTCGCCGATGGCACCATCTTCGACAGCTCGGTCGGCAAGACGCCGTACAGCTTTACTTTGGGCGCTGGCCAGGTGATACCGGGCTGGGAGCAGGGGATAGCCGGCATGCAAGTTGGCGGCAAGCGCCTGCTCCTCATCCCGCCGAACCTCGCATACGGTTCGCAAGACTACGGCCCGATACCGGGCAACTCGACCCTGATGTTTGAGATCGATGTCATAAGCATCACTCCGGGCCCCAGCGTCCCCAATCTGCAGACGCGCTAGTGTAGTGTATAGTGGTCTGCGTGCGTCCGATTAACTTCAAAATAGAACGCGAACTCCCGCACTCGCGGGCGAGGGTGGGGGTTCTTACTACGCCGCATGGCACCATTGAGACCCCGTCTTTTACCGTGGTCGCTACCAAGGCGACCGCCAAAGGCGTTGACCAGGCAGTATGGCCCGCGCTCGGCGTGCAGGGCATCATCGCCAATACCTATCACTTATATCTGTCGCCTGGCGAGGATTTAGTAGAACGTATGGGTGGCCTCCACAAGTTTATGAACTTTGCCGGCCCCATTATGACCGACTCCGGGGGCTTCCAAGTCTTTTCGCTCGGCACAGGATACGGAAAGAAAGTGTCAAAGGTAGACGGCTCGCAGATAGCTGCTGATGACGGTAAGACTTGGCCTAGCGGCCCGGAGCGCCGTCAGCAGGAGCTATCTGCGAGCAATATCGCGGTTTATGATGAGGATTTGGCGACATCGCACGGCCGCTTGGCCATTGTCGATGAGGAGGGCGTGTCGTTTACCTCGCATGTCGACGGTACACTCCACCGATTTACCGCCGAGCGCAGCATCGAGATCCAGCACAAGCTGGGCGCCGACATTATCTATGTCTTTGACGAGTGCACTGCGCCCGATGAGCCGTACGAGTACCAAAAGGAGGCCATGGAGCGCACCCACCGCTGGGCCGACCGTAGCCTTAAGGCGCACCGCCAAAATATTGCCGCAAATGCCAAACAGGGGATATATGGGATAGTGCAGGGCGGACGGCACGAGGATCTGCGCATCGAGAGCGCCCAAACGCTGGCCGCCATGGACTTCGACGGCTACGGCATCGGCGGCAGCTTTAGCAAGTGGGATATTTTGGGCATATTAGAGAAGGTCAATGCAGAGTTGCCTAAGGAAAAGCCCCGGCATCTCTTGGGCATCGGCGAGCCCGAGGATATTTTTATCGGCGTGGCCGCCGGCATAGACACCTTTGACTGCGTCCTGCCGACCCGCAACGGCCGCACGGGCGGCGTGTATGCTCAGAGCGGCAAGTACCAAGTAACCGCTGCAGTATATAAGGAGGATGAGGGGCCGCTCGACGAGGGCTGCGAGTGCCCAACCTGCCAAAACTATACGCGCGCCTACATCCATCACTTGTTTAGGACTAAAGAAATGCTGGGGCTCGTCCTGCTCTCCCAGCACAACATCTACTTTTTGACGACCTTATGCAAAAATATCCGCGAGTCGATATTAAACGGCACCTTCGAGTCCTATCGCGACGAGTTTTTGTCCGCGTATAAAAAGTAAGGCCTATTTGCTATAGTGTCTTAGCATGGCCCGCCGGAGCTCGCTCCGGCAAATATATATGTTCAAGCTCAAATCTACGCACATCCCGGCGGGGGACCAGCCTACGGCTATTAAGGCCCTAGTGGCAGGGCTTCAAGCTGGGGCGAGGCACCAGACATTGCTCGGCGTAACCGGCTCGGGCAAGACCTTTACCGCGGCCAATGTGATTGCCGCAGTGCAAAAGCCCACGCTCGTCATTGCCCACAACAAAACGCTGGCCGCGCAGCTGGCGCAGGAGTACCGCGAGTTCTTCCCCGACGCGGCGGTGCACTACTTTGTGTCCTACTACGATTACTACCAGCCCGAGGCCTACATCCCCACGAGCGACACCTATATAGAGAAGGAGGCGCAGATAAACGAGGAGATAGATAGGCTCCGCCATGCCTCGACCCAAGCCCTGCTCACGCGCTCAGATGTCATCATTGTAGCCTCGGTCTCGTGCATCTACGCGTTGGGCAGCCCGGAGGAGTACCGCAAGGTGCATCTGGAAATTGGCAGCGGGGTTAAAAAGACCCGCTCCGAGCTGGTGCGCGAGCTTATAGATATCTACTTTGAGCGTACGACGGCCGACTTAAGTCCGGGCAAGTTTAGGGCGCTGGGCAACTCTGTGGAGATTATGCCCACGGGCGAGCGGGTCATATATAAGGTGGACTTCGAGGGCGAGGTGATAGGCAACGTGCGCATTATAGACGCCACCACCCGCGCCGAAATCAAGTCGCAGGCGTCGCTCTTCCTTTTTCCGGCCAAGCACTACGTAACGCCCGAGGCCGAGCGGCTTAAGGCTATAGAGCACATTAAATTTGAGCTTAAGGAGCAGTTAGCCAAGCTCGAGAAGGGCGGCAAACTTTTGGAGGCCGAGCGCCTTAAACGCCGCACCACCTACGACCTGGCCCGCATCCGCGAGATGGGCTATTGCAACGGGATAGAAAACTACTCGCGCCACTTTGACGGCCGCAAGCCGGGTGAGCCGCCGTACACGCTACTGAGCTACTTTCCGCATACAAAAGACGGCACACCCGACTTTTTGACCATTATCGACGAATCGCACGTAACCGTGCCGCAGATTGGCGGCATGTACGAGGGCGACCGCGCACGCAAGGTCAACTTGATAGACTACGGCTTTCGCCTACCCTCTGCCATAGACAACCGCCCCCTGCGCTTTGATGAGTTCGAGGAGCGGGTAGGGCAGACCATATATACCAGCGCGACCCCGGGCAAGTACGAAAAAGAAAAGTCCGGCAAGCAAGTGGTCGAGCAGATCATCCGCCCGACCGGGCTCATTGACCCGGAGATAATCGTCCGCCCAGTCACCGGTTCCCAAGGACCGGCCTTAGAAAAAGTAGCCAAAGGCCGGTCCTTGGGAAATCCTGGTCAGGTGCAGGATGTGCTCGATGAAGCGGAAAAGGTAATAAAGGGCGGCCACCGCGTGTTGATTACCACCCTTACCAAAAAAATGGCCGAGGACTTAAGCGAGTACTTAAAAGAGCGCAAGTTTAAAGCGGCGTACCTGCACAGCGATGTCGAGACCTTGGACCGCATTACGACCCTTACCGACCTGCGAAAAGGGGTCTACGACGTGCTGGTGGGCGTCAACCTATTGCGCGAGGGCCTCGACCTGCCCGAGGTCGAGCTGGTGGCCATACTCGACGCCGACAAAGAGGGCTTTTTGCGCTCCGAGGTGTCGCTGATACAGACCATAGGCCGCGCGGCACGCAATGTGGGTGGCCGCGTCATTTTGTATGCCGATAACGAAACTGAGTCGCTGAAGAAGGCGATAAGCGAGACCAACCGCCGCCGCGCGATACAAGAAGCGTATAACACCAAGCACAGCATTACCCCCACGACCATTAAGAAGGCCATTAAGGATATTACCGACGAGCTACGCACCGAGCACGGCCGCGCAGTACAGACCCTTTTGGATATAGACCAAGACCTCTATAAAAAAGACCCGCGCAAATTTATCGCAGGCAAGCGCCAAGCCATGGCCGACGCGGTCAAAGAGCTCGACTTTGAGACCGCCGCCATACTGCGCGACGAGATATATACCCTCACCAAGGGTGCCCTGCCCAAGCGCTCCCCCTTGCGCGGCGCGGATGCGGGTAAAGTTAAACGAGCGCAGCGGGACTCCAAAGAATCCTCAAAAAAGGCCAAGAAATAAGGGTATTTTAGTGCCACCTGCGGTGGCGCTTGACAAAAAGTGGGGAGGGTGTATACTAACAATCACAACGTTGGTGCTGCTCTCTTCGTTCGGGCACGCCCCCCACCTTCCCCTCCTGGGCCAGGACAGCATGCGACAACGTTGCGACTCGTTCTTTATTTTTTGAGACACGTCCGCGTATGCACTGCCGCCACGATGGCGCTGATACGCGACAAAGCCCTGGACCCCAATGCGTGGTCCAGGGCTTTTCCTTTGCCTAATTATTACTTAGCGTGCTTGTAGCCGACCCACGCCAACAAAAGCAGTACTACGCCTACAGCCCATGACAACTCAACCGGTATCGCGGTGGTGCCTATCAAAAGAGGTATGTCATTAAACGCGCGATACAAGTGCACCAAGCCCACTATAGTAAAGATGCCCGTGGCTACCCGCACAAAAGTTTGTTTGTTCATGCTATTAGTATAGTCCTGTTTGCTGATGCACTATAAGTTATCCACATTGCGTGGTATACTGCTTGCGTACACATAGACCAACCCCCGGAATATCCGTGGGTCTTCTCTAGTTGATAAGGGACTTGTGTATCCTAAACTACCGAGAGTTTACTCTCGAAAATATAAAAAGTATGGAGGACCATATCCACATAAAGGGTGCCAAAACGCACAACCTTAAAAATATCGACCTCAAGATACCCCGCAACAAGGTGGTGGTGTTTACCGGGCTGTCTGGCTCGGGCAAGTCGTCTTTGGCGTTTGACACCATATTTGCCGAGGGCCAGCGTCGCTATATCGAGTCTTTAAGCGCCTATGCGCGGCAATTTTTGCGCCAGATGCAAAAGCCCGATGTCGAGGAGATAACGGGCCTGTCCCCGGCCATATCCATCGACCAAAAAAGCCGCTCCAACAACCCGCGCTCGACCGTTGCCACCATTACCGAAATTTACGACTACCTACGCATACTTTTTGCGCGCGTCGGCAAGCCGCACTGCCTGGTGTGCGGCCGCGAGATAAAAAAGCACAGCAACCAGGAGATAATCGAGAGCATCATCGAGGGCGTGATGAAGCCAGGGCCCTCTACGTCGCGTAAAGCTACGCAGAGCAAGCAAAAAAATATCAAAATCTTTGACTTGTCTATTAGCAATGACTATGTGCGCATCTACTCGCCGGTGGTGGTTGGCCGCAAGGGGGAGTACTACCAGATGCTGTACGATCTTTTAGGTAAGGGGTTTGAAAAGGCACGCGTCGACGGCAAGCTGATAAGTCTGCGCGAGCGGGTAGAACTTGCAAGGCATAAAAAGCACGACATAGACGCCCTGGTGGACGAGATCTTGGTTAGTGATTTTGCGCCTGCGCAAAATAATTCAAGTAGCAAGACCAGCAAACAAGCGGCAGTCGAGCGCCTGTCCGAGGCGGTCGAGCGGGCACTCTCGGAGTCCGAGGGCCTCGTGCGCGTCGAGGATCCCCATGGCGAGCGCCTGGTGTCGGCAAAGTTTATGTGCCCGTACGACGGATTTTCCTTCCCCGAGGTGGAGCCGCGGTTGTTTAGCTTTAACTCGCCGTACGGCGCGTGCCCGGGCTGCAACGGCCTGGGCACCAAGCATATCTGGAGCGACGAGCCGTGCCCGGTATGCCACGGAGCGCGCCTGCGCCCCGAGGCGCTCAATGTCTTTCTCAAAGGACCGGCCTTAGCACAAGGCCCCAAAGGCCGGTCCTTTGCAAACACAAACATCGTCGACCTGACACATTTCTCTATCGAGGAGGCATTTAATTTCTTTGACTCGCTCGAGCTGTCCAAAAAAGACCAAGAGATATCCAAGACGGTTATTAAGGAGATAACCGCCCGGCTCAAGTTTATGCTCAACGTGGGGCTCGACTACCTGACGCTGGAGCGCCGCGCCAATACGCTCTCCGGCGGTGAGGCCCAGCGCATCCGCCTGGCCTCCCAACTGGGCTCCGGCCTCGTCGGCGCTTTGTATGTGCTGGACGAGCCGACCATCGGCCTGCATCAGCGCGACAACGAGCGGCTTATATCGACCCTGCTTAACTTGCGCGACTTAGGCAACACCATTATTGTCGTCGAGCACGACGAGGACACCATATATGCGGGCGACTACCTGGTCGACATCGGCCCCGGCGCGGGCGTGCATGGCGGGCGCGTGGTGGTAGACGGCTGGCTCGACAAGCTCCTGACCGCCAAGAAAAACGACAGCGGCTCCATTACATTGAGCTACCTGCGCGGCGAGACGGTTATTGCCGTGCCCGAGGAGCGCCGCCAAAAGGACAAGGGCTTTATAAAAATTAAGGGCGGCAAGGCCTTTAATATCAAAAACCTCTCGGTTGATATCCCTTTGGGCCGGCTCGTGACCGTAACCGGCGTATCCGGCTCGGGGAAGTCGACCTTCCTCTACGAGATAGTGCACGAAAATTTAAAGGCGCGCTTTGACAAGCGCTACCGCAGCAACAAGGTCCACAACGCGGCGAGCTTTGCGGGCACCGAGCACCTGAGCCGCGCGATACTTATAGACCAGTCGCCGATAGGCCGCACGCCGCGCAGCAACCCCGCAACCTACACGGGGGCGTTTACCTTTGTGCGCGAGCTGTTTGCCGAGACCGGCGAGGCCCGTGCCCGCGGGTGGAAGGCAAACCGATTCTCTTTTAACGTCAAGCAAGAGCGCGGCGGCGGGCGGTGCGAGACGTGCGAGGGCAACGGGCTTATAGCGGTCGAGATGCACTTTTTGCCCACGGTCTATGTAACCTGCGACATCTGCAATGGCAAGCGCTTTACCAAAGAGACTCTGGAGGTCAAGTTTAAGAAAAAGAACATCTACGACGTCTTGGAAATGACCATCGAGGAGGCACTAAAGTTCTTTGAGGATATACCGGCGATATACGACCGGCTAAAGACTTTGGAGGATGTGGGCCTGGGCTACCTCAAGCTCGGGCAGTCGGCGACGACGCTCTCCGGCGGCGAGGCCCAGCGCGTCAAAATCAGCAGCGAGCTGTACCGCCCGCACCTGCAAAAGACCATATACCTTTTGGACGAGCCGACGGTGGGCCTCCACTACGAGGACGTGCGCAAGCTTATTGACATACTCAACAAATTGGTCGCCGCCGGCAACTCGGTGGTGCTTATTGAGCACAACATGGACATAATTAAGTCGTCCGACTACGTTTTGGACTTTGGCCCCGAGGGCGGGGCAGGCGGGGGTACCTTAGTAGCCAAGGGCACGCCCGAGGAGGTGGCCAATAATAAAAACTCGCACACCGGCCGGTATCTAAAGAAAGTGCTTAAGGGCAGGTAAGGCGTTGCGCAAGCTGCCACAGGCGAGTACTATCATGCCGGGGAGATATAAGGAGCATCAATGTCTAAAGACACACTCGGTGCAGAGGAAGTCGAAGCGGTTACACAAGGTCTGAGTCCAGACCTACACAAGGGCCGCGAGCGTTATGATGCGCTTATGACAGCGCTCAACAAGCGTTATGGGCAAAATTACGTGTACAGCCCAAGCGGACTCGACATGGTCGAAAGTTGGACCGGTCAGGCAGTCCGCGGCCTGCTTGGGAGGAAGTAAGATAAGCCAGTTACAGCCCCGCGTAAGCGGGGCTGGTATTTTGTATACTAACAAAGTATGAACATCGAGCAGTTTAAGAAAAAGGCCAAAAAAATACCGGACGCGCCGGGGGTGTACTATTTTTTGGGGCGCAACAAAAAATTACTTTATATTGGCAAGGCCACCAGCCTGCGCGACCGCGTGCGCAGTTACTTTGCCAAAGACTTGATGGACACCCGCGGGCCATTGCTTGTCGAGATGCTCGATAAGGCGACCTCGATAGACTTTCGCCCGGTAGACTCGGTGCTGGAGGCTCTGCTGTTGGAGGCGTCTTTGATACGCACGCACAAGCCCTACTACAATACCGACCTTAAGGACGACAAGAGCTGGAACAATGTCGTCATCACAAAAGAGGACTACCCGCGGGTGTTAGTTATACGTGGCAAGGAGCTGGCTGGGCAAAATTTGGGGCTGGCGCGAAAAGCTCCCACAAAAGGGAGAGATGAACGGGAGCCCAACTCCCTTTTGCAGGACTTTTCGTCGCCAGCCTACCAGTATGTATTCGGGCCGTTTCCGCATGGGATGCAGCTGCAGCAGGCGCTCAAGCTATTGCGCAAGATTTTTCCGTATCGCACCAAGTGCATACCCAACCAAGGCAAGCGCTGCTTTGATGCGCAGATTGGCTTGTGCCCCGGCGTTTGCAGCGGAGAGATGGGCAAGGCGGAGTATCGCCGCATTGTCCGCCATATCGTCCTCCTGTTTCAGGGCAAAAAGCCGGTCTTGGTAAAGTCGCTGGAGCGGCAGATGCGCCGCGCCGCAAAGGACGAAAAGTTCGAGGAGGCGGCGCGCCTGCGCCAGCAGCTCTTTGCCCTGACCCACATACAAGACGTGTCGCTGATAAAGGACGAGTACCGCCGGCACGGGTCTGCGGCCCAGGCAAGCCGCATCGAGGCGTACGACATTGCGCACCTGGCGGGCCAAGGCCATGTGGGCGTCATGACCGTGGTTGAGGGCGGCCTGCCCAACAAGCTGGAGTACCGCAAATTTAATATCAAGTCGGCCAAGGGTGGGGACGACCCCGGCTCCTTGCGCGAGGTACTGAGCCGCCGGTTGGGCCACGACGAGTGGCCGATGCCCAAACTTATCGTAGTGGACGGCTCCACGGCGCAGATAAACGCCGCCAACGCCGTCCTTAAGCAGTACGGCATACAGATACCGGTCGTGGGCGTGGTTAAGGACGAGAAGCACCGGCCGCGCAGTATCGCAGGCGACCGCAACGCAATTGCGGACCGCGAGCGCGACATACTTTTGGCCAACGCGGAGGCGCACCGCTTTGCCATAACGTTTAACCGCAAAAAGGTACGCAAAGGTCTGCTTGGGTAAGCAAAACGGCGGCCCAAGGGCCGCCGCTATCTTAGTGTTTGGCAGTGCTGATGCTGCCTGTCCTTGGCTGCGCAATTTCGTCAAGCAATTCCTTGACCTCCTTGAGCTTCTGCTCAGTGTGCAGCTGGATAGCGACGACCTGCTCTACGGAAAAACCGCAGACCTCAGCGACCGCATCCGCCCTGACTTCAGAGAACCTGCGCTGCTCTTCGTAGCCGCCATCGCGATTAATGCAGACGGCGCTCCAGTACTGCCGGTAGAGCCATTCCTGCTGCTCTTTGGGCCAGGACTTAAGCTTTTCGACAAAATTTGTTTTACTCACAAGAGCCTCCATAGTGTTTGGACCTGGAACCAATGTAGCAGAAATCAGTTATACTTCAATACATGAGAACGGTGGTTGGAGTATTGCGGGGCGGGCCGAGTTCCGAGTACGAAGTCTCTTTAAAGACGGGGGCCTCGGTCCTGGAGGCTCTGGACCGCGAAAAGTACGAGCCTCGCGACATCTTTATATCGCGGAGCGGCGAGTGGCACGCGCACGGCGTCGCCATGGAGCCCGAAAAGGCCCTAAAAGGCATCGATGTCGCCTTTGTGGCAATGCACGGCGAGTTTGGCGAGGACGGCCGGCTGCAGCGCCAGCTCGACGCGCTGGGCGTGCCCTACACGGGCTCGGACGCGTTTGCCTCGTCATTGGCTTTTAACAAGGTGCATACCAAAGACGCAGTCCGCAAGTTGGGGGTTAAGATTGCCCACGGCCTGGTGCTGGAGCCGGCGGCCGAGGGCGAGATAGATGCCCTGGCGCAAAAACTGTTCCGCACCTTTCCGCACCCGGCTATGGTCAAGCCCGTTGCGGGCGGCTCGTCTGTAGGCACGCACGTGGCGCACAACTACCATGGGCTCGAGCATGCCCTGCGGCAGGCCTATGCCGTCTCGCCCCGCATACTGGTAGAGGAGTTTATCCCGGGCCGCGAGGCTACGGTGGGGGTGGTCGACGACTTTAGGGGCGAGCGCGCCTACGCGCTGATGCCGGTCGAGATTATCCCGCCGCCGCACCAGCCGTTTTTTAACTACGAGGCCAAGTACAGCGGCGAGACTACCGAGCGATGCCCCGGCAACTTTAGCGATACAGAAAAGGGCGAGTTAGAGCGCATTGCCAAGACCGTGCACGAGGGGCTTAGTCTTGCGCACTACTCGCGCTCGGACTTTATCGTAAGCAAGCGCGGCATCTACTTTTTGGAGGTCAATACGCTGCCGGGGCTGACCCAAGAGTCTTTGTTGCCCAAGGCCCTGCGGGCCGTGGGCTCAAGCCTGGCGCACTTTTTGGACCATGTCATTAGCCTTGCTAGGACTAGGCGTTAAATATTTTGATGTTATGATACATGGGAACAACCCATGCGTGTTAAACCTAAACAACTCGATGATAAGGCCCGTATAGAAACCCTTGATGCGCTCTATACGGCGGCAAGCGCGATTAAGGGCCGTAGCGCAGTTAAGTTATTTTTAAGAGACCTGCTTACTCCTGGAGAGCGTATTATGCTTGGCCGCCGCATCCTTATTGCCCGCAAGCTTCTGGCAGGCGACTCGGCGCGCACGATAGCAGCTGATTTAAAAGTTGGGATTGATACTATATACCGAGTAGCGCGCTGGCTTGAAGATCAGATGCCAGGCTACGAGCAGGCTATCAAGGAAATGGAGAAGGAGTTTATAGAAAGGAAGCGTAAGTACGAAGACAAAAAGTTATATGCTACAAGCACTATCTATAGGCTCAAGAAAAAGTATCCGCTGCATTTCTTGTTATTTCCCAGGCCGAAACCGCCTGCCCAGTAATTATTTTGATGTTATGATACATCATAACAATTAAGCTTTTGGTATACTTTTACTATGTCTGATTTAGCTAAGAAGAAGTGCAAGCCCTGCGAGGGCGGGATAAAGCCCCTAAACCCCGACCAAGCCGAGGTTTTGATGCAAGAGCTGAGTCCCGACTGGATGCTCATAGACCAGCACCGCATGCTGGCGCGTACGTTTGTATTTAAGGACTTTAAGGAGTCGCTTAATTTTGCCAACAAAGTGGGCGTCATAGCCGAGGAGGAGGGCCACCACCCGGACTTAACCGTAGGCTACGGCAACTTAGGCGTCGAGCTGACCACCCACGCCATCGGCGGCCTGAGCGAAAACGACTTCATAGTTGCAGCCAAGATTGACGAGATAAAGAAGTAAGGTTGAAAAAAACCCCAATTTCTTATACAGTAGGGGAGTTCTGCGAGGGCCCTTAGCTCATCTGGTAGAGCGCCTCATTTGCAATGAGGAGGTGACCGGTTCGATCCCGGTAGGGTCCACCACATTTGATTTGACGAAGAATCCAACTCGCAAGGAAATGCCACGGCTTTCCGAATTCCCCCGCCAGAATCCCCGCCGCTATGCGGCGGTTCGAGCCGATGTCCATCAGAAAATCTTTCATCCCCGAAAGATTTTCTGCCTTAATGAGATTTCCGGCTTGGTTGGCCTCTAAAATCCAATTACGCATGAGTTCGAGCCAATGATTGCCTTTGCGTTCAAAATCAGACAATTTCTCCTCCAACGTCTTCTTTTCCGACATCAGCGCGTTCTTGCGCTCCAAGTACTCGCCGAGTTCCAGTGCTTCCGCTAAGTATGCGTCTGTAAGGCGCTCCAAACGCACTGAAACGGCGGAAATATCATTTTTGAGATTTTGAACGAAAAGGTCGGACGATTGGCGGGATTGCGCTTGCTCGCTTTCTAGGCGAGCAATATATTTGTCCCGCCAATCGTCAGGCAAAGAAACTTTTTGACACAAGGCTTGCACTTGTTTCGCCAATTCTTCTTCCCGCAAAAAGCGCGTTTGCGAACACGTCTGGGTTTTGCTCTTAAACGTGCAGTGGTAGTAGTGATATATCAAACCGCTTTTCTTTATTTTTCTCTCCGCAGTAATCGCGTATCCGCACTCGCCGCATGTTGCAAAACCGAGAAATTGGAAGTTCTTTGGTCCTCGCTTTTTGCGGGGCTTCCCATTGGCGACAAGTGCCTCTTGGATTTTGTCAAAAAGTTTCTTTGAAATCATTGGCTTGTGCGTTCCGGCATGCACTTCGCCTCGATACCTAAAATGTCCGTAGTAGAACGGATTGTCGAGTATGTGAGAAATCGAAGCTAGGGCGAGGGGCTTGCCGGTCTTGCCAACCAAGCCGACAGAAAACATTTTGCGCTGAATACCAGTGAGCGTAAATTGTCCTGTAGCAAAAGCCCCTAAACACTCCTTTACTTTCGCAAAGGTCTTTTTGTCAGGCTCAATCGTCCGAAGTCGCGGTTCGTTAAAATAGCCGAGAGGGGCTTTTGCCGATAACTCACCACGGCGTATTTTTTGCCGAATACCGCGCAAAATATTTTCTCTCAAATTGTCGGTGTAATATTTTGCTTGACCGAACGCCACAGACAACATGAATTTACCCTGTGGCGTCGGCTCAAACCAAAATGTAGGGAATTTTAGCGTGGTGATTTTGCCAGTATCAGCGAGATATATCACTCTGCCGCCGTCTACGCTGTTGCGCGCCAATCTATCAGGGTTCCACGCTAAAATTCCCTGTGCGGTGCCTTTTTCAATTTCGCCAAGCATTGTATTGAAAATAGGACGCCCTGGCTCTTTCGCGCTCTGGCTTTCCTCATATTCGCGGACGATGAACAGATTTTGTTGCTTGGCGAATTCCCGAAGCTCCGTCAGCTGCGCCTCAATGCTCAAAACTTGGCGTTCCTCGTCCTCGCTCGATTTTCGGCAGTAGATAAAATATTTTGTCATAGCTTCGGGTTGAAAAAGCACCGCACCTTACACCGACAATTTGCAATCTCATTATATATCAAATTTGTTTCGCATTTCGCCAAGAGCAATAGGCGAAATGCGAAACTGCTATGTATTTTGTCATCGGCTCACGCGCGAAGCGCGTCCCATGCTTTGCATGGGGAACCGCCGCGTAGCGGCGGGAATTCTGGCGGGGGAATTCGGAAAGCCGTGGCATTTCCTTGCGGAAATACCACTCCATGCGCG
>Ga0209542_10005067_pt1 | contig 26667 bp, 21 predicted proteins | sample RifCSPhighO2_01_FD_184028 | JGI IMG/M metagenome (GOLD analysis project Ga0209542, IMG submission 184028) | Soil microbial communities from Rifle, Colorado - Rifle CSP2_plank highO2_0.1 (SPAdes) (version 2) | ecosystem: Environmental > Terrestrial > Deep subsurface > Rock core/Sediment ...
GCGTGAAATCGTTGGGGGGGGGGCATGGTTAAAAGATTAAAAAGATGAAATCATGTTTTCAATAAATTGAAAAGTAAAAATCAAAAATTAAAGATTTATGGATTACTCTAAGTTAATCTCAGTTGAGAATATATTTCAAGCGTGGGAAGAATTTAAAAAGGGGAAGCGGAACAAAAGAGATGTGCAGGTTTTCGAAAGAAACCTTGAGGATAACCTGTTTGGTCTTCATGCAACGTTAACGAACAAAAGTTACAAACATGGAGGGTACTTCGAATTTTTTGTCAATGACCCCAAAAGAAGACATATCCATAAAGCAGAAGTTTGCGATAGAATAGTCCACCATCTGCTTTACAAGTATCTGTATTCCATTTTTGACAAATCTTTCATCTTTGATTCCTATTCATGCAGATTAAATAAAGGTACTCATAAAGCAGTCAAAAGGCTTGAGTATTTTTCGCAAAAACTCTCCAATAACTACACCCAAGATTTCTGGGCGCTAAATTTAGACATAAAACAGTTTTTTGCTTCAGTTGATCATGGAATTTTAAAAAGTTTAATCAAAGAGAAAGTGGATGATGAAAATATCCTTTGGCTGATTTCACAAGTTATCAACAGTTTCCCAGCAAACGGGGGTTCAGCCCCTAGAGGTATTCCTCTGGGCAACTTGACCAGTCAAATCTTTGCCAACATCTATTTAAATGAACTTGACCAATTCATCAAGCACGATCTAAAAATAAAATACTACCTCCGCTATGCTGATGACTTCATGATCTTGGATAACGGTGCGAGTCAATTACTTCATTATAATGATATATTGAAGTCTTTCTTAGCTGAAAATCTTAAACTCGAGCTTCATCCTGCTAAAATATCTATTCGCAAATTCAGCTGTGGTATAGACTTCTGCGGTTATGTAGTTTTGCCGCATTATGTTTTACCGAGAACGAAGACCAAAAGGAGGATTTTCAACAAAGTTTTAGAATCCAGAATTTCAGAGCAGGCTTTACAATCATATCTTGGTTATTTTTATCACGCCAATTCTTACGGAATTCGAAATGATCTCAAAAATACTTTTTATCTAATGGTTTGACCCGCAATCAGTTCTTGACCCCGCTTAATCTTACTTCTCGTCTTTTCACTATTATCCATAGACGACTCAAAGAGCGATTTGACGGGGTCTGCGCCCCGTTCATGTAAACTGAACGGGGCTTGACATCCGTTAGCACTCGTGATATCTTAACTGCTAATTCCTTCTCCCGCAAAGCGGGATCAGGACAAGCTATTCCGGGTAAGTTATAATACTGTTGTGGTTGATTAGTTTTTAAAAAATGGCGATATTTTTGGATCAGCAAAAACCGAGCTTAAAGAATGAAATCCCCATTGTCCCTTTGCGGGATACCGTTGTCTTTCCCTCATCGATGATTCCGATTACTGTCGGCCGGCCTAAGGTAAAACTTGGTCTTGACAGCGCCTGGGCTTCGGACAGGTTAGCCGTTTTTGTTTCCCAGAAAAACCCCAGAGTAGAAACCCCGGCGCCAAATGATATTTACTCGGTGGGCACTGTCGGTTTAATCAGGAGATTGTGGAAAGTGGACAACGAATACAATTTGGCGGTTGAAGGCCTGATGCGGGTTTATCTTAAGGAATTTAGCCAGATTGAACCGTATCTGGCCGTAAAAGTTGAGGAAATTCCGGAAATCTCCCAAAAAACCGAAGAAACCGAAGCGCTGTTTCGCAATATCCTTGCCAAAATCAAAAAGTACGGGGAGTTAGGCGGCGTCTTGACTCTGGAATCATCAATCCATATTTTTTCAACCGACGACCCGAACCAGCTGGTTAACATCATCACCGCATCAATTGACCTCAAAACACAGGACAAGCAGCAGATTCTGGAAATGGTTGACACCAAAACAAGGCTCGCGCGGCTTTCGGAACTTCTAACTCGCGAAATCAGAATCCTGGAAATTTCTTCAAAAATCGATACCGACACGCAGGAAAGGGTTGGCAAGGTCACCAAAGAGGCGATTTTGCGGGAGAAAATGAAATCCATCGAAAAAGAGCTTGGAGAAGATGATGAAAGCCGGGAGATTTTTGAATTTAAGAAAAAGATCAAAAACGCCCAGATGCCGGAAGATGTCAGACAGAAAGCCGAAAGGGAATTGGCAAGGCTTGCGAAGATGTCTTCGTATAACCCGGAGTCATCGTACATCAGAACTTATCTTGAGTGGCTGGTTGATGTCCCCTGGGTTGTTCGCGAAAAGAGCAACTCCGATGTAGAATACGCTGCCAAAGTTTTAGATGAAGACCACTACGGTCTGCCCAAGGTAAAGGAAAGAATTTTGGAATACCTGGCTGTTCATAAGCTTGTTGGAAAAATCAAAGGCCCGATTCTTTGTTTTGTCGGCCCCCCGGGTGTTGGTAAAACCTCAATCGGCAAATCCATAGCCCGTGCCCTAAACCGCAAATTTATAAGGGTTTCTTTGGGCGGGATTCATGACGAAGCGGAAATCCGCGGCCACCGCAGAACTTATGTAGGGGCACTGCCTGGGAGAATAATCCAAGGAATTAAAAACGCAGGATCTAAAAACCCCGTATTTATGCTGGATGAAATTGATAAAGTCGGTGTGGATTTCAGGGGCGACCCGTCTTCTGCGCTTTTGGAAGCTTTGGATCCCGAACAAAATAATTCCTTTTCCGATCATTATCTTGAGGTTGCCTATGATCTTTCGGACGTTATGTTTATTACAACTGCCAATGTTCTGGATACGATTCCGCCGGCTTTGAGAGACAGGCTTGAGGTCATAGGTTTCCCTGGCTACACAGAGGAAGAAAAGTTCCACATAGCCAAAAGGTTTTTAATCCCCAAACAGCTTGAAGCTCACGGTTTAGACCGCCAAAAAGCCGAAGTTGCCGACAGTACTCTTAAAGAGGTTGTTTCCAAGTATACAAGGGAGGCGGGAGTAAGGGAGCTAGAGCGGGCAATTGCTTCAATGTTTCGGAAAGTCGCCAAAAAAATCGCAACCGACAAAAAGGCCAAAAAGATCAAAATTTCGCCAAAGCAGCTGCATGCGTATTTGGGTCCCCATAAATACTCAAAGACAATTGCAGAAACCAAAGATGAAATCGGCATGTCTACCGGTCTTTCGGTGACAGCGGCAGGAGGAGAGATTCTTTTTGTAGAGGTCACGTTAATGCCAGGCAAAGGGCTGCTGATTTTGACAGGGCAACTTGGGGATGTGATGAAGGAGTCGGCCCAGGCCGCGCTTTCCTATGTTAAGTCCCGGATAAAAATCTTAAATGTGCCGGAAAAATTCTTCGGCAAAATAGATGTCCATATTCACGTGCCCGAAGGCGCCGTTCCCAAAGAAGGGCCGTCTGCAGGAATTGCCATTACTACGGCTTTGGTTTCGGCAATCACCAAGATCCCTGTTCGCAGGGAAGTAGGCATGACAGGGGAAGTGACCTTGCGGGGCAGAGTGTTGGAAATCGGGGGGGTCAAGGAAAAATCGCTTGCTGCGCACAGGGCCGGTTTAACAACGATTATTTTACCGAAGGCCAACGCCAAAGACTTGGAAGAAATTCCCAAAAACGTCAAGCGCGACTTGCAGTTTATTTTGGCAGAACACATGGATGAAGTATTAAAAGTCGCTCTTTGCAAACCGCTTCCCAAAGAAGAAAAAGAGCACCCAAAAACACAGAAAGTCAAACACGAAGGCTCGCTTCATATTCCTCAAGCTGTTTAGTTAGAAAAGGCCGGTTTTTTTGCCAAATTTGCAAAACGTGGCAAATCTGTTATTATCATTTTTGCTCTGCCAGAAAAATTTAAGATCCCATAAACTTCCGAGGGCTAATTGCCCTCGGCATTGTACTTTATGTTTACATGAGCTTGCCGTGTTCTGCAAGCGAATATATTTTTTAAAATCATTGTGCAAAGTTTAAGTTTCAATCCCGCTCTTGCCCTACCTTTTGCGCTGTTTGCGGCAACGGCGGCGATTTTATACGGCGTGATTGTTTCATTCAGGATAGTTTCGCAAGATGCCGGCAATTTAAAGATGAAAAAAATTGCCGACGCAATTGCAGAGGGCGCCAGTGCTTATTTATCACGACAGTATTTGACGATTGCCCCGGTTGCAGTCTTTATATTTGCAATAATTTGGCTTTTTATCTCGCTTGAGACTGCGGTCGGTTTTTTAATTGGAGCAGTTGCATCGGCAGCTGCGGGATTTATCGGAATGAATATTTCAACAAGGGCCAATGTTAGAACAGCGCAGGCCGCAGCCTCCGGTTTAAAAAAAGCGCTTTCGGTTGCCTTTGCCGGCGGGTCTGTTACGGGGTTTTTGGTAGTCGGTCTGGCACTTCTTTCGGTTGCCGGATATTTTGGGGCAACGGGAAGTGTTGAGGGGCTGGTTGGTTTGGGATTCGGAGGTTCCTTAATTTCGGTTTTTGCAAGGTTAGGCGGAGGAATCTACACAAAAGGCGCCGACGTCGGAGCAGATTTGGTGGGCAAAACCGAGGCAGGTATTCCGGAAGATGATCCCAGGAATCCTGCGGTGATTGCCGACAATGTCGGTGATAATGTCGGCGATTGTGCCGGCATGGCTGCCGATCTTTTCGAAACTTACGCAATCACCATAATTGCCGCAATGCTTCTGGCAAAATTGCTTTTTGGCGCAAATTTCCTAAATGCGATTCTTTACCCTTTGGCACTGGGCGCAGTTGCTATCTTTGCAACTTTAATTGCCGCATTTTTTGTCAAATTACCTAAGAATAAAAGCATAATGGGCGCCCTGTACATGGGGCTTTTGGTAGCTGCTGCTTTATCCATTCTAGGGTTTTATCCGGTTACCTTTTTTATGATGAATGCAAACGGGCTCTATGATCCATTCAGAATTTATCTGGCTTCGGCAATAGGCATAGTTGTGACTATTTTGATGGTTTTGATTACCGAATACTACACATCCACAAAATATAAACCGGTCCAGAATATCGCCGAGGCATCGACAACGGGCCATGCGACAAACATCATTTCCGGACTGGTTGTCTCTACACGATCAACTTTTTGGCCGGTTATTGTCATTTGCCTTGCGATTTTGGCATCATTTGCACTTGCCGATCTCTACGGGGTGGCAATTGCCGCTGTTTCGATGCTTTCTTTAACCGGCATAATCGTGGCAATTGACGCTTACGGCCCAATTACTGACAACGCAGGCGGTATTGCCGAAATGGCTAATCTTCCGCAGGAGGTAAGGGATGTCACCGACCCTTTGGATGCGGTAGGCAACACCACAAAGGCAGTGACGAAGGGTTACGCAATTGCATCTGCTGCCTTGGCATCTTTGGTTCTTTTTGCAGCCTTTTCTGAAGAGATTGCGGCCCGCGGTAAATCCATTGAGTTTTCGATTGCCGACCCCGTGGTTTTAGTGGGTCTGATAATCGGGGCTTCCCTGCCGTTTCTTTTTTCTTCTTTTGCGCTTGAGGCTGTTGGCAAAGCGGGAGGAGAGGTTGTCAAGGAAGTCAGAAGACAGTTTAAGGAAAGGCCGGGAATTTTGACCGGCAAAAGCAAACCCCAATACGACCGCGCGGTCGATATCGTAACCAAAAAGGCACTAAAACTTATGATTGTACCTGCCCTGATTCCGGTTACGGCACCGATTATCGCCGGTTTCCTTCTGGGGCCAAAGGGCTTGGGCGGACTTTTGATCGGTGCAATTGTCTCCGGTGTTTTTGTGGCAATTTCAATGACCACCGGTGGGGCGGCCTGGGACAACGCCAAAAAATATATAGAGGCCGGGAATTTCGGAGGCAAAAAATCGGAAGCTCATAAGGCGGCGGTGACCGGGGATACGGTTGGGGATCCGTATAAGGATACTGCAGGGCCTGCGATTAACCCGATGATTAAAGTTATTAATATTGTTGCATTGCTTCTCATTCCTTTTTTAGTCTGACAAACACACAAGTTTCGCGCTTTCTGTCATTCTGGCTTGTCCAGAATCCCTAACCCCGCTAGATTCTGGAGTCGTCCGTCTCTGACGGACTTTCCAGAATGACAACCGTGAAACTCGCGAAGCATTTTAATCCCAGAGGTAGGGGAATCGATCCTTAAGGCCCGGTTTTACATTGTCAATGGCCAAAACCGTTTCCATAAATTCATTTTCCGCTTTTTGGAAATTGCCTGCGAAATTGTAGCTGTTTTGATAACTTTCCGATTTTTGGGAAATTACATATAGGAATCTTTCATGCATTGCCATGTCATCTGCGATTTTTTCGGAAAGCTCCACAACGACCTGATTCTGGGATCGGGCTTTTTCCATCTGCTCTCTCAGTTTTTCAAGACGTCTGCTGTACTTAAAAAGCGCTTTACTTGCATTTTTAACATCGTTTTTATTAGTCAGTAAATATGCTTCTTTTAACCTCTTGCCGGAAAGGATAAGGTCAAACTCTGCCCTTTTGGCGGCGGAAGCATTAAAAAATCGCGTGATATTTTCTTTAACACTTATAAAAAAATGCAATGGATTTGAAGACAAAAACCGAACATGGGGCAGCTTTTCGACGGCTTCGTTTATCTGACCGTCTGTCACCTGAGGGAATGAGCTGTGTGCTTGCGCCAGCGAACCGTTTGCAAAAAAAGCCAAAAAAAATAAAGCTGTGAAACAGACTAAAACTATCCGCATTTGGTGGCGCTACGGGGATTTGAACCCCGGTTACGCGGATGAGAACCGCGCGTCCTAGGCCTCTAGACGATAGCGCCAAACTGAATACAGATGGAATTATATCTGACTTTAAATTTGTCTTCAATGGGCCATGGAAATAATTGGGCAAATGTGATAATATCGCATTTCCTATGCTAACTATCGCAGTGCCAAAAAGTATGGAAACTACTCTGGACCATCTTGGTCGAGCTGGAAGGCCAGTTGTTTTTGAAGAAGGTCGAGATGTAGGTTTCACTTCAACAGGTGACGAGGTTGTTCAGGTAAGATCATACGACATTCCTCTTTTGGTTGGCGTAACAGCCCATGTAGGGATGTGCGGGAGTGATGTTGTTGAAGAACGAAAGTATCAATTTTTAAAACGCCCCGAAATACTTTCAGAATTTGGCTATGGGAGAACATATTATGAGAAACCCCCGACGCTTGATTTGGTGGCGAGGCAATCAGAATATGTTCCAAGGATAGAGGAGATTCCATCAGGTTCAATTATTTTAACTGAGTTACCTAACCTCACAAGAGAAAAATTTGAACAAGCAGGAAGAAAGGTGGAGGGATTTTTAGAAGGTGGTCCTGAAGATTTAAAAGAATTCATTGAGGGGTGCAAACGTTCTGAAAGTGTTGGTGTGGTTGTAGTTCACGGTAAAATTCCTGGAATGCTTGAACACCTGAATGGCTATCAAGTTTACGGAGTCATGGTTAACGAAACTGGTAGAACTCTCAGGGCAAACCGTCTGAGAGTTGTTAAAAGATTACAGACAATAAGAACTTTACTGATTGCAGATAAGGACAAGCTTCAGGATGAAATCACAAGCTCTGAAATTGATTCGCTGGTGATGGACATGAACGAGGCGGAAAGAATAAGAATAAATCGTGAATTTGAAGCCTCTGGAAAGGTTTCTGCTGAAGGCTCCCTGGGTGGTGGACCGCTCTCGGGAGAACGGGTCCTTTAGTCGACTTTACAAAACCTCATTTTAGCAGTAGAATAATTCTTCCCTAAAGGCAAAAAGGATAACATGCCATTCATGGATAAAAAATTCATCTTAACTCGCCAGGGTTTGACTTCGCTCAAAAGCGAATACGATGAGTTGACAAAAGTCAAAAGGGCCCAAATTATCAAAAGAATCCAAATAGCCCGTGAATTTGGTGATCTTTCAGAAAACTCCGAATACGATGCTGCCAAAGAAGAACAATCTCTCCTGGAAACCAGAATCGTCCAACTTGAAGATGTTTTAAAAAGAGCACAAATAATCGAGCGGGTTCAAAAAGCCGATTTTGTGGTGATTGGTTCAACCATTGTTGTGGAAATTGATGGTGAGAAAGATGATTTTACCATTGTTGGAACAATGGAAGCTGATCCATCAAAGAAAAAAATCTCCAATGAATCTCCGGTTGGTATAGCAATACTTGGAGCAAAAGTCGGAGAAATTATCGAGGTAAATACGCCGATTGTCAGAGCCCGATACAAGATTCTTGAGATAAAGTAGTCTTCATGACTTCCACTAGAAACTTTCGTGTAAGCAGAAACTTATTCGAAAAACTTACGTCGGATGAGAAAAAAGCCCTGCCGTTATTGACTAAAGCTGTTCAGAAAATTGGTCAAGTTTATCAACTTCAGGAAAATGACTCATATAAAGGCGCAAATTTATACCCCTATGATGCTGCTAAAGAAGAAATAGAAAAAGCCGCCGAAGAGAATCCTCGAATACTCTCTCCGTTCACCGTTGTTAGAAGAGATAATTCAAGGAAATTGACCGCTGTCGATTATCATGTTGAATATGCAAATTTACTCAAGGATATTTCTAAGTTAATTCGCGAATCAGCAAAAATTATCAAGAATAAAAGTTTTAAAAATTACCTTGAATCTTTAACTTCTTCTCTAGTCTATGGTTCCTATCAGCAGACCGATATTGCATGGCTTGAGATTAGAAACTCCAATATAGATGTGATTATAGGCCCACATGAAAGGTATCTGGATAAACTATTTTTTATAAAAAGAGTTTATCAAGGGAATGTCGGGATTATTGACCAACAGGAGACCAAAAATGCAAAGTTTATAAGAGATATCCTTTACACAACAACTGGCTCTCGGCCACACAGAGTAATTCCTCCCGCGATTGTGGATATACAGGTTCAACAGTGTTTACTTTTTGCAGGATTTTTATCTAGGGCAGTTTTTACTAACCAGCATCTTCCTTCTGATTCGGAAACAACAGAAAGATATGGTTCAAGAATTCTTGGTTATCTTTCGGCAATCGATTTGAAATTCGAAAAGCTTATTTATCCTACTTTTAATTCTGTTTTTGAAAAGAATTTTAAGGCAAGTTATTCAAAAGATCTTCTGAAGAAGGGAAACTACTTTTATGCTTTACTAATCGCATTAGCCCAACAGTTGCATCGCTACCATAATTCACGTACAAGACTACGAGAGTTATTCCCAGTTATAGATGAAGCAAACAGTGTGGCTTCAGGAATCAGCCATGCTAAACATCTTGTTTTGAAGGGAGTGATGGATCAGAAAGAGCTGGAGTCTATGATGATTGTTGCTATTTGTTGGATTTTTTCTGAATGGGTTAATTTCAAAAAAACAAACGTCCGAGAAGATTATTTTCGTGGCGATGCGCTCACCTTCAACTTTTTGAGAAACCATGGGGCGCTTCAGGAAAAAGAAGGTATTTCTTGGCCGAATTTTGCCAAGATGTTTTTTGAAATGGAAAATTTGGCTGTCATTTTCACTCGTTTTTTAGAAGAAGGAACCTATTTAGAAGTTCAAGAGTTTCTTTCAAAATATCTTTCATTTGAGCCCTTCAAACCGTTTGATAGACGCTTGTCGAAAATTAAACCGCTCTGAGATAGATTTTTTCATGGATTTATTGTAAAATTCTGATCTTAAACCTATAGAAATGGCAAAAGAAAGAATTGAATCTGATGACAAAGATTCTGTGGTTGGTGGAGGGAGATCCCGCCGCTTCTTACCTGCCCGGCCGGAACGTGGTCGATTTGAAAGAGCAATCAAAGATTTTGATATTCCCCAAGAAGCTCTGGAGCGATTAAGTAAGGAGGAAGCAAGGGTATTTGGACTATTAACAAGTGTAGTCAGTAGAGTTGAAAGCCTTTTTGCCCTACAAGAGAGTCCGGATGAACGGGCAAAATTTTATCCCCATGGTATTAGACGTGAAGAAGTCGAAAAGCAAGCAGAATCAAAACCCGAATTGCTTTCACCATATACAGTTGTCGAAATAGCTCCGGATGGTGAATTGCGTGCGAGATCCATGCTAGATGAATACAGACCCGAAATTCAAAAGAGACAATTGGTCAGGACGTTGAGGGAAGCTGCCAATATAGCCGGGAGGGGAAAAAGAAAGGATGAAAAACTTAGAGACTATTTAAAGGCTAAGGCAAGATGGCTAGAAACAGGGGATCTTGAGGATTTTAAAGCCTCAGATAGAATATGGCTTCAAAGGGACACCCAGCCGACTATTGGTTTTGTTTTTGGTCTCTACGACAGCTATTTGGATAAATTTCTCGGTAGGAAATTTTCCTGGTGGGCTTCGGCTGGACTTCTTGACAGAGAAGCAACTAGAAATGCTCAGTGGTTCTTAGACGTTTACACTAAAGCCTTAGAGGGAAAGCACAATATAACTCTCCCAAATCAAAAAGTTCGAGTCGACCATACCAGGCTTTACGCAGGCCTTGCGCCTCGTATGGACTGGTCAGCCGTCAGTATGTTTTGTGAAGCAGAACTAAGAAAAATAGGTTCACTCCATGTCATTTTTGAGCCTAAATATCTTGAAAAGTTTTTCCATGAAAAATTGCCTGCCTTCAGAGAATTTATTGATCAGAACAAAGTTAGGGGAATGACTGATGGTTTTATACTTACGGCAGGTCTAAGGCTTTATATAGCCCATGAAAGTGGCCACAGTATTACTGAAGCGATTCCTATGGATGCGGATTTGGAGTCACGACTTCAAGATGAAAAAGACTGGATAGAAGAGGAGTTTTGTGAATTGTCTGCACTGACAACTTATAGAGAAATCCCTTATGTTAGTAGAAGTGAAAGTGAACTAGCTATGGCAATGTCATTGATTGATGGTTATCAAGATTATGTACGCAGACCAAGGAGAGAGGTCTACTACAAGGCTTATACACACGTCCCAACCTATCTTATTAGGAATGGGGTTTTAAGAATCGAAGATGGTGCCTTTACATGGGATGATACTCAGGAAGTTTTTGATTCATTACAAGAACAGTACAAAGAGGTTGAGAATATCTTCCTTTATGGAAAGTCAAGAGACGCACAAGCTTACCACTTAAGGAATTTTAATCCAGAGATTTACAATTATCTTCTCACTAAACAATCTTATCCCGACACTTTCATCGAAAGTTGATCTTATTTAATTGCTAACAATTGCTACTTTCCCTTATACTCTAGGCAGTGGAACCACTGGAGAACTTGAGAAAAATCAGGCTTGAAAAGCTTGAAAAAATCAGAAAATTAAAGATAGATCCGTACCCTGCAAAAAGCGAAAAAAAACAAACTGTTGCCGAGTGTCTTAAAGCTCAAGGCAAAAACATCCGGACTGCCGGCAGAATCATCGGTTTGCGGGCACACGGCGGTTCTGTATTTGCCGATATTTTCGACGAATCCGCAAAAATCCAGCTCTTTTTCTCCAAAAGTCAATTGTCAAATGTCAATTGTCAATTGTTAGAGCTTCTCGACATCGGCGATTTCATCGAAGTTTCTGGAAAGGTAGATAAAACAAAGGCTGGCGAAACTACGGTTTTTGTAAGTGATTTTAAGCTTTTGACCAAATCGGTTCGGCCGCTTCCCTCAACTTGGTATGGATTAAAAGACGTTGAAGAAAGATACCGCAAGAGATATCTGGATCTTTTGTTAAATCCACAAATCAAAACAACTTTCGAAGTGAGGTCAAAAATTATTCAGGCCCACCGCGAATTCTTGCTTGCCCGCGGCTACATAGAGGTGGAAACTCCTACTCTGCAAAATCTCTACGGCGGGGGACTGGCCAGACCCTTTAAAACCTACCACAATGCTTTAGGGATTCCGCTTTACATGAGAATTTCCACAGAGCTTTATTTGAAAAGACTGATAGTTGCCGGCTTTGAAAAAGTTTTTGAAATCGCCAGAATTTTTAGAAACGAGGGCATTGATAAAAATCACAATCCGGAATTTACGATGCTGGAAACAATGACCGCCTATGCCGACTACCGAAACAGCATGGAGTTAGTTGAGCAAATGACCGAATTTGCAGTCAAAAAGGTTATCGGGCAAACCAAAGTAAACTATGGCAAGCACAAGATCGATTTTGCCACCCCTTGGAAAAAGATGACAATGATGGAGGCGGTTCTTGAGGCAACCGGCATTGATTTTGGAATGATTAAGTCGGATACGGAGGCCAAAAAACAGGCATCAAAACTTAAGGTTGACCTAAAGCCCTTTCAAAACACTTGGGGTTTAATTTTGGCTGCAATTTTTGAAGAAAAAGCAGAACAGCAGTTAATTAATCCAACTGTAATTTATGATTTTCCGACAGAAACTTCTCCTTTGGCAAAACGCGCAAAAGACCCGCGGTTCGTGGAGCGCTTTGAGCATTTTATCGCAGGCATAGAAGCCTCCAACAATTACAGCGAGCTTAACGACCCTGCCGATCTTGTTGAACGTTTCAAGGATGAGAGAAAGAAGGAAAGGCTTGGTGAGGAAGAAGCCCATCAAACAGATACTGATTTTATCGAAGCTTTGGAATACGGCATGCCGCCGACTTCGGGAATCGGTCCTTCGATAGATAGGTTAGTTATGGTTTTGACCGATTCACCATCTATAAAAGATGTAATTCTTTTCCCGACCTTGCGCCCGGCAAAACCGAAGGACAAAAAGTGACAAGAGACGAAGCTTTAAAAATCCTTGAAGAGTTGGAAAATTCCGAGAATATGAAAAAGCACGGTTTTGCAGTCGGTTTTGCGATGGCCGCGCTTTATGACTTTTTTGAACAAGAAAACAAAGATCCCGAAATGAAAAAAGATGATTGGGAAATTGCAGGTATACTTCACGATGCCGATTATGAGATCACTGGCAAGTCGCTCGATCTCCATACAGAAGAAACAACTAAAAAATTAAAAGAGATTAAAGCAGATCAGCTAATTATCGATGCCATCCGCGGCCATTGCGACAAAGCAGAAAGAAAAACATTGATGGCTAAATCAGTTTACGCTTGCGATGAACTCACAGGCTTAATAGTCGCAGCAGCTTTAGTCCAGCCTGATAAAAAACTTAAGTCAGTAGCTGTCGAATCGGTCATGCGCAAATTTAAAGATAAATCATTTGCCGCCGGCGCAAACCGTGGTCAGATAAAAACTTGCGAAAGTGAACTTAAAATTCCACTCGAGGAGTTTGTAGGATTGACTCTGTCGGCAATGCAAAATCACGCGGAAGAATTAGGTCTTTAGTATGATGATACGAATCATCATAGTAGATTAAAAAAGATGAAACGAGAAGTCTTAAAAAAAATTTTAAAGGTTTTTTTAACTTTGCAATGGGCAAAAGAACTTCCACGCCAAGGATTTATCGCCTTAGGTTTTAAAAGAAACGAAGCGGATTCTGTTGCTGCCCATTCTTGGACAACAGCAATGCTTGCTTATTTTTTGGCAAGTGAGATGAAAAAGAATGGTCAAAAGATCAATGTCGATAAAGCCGTCAAGATGGCACTTTTTCATGATATGGCAGAAACTATAGTCGGCGATGTGGGAACTTTTGTTAAAGGCATGGCCAAGGGAGCGTTTGCTCCGATTGAAGAAGAAGGTCTTAGGTGGCTTGTTTCCGACTTGCCGTCCAAAAAAGAAATTATCACACTGGTTTCCGAATATATGGACAGGAAAACACCGGAGGCCAGACTGGTGAAAGTCGCAGACAATCTGGATGCGCTTGCACAGGCAAAAGGTGTACCGGCGGCACAAACAGCATTAAAATATTTTAAAGAGGTTTATCACATTACAAAAATCCCGTTTCATAAGGAAGCGGTTGAAATGATTTTAAAAGACGAAGTCGAACCGGAAAGAAGCTGGCAGAAAAAATGAGGCAGTTCTCGGCCAGCTCGAACAATATTCTTCGAGCGAACGGAGTGAGTCGAGAAGCTAATTAAATAATGAATCTGTAGTTTCATATTAAAAATGTTAGACATCAATTTTATCCGTAAAAACCCAAAGATCGTTTCCGAAAAAGCCAAACAAAAGGGATACCCTGTCGATATCCAAAAGCTACTCAAAGTTGATGATGAAAGAAGAAAGCTGATCGACGAAGTTGATCAGCTTAGGTCGCAAAGGAAGCTAGCGGCCGATACTCGTGACGAAAAAAAAGGGAACGAGATCAAATCAGCCTTAAAATCAAAAGAAAATAAACTCGAAAAACTCCAGGAAGAATTTTATAAATTAATAAGAAACGTTCCGAACATTCCCAAAGAAGATGTACCTGTCGGCAAGGATGAATCTCAAAATGAGATTACCAAAACCTGGGGCAAGAAGGGAGATTTTGGCTTCAAAATTAAAGATCATTTGGAACTGGGGATTGCCGAAGATCTAATCGACGTTGAACGGGCGGCAAAAGTCTCCGGTTCACGTTTTGCATATTTAAAAAACGAGGCGGTAATTTTAGAGTTTGCACTTATAAAATATGCACTTGATCTTCTCACCCCGGAAGGGTTTATTCCAATAATTCCGCCGGTTATTGTCAACAAAAATGTCATTGAAGGCTTAGGCTATCCGGAATATCTAACGGGTGAAGGATACAAGCTTGATGATCAGTATCTTGTCGGAACTGCCGAGCACTCAATAGTTGCCATGCATTCTGATGAGACATTTAAAGATTCGGATTTGCCCAAAAGGTATATCGGTTTTTCTACTTCTTTTCGCAGGGAGGCCGGTTCTTACGGTAAAGACACACGGGGAATTTTCAGGGTTCATCAGTTCGACAAATTGGAAATGGTATCGTACGTCAAAGAGGAAGACGACGACAAGGAAAACGAATTCCTGCTTTCTTTGCAGGAAAAGCTCTTTCAATCTTTGGAAATTCCCTATCAGGTTGTTAAAATGTGCACCGCAGAACTAGGCTTCCCGACTGCCAGAAAGTATGATATTGAGGCATGGATTCCTTCACAGGGAAAATACCGCGAAGTGACATCTGTTTCAACAACTTCCGATTTTCAGTCAAGAAGACAAAATATCAAATATCAGTCTGGACAAAACAAAAAATTCGTACATATACTAAACGGTACGGCATTTGCAATCGGCAGGACGATAATTGCGATTTTGGAAAATTACCAAAATAAAGACGGATCAATTGCAGTTCCAAAAGTCCTTCAAAAATACACAGGTTTTCCCAAAATCCCCTCAGAAAAAATCGGTTGACCCAGTAATACAACCTTCAGATGCTGTCGCATATTAATCCTGTAAGGACTGAAGGTTGATATACTGGGTTGACAACCCCTTTTCCACGCAATAATCTTAGGCAAAAGCCTCCAGACTGCTTGTGGAGGCTTTTTCTTGTAAGTTAGCTTTGATTTAGGCTGTCTCTTATTGATATACTATCCTGCCATGAAAGCTGTCCGGATAGATGATGGAGAATCAGAAATTACCAGAAAGCCAAATAGACAAAAAAGATTATCTCCGAAGATTCACAAAATAGTCCACGAATCAGGAAGATCCACAAAAAGTCTATGGGCAAAGATAGTAGAAAGAGCCAAAAAATAGAAATATGTTAGGAATTTTCAGCCGTCTTTTAGATTCAAACGAAAAGCAGATTAAAAAAATCGATCCATTAATCGAAAAGATTAACAGCTTCGAGAAGAAAATCGAAAAACTTTCGGATGCGAACCTTAAGGCAAAAACACAAGAATTCAGAAAAAGATTAGAAAAAGGGGAAACCTTAGACGATCTTTTGCCCGAGGCTTATGCAGCCGTCCGCGAGGCAGCTAAAAGAACCTTGGGACAGAGGCATTTTGATGTCCAGCTTTTGGCAGGGATAGTTCTCCATCAAGGGAAAATTGCCGAGCAGAAAACCGGCGAGGGCAAGACCTTAACTGCTTCACTCCCTCTGTATCTAAATGCTTTAGCTGGTAAAGGCGTGCATCTGGCAACGGTTAACGATTATCTGGCACGGGTAGGTTTAGGCTGGATGGGGCCGATCTATGAGGCTTTGGGAATAAAAGCCGGCTGCATTATGCAGCAGGCATCGTATGTGTACGATTCCAAATTTGAAGACAAAACCCAGACAGATTGGAGATTAAGGCATCTGAAGCCTGTCGAAAAAAAGGAGGCTTACCAAACGGATATTACATACGGGACCAATAATGAGTTCGGCTTTGATTATTTACGCGATAACATGGTTTGGGAAATTGATGACGTTAACCAAAAAGAACATTATTTTGCAATCGTCGACGAAGCAGATTCGATTCTCATAGATGAAGCGCGGACTCCGCTTATTATCTCTTCGCCTGCCGCCCAGGCAACGGATAAATATTTCCAGTTTGCCAAGCTTGTTAATGAGCTATCTTCAGACACCGATTATGTTATTGATGAAAAGCTAAAAACGGCAAACCTTACGGAACACGGAATCGCCAAGGTCGAAAAACGCCTTGGTGTTGTCAATTTATACGAAAAGGATTTCGGGACCATCCATCATATCCAGCAATCACTGCGCGCAAGGACATTGTTTTCAAAAGACCGCGATTATGTCGTCAAGGGTGGTGAAATTATCATTGTTGACGAATTTACGGGAAGGTTAATGCCCGGCCGCCGTTGGTCGGAGGGTCTGCATCAGGCAATCGAGGCCAAAGAAGGGGTAAAAGTCCAGCAGGAATCACAAACTCTGGCAACAATTTCTTTCCAGAATTATTTCAGGCTTTATGAGAAGCTTGCCGGAATGACGGGAACCGCAGCAACCGAGGCCGAAGAGTTTCACAAAATATACGAACTTGAGGTTATGGTTATCCCGACCAACAAGCCGATGGTTCGGAAAAACCTTTCCGATATCGTCTACAAAACGGCAAAGGCCAAGTTTACTGCCGTTGCCAATGATGTTTCCGAAAAACATACGAAAGGCCAGCCTGTTTTAATTGGTACGACTTCGATTGAGAAAAATGAATTTTTATCGAGCCTTTTGAAAAGAAAAGGCATTACACACCAAATTTTAAATGCCAAGAACCATCAGAAGGAAGCGGAAACTATTGCTTCGGCAGGCATTAAGGGTAATGTTATGTTGGCGACAAACATTGCCGGCCGAGGCGTTGATATAATTTTGGGCGGTACTCCACCGACGGATAAGTTAGGTAGACCAAAAACAGCCGGCCCGGAATTTAAAAAATGGCAGAAAGATCATGAAGAGGTAGTTAAGCTTGGCGGCCTTCACGTTATCGGCACAGAGCGTCATGAGGCCAGACGCATCGATAATCAATTGCGCGGCAGGGCAGGCCGGCAGGGCGATCCGGGCTCAAGCCGCTTCTATGTTTCTCTGGAAGATGACATCATGAGGCTTTTTGGCGGGGAACAAATTGCCAAAATAATGACCGCCTTTAAGCTTCCGGAAGATACTCCGATTGAACATGGCATGGTTTCCAAAGCAATTGAAAATGCCCAGGTTAAAGTTGAAACCCATAATTTTGACATCAGAAAGCATTTAGTTGAGTACGATGACGTTGCCAACAAACAGAGGGAAATAATTTACGGAGCAAGGCGGGAAATTTTAAAAAGTATTAGCGATAAGGGAAAAGCCAAAGAGCTGAAGGAAGATTTGCTTTTAAAGATTAAAAAGGAAATCAAAAATTTAATCCTAATGCATTTTCCGGAAAGCGGTCAAAAGGCCGATTACGAGAAAATTAACAAAGAATTCGCAACGATTGTCCCCTTTGATGAAGCTTCTCAGAATAAACTTCTTGAAGATTCCTCAAAAATTAAGGATCCCCAAAAACTTGTTGAATTTTTAGATAATTTGGCGGTTAAGGTTTATGAAGACCGGGAAAAATCGCTGGGTGACAAGGTGGCCCGCGACATCGAAAAGTTTGTCAGCCTTTCGGTTATAGATACCCTTTGGATTGAGCACTTGGACACGCTTGATGATTTGCGAGAAGGAATTGGACTTCGGGCAGCCGGCCAAAGAGATCCGTTGGTTGAGTACAAACAGGAGGCCTTCTCTCTTTTCGAAAAACTGATGGCCTCTATTGACTACGAAATTGCCCACAGGATTTACAAAGTTCAGGTGCGGCAGGAACCAAAAATCGAAGAAATTGAGGAAAAAGGCGTTGAAGTCCACCCGGAAGCAAAACTTACAGCTGAAGGTGATAATCAGCCGATACTTGATTCGCATCAAGAACCTGATGGACCAACGGCTCAGTCTCCTGTTGAAAAAGATCCGACGGAGATGTCCGATGAAGAGCTGGAGACGGAAATTCAAAGACTCGAGGCCTTGGAAAAAAGTTCACAGTCAACAGTCGAAAGTCAACAGTCCGGCGTAGTTAATCCTTTTGAATCCCTAAACCGAAAGCCTTTAACTGTTAACAAAATCGGCAGGAATGATCCATGCCCTTGCGGGGCAATAGACCCAAATACCAAAAAGCCCTATAAGTGGAAAAAGTGCGGATTAATAAACTCGCTTTCACACAAAGCCTAAATCATATCCAAAAAAATTGATCAAAGAGGAGAATTGAGTTTATCTTAGTCTTTTTTTGGCTTTGCCCGCGGTTTTCTTTTTAATAAACACGATTAATACTCCAGATAGCGCAACAACAGTTAAAATTGCCAATATAAGCCTAATTATAGAAATCTCTTTTGAAACTGTTGCAATTCCAGGTTCGTCACCATTTGGAATGATACTCGTGGTTTGATTTTTACTGGTGGTTAGCTCAACTTCACCTTCGTAAACCTGTACAAGGGTTATCTTTCTGTCTCGGTTATGAAAAACAGCATAATGGGTCTTTTTCGATGACACTCTCACTTCCGGCGTCTCGACAATTACCGGAAGAAAAGCCCAATAGTTGCTCTCCTTGGTTGTAGGTTTAAATACTTCCACTTCACCCGAATTAAGAGGCTCAATTCGGATTCCATTTTCAGTTGGATTTTTGCTGATATGAAACGCAGAATCTCTCTGACCAGGTGGCGGTTTTAACTCAAACACATGACCGGCAAAATAAAATTGCGTCGGTTTACCGACTGACAAGGTAGACCCGTAAGGTATCTCTTCGCCCGCATTTAAATTAACGTATTGTCCGTTTCGGTTAATCATAACATCATAAGTTGCCGTTTCTGAGACTACAATTCTGTCGGAATTAAACAAATCTCTGTCGAGATCCAAGGAAGTAAATCGGTCACGCAAAACCGGTTGAGTATTAAGGTTTTGAAACATTTCTTCCAGTGTTAATTTAGGCAGATCAATGCCCAGGTGTAATTTATCTTCATAAAAAATATCATTTATAGCTGAGGGAATAGCCAAAAGACCATCGATAATCTTAGAAAAGCGCGAAAACCACTCGCCAATTGTTAAAGGTATACTAACCGTCTCTTGGTTTTGCTGAGATGGTGATGCGGCTGGTTGATTTTCATCTATAGCTGACTGTTCTTTATCGTCTTGGTTAGGAGTGGGTGTAGGTGAGGCTATACGGGTAAAATTGTCGCTTCCTTCATAATCGCGGGTCCGGACACATGTCTCTGGGTTATAGTGAAAGGAATCGATTTTTACCTCAATCTTTTCATCTGAAATAGTTCCGCTTGCTGGGACATACCCAGATAAGTTTGGACATTCTTGAGAAACCCCATAATATTGACCACTGAAAGTATTACCGGCAATTGTGCCTTTTAATTCTGTTATCCCGATCCACTCTGGATAGTACGCCTCAACAACTACCAATGAAAAATTCTCACCTGCCTGATCTGCTTTTAGCTTCACCCCGCTGTCACTCAGCCATTCCCCAATTATATTAATTGCGTTGACTGATTGGACTAAAACAAAAAAGCTAAATAAATTAATGCAGAATAAAAAAATTAGGGGCGGGATGATTTTTCTCAATCTAATACTAGCGTAGGATTGTGGAATATAAAAGTCAATTATTCGTTGATTTTTAGAAAAGCCCAAACTGAATTCTGACGGTAATTAACTTGGTGCCCCTTATCACAAAGGTTAAAATCTGCGTGCCGATCTTGACACCCCATATTTAAATTAACGATACTGACAGCATCACATGTTTCTCTCTAAAAAGATTTTTTCCGCCAAATGGTTTCCCCTTCTTTTCATCATAGGTGTCGCTTTATTCTTCAGGCTTTATAAACTCAAAGAATTTTACGGGTTTGCGCATGACCAGGATCTTTACTCCTTTATCGTCAGAGACATTTTATCGGGACATTTTAGGCTCATTGGACAATTAACAAGTATCGATGGTGTTTTTATCGGCCCCCTTTATTATTATTTACTGGTGCCGTTTTATGCCTTATTTGGCTACAATTCGCTTTCTGCCTATATTGTTGCAACTTCAGTCGCAATTGCAACCCTTCTGAGCATTTATCATTTTTTCTATAAACTTTTTAGTCCAAAAGCTGCGTTAATCGGTGTATTTTTATATGCAAGTTCTCTGCCTCTTGCCTTTTTTGACCGATGGATTGTGCCTACCCAGCCGACAATTCTTTGGTCAGTTTGGTACCTGTATGCACTATTTATAACTTTAAAAGGTGACAAAAGGGGTCTTGTAGTGTTTGGAATTCTGGCAGGGTTAATATGGCACATTCATGTAGCCTTGCTCCCCTTGCTGTTTTTGATTCCGGTTTCAATGATGATGGCAAAGATAGATCCCCACGGTTTAAAGGCTGCGGTTTTCTCTTCCTCGCTCAAGATTCGCTTTTTCCCCCGCATGAATGCTGGGGTTTTTTCGCTCGGAATAAAATATGACAGAAAATATGTTCTCTGGGCAATTGCTTTTTTTGTTTTTCTGACGCTGCCGTTTTGGTTGTTTGAAATAAGGCATGGATTCCAGCAGATAAGCGGACTTATCGCATCAATCGGTCAGGATAGAAACGGCATAAAAGGGGTCGAGAGATTATTCCTTGCGATTGACGGTGTGGCGATTGGTTTTGCTAAATTTATTACCTACAGCCGGAAGGCGCCTTTTTTTGTAGTTTATTTTTTCCTATCTTTGTTTTTAGCTTTCTTGGTGAAGAAGCATCTTTTGTCAAAAAACCAAATAAAATTACTTGCGCTTTGGATAATTTTGATTATCGCAACTCAATTTGCCTCAAAAAGAACTATTTCCGATTACTACTTTAATAATTTGGTAATAGTGTCACTGTTGATAATATCTCTGTTTCTTGCCGAAATCTCCAAAGTGAAAAGATCCGGAATTTTAATTGGCCTAGGTTTGATGGTTTTTGGCTTTTACAATCTTCGGCTTCTGTTTTCAGAAAGTAAAAATGACGGTTATTTTTACAAAGAAAAACTGGTTCAGGAGATTAAAGAAAATGCAGTCAAGAGGGATTATGAGTGTATTGGCATAAATTACGTTGCCGATTATGGAGCAGGAGTCGGATTTAGATATCTTTTGTGGTATTTTAACCTTAAGACCGTCAAACCCGCCTTCGACATCCCTGTTTATGATATTTACATCCCTTTTTATAATTATTTTCCGCAGCCGCAAATAAAATACGGACTGTTTGGGCTCAAGCATCCTGAAGAACGCGACTATGATTTCACAAAATGCTCCGACCCCTCTTATCAAGAACAGCCATTATTGGGTTTTGTTAACTAATAGTTACTTAATTTTAAAAAACAGCACTCATGGATAATTTGACATTGGGGGTTCACTCTTAAATACTAAAGTTATGGGGCGTTTTTTACAAAAAGGCGCAATTCATCTTGCGGTATTGGCGGCAATTGCGGCCGTACTGATGCTCTCTCTCGTTTTTTTTAGACGTTACATCTATTTCTCCTATCAGCATTTAGGCTCCAAAGTCGGGCTCAACTTAAATAATATCGCCTCGGATGATTATGTCGAGCATATAAATGCCCAAAGCGGGGAATTTGAAAACGAAAAAAGAGCGGTTTTTTTAAATAGAAATGTTGATTTTTCCGATGCTGTTGCTTCAAATGTTTTGGGTCAGGCAACCACAGGAGAGGAAAAGTGGATTGAGGTGGATTTGTCCCAGCAGAGATTATACATGAGAGAGGGAACACGGCAGGTCGGTACTTTTCTGGTTTCAACCGGCAAATGGTCGCCGACACCAACTGGTGAGTGGCGAATCTGGACTAAGCTTCGATACACCAGGATGAAAGGCGGCTCAAAAGCGCTGGGGACTTTTTATGATTTACCGAACGTTCCGTATACTATGTATTACTATAAAGGATACGGTATCCACGGCGCTTACTGGCACAATAACTTCGGCCAGCCGATGAGCCACGGCTGTGTTAACATGAGGCCAGAAGAAGCCGGTGTTGTTTTCAACTGGGCTTCTGTCGGCACTCGGGTGCAAGTCCACCAATAGTTTCCAAAATCTAAAAATAAACGATAAACTATAGTTGATGAATTACTTACTGGCAATTTTGGCAGGGGCCGTGCAGGGCTTAACCGAGTTTCTGCCGATTTCCTCAACCGGCCACTTAATAATTTTCGAAAAAATCTTTGGAATTTCGCAAACCGAATTTGGCCTTGCTTTTGATGCTTCACTGCATCTGGGCACTTTACTGGCAATTTGCCTATTTTTCTACAAAGACTACTTTCAAGTCTTTAATCCTAAAAATGGACTTATCGCAAAACTGGCCGTCGGTACTCTTCCTGCCGTTATTTTCGGATTGCTTCTTGAAACTCAAATCGAAACGACTTTTCGCCAGACATGGATAGTCGCTTTATCCCTGATAATTTTTAGTTTAGTATTCATTCTGGCGGAAAAACTGGGGAAACAGTCAAAATCCAAAGATAAAACGACAGTTGTTGGTTCTTTAGTTATCGGGTTATTTCAGTCACTTGCCCTAATTCCGGGAATTTCAAGATCGGGATCAACGATTTCCGCAGGATTATTCTTGGGACTAAAAAGAGAAGAGGCGGCCAAATTTGCCTTTATCTTGGCAGGTCCGGTGATCGCGGGCGCCGGCCTTAAAAAATTTTTCGAGGTGATCACCACACAAAAGTTTGGATCAGGCGATCTTAATTTTTTTCTCGTCGGAATGATCTCCTCTGCCGTTTTTGGTTATTTAACAATCAAGTATTTCCTCAAATATCTTTCTACAAAAACCCTTTACCCTTTTGTCGCCTACCGCATTGCTTTGGGTGTCATTCTCCTTATAGCAGCACTAAGTTAATATATCAGCAGATCGCCTTGCGCGACTTTGTCCTTGCAATAAGCAAAGCTTGCGGTCCTCGTCTTCGACTGCAGGCCTAGGCGCTCCTCTCATATATCTCGGCTTGCTTCTAACAATAAGCTCGCCGATATATAATTACTTACTATGGATTATCAAAAACAAATAACTGAATTAAAAGAGCGGTTTGAAACTGTCAAAAATGGTTTTGACCGCGAGGAAAAGCAAAAAGAGCTAAGAGAACTCGAAGCTCAGAGTATGAAACCAGATTTTTGGCAGGATTCACAAAACGCGCAAAAAATTATGAAAAAGATTGATCAGCTTAAGGGCGAGATTGAAAATTTTGACTATCTTGAAAAAAACCTTAAAGGTCTCGGGGCGTTAATCGGTCAGGCTCAGGAAGAGGAGAAACTGGCAAAAGAGCTCGAAAAAGAAGTAAAGACAATCAAAGGCAAAATATATGAGCTTGAGTCCCGGCTTTTTTTATCAGGCCCATACGACGAAAACTGGGCAATTTTATCAATCCATGCCGGCCAAGGTGGAGTCGAGGCAATGGATTGGGTTGAGATGCTGTCCAGAATGTATCAGAAGTATTTTGCCTCGAAGGCTTGGGAATATGACGTAATTAACGAAATTCCCGGCGAAGAGGCCGGTTTTAAGACAGTGGCAATTTCGGTAAACGAAAATTACACCTACGGTTTTTTGAAACACGAAGCAGGCGTGCACAGACTTGTTCGTCAGTCGCCATTCAATGCGGCCAATTTAAGACAAACCTCTTTTGCGCTGGTTGAAGTTGTTCCCCAGGTCGAAGAATCCGCCGAAATTGAGATAAAGCCGGAAGACATTGAATTTGAAGCATTCCGCTCCGGCGGCCACGGAGGCCAGAACGTTAATAAAGTCTCAACTGCTGTTAGGATCAAGCACAAACCAACCGGTATCACTGTGGTTTGCCAGACTCAAAGATATCAGGCACAAAATAGGGAAAATGCCATGAAGCTTTTGACAGCCAAACTTTTTGCAATCAAAATGCAGGCAGAAAAGGAGCAAAAAGAGAAACTAAAGGGAGGCCATGTTACGCCCGGGTGGGGCAATCAAATCCGCTCATATGTCCTTCATCCGTACAAAATGGTTAAGGACTTAAGGACAAACTTCGAATCTTCAGATGCCCAAGGCGTTTTGGACGGCAATTTGGATGAATTTGTTAAACGAGAACTCTCTTTATCTAAGGAGAAAGACTTCTAATGTTGCTGGGCGAAAACCTATCTTGATATAATGAGCCAAGCTCATTACATGTTAATTTAATGAGCGAAGCTAATTACGTCAGACGGGCAAAGCGAGTGCTGACATAATGAGCAAAAAGCAAAAATAATGGAAGAAATAAATCTTAACTCCGGTCAATCACAACCTCAGACAACAGATCAGTTGCGTACCGCACCGAAGCAAGCCAAATTTGCCAAAATCCTGCCCTACTTTATAGTTTTGGTGATAGTAGGTCTTGGTATTTTTACCGGTTTGGTTGCATCTTCTGTTCAAAAGACAAAAGCCCAAAATCATAAGGCAGTTTCTCTTGAAGAGGAAGAACTTAGTCCCCAGCAGCAGGAATCTTTTGCCCAGACGTTCCGGGATGAGGCAGAAGGGACTGTTGAGAAGAATGATGATCTTGATAAATACGCCCAGGGGACGCACAAGTTATTAAGGTCTGGCGGAGAATCCCAAACTGCTTATCTGACATCTTCCGTTTTGGATCTTGATGAATATGTCGGCAAAAAGGTTAAAGTATTTGGAGAAACTTTTGGTTCTTCCCAAGTTGGATGGCTGATGGATGTTGGAAAAGTAGAGGTTCAATAATAATTGAAACATCTGCCTGATGCTGGAATTTATTGCAGTTTCTAAACAGTTCCCCGACGGCCAAGTCGCCCTTGATGATATTAACTTAAAAATCGAGGGTTCTGACTTTGTCTTTATCACAGGTCCTTCCGGTGCCGGCAAATCGACACTCCTTAGGCTGATTACCAAAGAACTCGTTCCATCTTCAGGCCAGGTTTTGTTCAATGAAGATGATATTGCCAAGATTCCCGAAAACAAACTGCATATCCTAAGAAGGCGGATAGGAACGGTTTTTCAGGATTTTAAACTTCTTCTTTCAAGGACTGTTTTTGAAAATGTGGCGCTTTCCTTGGAGGTTTTGAAAAGGTCGGATTCAGAAATTGAAAAAGAAGTTTCCGAAGCTTTAGAAAAGGTCGGAATTTTAGAAAAGGCCGATTATTTTCCTGCCCAGCTTTCCGGCGGAGAAGTGCAAAGAACAGCAATTGCCCGGGCAATTGTTTCAAAACCGGAAGTTTTATTGGCCGATGAGCCCACAGGTGATTTGGACCCGAAAACGGCAGAGCAGGTTGTGGAACTTCTGGAAAAAATAAACAAAGAAGGCACCACAGTTCTTATGGCCACCCATAATTCCGCAATTGTCAATAAATTTAAAAAAAGAGTTGTTCATCTCAAAAAGGGTAAAATAGAAAAAGACCAAAAAGAGGGCAAATATGAACCAGATTAAAAAAACGGTGAAGCTTCTTAGGAGAAGCCCTTATCAGGCACTGGCGGCGGCTTTGGCAATGTCCCTTACCTTTTTCGTTTCTTCGATTTTTATAATCTTAATAATCGGGGGTCAGATTGTTCTGAACTACATTGAACAGCGGCCGGAGGTAATTGTTTTTTTCAAAGACGAGGCAAATCAAACCGAAATTGACGATTTAACTGAAAAAGTCAGATCAACGGGATTAACCAAAGAGATCAAGTTTGTTTCAAAAGAAGAAGCCTTGGCAATTTACAGGGAACGCAATAAAGACGATCCTTTGCTTTTGGAATCCGTAACTGCCGATTTTTTGCCAAGATCGATTGATATTTCTGTTAACCGCGCCGCAGACATTAAGCAAATTACCGATCTTGCCCAGGCAAGCGAACACGTGGATAAAGTAATTACTCCGGAAAATTTAGTCGAACAGCTTGTCAAGTGGACCAAGACTATCCGTTTGGGGGGTCTTGTTTTTGTTTCAACCCTGCTTTCTGTCTCCTTCCTTATTATAATCATGGTAATCGGCATGAGGATTGCCATAAGACGGGAAGAGGTTTCCATTATGAGTCTGGTTGGGGCAACCAAGTGGTACATCGCAAGGCCGTTTTTTATTGAAGGTGCGCTGTATGGGATTTTAGGTGCCTCAATTTCTGTTTTTTTAATCTACGTGCTTTTGCTTTTCTATTCTCCGCAGATCCAGAATTTTTTGGGCGATATTCGGGTTTTTCCGATTAATCCCTTATTTTTCCTCTATCTTTGGGCGGCAGAAGCGCTGGCTGCAGCGCTGGTTGGAATTATCGGTGCCGCCATCGCTTTGTACAGGTACCTTAAGATTAGGTAAGATATTAATATGCAAAAAAAGCTATTTTTGCCTGTACTTTTTTTCCTGACCCTCTTTTTTGCTCTTTTTCTATTTTCAAACCAGAAGATTTTAGCCCAATCGGATGTTAGTAAATACCAGGACATTCAGAAAAAAATTGCCGAAACCGAAGCAAAAATCTCAGGTCTTAAAGCACAGGAAAGAGATTTAAACGGCCAAATTTCCCTGATAAACAGCCAGA
>Ga0209542_10005068_pt1 | contig 26662 bp, 32 predicted proteins | sample RifCSPhighO2_01_FD_184028 | JGI IMG/M metagenome (GOLD analysis project Ga0209542, IMG submission 184028) | Soil microbial communities from Rifle, Colorado - Rifle CSP2_plank highO2_0.1 (SPAdes) (version 2) | ecosystem: Environmental > Terrestrial > Deep subsurface > Rock core/Sediment ...
ACGAAGTGTCGCCCACGCTGTTTCGCCTGAATTCGCAAGCGAATTCTCAAAATTCGGCGCGCTAGCGCGCACTGTTTTATTCTGGAGGAGGAGGTTCGAAATCCAATTCAATTTTTACATATTTACTTTCAAAAAGAATTTTTGCTAGAATGTGGATATGTCGCAAAAATTCTTTTTGTATGCTCGCAAGTCCACTGATGTTGAAGACAAGCAAATATTATCCATTGAGGCACAACTTCAAGAGCTTCGTGATTTTGCCAAGAGAGAAAATTTGGACATCGCCCTAGAATTCGTGGAAAAGCAATCGGCAAAAATTCCGGGCAGAAAAATATTTAACGAAATGTTGCAAAGAATTGAAAAGGGCGAAGCAAATTGTATTCTCTCTTGGCACCCCGATCGTTTAGCGAGAAATTCTGTGGACGGAGGAAAGATAATATATTTGCTTGATACGAATATACTTGCGAGCCTAAAATTTCCCAGCTTTTGGTTTGAATCTACACCGCAGGGGAAATTTATGCTTAACATTGCTTTCGGACAAAGTAAATATTACGTGGATTCTCTTTCCGAAAATACGAAACGAGGTATGCGCCAAAAAATCAGGCGCGGAGAATTTCCAGGATTAACTCCCATTGGTTATTTAAATGATTCACGAACAAAAACTATCGCAGTTGATAAAAAGTCCGCGCCTGTTATTCGCCAAGCGTTTGAAATGTATTCACAAGGTAATCAAACACTTGAAACGATTGGTATGTTTTTGGCGCAAAACAATTTATTTTCAAAACACGGAAAGAAAATCCACAGAACCCGTGCAACCTTTATCCTCTCAAATCCATTTTATTACGGACACTTTAGATTTAATAAAGAGGTATATGAAGGAAAGCACGAGCCAATTGTGGAAAAGAAACTTTGGGATAAAGTGCAAGAAGTGATGAAAGAAAGAGGTCGTCCAAGACATAAAGCAAAGAACGAACCACAAGCATATTGCGGATTGATAAGTTGTGGAAATTGCGGAATGATGATCACGGGCGAATACAAAATTAAAACACAGAAAAATGGCACGCAACATTTTTATACTTATTACCATTGTTCTAAAAAACGTAGAGATATGAAATGTCCTGAATCCAGTATTCGCCAAGAAGTCTTGGACAAACAAATTTCATCACTTCTTCAAAAAGTTTCTTTGCCACCGGATTGGGCAGAATACTTAAACACAAGACTTGCAAAAGACAAAATTGATTCCGCCCAATCTGTTTCTGCTTTGGTATTAGAGAACGAGAAAAGGATAAAAGACATCACCATGAAGCTCCAGCGACTTTTAGACGGGTATCTAGACCAAGACATCGATAAAGAAATATATCGTTCTAAAAAATCAAAATTGTTATCCGAGAAAAAGTCGCTGGAGGAAGAAATTTCTCGTTCTCAAATGAAGCAGAAACATTGGCTCGAACCGATGGAGAAGTGGATAAAAGACGCAGGAAATATGGAAAAAATTGCATTGGATAGCAACCTTTTGAATAAAAAGGTTGCTGCCAAAAAAATCTTTGGCTCGAACCTCCTCCTCCAGAATAAAACAGTGCGCGCTAGCGCGCCGAATTTTGAGAATTCGCTTGCGAATTCAGGCGAAACAGCGTGGGCGACACTTCGTGTCGCCCACTCCTTTGTTAATTCCAAACCCGAAAGTTTCATAAGGGAGCCGTTGTCCAGGATTGAACTGGAGACCTCGTCATTACCAATGACGTGCTCTACCAACTGAGCTACAACGGCTTTCTTCAATACGCCAACTGCGCCGACTCGGAAGTCGGCATCCTCAATGTTACAACTACTCGTACGACTCGTAGGTAACATTGGGAGCTACAACGGCTTTCTTATTACCAACAACTTACAGTCAATAGAGTATTACATTTATCGAATATTATCAATTTACTTCGCCAAAAAGCTTTTTCTACTGAACGCCGAGAGAGTGACAGCAACCACGAGTACAACAAGATACACTCCAAATGCTTCAGTGAAGGTATATGGAATACTTCTAAGCGAGCCGAGGATAATCGTACTTATCCATGACACAATTGAGATGGCGCCACTCGCATAAATGTAGGGACTCATCTTCACAAACAGACGGCTGTGGCGCATGTTTTTGTGAGCCGTTTTTACAAGCACCGGCATGTGTACAAAATGGAATATAGCGCCGTTCAAAATGATGACAGCGACAATTGCCATTTTGGTCAGAAATTTACTTGAGTCCAAATAGGTTTGGGGTTGTAGGCTGAAAAGCCCGATGCCGGAGATGATGAGTATGCATACTCCCGTCCACACCATGTAGCTTCCCAGTTTTAAGAACCGTTCTTCTGTTGCGGTGATTCTGCCGTCCTTGACCGACGAAAGATAGAGCACGTCACTCATGAAGGCTCCGCCAGCGCCTAGCACTACACCAAAGAGATGCAGGATGAGCCACGCTGTTTTAGCATCAAGAACATCAAACATTGGGTACATGATACCATGCACAATATCCGCTACGTGTGCACAATAGAGCTACTGGTTTTCAGTAATGAAGTCAGAGATGCCCGATAAAAGAGCTATCGCGTTCGCCAATGCAGTTTTTCCTTTCGAGAAACTTCCGGCGAATTCCGCGTTATCCTGCTCTTCGATGTACACTACTGCATTGCGCAGTTGTTTTGACGCTTCCAGAAAATCCCCTAGCAGGGCAACCAAGGTATCTACACGACTTTGATGAGCGGAAGGGGTGCGATCAGAGCGGAAATCAACCGCTTTAGTTTTCGTCTCTTCAAAAAGCACTTTGCCTTGGCTGACATAGACAAGCGCCGTCACATCTCGTTTGCCGTTGATCTCCACAATGGCGTTCTCGAGTTGCTGCCTCCCTTTTTGTGCCATGTCCCGGTAGACCTTTAATTCGTTAATGAATTTCAGTCTGGTTTCCTTTTCTACCTGTGCTGCTAGCGCTTCGGCTTCCTTCTTCGACTGCAACAATTTCTGCGATGTTTCTTTCGCTTGTGCCTCGCTATCAGCAAGCTTTTTATCCTTCTCTTTAATCGTCCCCTCGAGCTTCACCTTTCCTTTTTCTAGAGTCTCGCGTTTGGATTTTTCCGCAGCGGCTTTTTCTTCGAGGGTTGAAATCGTTACACTGGTCTTGTGGGCAGCCCCAGCCACGAGCGCCTCGGCATTTTCATACAACTCCTTGGCTTCTTTAAAATATTTGAATGACGTGTCAGTAATAGCATCGCTCTGCCGCAGCAGTGCACCAGCGTCGGTAAATCGCTTTTCATCAAATGCTAGCTTGGCTTTCTTGAAGGCATCTTCGGCAACCAAAAGTCGTGCCACTGCTCCGATCTTCTCTTCAAGTTCAGGTGTGTTCTCACCTTTTGTCTGAAGGCTACCCGCGGCTCCAAGCGCAGCGAGATAATTGCCGGACTTAAGTTGTGTTTCAAGCGTTGCGGTGAGACTGCGGATGCCTTGCGTTTTTACCACGAAGTACCCGCCCGTGCCGACTCCCACCACCGCAATAGCGGCGAGAGCGAGCTTAAGCCAAATATTAAAAATCATGACACTAGTATACTACAAGTTCCTGAGGGATTTTGTGAACATTTCTAAGTGTGTCCCGACGAGGACCGCATCCGCCCCTTCCTTGATATCACTCACTGTTCTAATATTACTCGCCTGACAAAGCCACCCTGAAAATATTTTCCGCGCTTGCTCGAATGTTCCCTTCTTCATACCGCCCGTATCCAAGTCCCTACTGTTCCACACGGCTCGTGCAGCGGTGGGAATGATTTTCAACCCTTCGAGTGTAAGCGGTTCAATTAGACATTTATCGGCATACACAAGCGGTATTCTCCCCACCACCAGTACGAAATCCGCACCGGCTTTGATGGCCTTTTCTATATCCTTATCAGTTGCGTGAATACCTTTAGCAAGAATAGGTTTGTCAGTGAACGTTTTTGCTTTCTTAATCAGATCAAACGACCCTCCCCATCTCGGGTCGGTGTGGATGGAAATGATGTCCCCTATCCTATTCGCAATCTCGAACAACTGATCCCACGACTTCTCTGCCACATATCCAAACGGCGATTTCGTTTTTACCTCGGCGATGATGGTGGGTTTTTTATTCATATCTTGCGAAAATTTATGGTTTGATTTCAAAAATACGATCTATTTCCCATATATCCTTTTCTCGTTTCATCACAGTAATATTGTCTAACTTCATTTGAAAATTAGGCTCACTGGTTGTTGCTAAATAATTCCATATTTCATTAAAATTGAATGGCTTTAAGGAACCAAAGGCCACTGTGGCATGCAGACCATCATTGGTATCAAATTCATCAAAAGTGAGATTCTGGATTGTGTGTAAAGTTTTTCCCAAATCACTTACGGCGTTCATCATCTCCCGCGAAGCTTTGACATCCATGAATATGACATCGTCACCGAAATTTCCAAAGCCTTTGAGGGAGTAATCAGTTTGTATATGTGAACAGGCAAACTCTTCGAGCTTTTCGTAAAGTTCTTTCATCCCCTTTTCGTCCAACTCAAACCACCGCTTGAGTGTAATATGCGGAGCAATCCGATTATGTAAAGGAAAATTTTGGAATTTCTCCGTTAAATCCTTGGTGATATTTTCATGCGCTTTACCAGCTTCTCCTCGTATTAAATGTGCAACAATATGTCTCATGTGTAAAAGTATACCAGATTTGCTCTTATTCGGTTTAAAGAATCAGTACATTTGAATAAATTGGGTGTATTAATCCGTCAATTTCTGATAATTTAAGTAGGTGGGGATAACTATTGACTTTATTTACAAAAAAGTCTACACTCATTGTATAAGAAATCCTTACAGGTACTTCGGTGCTTGTAAGCAACAAGGCTCCCGCAAGGGGGCTTTTGTTATTTTGTGCTAAAATAAATATCGCTATGGATTCAATTAATAGGGTTGCCGTTTTTATCGACAACAGTAATGTACTACAGACAATAAAGACTCTTCAGAAAACTGGAGCTTACTGGTGGCAATCGAAATATTGCCCTGTACATCTATCTAGAAAACTAAGTGGGGCGAGAGTTGTAGTATACGTAGGGTTCTATTGCGCTCCTCCCCCTTCGTATTTAATGACAGGCAATACTGTTGACCAAAATCGTTATAAGCTTGCGATGAAATATTACGGCATCATAGGAAAAATGAAAGAAGTAACGATCCATTACGCTACAGTAAACGGGAGCAGGGGAAATTTACAAGAGAAAAATTTAGATACTAAACTTACGGCAGACATGGTAGGTATGGCAGCACAAAATAAATACGATACGGCCATATTAGTTTCAAACGACGCTGACTTTGTTAGTGGAACTCAGATGATTCAGAGTTTGGGAAAGAAAGTAGAATTGGTATATTTTAAAGGATTCGGTTCAATGGAACTAAGGCAGAAGTGTGACGTACCCAGAAATGCAAAACCATCTTTCTTTAAAAAAATAGATGGGTTTGACGATTCTGATGCATATATCCCGAGGACTCAACCCTTGCTTTAAGAAAAAATACCAAGAAAAAGATAATTAAAAATTTCTCCCTTCAACCAAAAACGGCGATGTCGTTTTGACTTCCGCGATGATGATAGATTTCTTCATCACAACAGTATAACAATGAGTTTAAAAATATAAAAAGCCCACCGAAAGTGGGTTGTTTTTTGGACCAAGCGTGTTGCCTATTCGAACCAGTTGAACATTACATATCGGGGAAACACTTCAATTACTATCGTTGAATTTCCCCGCAGTGAATCCTGTGCCTCGATTTTCCAAACATGACGTGCTTCAGATCGGTTTTCTAATCCAGTCAATTTTTCCCCGATAGCTGGCCTGTACGGAAGCAACATTTTAATTTCAACACGTTCGAATTCCAAATCTGACAACCATTCAACAATTAAAGCAAGAAACTTTGAGTCAGGGTACTTAGCATTTAGGGTTACATAAAGCTGCTCTGTACGCTGTGCACTTTCGGGTGTATGCCCGTACGCCCTCAATATATCTGGGGATGTTTCCTCGATCTCGCCAATACCTTTTTGTTGAAGATAGGCCTTTAACGTTAAGTCATCAATATTCAAAATATTCCTTTCGCTGAATTATATCTAGAAGTACACTAGCATGGACTATTCCGCCGTTCAATGTCTGTGATTGAGGTTTTCAAATTTTCTTTTACAGAATAAGAAAACCCGCTGCAACTTTCGGTGCTAAGCGGGTCTTGTGATCGGACTACTACAGTTCGGATTCGTCGTGACCGATGATGCATTCGCACCAGATTTTATGACATCCGGGACAGACGGGATGCTGACGTTCAGCTTGTTCGGACAGGCGTTCGATTTGTTGAATTTCTTCAATCCTCTTTGCCTGACGGTCGTCTTCCTCTTTGCACTGCTCGAGATAAATGCGTTCGTTCTCGAGAGCTTCCTGACGCAAGTCCTCATCTGTAAGATCTAAGCACCACTGACGATACTGTTCTTCAGTGAGATTTGGGTCTCCGATAAGAGCTGCGTACTCTTTTTCAATCTTGTCGTTCCACTTTTGATTTTTACGGGACTGTACTAACTGTTGTATCTTGTTAACGAACCATTTTATGAATTGCATAGTATTCCTTTTTTGATTTACCGACGTGATTGCCGATAAATTCAGAATACTCATCCTTTCTTGCATCTTTTAGAGATGTGGGAGGATGTAAGCTCGGTTGCCGCCGTACCCAGTAATGGCAACTTTGGCTTCTTTAATTAAAGAAGTAGGCTTAATTTCTAATTACTATTATATCACCTTTTGTAGTATAAGTCAATAGATGGGACTTTCCCTCGACGGTGTGGCGCGAGTGATGGGTATCTTGATCCTTACAGGATCGGTACAGGTTTCGTATCGTACTCGCTCTGCTCCGTGCGATATACTCAACCTCTTCAAGTCCCTCAAAAAGCTTCGCTTTTTACACTCACGCAAAATCCCCCACAAGGGGGATTTTTTGCGCGAGTGATGGGACTTGAACCCACGGCCTCTGTCGTGACAGGACAGCGCTCTAACCAGCTGAGCTACACCCGCATACTACACAAGAGAATGTATCAGATTTTACACCCTCTGCATAGATGGTGCCGATGAATGGAATTGAACCATTATTTAAGGCTTATGAGTCCTCCGTTCTACCATTGAACTACATCGGCAAGCTTTCCTACTATAATATAATATTCATAGTTAGACAAATTAAAAAAACTGGAGTATAGTAAATCCATAGCGGGGTGGAGAAGCAGTATCTCGACAGGCTCATAACCTGTAGCCCTGGGTGCAATTCCCAGCCCCGCAACAATACAAGAAAAACACTTCCCTCAAAGAAGTGTTTTTCTTAAATATAATAAAATTCCTCAAACACTGTGCGGTAAAGATTGATGATACGCTTTGCCTCTCGTTCGTTCATCATGAAGTCCGACCCTTGGTGAGCGATGGCATTCCTCACCTTGTGCGCTTCCCATGCGCTTTCGATGGTCGTAAAATCACTCCTCTCTATTCCTTTAAGCTTCTCACCGATTGACTCGCCTTTATATCCCATGCGGGTAAGCATGTCGCCCAGCATGATATCTGCCTCGATAATAGCGAGCTTCCAGTCATTCGGATTTACGGAATCAACATGCTGCAAAATCGTCTCCCATTTACGTGCCATTGCCGGATCAACGCTTGTATCGGCGTCGTACGCAGGCACGACTTTTGCGTCAAATTTTTGCTCCTCGAGCTTCTCGACTTGGCTGACGCGCACCATGGTATACACAATGCCACCGATAAAGAAGAGAGTAAGTACGGTTGAAAGACCGTAGAATTTGGTTACAAAACGAGTAAGATACTCTGGCCAAAACGCGAATGTATATTCAGCGAAAAACTCGTATACTTTAAAAAAAATATACTCAATATCGATCTGAGGAAGACTTTCCATATGGATCCTATTATACCCCAGAGACAACGTACTACGAGGTGGATTACTGAAGATGTTCTGTTTGCGTAAGAGCGAAACCGCTGCAAAAAAAGAGACTACGCAGGCTGGCCGAGCCGGAGTCCAAGGAAGTTTTTCACCAGAAAAACTATCCGGTCTCTTTTTTTGCAGCGGTTTCGCGACCTATACCTCCTCCCCACAAAAGGCTTTCCCCAGTTCAAATAGAATATCTTCCCGTCCGTGAGATGCCATGAATTGGATGCCGAGCGGTAGTGACTTCCCTTCTACCATGCTCGTACCCGAAGGCACCGCAAGCGCAGGCACACCGACAATGTTGGCTGTTACCGTGAAGATGTCCGCTAAATACATCGCTACAGGATCGTTTGTTTTTTCACCAATTTTAAACGCGGGAGTGGGTGCAGTCGGAGTAAGTATCGCATCGACTGTTTCAAATGCTTTTGTAAAATCACCACGTATGAGCTCACGAACACCGTTCGCCTTGTTGTAATACGCGTCGTAATATCCGGAGGACAACACATAGGCACCCAAAAGAATACGTCGCCTGACTTCTTTTCCAAATCCCTCGCCACGAGTGAGTAAGTAATCTTCGAGTAAATTTTTTCCGTCTTTGTGTAGACCAAACTTCACCCCATCAAAACGAGAAAGGTTAGTTGAGGCCTCCGCAGGCATGATGATGTAGTAACACGCAAGTGAGTACCCGATATTCGGTAACTCAATATCCTTGATCTCATAGCCAAGTTTTTTTAATCGTTCAATCGATGCTTGGAAATTAGCTAGTACCCGCTTATCAATCCCTTCACTTTCTGTAAAAGCCCTCGGTACACCGATAATCCTTTTTTTCTCCTGGCCATTCTCACTACGATATATCGTAGTATCAAGCGAGGTGCTGTCCTTAGGGTCTTTCCCTGCAATGGCCTTAAAGATGATTTCCGCATCTGATACTGTTTTAGTGATGGGGCCTATCTGGTCCAGCGATGAGCCCATCGCCATGAGACCTGAACGTGATATCGCCCCATAGGTTGGTTTAAAACCGACAACACCGCAAAAGCTTGCGGGCTCTCGTACTGAGCCGCCGGTGTCCGAGCCAAGCGCCGCAAGAGCACCATCCATAGCAACTGCTGCAGCCGAACCTCCCGAAGAACCGCCAGCCACTCTTGAAGAGTCGTGCGGATTTTTGGTAACACCAAACGCAGAGTTTTCAGTTGAGCCACCCATGGCAAATTCATCCATGTTGGTTCTGCCCAGAAACACCACTCCCTCTTTTTTCAACTTCTCAATGGTGGTGGCGTCATAGGAGGCAACATAACCCTCAAGAATTTTAGATGCTGCACTCACCTTTCTTCCTTTGATAAGAATATTATCTTTGATAGCGAGCGGAATACCAGTGAGCAAGCCAGCCTTCTTTTCCTTAAACAACAAGTCTGCGGCTTTTGCTTGCTCCGCGACGTCATCAAACACCTCAAGATATGCGTTTAAATCTTTATTTTTCTCCTCAATATTTTTTAAATATGCGCCAGCAAGCTCAACAGCAGTAAAATCACCTTTAATGAGGTGATCGTGAGCTTTCTTTATAGTTAAATTCTTGAGATCGATAGCCATGAGCGTTTATACGCTTCTACAAAATTTTCTTTACCTTCACGTACCCATCTTCCCGCTTCGGCGCTGCTCTAAGAAGATCTTCGGTGTATGCTCCACTTTCGTGTGGGTTAACGTCTTCTCGTAGTACATTTCGAACTATACCAGCCTTAGGGCTCTCCTCTTTCACACCCGCCTTTTGAATTTCCCCCACGTAGCCAAGGATCGCCTCCATATCTTTCCGAAGCGACGCTTTCTCTTCAGGCGAGAGCGCGATGCGGCTTAAGGTGGCAAGTTTTTCTACTGTCTCAAGATCAATAGTTGTCATAATGAAGCCATGATAGCACCAAATCTTAATCTCAGAAATACTTGACAAATAGATAATTAAGTGTATTTTAACACCAGAAAGGAACTTTATGAACATCAAAAATGAACTGCCGATGGAGTCAGATAACCCTTCACCCTTCAAACAACCCTTCCTCGTTTTGCATTTATCACCCAAGCAAGATTGCAACGAATGGACCATTGATGTTGACGGGAAAATAGACCTCTATCTCAATAACTTCAAAAACATCACTGGAAGTGGAACGGATCGGAGCAAAGACGCGACACAGCTCATGAAGGAAGTGGCCAGGCAACTTAAGGCGAGAGGTGTACTGGTATATCGCATCAGCATGTACAAGGGCAGCGGTGGACCATCGCATATTCTGCGCAACGGCGGGTTTTTTCAAAGAATTGGCTTCACTGGAAAAGACGGGGAAGAACTACCCACGTGGATGGACGAATAGTCTCATGACAACCGGATAAAATTCCGGTTTTTTATTTCCACAAACACCACTTATCTCAATAGCTTTAGAAACTCTTCTTCAGAGAGGACACGGGTGCCTAGCTCCTCCGCCTTATCGAGTTTAGAACCTGCATTCTCGCCCGCCACCACGTAATCAGTTTCCTTGGAGACGGAGCCTGAAACATCGCCGCCAAATTCCCGGATCTTTTGCTTGGCTTCATCGCGTGATAGAGCACTCATCGTACCGGTAAGTACAAATGTTTTTCCTTCAAACTCTTTTTTGAAGACCTTCCGAAGTCTTTCATCCTCCACAGTTACATTCTTCAATAATTTCCTGACCAACTCCTTGTTCTGTTTCTCTTTGAACCACTCTACGACCGCCTGTCCGACGATAGGCCCGACCCCTTCGATTTTTTCCATGTCTTCAAATCGAGCGTTTGCAAGAGCGTCGAGGGTTGTAAAATGTTCGGCCAGATCATGCGCCGTCTCCTCGCCCACATGCGGGATAGAGAGAGCGATGATAAAGCGGGGCAAGGTGACCTTCCGAGCTTTCTCGACAGACTCAAAGAGGTTGGTCACTGACTTTTCCGCGAAGCGCTCCATGTCTAAAAAATCACCCTTTTTAAGTTCGAAAATATCCGACGCCGCCGAGATCAGATTATTTTCAAGAAGGGTGTCAATGATCCGCGGTCCCAAACCATCGATATTAAAAGCTTTTTTTGAGACGAAATGATAAAGTTTTCGCTTCTGTTGATCAAACGAATTTTTATTCACGCACCGCCATGTCGCCTGCCCAGGAATCCGCTCGATACTTCCATCTTCGCCACAGGCTTCGACATGTGTCGGCCATTCATATCGCTTTTCTTTGCCAGTCCGCATTTCGGTTAGCACCTTCACAATATCGGGGATAACATCCCCAGCTTTTTGCAAGATCACGGTATCACCAATGCGCACGTCGAGGCGCTTGATCTCATCCTCGTTATGCAGCGTCGCTCGAGAAACGGTGGAGCCGGCAACCAACACCGGCTTCAAATGTGCCACGGGCGTAAGCACCCCAGTACGTCCGATCTGCAGCGTAATGTCTTCCACCACCGTAGTGACCTGCTCGGCGGGGAACTTGAAGGCGATGCCGAAGCGCGGCGCCTTGCCGGTGTAGCCCAAAGCCTCCTGATACTTACGCTCATTGACCTTCACCACCACACCGTCAATTAGATAATCTTCTTTCGGCGCTTTTTTTTGCCATTTCTTCCAATATTCAATCACCTCGTCGATCGTGTTCGCTTGAATAAAATGGGGATTGACCTTAAAGCCAAGCTCTCGCAGATACGCAAGCTCCTTTTCCTGTGTGTCGGGAAGAGGCTTGCTCGAATACGAAAGATCGTACATGAAAGTTCTAAGGTTCCTCTCTGCTACTATCCTGGGATCAAGTTGGCGGATGGTGCCGGCAGCCACATTGCGCGGGTTGGCAAAAAGCGGTTCCTCCTTTTTTTGTCTTTCTTTGTTGATGCGGGCAAATTCCTTCTTGCTCATCCATATCTCGCCCTCTACGATCACGTTTACCGCCTCCTTGAGGCGCAACGGCACGGACTCGATGGTGCGCACGTTTTCGGTAACATCCTCCCCCACAACCCCATCCCCTCTTGTCGCCGCCGTCTTTAACAATCCGTTTTCGTACTCAAGCACCACCTTGAGCCCGTCGATTTTAAGTTCAACAGTGTAGGAAGGTGTAAGATCTTTACCGAGGGCACCCTTGAGCATTCTTTTTACCCGCGCATCAAAATTCCGAATGTCTTCCTCGGTAAAGGCGTCATTGAAAGACCACTGAGCAACCTTATGCGGAACTTTTTTGAAATCCTTAAGCGGAGCTCCTGCCACCCGTTGGGTCGGCGAATCCGGAGTGACGAGCTCAGGATACTCCTCCTCAATCTTTGACAGTTCATTTTTCAGCGAATCAAGCGCCTCGGCCGAAATTTCTTCTTTATCAAGAACGTGATAATTGTACCGATGATGTTCGATCGTTGCTCGAAGTTTCAGGACTCTTTCTCGTATATCGTTCGGAATTTTCTTGTTCATGGTAATCGTAATGTAAAGCTTAAAGCGAAAAGCGTAAAATGACAACCAAGCGAACCTTGCTGTAAAAAAGAGACTGGTAGACTCCCGCCACCAAAGCGAGTCCCTCAAAATTCTCCACCTAAATAGTGAGTATTCTAGAAATTAGGGACGAGCGCTTTAATAATCAAGCTTAATGGCACGCTCTAACCTTCGTAAATTGCCGGTATCGCAGGTGTTATACCCGCGTGACTCGATGTGGGTTTTGACATTGGCTCCCTCATAATGCTTTTCAATGCTAACCTTAAAGCAGGGGTTACTCTCAGTATCATCAAAGTTGGCGTTAAGGCGTCCCGTCCAATGAGTCTGTGAGCCGACTGTCGTACGCCCAAGGACTACGTTTTCATTTTTATCATTACAAAAAATTGCCGCAGTGGGAGGTTGTACTATAGAAGGTGGCTCCGGAATCACGAATTTGCCTGCGAGATCCCACCGAAACATGCATTCCAACCCCGCATCTGCTGCGTAAAAAGCTACTTCTGATTCACGAGCGGCAGAGGAAAGCGCCACTTCTTTCGTACTAATGTTTAAAATCGCAAGTCCGACGGCCAGGAGGATGCTTGAGACCAAAACGGAAAAAAGAAGAGTATATCCCCTATTGTGTTGTTGATAATAGTTTTTCATTATGGCGCTAAGACGTCAAAAATATGTTCTTTGATAATAAATCGCTGGGGGAATGCTCCTGTTTTCCAATTCATCTTAACCGTTATCACCGCTTCGGTGGTGTTGATATTCACAATATTCACACTTCTCCTAAATGAGGTACTCTGTCCTCCTGGCATATACGTGTAGTTATTACCATCGTAGTTGAGTGAGGGGAATGTCGTGTTGTCGGAGTCATACTCGACAGTAGTCTTGGCGCCATTAATGGTATCGATATAACAATATTTGTCACGACATTCACCCAAATTAGTGAGCCATGGCTGGCTGCCAAGTAGATTATTGTCTCGAATGCTGCGAACGTATTCGACCACATCTTGTGCTAAATACGAGGCAATCACCTGATCCCGTGCGTAGACGGCTGAAGCAATACCTTTTTGAGCGATGACGAGTGGACCCGCAACCGATAACATAATAATAGCAATCGCTACCAGCGTCTCAATGAGGGTAAAACCTTTTTTGTTGTGAGATTGACTGCTCATATTAAAAATCAAGGACTCGTTGCGTTAGAGTTGTTTGAATATTAAATGTCGTATCAAGCTTGAGTTTGGCGTTGTCTTTCATTTTGCCTTTAACAATCAGCCGAACTTTTGGCTGCATATTATCCCCCGTCACATTCCCCGTTACATAGAGTCTAAGATCAGAAATCTCCACCTCTGGAGCTGTTAGAGGAGTAAACCCCTCCACATCGTATATATTTTCATCTTTTTCAATCGAAGTATTATTCGGACTATTATTAAATCTATACGCAGTGAAAACTTTATGTTCCCCATCCCAAAAGGCAATATACTGCCCGCCCGAACAATCTCGAGCAGCGAAATTTCCCTGTGGAGGAATACCACTTTCTGGCCCGCAATAGTATTTTGTTCCCACCCGAATGTTTCTAGCCATGTTTTCTAACGCAAAGTTAAAATTGTTCACTACTGCCTTCAATGCTTGTGTTTTTTTATTTGCGTTTAAAATACTTAAAAGTGCCCCGGTGGCTACGAGCACCACAATACTGAAAATGGCGAGCGATACCATGATTTCAATAAGAGAAAAACCTCCTTTTTTAATAATGCCTCGTTTCATATCATTCGACAGAAATTTGTCCGGTCTTTCGCACCACTACGTTTTTAGATCGACCATCTGACGCCACTAACACTATTTTTACACTGCCATATGCGGTACCCGGTACATCGTTATCATAAATACGAGCTTCGGGATCAGGACGTTTAAAGATGATATTAATAATATTTCGATTACAGTCTTCCGCCGAAGGACCTGCGATGCAAAGCTGATTAAAACTCATATTCCGCTTTATCAAAACCTTTTCAAAACATTCGTCGGCTGTATCTATCCCGTCACATGCTCCTGTCCCCTCGTAGGTCGTATTTTTATTCGAGTCAGCGAACAACAAGAACTCAGTAGGCTTGCTTCTGTCGAAATGCACCCCATACCAGATATCAAATACTGGACCTTGTCCTTTCACGTTGATACCAAAGGATTGCGCCCTTCGGACGGTGAGCGCAGTCTCATAGGCCAAGTTGGTCAAAAGAATGCCTCCACTGAAACTTTGATGCTTCATGAGCACCAACGCAGTTACCACCGCAAAAATGCCAAGCGAAACCAGAAGCTCAACCAAAGTGAACCCCGCCGAAGCCTTCGATAACAGCCTCCTTTTTTGAAACATATGCAAATTTTATTATACCACCGAGTGACAACGCGATATTCTCAATATGGGGACAATGTTACATCCCCAAGAGAAGCTTCAGACCGAAGATGTCGAAATGGGCGAAGAATTCGATAAAGAGCCCGAGAATGAGAAACGGTGCGAACGGGATCTGGCTCTTGAGTGAAAGAGTGCCTTTATGAGTGAATTTTTCGAAAGCCATAATAACAAGCGAGACAGCCGCGCCGATCCAAAAGGCGAGCACAACCGCACTTATACCCTCTGCGAGACCCAAGAACCAACCAAAACCGAGCACCAGCTTCACATCCCCGAACCCCATCCACGTACCCTTTGACACAAACCAGAGTATGAAAAAGAAAGCAAAAAGAATAGGGCCGGCAATGAGCTCGGAGATACTCGGCGCATGAAATGCGGTAGTGGGAAGATCCAGAAAAAGACCGATGAAGCTCAGAGTAATAAAAGCATAGACTAAACCATCCGGAATAATCTTGTGACGAAGGTCGTAGACGGAGATGGCGATGAGAATGGAGAGGATAAGAAGATGGAATATAGAATTTAGAATATAGGGGATAGAAAATTCAAAAGAATAGTTTAGAAAATAAAAAAGAAAGAGAGAAGCGGTAAAAAGCTCCACTAGAGGGTACTGCCAAGAAATGCCGCTCTTGCAAGACGAACATTTTCCTCGGAGCATACAGAAACTAACGACCGGCACGAGCTCATACCATCGGAGCGTTTTGCTACAGGAAAAACATTCCGACCTACCGCCAACCACCGTCATACCGGTGTTATACCGAAGCACCACAACATTAAGAAAGCTACCAATGACGGCACCAAGCACAAAAAATAAAATTCCTAAAAAAATCATTTGGATGATTATAGCACCTATCTTTTACTTTTTCGTTTTTACTTTTAACTTTTTCTACTGCCCCGTTACGTCGTAACAAAGAACAGCGGCAACTGGGCCGGAAGAACCACAGCGAGCAGTTACGTTACCATTAAACGCGCCTGAGGGCCACCCAGTGGAGTTGTAGTTCTTATCTCTATCTATTACGGTTGTCATCTCAAGCGAGCCACCAAGGTGATAATTCGTGGGAGTTGAGGCATGATTGATCGCGTATGCATAACTTGATGTGTCGGGATCTTTTGGTATTGGATCAATAAATGTTCCCAAATTAACACCCGTACAACCGTTTGCCTGCGTAGTCACTAAAGAAGTAGGGAATTGTTTACACGCATCGTAATACAGCTCAAGCGCAAGCTGCAGCTGGGAAATGTCGGACAAGCGTTTAGCATCCTTGGAGCGCAGCCGCGCGCCATTAAGTGATGCGAGCACAACGGCTGACAAAATGCCAATGATGGCGATGACTACCAAGAGCTCAATTAAGGTGAATCCTTTTTTCATAGGTAAAACAATTATACCTCATCTGCCAGAAAACAAAAAACCGAGCATACTCGGTTTTTGCCCAACTCGTTTGAAATTATTCGCAATTATTCTTTGTCATATTACACGTGACCCCAGACAACGATGATCCGCTTGGAACATTAAACGTGAACTGATAAGTCCCCGCTGATACCGATCCAGATGTGGCACCATACGTCCAACCAGCCTGGGGCGCAGGCCAACTCACTGTATGCACAGGAGTGGCGGCACATACCAGAGTTCCGGCTACAGGCGAATTGGCAGAACCACCATCAATATTGCACGCTTGTAATTCAACGAGCACATCACGTCCCGCGGTCATCGCCGCAACCCTTCCTGCCCGGCCACGTGCACTACCCAATGATGCCAACACTATCGACGAAAGAAGGCCGATGATCGCGATCACCACAAGGAGTTCAATCAATGTAAAGCCTTTGTTATTATTTTTCATACCAAATTCTGTTAGGGTTAAATAATTATTGTTATTGGATTATTATACCCCACGCTGTACACAGGCAACAAGCAAAAACCGGGGATAACCCCGGTTGTTAGCTGTAAAAAAGGGAGTGGTGGTACTAGCAACCTACGAAAGTAGCTGCTGTTTCTGTAACGGTGCCTGAGGTGCATGCCGCGCCGTTAGCTGGAGCGAAGGTAACGCTGAAGGTTGTGTTGCCCGCTGATCCACAGCTCTGACTGTTGATAACGCCTGCAGCTCGGTTTGTTGTTGCCGCAGCATCTGCCGCAACAATGTTGGCGCTGTCACAAACGTTAGTAAGTCCGGCAACAAGTGCCTTAAGTTCTGATCTAAACGCAGCCTCCTTTGCCTTGCCTCGAGCGCTGTTAAGTGAAGCCAATACTACTGATGAAAGGATACCGATGATGGCGATGACCACCAAGAGCTCGATCAATGTAAAACCTTTTTTCATATGTGTTTTAAAAAATTAATTAATTGGTTATTGATATAGGCAACTGCCTATATAAGCTCGTCGCTTATATGATTACAATTCATATAAACTCCTCGACTCGGAAATGAGAAAATAAGAATTTTCCCATTTCTCTCGTCCTACGTCGCTTATAAGTCTGGACCTGCTCTCTCGCCAAGTATAGAAAACTTTGTGGAGGTCGACCCCCGAGCAGGCTATGATTAAACTTATACAGAGAATTATACCCCAGTATTCAAGCTGACAATAGCCACTGATGTGGATAAAATATCGCTCAGCATTCTCCTAAAAAGTGGCCGGATAATTTTTCTGGTGAAAAATTTCCTAGGACTCCGGCTCGCCAGCCTACGTAGCCACTTTTTAGGAGAATGCTTCGCTTTTCCCTTAGATTGCGGCAGAGATCGAGTAAATAGGTATGAGGACGGCTGCTAGCAAGAAGCCTACTCCCAACCCAAGCATGACGATCATCAACGGCTCGATCAAATCCACCATGGTATCGATGGCATTGTTCACCTCTCGAACGTAGAATCTCGACAGTGTCTTCAAAATATTAGCGAGCTCACCGGTTTCCTCCCCGATCTTCACCATTTGAATCATGATACCCGGAATTTCTTCGTTATGACTCAAAGAGTCAGACACAGAACTTCCGCCCTTCACTTGCTCCACCGCATTAGCGAGAATTCCCTTATAGACCTCGTTGTTAATCACCGCCGCGGTGAGCTCGAGTGCCCGGATCATGGGAATACCGGAGAGAAGCATGGTATGCATGTTGTCGGCGATGCGGGATAAATACAATTTTCGGTAGAGATTTTGCACTAAGGGTATGGAGAGCTTAAAGTGATCAAGCGAAAGCTTGCCCGACGCTGTGCGGACGAATCTCCAGAGAAAGTATCCTCCCACGATCACTACCGCCAGGAGAATGAGACCATAATCGACAAAGAAATTACTGATAGCAAGAATCACTTGGGTGTATATTGGAATTCCTTGCCCTGACTCCTTGAGAATGCCGCTAATTTTCGGAATCACGATAGTGAGCATGAGAATCATTACCACGATGAACGTGAAGATCACGAAAGCTGGGTAGATAAGAGCGTTTCGTGTCTTGGAGGTGATCTCATACGTACGATCGAGGTAATCAGCCATATAGAGGAATGTCTCATCAAGCTTGCCGGACTCCTCTCCCGCCTTGACCATACTCACATAGAAGTCGGAAAAAACCGTCGGATGCTTGGCTAGAGCTGTAGAAATCGAGCTGCCTCCCTGTAAATCGTCTGAAATTTCAGCAAGTTTGAAGCGGAGAATTTTGTTTTCAGTTTCTCCGGCCAGCAATCGGAAGACGCGAAGCGCCGATACCTGGGCTTCGAACAGGGTTGCCATCTGACGCGACAGGATGACCACATCCTTTGTTTTAACTCGATCAAAAAACGAAAATTTGCGATCAAACAAAGACTTCTCCCCCGCCCCTTTGATGGAAGAAATGATAAATCCGCGCCGCTGAAGCGAAGAAATGGCCACATCGACATTAATAGCTTCGATAGCTCCCGACTGTTGAGCTCCGGCTGCGTCTATTGCTTTATAATTAAATAACATATTTTTTAGTCTACAACATCCTCTCCAGCGTCTTCGGATTAATTGTATTGAGATACGCGTTCTCAACAGTGATCTCTCCACGGCGTACCAAGTCTGCAAGGCAACGGTTCATGTCAATCATCCCCTCCCCTGAGCTTGTCTCAACAACTGTATTCACCTCATGTACCCGCTTTTCCCGGATGAGATTTGCCACTGCATTGTTGGCAATCAAAAGTTCATAGGCAGGAATGAGACCTCCCGAAACCCTTGGAATGAGGCGTTGAGAGAAGATGCCTGAAAGGCTACCCGCGAGCTGCATTCTGATCTGCTCCTGTTGACCCGGAGGGAACGAGTCGATGATACGGTCGATGGTTTGAGCAGCATTGTTGGTGTGGAGCGTGGAAAATACCATGTGGCCGGTTTCGGCAGCAGTCACCGCAGTAGACATGGTCTCTGGTCCTCTCATTTCACCGATAAGCACCACGTCAATGTCCTGCCTAAACATACTGATAAGTGCCGTCTGGAAATCAGCCGTATCAACACGTACTTCGCGCTGATCGATAATGGACTTTTTGGGCTCGTGAATATATTCAATGGGATCCTCAATAGTGAGGATGTGTTCAGCACGATTGGCATTAATAAGCTCAAGGAGTGCAGCGAGTGTAGTAGTTTTTCCTTGCCCTACCGGCCCCACACAAAGAAAGAAACCTTGCTGTTTGCGAGTAAATAACTCGAGAGTGGCCGGCAAACCAAGCTCTTCGATCGTCTTGATTTTCTTAGGAATAAGGCGTAGCGCCACACTAATAGCACCTTGCTGGAAATAGCCGTTGCCGCGGAAACGGGCGATACCGTCGGAACTGTATGAAAAATCAATTTCTTTAGACGAGAGGAAACGCTCTCTGTTTTCAGCAGTCAAAAGTTCAGTCACCAACCCCAACGTATCCTCTTTTGAGAGGGGCGGATGTTTAATGAGAGGGATAAGAAAGCCTGAAACACGAATGGTGGGAGGGTGACCTTCCGATATGTGAAGGTCGGATGCCCCTTCCTTAACCACAATGTCCACAAGCTCGGCGAGTTCTTTTTTAAAGTCAGTCATAAAATTAAATATACCAATCTACTAATGGTGCAAAGATATTCCCGATTCGTCCAAGAGCGAAGCGATTGGGAACGAATCGCAATCCCCTTGGGGGACGAATAGCTACAAATGTGATCAATCGGAGTATTATTCGTAGCCATTTGTAGATTAGCATTCATTCGCATATTGGTATGTTTATCTTTTGTTGCTCATAATATTTTTTACCTCAGAGAGCACCTCTGAAGGAATGGTGGTGGCCTTCACAATGTAACCATCAACGCCGAGTTGCTTCGCCTTTTCGATCTCCGAGGACTGGCTTTGGTTGGTAAGCATGATCACCGTCGCTTTTGAAGCAAGGTTTTCCTTCCTAATAACCCCTAGGAGTTCCAGTCCGTCCATCGTCGGCATAATGATGTCGAGCACCATCACGTCCGGCACGAGACCATCACGAAGATGTTGGAGGGCTTCTTTGGAACCGCACGCAGCCACCACCGAAAGCCCCCCTTTGCTGAATTTCAGAGAATACATGTCGAGGAGAAATCGATCATCGTCAACAAGCAAGGCTATCGGTTTTTTAGGTTCTTCGGACATGCTACATATTATACACGATTTAACTTTCAACTTATAAACTTATAACCTATAACTTGTTCACCTCCTCAAACGGAATCTCCCGCCTCATTGTTTTCAAGATGGCATCTTCTTTCAACGTAAGCATGCCCCTCTTACGAAGAATTTTAGTCACCTCAAGTTCCGTCGGCCTGGCAAGAATGGTTGCCTCAAGCTCCTTATCCATTTTAAACACCTCGAACACCGCTGTTCGTCCGCGTGTGCCGTTGGGACAGTCTGATGTTGGGGAAATACCCCAGACACTCTTACCCATCGGCAGACCTTTTTTAAACTCTTCCGGAACGTCCGTAAATTGCTTTTCAATCATCATCTTAATACTACCCTCTATTGGAATTTCCTTGCCTGAGCTCGGGCAAAGCACACTCACGAGACGTTGCGCCATAGCAAGAATAAGCGTAGGCGCGATCAGATACGGATCAATACCCATGTCGATGAGACGCGGGATCACACCCGCAGCGTTATTGGTGTGAAGTGTTGAAAATACAAGGTGGCCGGTCAACGCCGCCTGAACTGCAAGCTGGGCGGTCTCCCGATCACGGATCTCGCCCACCATGATGATGTCAGGGTCCTGACGGAGCGCTGTACGAAGACCGTTCGCAAACGTGTAGCCAATTTCCGGACGAACCTGCGACTGACTCATGCCGTCGATGTTGTATTCAATCGGATCTTCCAGGGAGAGCACGTTGTACGCTTCCCGATCGAGCTCATTTAACATCGAGTAGAGTGTGGTCGTCTTACCGCTACCAGTAGGACCGGTAAGGAGGATCAATCCGTAGGGTCGAGCAAGTGCTTCGCGAATAAGGCTCAAGTTGCTCGCAGTCAGCCCCATATCGTCAAGCTTTTTAACTCCGCGTTCCTGGTCGAGGATTCTCATCACCACTTTCTCGCCGTAATATGCCGGGAATGTAGAAACACGGAAGTCGATTTTGCGTCCCTCGATACGCGCCGTGAAGCGCCCGTCTTGAGGCTTGCGCTTCTCGTCGAGCTTCATGTTGCAGAGGATTTTGATGCGTGCCACCACCGCACTGTGCACTTTGGTCGGTAATGAAAGTGAAGTATTAAGCACGCCGTCGACACGGAACCGCACGCGGATTTTGTCCCGCTCATGTTCGATGTGCACGTCGGAAGCATTACCCTCCGTCGCGTATCGCAGGATGGTCGCTACGATTTTTGTAACGGGAGCGTCTTCGATGATACGTGTACTCATCCCTTGAGGAGCCTTGGCGATTTCCTCGGCCTTGGTGCCATCTGAAAATTCTACTTCCTCGGACGAAAGCTCAGTCTCAAGTTCGGAAAGTGCTTTTGTTACTTCGCCTGAAAGCCCTTTGTACGATTCAATCACTTTTTCAAAATCCTGCTGTGAAATCAAAAAAACTTTGAAGGGAACGTTGATCTTGGAAGAAATGAAGTTAAGAGCGTCACGCGCCTCAATGTTGTCCGGATCGACAATACCCACCTCAAGCACCCCTTCCTTGAATCCGATCGGGACGAAACGGTAATGCATGGCCGACTCTTCGGGAATGTACTCGAGAATGTTGCCTGGTACTACTTTGTTTTCGAGACTCCGAACCGGGATATTGAGATACTCGCCTTTGGCCGCTAAAATCTCTTCAAGCGACACACCTCGTTCAAGCAAAATCCGGTCCATCGAGGCGCCTGGTGCCGCGCTCTCTTTTTTAAGAGCGGCGACATCATCAGGCTTTATAAGCTTTTTTTGAGCGAGAATATCTAAAATACCCATTGAGCGTAAGGTTATTTTTTAGTGGTAGCAGCTGGCTTTGGAGCCGCGGTAACGGGTGTTTTCAGCGTGCTTGTAGCGACCGTGGGCCCGTTTTTCCCAAGAGGTAAGAACGGATTGTTGCGACCCACCGGTTGCGGCACGAGCTCAATAGTCCAGTCCTGAAGGGAGAGAAATACCGGATCTTTAAAAAGAGAATCATCGAGGTGAATCGTCTTTAATTTAAGCAATGATAATAAAAGGTCTTTACCAATCACCTCATCGGCAGTCTTAACCTGTGTCTCGAGCACCGCACCCGTGTTGCCGCGCGAAAAATACAGGTAGCCAGCAATAATGAGCACTGCAAGGATAACTAGAACCGGTATGAAAAGACTGTTTTTTTGCGATTCCATAATAATTATTTTAACCAATAGGTACGGACACCGACTTCATACTTATACATGTCCGTTTCTCCTGTTTTAAAGGAGATCGAGACAACGTCGAGCACACGGAGGCTTTTCTCAAGATCAGCGAGAATGGAAATGAAATTCTCGTAGGTGGTATCAATACTGAAATTGAGCACCATGGAGTTGTAGCCTGACCCACCCACCATCGCGGTGCCGCCATTGGTCGTCTTTAATTCATCAGCGCTGCTCACCTTCACGTCCTTGAGGCTTGCTCCGTATTTTGAAGTAACGCCGTTAATGTCAATAATGAGCCGGACGTTATCAATACTCGACGGCAAGAGACGTTCCATGCGTTTTAAATCTTCCCCCTTAAAACTGTTGTATTTATTGAGCAATCCGTCACGAAGTTTCAAAAGCTCTTGCGATTTCCCAATCGCGGAATCATAGTCGGCTTTCGTGCGTTTAAGTATCTTTATCTCCTGATACGCAGGGTCGACATATCCCCAGAATATGCCGGCCGCGATCAATATGAGAATAAGGGGAGTTAAAAATTTGTTCATAATGATTGTACGGTTGAGGTGGCCGGTACTTGGACCGGCTTTGAGTTTTCAAGAATTTTCAATCCTGTCGAGGCAGGGGTGAGGTTCACCGTATTTTTATACAGCATCAGTACCGGATCAATGGTGGCAGTGAAGTTAAAGCCCACATTGCCGTTCTGTTCGAGCGTTAGATCAGAGATGATGGGATTTTTCAAAAATTTATTTTTAGCAAACACGTCTGACTGAAGTGCAATCGATGAGAAACTTTCACCTTCTCCTTTCATGGTTACGTTAATACTGTCTTTCCCAACCAGCACATATTCAAAACTCTTGAAACGGATAGAACGAAGCGTGAGTGTCTCTAAAAGCTCAAAAAAGCCTGACACGGCGCGATGCGAGCTTAAAATTTCCTTCCCTCCCTCGATCCTCGCATCCAAAGCAGAGAGGGTTGCTACCAGTGAGGGATCAAAGGCATTCCGCGCCTGAGCAAGCGCCAATTGACTCTGCTCAATAGAGCGGTTCAACATAATCTTGTAGCCGAAAGCGGCGCCAGCGGACAAAAGGGCGATAATAAAGACAATGGTGCCAATCAGGGAGAAGAAGTTGATTGATCCGCGGCCCTGTCCCAATGACTGGACTGCGCTCAGCGGTTTTTTTGGAATGAACGATGATGGCTGTGCACCGGGGGTTTGAAAGTTGGTGTCCACGTTAAAATATCAAATTAAAGGCAAATTATACGGACCTCGCCCGAATTGTATTGCTTCCTGTAATTATATCCCCTAAAGACAGAACCTACCCTGTGGATAAGGAAGCGTGTCCATCACTCAACCTCCTGAAGCTTCCTGAGCGCTACCCCGACGGCCACAGCGAATTCAGGACCAGCGGTCTTTAACACATCGTCGAGAAAGGCTGGTGTCTCTATTTTTGCAAAAGGATCGGCGCGCATCACCTCACTCTGGAAACTCTCTTTGGCAAGCTCTGCAAAGCCATTCAAAAGCACACCCCCGCCCGCCAGCGTCACTTTGGCAATATCTTTGTTATATTTTTTCTGGTAATTCAGGAGAACGCGGTTGGCTTCGTAGAAAATATAATCGAGGGTGAGGGTAATAATTTCGTTGATTTGTTTATCCTCCGGCTTTGGGGAAAGCCCCACGGTGCGCTTTAGATGCTCGGCTTCATCAACACTAACAGAGAGAGCCTTGGATAAGGCAAGGGTGATATCCTGCGAACCGCGGTTGATGGTGTGGGAATTTTTAAGCACCCCGCGCTCGACAATATAGAGCTTAGTAGTTCCCGCCCCCATATCCATGACCATATTAGTAGCGATGCCGTTGTCGAGCGCGGCACGAATCGTGCTGAAAAGCTCGATTTCAAAAAATGTTGTATCTAGCGCTACCGTAGTAGACATCGTCCTATATTTATTAAGTGCCTCATTGTGTATAACCACCACCAGAACCTCTACCTCTTTTTTTCCATCTTCTTTTTTCTGGTTTGGATCTTCCTCAAATTGATCTGTTGCAACAGGGACAACGGACCAATCAAGTGTTACTTCTGAAATGGGCACGGGGATATATTTCCGTGCCTCGATCGGAATCATCTGTGTCAGCTGCTTTGAATCAAGCGCCGGCATCTTGATAAATGAAATAAGGCTCGCGGAAAGAGGTATGGCGATGCCCGCCCGTGTCGTGTTAACTTTCGCCTCCTTTAGAAGCGCGAGTAGTGCCTTGCCGATGACGTCACTGCTAAGATTGGTAGCTCTGCCGATTTCGGTGTTGGCATACGGACCAAGCGAAAGCTCACCGTAGGTCTCCAATATCGCTTTTCCTTTCTTTTTACGAAGCTGGACTACCTTGATAGCAGAGGAACCAATGTCGATGCCGATGACACTGTCATCTTTCTTCTTGAAGAGGTCTAAAAATTGAGAAATGGCGCTCATCGTGAATGAAATTAGTAAAAATAGTATATCATGAGTGCAACACTATGCAGTTTGGATTCATCATTGAACACATCGTTGACCTGTTATTCCCTCCTTCAGAGGCAGTGAGGAGCGCTGAAACAAAAACCGCAGAGGAACTATACCGAGAAATTCCTCGAGCAAGGGATCTACCCCACGCGGCGCTCCGAGCCCTCTTCGACTACCATCATCCTCTGATGAGGACACTTATCTGGGAGCTTAAATACCGCGGCAACAAGAAGGTTGCGAGACTGCTCGCGTCCACGCTCTATGACTCCCTCATCGAAGACGGCGCGGATCTTCTGGTATTTTCTAATTTCAATAATCCCCTCATCATTCCCGTTCCCCTCTCAACCAAGCGATTTCGTGAACGCGGCTTCAACCAAATCAATCTCATCATCGAAGAACTCAAAAAGCTCGACCGTAGCCGCACCTTTATGTTCCCGAATAATATTGTACGAAAAATCAAACATACAGAGACGCAGACATCCATCAAAAACAAAAAACATCGCGCCCAAAACATCGCTGGTTGTTTTGAGGTAACAAACTCCGCCTCAATACAGAGCAGGAACATCATCATTCTCGACGATGTCGTTACTACAGGCAGCACTATAGAAGAAATCCGCAAGACCCTTCTCGCTGCCGGCGCGCGGAAAGTTATCGGCGTCGCGTTAGCGCATTAAATGCTAACATATACAGCACCTATGAAAAAAGACTCACCAGTACTTCTTCAGGTGGTCACCGTACTCATCGGCATGAGCGCTCTTGCCTTTATGTTATGGGAGCCCCACCTCGAAGGCAGGAATGTGGGTGCCACACTCTTTGAGATATATTTTAAAGATCCGTTTTTGGCGTATGTATATGTATCGTCCATTTCATTTTTCGTTGCACTCTCCGAAGTTTACAAACTCTTGGGCTACGTCAAACACAACAAGATTTTCTCACCAGCGGCAGTGAAAGCTTTGCGAATTATAAAATACTGTGCACGATCTCTTGTCGGTTGTATTGTAGCGGCAGAAGCCTACCTATTCATATTTAATAGAGGTAACGATGATATCGCAGGCGGTGTTTTTATGGGTCTTCTTATGATTTTTGTCTTTGGAATAATCGCCATCGTGGCGACTATGTTTGAGAGGCTTTTGCAAAATGCTGTAGATATGAAATCTAAGAACGATGTAACTGTTTAACAAAACTACCACGGCAATCATCATTCCTTCAAATCTCTCGCGCGCGCGAAACAGCAGGTCACTTTTCGCAAGCCGTTTGCGGAGACGGAGGGAGTTTCGATCCTTACAGGATCAGTATACCTTTTGGCTAAAATTTTCGCAGGCTCAATTTTAGGCTCAAAAGGTTTTCGAATCCCTACGTAAGTGCTCCCCAGCACTTACTCCTCCAAAAAGCTTTCAGCTTTTTGGCTCCTGCGGTGTGTATTGAACAAAGTTCGACTGCATTTCGAGCAGAACCCTGACGAAAGCTACTAATCGCACGCGCGGAGCGCGTGGTGGCTCTGAATTGAATCGTACGCTCCAATCTGCACGCCTCGTCCGCTCCCTTCGGTCGCGGGAGCAAAAACCAAAAATTTTCCTTACCTTTCTTCTTTTCTTCGGCGGGGGGTGTGGGGGGAGCCGACAAAAAATGGAAAGAAAA
>Ga0209542_10005071_pt1 | contig 26655 bp, 27 predicted proteins | sample RifCSPhighO2_01_FD_184028 | JGI IMG/M metagenome (GOLD analysis project Ga0209542, IMG submission 184028) | Soil microbial communities from Rifle, Colorado - Rifle CSP2_plank highO2_0.1 (SPAdes) (version 2) | ecosystem: Environmental > Terrestrial > Deep subsurface > Rock core/Sediment ...
ACTTCTGCTGATTGCAGTAAATCTTATTACTAAACTTACTAAAATATTTGGGAATCTTTTTAGCTAGCTCTAAACCTTCACTCACAAATTTTAAGTAATCTTCATATTCTGATTTCTTCTGAGGCATGGTATCACTCTCCTTTATTGCTTGCACAGCATAAAGGAGGCTATGCCTCCTTAACTACTTAAAATTTAGGAATGCACCAGAGCCCGGTTTTAAATTTAGTTAGGAAAATGCAAAAACCTTAGGTTTGCGCCTGGAAAATTCTAAATAGATTATTCGAAGAACTGGTTAATTAAAAAATTATATAAATACTTAAATAAATTATAGGATATAATTTACAATCTTGGCACTAAAATAAAGGCAGTAGTTCTATGCCCAACTGAAAAGAGAAAAACTGAAGTGGAATTACAGCTAGATTTTACTGAATCACCACACAAAGATTATAGTGTTGGAGATCGAATGGATGTGGGGCCGTATGGAAATGTTTATCTCAAAAGTGAATATGAATGCGGATTGTGTTCTAAATATGCTAAGGGAGTTATGCGACGTAAAGAAAGAAGTGTAATAAAATATCATACAGTAAGACTGCATTTAAGTGATGGAAAAATCTTAGAAGTAATAACTGAAGCAGAATATGAAAAAATTCCTGTACAATTAAAAAATTAAACTTTAGAAGCCTTCATCAACTTCTGCAAAATGAATTTATTCTTTCCTTCCCAAACCAAAGCATGCTTCAAAGCTTCCTGAAATGTGCTAACTGAAATAACTTTAATTTTCTTTCTACTTTCATTACTTAAAACCAAATCTTTTTCATTAGTCTTAGGAATAATAACCTGCTTCATGCCAGCCTCAATAGCAGCTTCTACTTTTGCTGTCACGCCACCAATAGCTAATACTTCACCTTTAATAGATAGAGAACCAGTCATTGCAGTATCCTGCCGAACAGGAATTTTTTTAAGAGCTGAGACTATAGCAACAGAAACTGCAATAGAAGCAGAATCTCCTTCAACACCTGAACCAGCTGTGTATAAAAACTGAATAAAAATATCATACTTTTCCTTAATATCCTCACCAAAAGTCTTCAAAATAATAGCAGAAACATTCTTGATAGCTTCTTTAGCAATCTCTCCCAATTGACCGGTAGCAATGAACTCAGCTTTCTTGCCGCCAGGAGTAACTTCAGACTCTATAGGAAGAACAAGACCAGACAAAGCAGCGCCATGACCAATAACTGCTAAACCATTAACTCGACCTATTTCTTTTCCTTCAGTTAATATAATTTCATATTTCTTTTTATTCTCAATATACTTATCAGCTAATTGCTGCTCCAAAGGCCTTGCAAATTTCTTGGCACGCAAAACATGATCCCTAGAAACAACTTTTACGTTTTCTTCTGAAGCCAAATCTCCTGCAGCACGAACTAAACCCCCAAGCTCCCTTAGACGAACTGTCAATTTTCCGGCAATACCTCCCATTTTTCTAGCTTCATTAATAATTTCATCTACAGCTTCTTTACTAAAATGAGGAATTTTTCTGTCTTTAACAACCTCCTGAGCGACAAATTTAATAAGCTTATTTCTATTTTCAAGATTATCATCCATAGTTTCATTCATGTAAACTTCATAACCATAACCTCTAATTCTAGAGCGCAAAGCAGGATGCATCTTTTCAATACTTTCAAGATTTCCCGCAGCAACTAAAATAAAATCTGTTGGCACTGGCTCTGTGCTTACCATCGATCCTGAAGACCTCTCAGACTGACCTGTAATTTTATATTTTTTTTCCTGCAGAGCAGTCAATAACTCCTGCTGAGCATGATAATCTAACAAACCAACTTCATCAATAAACAAAACCCCACCATTAGCTTTATGAACCATTCCTGCAATAATTCTTTCATGTGCTGGAGTACCCAAACCCCCGCTTTGCAAAGGATCATGAAGACAGTCTCCAAGAAGAGCACCAGCATGAGAACCGGTAGCATCAATAAACGGAGAAATTTTCTGATCTGAGTTATCAACCAAAAGTTTTGGTATCTTAATCTTTTGAGGAGAGCCCATTCTTCTGTTAAGAGTAAAAAACAAAACAAATGCAGCCAAAAAAATCATAGAACCAATAAGGGAAGCTGCAGCCAATATATCCCCATACTGCTTCCTTACCCACAAAGGAGTTATTAGGGTTATAATTAACAAAACAAAAAACAAGACATTCATATTTTTTGAAGATGAAAAATTTTGAACTTTAAGCTTGTTTACTAATTCTTTGCCCTTACTTTTAGGCATCACCCTAATTAAAGGATTATTTTCATCCTGCTCATTTGGAAAACATAAAATATCAACTAATTTTTCTTTTGTCAATTGTTCAGCAAGAGCTTGTCCTAGGAGACTTTTTCCTGTTCCAGGCTCACCTATTAAAAGCACATTACGACGCTGAAGAGAGGCTTTTTTAACAATCTTTAATCCTTCATCCTGACCTATAATCTGATCAGAAATAAATTTTGAAACTTTAATATCTGCAGTAGACTTATAACTTAATTCTTTTTCTGCCATATTTATAAAAAATAAACAGAATTTATAAGACTTTCTTAAATCTCTTGTTTTCTTGCCTCTTCTACAATTTCATCTTAATCTTTGTTGTACCTGTTTTTTAGTAGATTGCAAGTTTGATCTCCATTCAATGTCTATCAATATTGGAGTTCTTTGTGGATCTCCTAATTCAAGTACAACAGTTAGATCCGCTCCTTAATAAACAGTTACTTCATCAGATTCATATAAAATTTCTGAACCTAAATCGCTTACAAATAATTCTTTAATTTGTCTTATTGCGTGTCCTCTTTGTTCTGGATCAATATTATTATAATACATATTTCACTCTTAAAAATTAAAAAATGTAATATTTAAAGGATATCCTCTTCTGCAACTACAACAAAGTCTCCTAAAGCCACAACTGCAGAATATGGAACTAAAACTTCATTTTGTTTTGTCCTTTCCAAATCCAAACCTTCACAGTAACCTGTTGTATTCTTAAGAACAAGCTGTAAAATCTCCCCAGTCCTAACTTCAAAAGTCAGATTTTTAACTTCACCAAAGACTTTTCCGCTTTTAGTCACAACCTTTTTTCCCATCAAATGCCTAGAATATCTTTTTTCCTCATCCATCTTAATCAAGATAGTTACAAAACTTATTTATAAATGTTTTTATAAATTAAAATAATATTATCATTATTCTCTTTATATAATAGTATTCATAATTAGAAAGATTATTAGAAAGCAAACCACCTTTGTTTCTTGTGGACCCACCCCCTATAATTTCCTATGGAATATTTTAAAAAATAAGTTTCTTGTGGAAGGCATTATTTTATAAAAAACCATGTTTTTGGCCTATAATTTAATCAATTATATTAAATTTTGATGAAAAGTTGTATTTTTATGTGTTTTTAATTTAAATTTTTCTATATTATATTATATATATTATTATTTATATTTTTTAGAAGTATTGAAGTATTTCTATTTTCTAATAGAAATCAAGGTGTATCTATTATATAGTAATAAGATAAGTTTTTATTTTTTGTATGTTTCCTATCTCTCCAGTTGAAATTATGGTGTAGGTGTATATTTTTGACTATAATAAACCTTAAATAAAATAATATATGGGATAAATAAAAAAATGGTGGAACTAACAAAATTTTTCAATAGTTATCTTGCAAAGGAACCTTTATTTCTAAACAAAAAAGTTTTGCAGTCAAATTATACCCCTGAAAAAATATCACACAGGGATGACCAGATAAATTATATTGCAGGAGTATTAGCACCTGCTGTGAGGATGGAAAAACCTTCTAATTTGTTCCTCTACGGGAAAACGGGAACAGGTAAAACAGTAGTAAGCAGGTATGTAACCTCACAAATACAAAAAGTTGCAGATGAAAAAAAACTTCCAATACAAATTGCTTACCTTAACTGTAAGTTAAAGAGAGTTGCAGACACAGAATACAGAATAATAACCCAAATGGCTAAAGAATTTGGCCTTGAAATCCCCCCAACAGGATTACCTACAGACGAAGTCTACAAAATTTTTCTAAGGCATATAGACAAAGAAAAAAAATTGATAATATTAATACTTGATGAAATAGACCAATTAGTAAAAAAAGCAGGAGATGAAATTCTCTACAACCTTACAAGGCTAAATTCAGAATTAAAAAATGTTGAATTATCAATAATAGGTATATCAAATGATATACTATTCATGGACAGTGTCGATCCAAGAGTCAAAAGCTCACTAAGCGAAGAAGAACTTGTATTTCCTCCGTATAATGCAATACAAATACAAGATATACTAAGAGAAAGGGCAAAAGTTGGGTTTAAACATGAAGTAATTAAGGATGGAGTAATAGAAAAGTGCGCTGCTTATGCTGCAAGGGAACATGGAGATGCAAGAAGAGCACTAGAATTACTAAGAGTTTCCGGCGAACTTGCTGAAAGGAAAAACAAAAACATAGTATCTGTTGAAGATATAGATGATGCCGAAGAAAAAATTGAAAGAGACAAAATTCTAGATGTTGTACATACACAACCAAAACAATTCCAGCTTACACTACTGTCCATATTAAACTTGTCAGATATTGGAAAAGGCCCGTTGTTTACCGGGGATGTGTATGAAATATACAGAGACTTGTGCCAGAAAGTAGGATTAAAACCACTAACGCAAAGAAGAATAACAGACATAATTGCAGAACTAGACATGCTAGGAATAATAAACGCAAAAGTAATCTCAAAAGGAAGATATGGAAGAACCAAAGAAATCAAGGTTGTAATACCAAAATCTACAATTCCCAACATAAAAGAAACACTAAAAGAAGGCCTCGGATTATAATTTTAAAAAATGGATAAAAAGGAAGTAATAAATTTTTTTTTAGAAAGGGAGATACTATTAGATCCAGATTTCTTAAATAACAATATAATAGACGAAGATATTACCAACTTCTACAGAAAAGTAAACAAAAAAATAAAGAACAAGCCATTAGTTCTAGGCGAAGACCTAATCCTCGCTGGAGAAAACCAAATTGCTGATGTAATCTGGAGCGAACTTGACAGGCTAAGAGTAAAATTTGAAAAAGGAAAAGACACTAAAATATTTAACCCAATAAATTACAATATAAATTCTACTTCTGAGGCAACATTAATACTACAACAAGGTCCATTGCCTGCAGAGAAATCCCATGAAAATTCCGGGAGTGTAATAATACTAAAATCTTATGCAGAAACACATGACCAAAAGAGAGATGTAAACAAGTTTGTAAGTCATTTTAAGGCCAGATATGAATCACTTAAAAAAATACTTCTTAACAGACAAGAACTACAAGACAGCATTTCAATAACTAGACTCACAAGAAAACAAGAAGGAGAAGCTGTAAGCGTTATTGGACTGGTGCTGGACAAAAAGGAAACAAAAAATGGCAATATTAAACTAACAATAGAAGATTCTACTAGCACCATAGATGTTCTAATAACAAAGACAAGGCAAGATGCTTTTGAAATTGCAAAAGACATTGTCCTAGACGAAGTAATTGGAATAAGCGGAATTATTGGCAATAAAATATTATTCTGCAACTCACTTTATTTTCCAGACATTCCAATAAGCCACGAGCTAAAAAAATCCAAGGACGAAGCCTATGCAGTTTTCATAAGCGATATACATTTCGGAATTAAAAATTTTCTGCGCGAGGATTTCATGAAGTTTGTGCTATGGATAAGCGGGGAGTATGGCACAGAACAACAAAGAGAAATAGCAAAGAAAGTAAGATACTTGTTCATAACAGGAGATGTTGTAGAAGGCGTGGGAATATATCCAGGACAAGAAGAAGATCTTGAGATTAAAGATATTTACCAACAATATGAGGAAGCAACAAAATACCTTAGCATGATCCCCAAAAGAATCAAGATTATAATCTGCGGAGGAAATCACGACGCGATGAGAATATCAGAACCACAACCTCCATTCGACCCTAAAATTTCCAAAGGATTTTATGAAATACCAAACATGATAATTGTGAGCAACCCAGCAATGGTTAATATTCATTCCTCTGAAGACTTTTCAGGCTTTGATGTTCTAGTGTACCATGGCTTTAGCTTTCCCTTTTTTGCTGATAATGTAACAAGCCTGAGAGAAAACGGGGGACTAGCAAGATGCGACTTAATAATGAAATTTCTGTTGCAGCGGAGGCATCTGGCACCTTCACATAATTCTAATCTGTATATACCAAATGAAGATTATGATCCTCTTGTCATAGAAAAAGTGCCTGACCTCTTTTTATCCGGACATGTACACCAGATAACTGTAGGAAATTACAGAAATATTTCCCTAATAAACAGCTCCTGCTGGGTTGTCCAAAGCGAGGATAATGCAAAAAGAGGAATAATCCCACATCCAGCAAAGATACCAATCATGAACCTTAAAACCAGAGAAGTAAAAATAATGAACTTCCTAGATGATAATGTTAAAGTTTTGTATACTGAAAGGTTAAACCTGAAATGAGCACAGCAATGACCCAAAAAATAAGCGAGTATTTTTCTGAAATAGACCAAAAAATAAAAAATGCATATGAAAAAGCAAATGCAGCAAGACAAAAAGGATATGATCCAGATACAAAAGTAGAAATACCCTTAGCCAAAGACATGGCAGAAAGAGTAGAGGGACTGGTCTCTGTTGCGGCTCCTCAACTAAGGGGCACAGGAATAAGCCAAGGAATAAAAGAACTAGAAGCTAAATACGGAAGCCAAAACTGGATGATTGCCTTTTTAATCTCTGAGGAAGTAGCAAATGAAAAATTCTGCAAGTTCAAAGACAAAAAAGAAGCAGTAGAAGTGGCCTTAAGGATAGGGTTAGCATACATTACAAATGGTGTTGTGTCTTCTCCATTAGAAGGCTTCATAAAGCTTGAACTAAAAAAAAGAAATGACAACGGAAAAGAATACTTCTGCCTATACTTCGGAGGGCCAATAAGAAGCGCAGGAACTACAGCAATGTGCATATTCGCGGCAGTTGCTGATTATGTAAGAATAAAAATGGGCTACGAACCATACGACCCAACAGAAGATGAAATAAACAGGACATTCAGCGAGATAGAGCATTTTCATGACAGAATCACTAATTTGCAATACTTCCCCTCAAAAAAAGAAGCAGACTTCATAACAAAACATCTTCCCATACAAATAGACGGAGATCCAAGCGAGAAGATAGATGTACCAAATTACAAAAACTTACCAAGAGTAATAACTAACAAACTAAGAAACGGGTTCTGCTTGGTAATGGCAGAAGGGCTATGCCAAAAATTTTCAAAATTCTGGGGCAAATTCTCCAAATGGCACAAGAACATAGGAATGGATCACTGGAATTTTTTAGAAGAATATGTAAATCTGCAAAAAGAAGTAAGAGCAAGAGGAAAAGTCAAAGAAATAACAAAAGCAAAAATAGTTCCAGACTATAACTACATAAAAGACCTAGTTGCAGGCAGGCCTGTACTTGGGCATCCACTGAGTGTTGGAGCGTTTCGCGTCAGGCTTGGGAGGGCTAGAAATATGGGACTGAGCGATACATGCCTAAGCCCTGCTACAATGATAATACTTGACAATTTCATCGCATATGGAAGCCAGCTAAAAACAGAACGGCCAGGAAAGAGCACAGTAATAGGAAGCTGCGACTCCATAGAAGGACCAATTGTCAAGCTTAATAACGGCGATGTAATTTTTGTTGAAAATGAAGAACAAGCTCGAGAAATAGTCAAGGATGTAAAGGAAATAATATTTGCAGGAGACATTCTTGTCAATTATGGATACTTTTTGAATAGAAATCACGTGCTGGCACCTGTAGGATATAATGAAGAATGGCATGCTCTAGAAATTGAAAAAGCAGCAGGAGAAAGCAAAGAAGAATACCAACAAGCAATAAAAAATCCAATGGCAATCAGCTTGGAGGAATCTTATAAAATAAGCACAGAACTTAACATACCACTACATCCAAAGTATACTTTTCACTGGAATGATATTAGCATTAATGACTTAAAATTATTATTAGAGTGGCTAAGCTATGCGGTAATCAAAGATGAAAAAATAATTTTGCCTTTAAGTGCGGATGATCCTAAGAAGAGAATACTAGAAGTATTAGGAATTCCCCACAAATGCGTCAACTATGAATATGCTGTAATAGAAGAAGACTGGGCAAAGGCTTTAAGAGTATCCTTAGGATTCTATAAAAATGAGTTCAAAAAAGAGAAAATCAAAAATGAAATTTCAGACAGCATTAGTGTTCTGAATATTATAAACAAAGTTTCAGAAGCAAAAATCAGGGACAAATCAGGATTATACATAGGATCTAGAATGGGCAGGCCTGAAAAGGCAAAAATGAGAAAGCTAACAGGAAGCCCACAAGTAATGTTTCCAGTAGGAAAAGAAGGCGGAAGACTAAGGTGCTTCCAAGCAGCACTTGAAAAAGGAAAAATAACTGCAGAATTCTCAAATTATCATTGCGGGAAATGCAACAAAGAGACTATATACTTAAGATGCCACGTATGCGGAGGCTCAACAATACCAAAATACAAATGTGCTGAATGCGAAGATACAACAGGAAAATGCGGCCATAAAACCTTGCCTTACAATAAAATTTCCTTAGACATAAAAGAATATTTTGAAAGCGCACTAAAAAAAATAGGAACAAGAAATTATCCGGAACTAATTAAAGGCGTAAGAGGAACAAGCAACAAAGATCACATACCAGAACATCTAGCCAAAGGAATACTGAGAGCAATGAATGAAATTTATGTAAACAAAGACGGGACAACAAGATATGACATGACAGAAATGACACTTACACACTTCAAATCTAAAGAAATAGGGACAAGCGTTGAAAGATTAAGAGAATTAGGATATACCCATGATGTGTATGGAAATGAATTAGAAAGTGATGAACAAATACTAGAACTAAGATGCCAAGATCTAGTGCTACCTTCATGCCCTGAAAGCCAAGATGAAGGAGCTGACTTTGTATTATTCAGAGTGGCAAAATTTGTGGATGACTTGCTAGAAAAATTATATGAACTACCTAGATTTTATAACCTGCAAAAAAGAGAAGACCTCGTTGGGCATCTAGTAGTAGGATTAAGCCCTCATACAGCAGCGGGAATTGTCGGAAGGATAATAGGTTTTTCTAAGACTCAGGCGATGCTGGCAAATCCATTATTTCATAGCATTATGAGGAGAGACTGTGTACATCCAGAAACTAAACTACTCTTCTTTGATGAACAAAATGACCTTTACTATGAAAAAATAGGAAATTTTACAGACCAACTGATAAAAAACGGATGTAAAACTAAAATTATAGACTATGTTGGAACTAAAGCAGTATATACCAATAAAGAATATTATACTTACAGTGCTGATCCAGAAACAAAACTGTTAGTAAAAAGAAAAATAAAATATTTTATAAAATGTCCTGTTGACAAACAATGGGTAAAAATAACAACTGCAACCAATAGAGAATTAAAAATGACATTAAATCATGATTTTTTATACTTAGATGAAAAAAACAATATTCAATCGAAAAAAGCTAAGGATATTAATGCTGGAGATAAAACATTAGTTATGGACTATTTAGATTTACCAAAAAAAGAAATAAAAAGAATTGATTTAATAAAAGAACTAACAGAAAAATTACCTGATACTATAAAATCAAAAATCAGAATTGTTGAGTGCGAAACTTATTTTAAGAATTTAGTAAAATCAAAGGGCAAGAACAATATAATTAATATAATAAAACCCTGTAAAGAATTTATCAGAAATCTTAACCGCTGGTATAAACAAGTTCCTTTAGATCATTTAGAAAAATTAATTTTAGCTAATATTATATCCTATGAAGGATTACCTGAAGAATGTAAAGTTAAATACTGGTTTAGCAACCAAAAATTTAATAGATTTTTAGACATTACTCCAAAGCTTTGCAGATTACTTGGAACTTACACAGCAGAAGGTCATTGCAGGGAAAACAGAACAACTAGACAAGTAAGTTTCAGGATTTGCAATTCTGTACTCGGAGAAAGCACATATGATATTATAAAAAAAGTATTTAATGTAATTCCAGCGTTAGAGGAAGACAATACAAAAATAACAATATCCCACGCTTTAATTTACTATCTCTTTAAATATATTCTAGAAACAGGATCGAATGCTTTTAACAAAAAAATTCCCAGAATAATTTATTTATTATCAGATTATCATATTTTAGAATATATCTCTGGTTATACTGATGGTGATTGTGGTGTAGTTCCAGAAAGAGGCGCAGTTGTATTCTATTCAGCTAATAAACCATTGCTTGATGATTTTGCTTTGTTAATAACCAAGTTTCATATTATTGGAAGATATCAAACAACTAAAGAAAGATTACCTGGAAGAGCAGTCCTATTAAGATATAAAGAATTGAATAAAGTTCCTAAAAAGTCTATAGGTTACCATTTAGTCTTTAATGGAGTTGATGCGGTAAATTTATGCGATAAATTAAACTTATTGCATCCGCAAAAAATAATCAAACAAAATAATATTTTGGATTCTGAAGTCCATTCAAGATTATTAAAATTTGACCACAAATATTATGAATTGCATTCATTTGGTGATACATTTATAGATTATATAAAGAAAGTAGAGATTATAGAAGACGAAAAAAATTCATATTGTGTAGAAACAGAATGGAAAAATAAAGATGAGAGGAGTGTGATATGGGGGGAACAAATAATAAATTTTAGATGTGACGGCGATGAGGCCACTGTTATATTATTAATAGATGCACTGTTGAACTTCTCACCAAAATTACTAAGCAACCATAGAGGAGCAACACAAGACGAGCCACTAGTATTAAGCTCAATGATAATACCAGCAGAAGTAGATGATATGATATTTGATATGGATATAGTTTCAAAATATCCCCTTGAACTTTATGAAGCATGTCTTGAATATAAACCTGCTCATGAAATAAAAATCAAAACACTAAAATCAGAACTTGAAAAAGAAGGACAATACACTGGATGGGGATTTACGCATGATACAACAGACATAAATAATGGAGTAAGGTGTAGCTCCTACAAAACATTGCCTACAATGCAAGAAAAAGTAGAAAAACAAATGATATTATGCGAAAAATTAAGGGCTGTAGATCAGCATGATGTTGCAAGACTAATAATAGAAAGACATTTTATTAGAGATATAAAAGGAAACTTAAGAAAATTTTCCTCCCAGCAGTTTAGATGCGTAAGCTGCAATGCCAAATATAGAAGGCCTCCTTTAAAGGGGAACTGCGCATTGTGCAATGGAAGAATAATATTTACAATATCAGAAGGATCTGTAATGAAGTATCTGGAACCTAGCTTGAGTTTAGCTGAAAAATATAAGATACCTGCTTACTTGAAACAGACTTTGGAATTAACTAAACAAATGACAGAAATGGTATTTGGAAAAGACAAGGAAAAACAAGAAGGGTTGGGAAAGTGGTTTGGCTAATGGAACATATCTCTTATTCTTTTTACAATATCTTTTTTCTTTTCTTCGTCTCCATCTAAGGCAGCCAAGCTCAACTCTAAACATTCAGCTCTGATAGCATGATTTCTTCCATTATCATCATTTGCTAATTCTCTTGGAGTAATGCTGGATGCCACTTTTTCTATTTTCAATTCTTAGATAATTTTTTCTCTTGTATCTGCTACAATTTCTCTTACTTCTTTTGCTCCAGAATAACGCGATATTTCGTAGGATGCATATATATAGAGACGGCTCCAGCGAATAAGGCTCCGGCATAGAAATCTTTTGTTTTTAAGTTCATAATTTTTAGTATGAGTAAATCCTTTTAAAGCTAGCTATTACTTCCTGTATCTTTCCAAAGCAAAATCAAGAATCTTACAAATCAATTCGTTATAACTTAAACCATAAACTTTAGCAGATTTAGGAAAAAAATAATCAGGAGCAATTCCAGCAATAGGATTTAATTCAATAACGTGCAACTTTCCATTCTTGTCTTCCCTTATCTCAAGTCTGCACCAATCTTTACACTCAAGGGCTTTGAAAGCGGCAAGCGATAAACGTCTTATTTTGTCTTCTTTTTCTTTAGAAATTTCTGCGGGACAAACACTGGAATGATTTAAAATTAATTGTACATTTTCTTTCTCTAACTTCTGCTTATCAACATTATTCAGAACAGGATCATCAGGAACAAAAACATTAATCTTTGGCTTACCTTCCGGAACATTATCGTAAACAACTTCTATAATCGGCAGAACTATCGGCTTGTTTTTTTTATTAAAATTCCCAATTAATGGAACAGTGAATTCCCTACCATCTAGATATTCTTCTACTATTACTGGCTCGCTGTAAATCGACGTAAGTCTAGTGACTTCTTTCTTCAAGCTATCTATATTGTAAACAACAGAATCATAATTCATGCCTATCTGCGAACCTTCATGCAGCAACTTAATTATCAATGGAAACTTAAGCCTTTTACTCAATTTAAAATTTATAGAATCAATAACCTGAAACCTTGGAGTAGAAATATTGTTATAATCTAAAATCTGCTTTGCTTTCGCCTTATTAAGACATGAGATAAGTGTCCATGGATTAGAACCTGTATAAGGAATATTCAGCATATCTAAAATCATAGGAATATGTGCCTCTCTGTTTTCATTACCTCTGCTTTCAGCAACATTAAAAACAATATCAATTTTATCTTTTATCTTTTTGAAATTTTCAAAAGCATTATCGTCAGCCTCTACCAAAACTACAGAATGGCCGCCGGATTCCAGCGCTAAGCGAAGTGCGTCAATAGTCTCCTGAGTGTCATATTCTGCAATAACATCTAAAGGTCTATTTTCATAATCTTCTTTCTTTACCAGATTATAACACAAAGCGACTCTAACCATTATAAAAAATCAAGCAACAAACTCCATCTCTTTAACAACTTCACTTCCATCAATGTTCAAAATTCTTATAATTTTGCCCTTTCTCTTTGCGTACATCCTAGCTTTCTCAAAATCGTTTTTATATTCTTCAGGCACAACGAGGCTTTCAATAACAAAAGTGTGCTTGACAAAAAGCTTCTTGAAACTTTTATTTACATCAAATGCAAACTCATCAACAAAACCTTTTTCTGAAGTGCTAAAAACACAATAATCTGCCTTAGGCTCTTCATCTGCTTTACCTGGTTTTCCTGCTTTTGGAGCTTTTACTTTTGTCTTAAGACTTCCATAGTCTGTCGTGAAACTTAAAAGAAATAATGCCTCTGGAAATTTATCCATAAGATTTATTATTTGTTCCCTGCTTAATTCATTTTCAATAAAATAAGTTTTAATACCAGCAAACTGCTTAATGCCTGCAGGCTCAAAATTTAATTCGTTTTTCAGATCCTTTGTTGTTAAAATTCCGCCAGCAACTTGTGTTTTATCTTTGATTGTATCTGCTAGAAATCTTGTAAAATCATTAGCATACTCAAAACTTGTCTTTACCTTTATACTTTTACTATTTATCAAATTAACAAGCGCCCTATTTTCAAATGTTCCCTTGCTAAACCTCTTGAACTGCCTATGAACGCTGTCATCTATCTTTCCTTCAAACATTTTTTTTATAAAATTCATTGCAAACTCCTGCTAAACCTATCACCTTTCAGAACCCAGTATATAGAACCTAAGGCACCTAAAAACAAAAGAGCTAAAATTAATTTATTCATTCTAAGATCAGAAATTAAATAATTAATAAATATTTCCCTAATGCTTCCTTATCAATATAAACATCATTATTGTGGAGAGAGGAAGGAGATTTGTTATAAAAGCATACTGGGGAAGAATCCATATTCCAATCAGAGCCTCTGTTGCAACTATAACACCAAAAATCTTTGCTAAATGATGATGGTGCCTTTTTCTAGTCAGGACCCAAAACACAAAAAGATTGCCAAGACAAGCTGCGATGTCAAGATAGGGATTATTATAAGCCAGAACATCTACAGCATCAAGAACAATTGTGATAGGTATTTTCCACAAATCTAAAAAGGTATCAAGCATATTTCTAAATGTGTACAATAACAACAAAAGAACTAAAATTGCAAATATAACCCATCCAGCATTAACCGGAAGACTAACTGCATTCGTTACAAGACCTGTTATCACCTCTAGCATATTATTTTAGAGAACTTGAACTTTATTAATCTTTTCTAAAAATCAGCCAATTGTCTTTGTCCTTTAATTTTATCATTGCAAACTTGCCTTTTACTTTGTTTCCGTTTAGTTCTAGAACTTTTTTATTATTTAAATCCTCTAAAAATATGAAATTGCCTGAATCCCAAATGACAATCTTACCTGCACCATAACCGCCTTCTTCTATTGTTCCCTCGAAAGTTAGCACTGATAGAGGACGTAAGCCGACGAATACTGCTAATCGCTTTTCGTCTTTCATTGGTAATTCTTTTGGGATAGCATAACTTTCCAGATCATTCTCAACTTGAAATCTAAAATCAAAATGCTTTCTCTTTGAAAAATGTTCGTGGATGACAAACTTTAATTCTTTCATAAGTTCTTATTTACTCCATTTTTAGGACATAAATTAAACAAAAAACATTTAGAACAAAAGGGAATTGGTGCCTTGCAAATAACTTTTCCATGAGCTTTTAATAACCATGTAATTTTTGCCCAATCTTCTTTAGGTATTATTTTTTCCAAATCTTTTTCAATGATATCAGGATTTTTACTTTTAGTCCAACCTAATCTATAACTTAATCTAATAACATGCGTGTCTACACTTATACCATTAACAATTCCATAAGCATTAATTAGAATTGTAAGCGCAGTCTTATTTCCTATTCCAGGAAGCGAAGTTAATTCATTTATTGTCTTTGGAACTTTTGAATTATATTTTTCAACTAAAATCTTATTAGCAGCTATAATATTCTTAGCCTTATTTCCTGCAAAAGTAATTGTTTCAATATCTTTAATTAATTCGCTTAAATTTGCATTCGCAAAGTCTCTTGGAGATTTATACTTTTTAAACAATTTTTTTGTTGTAGCATTAACAACTTCATCCCTGCATTGAGCTGAGAGAATTGCAGCAACCAATAATTCTTCAGGCGTTGAAAAATTTAAGTAATACTTAGCGTTTGGATATTTTTTCTTCAGTGATTCTATAATTTCCAACACTTCCTTTTGTTTCATTCAAACAATTAATAGTTCCAAATATTTATATATGTTTATCTTTAACTAATTTTATGCCAAAACATAAGAAATTTTATGTAACAACACCAATATACTACGTTAACGACTCACCACATGTTGGATCAGCATACACTACAGTAATTGCTGACATAATTGCAAGATGGCATAGACTAAAAAATGAAGATGTATTCTTCTTAACAGGCCTAGATGAAAATTCCCAAAAAACAGTGCAAGCATCAATAAAATTAGGTTTTAGTGATATACAAAAATATGCAGACTACATGGCTGAAAAATGGAAAGAAACTTTCAAAAAACTTAACATAAGCAACAATGACTTCATTAGGACAACTGAAGAGAGACATAAAATTTTAGTAACTGAAGTTATAGAAAAAATTAAGAAGAAAGGTGATATCTATAAAGGAAATTATTCTGGTTTATATTGTGATGATTGTGAGGAATTTAAAACTTTGGAAGATTTGACACCAGATGGTTTATGTCCATACCACAAAAAACCACCCAAAGAAATTCAAGAACAAAATTACTTTTTCAGATTAAGTGAATATCAAGATGAAGTTCTAAAATTATTACAAAAAAAAGGTTTTGCTGATCCGGACTCAAGAAAAAATGAAATGATTAACTTTGTCAAAAAAGGACTAAGAGATATTAGTATATCAAGACAAAATACAAAATGGGGCATTCCGTTTCCTGGAGATGAGAGCCAATTTTTATATGTTTGGAGCGAAGCTTTATTAAATTATTTACATCCAAAAGATTATTGGCCAGCAGACGTGCTTTTAATTGGTAAAGATATTCAAAAATTTCACATGATAATTTTTCCAGCAATGCTTATGTCAGCAGGTTATAAATTACCCAAGAAAGTGTTTGCACATGGATTTTTTACAGTTAATGGACAAAAAATGAGCAAAAGCTTGGGAAATGCAATAGATCCAATACATTTGGCAAATAAATATTCTGTCGATGCATTAAGATATTATTATGCAAGAGAAATTCCTTTTGGGCAAGATGGAGACTTTTCGGAAGAGTCATTAAAAAATAGATTAAATAATGAACTTGCGAATGAACTAGGAAATTTAATTTCAAGAACATTAACATTAATTGAAAAAAATCTGAATTCTGAAGTCAAAAAAGACAAGACAGACAAGAAATTATTTTTCTATTTTAAATTCAAGCAAATAGACAAATTCATGCAAAACTTAGAAATACACAATGCAATAGCAGGAATATTTGGATTTATACAGGACTGTAACAAGTACATAAACGACAATAAACCTTGGGAAGTAAAAGACAAAAACAAACTTAATTATATTTTATATAATCTGGCTGATGCAATAAGAATAATAGCAATGCTAATACAACCGTTCATACCAGAGACATCAGAAAAAATAAACAAACAGCTGAACTTGGAACTGGAAACATTCGACAAGTGCAAGGCTGGACTGCTTGAATATACAAAAATAACAAAAGGAGAAATACTATTCAAAAAAATAGAATAAAATGGAAAAAATAAGCTATGAAGAATTTAGAAAGGTACAATTAAGAACAGCTACTGTAAAAAAGGTAGAAAATCATCCAAATGCGGACAAACTATATGTGTTGACTATCAACTTGGGAAACGAGACTAGGCAAATTGTGGCTGGAATGAAACCTTATTATAATCCAGATGAAATGGAAGGAAAACTGATTATAATTGTTGCAAACCTTGAACCAGCAAAACTAAGAGGCGTAGAAAGCAATGGAATGCTGTTAGCTGCAGATGATGGAAAAGGAAAAGTTATATTATTGACTACAGATAAGAAAATTGATAATGGAGTAGAAATAAGATAATAAAAAATAAGAAAAACTTATCCTTTTTTACAACTCATGCAACCCCATACAAACATATGAAGTCCGCCTAACAATAGCAATAAGCCTACAACATGAGTTAAATCAAACCAAGCCCATCTTTGCCATAATAATAATATCCCTAATACTAGAAGAACTAAACCTTTAACCAATTTCATTTTGCCCCAACACCCACATTGATCCATTGGTACATGACACATAGGGCACATTCCACACATTGAACCAGACATTTCTTTTTTTGCTGCCATCTAAATACCTCCTTTTAGATATAGGAATCCTGAATTTAATGATTTAAATGTTTTTCTATAATTCACTCTTTTTATAGAACCAAAATAAAGAGTAAATCGTGGAAAATATATTGAGTGGGCCCGATGTGATTTGAATTCGTGGGTATTTTTCTTACCTCACACGACCTCCCGATCTCTAACCAAAGCTGATTATCAGTCTCACCTTAACATTATTGTTAAACGGGTGCTCCAGCCAGGCTAAGCTACGGGCCCAATACATTAAAAGGCCAGAAAGAATGTTTATAAAGATTTTGAAAGGTATTTTTAGTTATTGTCTATAAAATATTGATATTTTTTCCAATGTTTTGGATTATGTGGATCAATCTCTTTCATCCACTTATCTAACATCTCGTTTCCTCTAACTGAGATCTTGTATACTCTATGACGATTACCACCAGGGATTTCTATATGTTTTGTAGTTCTAATATCGAGTTTATTAATCAAACAAAATAGCTGTTCTCCCAAACTTTTAGATATTGTACCTATTTCTATTCTTGGATATAATTTTTCATACTTTGGTTCTAGATAAATTGTTCCATCCGTATCAAAAATTCCTCTTATTACACTAATCATTAGTTTTTCATTACTTATAAAAACTTTGGGAATTTTTATATTCAATTTTTTTCCGAGAGGCAATTTTAAAACTTTATTTTTGAAATTTATAATATCATCTGACCATTTCTGAAAACCATAAACTCCAGTACTAGGTATATCCCTAAGACTAACATTTAAATCAAATAAATTTTTGTATAATACTTTAATTTTCTTATCATAATGTTGCTTGTCATCTATTATGTGTCCTCTCAACGCATAACTTCCTTTTATTCTGTTCCCATTCTTGTAAAAGTTCATAGTTCCGTCTCCGATATGAAGTCCTGTTTCCTCTGCTAATTCTGGGGTTATTTTCTCAGGTAGACTTATATTTTCTTTAGAATTTGGTAATCTAGACAAATCTAGTTTCATATATTTAATTAGTTATTAGAATTCATAAACTATTCTGCTCTTTTTTCGAAAAGTTTTCAAAAATTTCGAAATGTTTACGAGAAAATGAAAATTAGAACGCCCTTGATCGGACTCGAACCGATGACCCCATGATCTCTGCTCAATTGAGTAACAGTTTCACAGTATGGTAAGCACATGTGCTCTACCGATTGCTCATCATTTTTGTGATTCTGAGCTACAAGGGCATTCTTATTTCATGCATCCAAGATTCTTTAAAAACCTTTCTAGTAATAAATATAAAGCATAATAATCTAAAATCTTTATGCAATTTAAAATCTTGAGAACGCCTAAATTCTACATGATCCTATTTTTATTTATATTAACAATAATTGGGGCAATAAAATATGGAGCTGATGAAACAATTCCACAATTATTAGCAGCACTAATTACCGGAATAGTATTAGACTTACTCATTAATTACTTAAAAGAGAGGAGGATATTATTTCCATCAAGCGCTATAATTACAGGATTACTAATTGCTACAGGGATTTCCATAGAAACTAAAATATACATTCCTGCTGTATTAACAGCAATAGCTATAATATCCAAACATTTAATAAAAATCAATAATAAGCATATATTCAATCCTGCAAATTTCGGGTTACTAATAGGAATTTTGTCTTTTTCTAAAGGCATACAATGGTGGGCAGCAGATGCGTTGTGGTTGGTTATACCCTTTGGTATATTCTTAACATACAAAGTCAGAAAATACTCAATCGTAATATCTTACGCAATAACACACTTAATTATTTCTTTGATTTTATTTGCCTTCACCAAGAATTTACAATATTTGTATCTTCTCAATATCTTCTTTGTGCTATTCATGCTGATAGAGCCTATTACATCACCAACAACAAAAAAAGGTAAAATCATATTTGGAGCGGTATTCGCATCACTAGTGTTTATTTTACAATTGCTTACGCCTCAGCTTGATACTTTTATTCTTAGCTTGTCTGTTGCAAATGCCTTTGTTCCATTACTCAATAAATTGAATTGATAGTTTTTTTATATAGACAATAAATCCTTTTATTACTATGGAAATACAGAAAGTAGAAATATTTATTTCTTCGCAAGCTCTGGAAAGACTAAAAAAAGATAAATTTGTCAAGCAAAACAGATAATGGTATCAAAGACAAATTCTTCTTATAAGAACAGCACCATTTGAAAGACCTACAGAAAAAGTCGGAAAATTTAATGTAACTCCGAGAGGCCATGAAATAAGGAGAATAGCCTGGCACTTTGAACTTGCTAACCAAGTTTTAATTATATACATAGATGACCTGCTGTATCATACAGGCAATGAAAGATATGTAGACAACTGGAACAGCAGGGTAACGGATAAAAGACTAAGCTTCAGAAATTACGGCCCTTATGCAGCATTTTCTGGCTTGTGAGAATTCATCCTATTAGTTATATAAGCACAAACAACTAGCGCATCTGAAATATCAAATTCAGACCCAAAACATGCAACTTGCCTGTATTTGTTATTAGCACTTAAAGCTTCTAATATATCCTTCCAAGGCTTAAGAATTACAGGGCAGCAACTTAATGTTGCTTCTGCTATTTTTCTATCAAGCGCCATGTAATAAATTTCTACTTTATCCTGTGAGCCTTTTGTACATAATAATTCATTTTCTGTCTGCGAAAAGGCAATCCCTTCATCAACACAAAAATCCAAGCCATGTCTTTTTAAAATAGCACAAATACGGTCATCCATACCAAGCAAATTTCAGAAATAATTATAAACCTAACCCTTCTTTACAGAATACCTTATTTTTAATAAAGATTCGTTTCCTTTCACACCTAATATTATTAAATCATTATTATTCACCTGTATTATATCACCAGGATTTACTACCTTTGCACCTACTCTTGCCTGCTTATCACATTCATTAATAAATATAGAATTAAATTTTACACCAAACTTAATAACTCTAATTACTCCTGCTTTTTTGTTCACAAAAGGATTGTTTAAAACCAAATCATTCTTTGATCCTGTTCCAATCTCAACTTCCCCTATAATACCATCATTCATGAGCTTCATGCCATTTAATTCAAAACTTCTTTCAAAGACTTTTTCTTTTCCTTGATATTCATGTGCATTAATAATCAATGTAAAAACTACAATTTTAGGTTTCTCTAACTTCCTTTCTCTTTCTTGCGGCCTTTGAAATAAACGTTCCATAATCTTGCTTAGATTTTTTTGGTTTATTTAACTTTCTAATCCAAAAATTCCTTATTTTTTATCTTTTCAGGAAGGTACTTTTCTGATACAAAGCTTATTCCCTTTGAACTTAAAGCCTGAATTTCTACTTTTGACTTAAAGTCCTTCATCATCTTGAACTGCCTCTGCCAAGCTTTGTTATCCTTAAACCAGTCGTATTCACTTACCTGCTTTATCCTTGCATAATCTTTTTCATCCAATTTAATAAAATGCTTTTTCAGATCATATTTTTCAATATCATCCATTGTAATGCCCACATACTTCACTCCTGGAATAGTCAAACGCTCAGAGGCATGAGCCAAAGCTATTGAACCATATTTAATTACTGAGTAAATATAAGCCCCGTAAATATCTCCATCGCACAAAACATAAATCGGAATTTTATGCTCTTCATATAACCTTTGCAACAGCCTTCTTATTCCTCTTGTTGTCTGGCCTTGTGAGGAAATTATTATGGCCTTATTTTTTAGCCAGTACTTGTCTTCATTCAATCTTTCCCAAACTGCAGCCTTTTCCATATATATAATATAATCTGCTTCCACTTTCTTGAATTTTATTTCCTCAACATTAGAAGGTATAGCCCAGCCTCCGCTACCTAGCTTGCTCCAATCAATAGTATCTCCCTTGTCTTCAATAATAACTTTTCCTGCAACACTGCCATTCTTATTTGCATTCACGTGCAGCTGCTCTCTTGACAACTGAGTTATAACTTCCATATCCTCTATTGCCTTGTCAGACTCTGTCTGTTCATCTACTAAATTAACGCTTGTTCCTGGAATGGTTTTCTTAACCATATAAAATACGTCTCTCAAACTAGAATGTTTTCCAGAATCTATCAATTTTTCCTTAATTACAGAAGCAACTTCAACAGTCTGCAGGAATTTCTTTGCATGGGCAACATTAAAAAAAGTCCTAGAACCTTTTTTATTTCCCAACTTCAAAGTCTTAGTTTTAGTGTCGTATACAATATTACTTAAATTTCTTAACGGAAAGATTATTTCAGGATTTTTTCCCTTCTTAACTTGTTCTACAATTTTATTACCAAATTCCTTTAATACCTTTTTAGGATCTTCCTTAGCCACCTGTCTCTACCTCATCCAATGTCTGCTGCTTCTCCCCAAACTCAACATTTTTTCCCTTGATTTTTGTATTCTCTGCTTCCTTAACTTCAGCCAGTAAATCCTTCATTCCCTTTTTTAAAACTTTCTGCAAATTGCCTTCCAACTCTATTTTTTTAGCCCCAGTCAAATTGCTTAAGGCATTTGCTAATTCTGGAATATATTTCTCAAACAGGTTAACTCTTTCCTGCTGTTCTCTGGCCCTTACAGTTTTCCTGATGTAGGCTCCCATCTGCCTTCCTGCTTCCTGCAAACCCAATTTCATTTCTTTTATTATTTCAGCATAATGCGCTATGGCTTCTTTTGCTTCAGAAGTGAACGGAACCCAAACACTTACCATATGAACAACTAGCACTACCGGGCCTACTGGTATTGAATCTTTTGATTGAGACAATCCATAACTCTTCCAACTTGTATCAACTACAGCTTCTGTAGAAGCACAGGCTCCCTGCTGGTATAACAATGGGACTCTATTTGCATATCTCATAATCTTTATTGGTTCTTCTTTTTCCAAAGTTCCTCCATACGCTAAAGTAACTTCTATTGTGAAGGGATTTCCCCTATAAACACTTGGAGGTCTAGTAACTGCACAATAAAATTCAGCATTAATTTCTTTTTTTAGACCTTTAACTAAAGCTTCTTCACCAAGAGGATTAAGACAATCAGTCGGAGGAGCAATAATTTTAGTATTTTGAATTGCATTATACAAAGCTTCAGCCTCTTCTCTTGCAATAGTTGAAGACCTTGCTCTAGGACTGATATTTGCCTTTTCGCAAATATCACTAGCAACAGCCTGACTAACTCTAGAAAATTCATTCTGCAAAAAACTTGCTACAGTTCCAGCTTTAGTTCCGTGGAGCATCCTAATTAAAATGCCCAATTCAATACCATAAGGGTGAGGTTTGATTTCCTTAGCTTCTTTTGGGAGTTCATGAACAACCCTTTTATAAGTTATTGTCTCTTTTTCAGGAGTCTTGTAAATTATTTGTGCATGAGGATTAATTAAAGCTATTTCTTTTAGATATTCGTCAACAGACTGCTTTCCCTTTTGATAAGTACCTTGCAACTCAATTTCTATTCTAGTGCCCTGGTCCTTATTCCATTCAGCAACCTTATCTTGGGATATCAATGGTTCATTTTTCTGAGTATCAATATGAATTTCGAAGAAATGTGCTTGGTGCTTAGAACTTATTTTTGAAGTAACGTGCATACCCTTACCTGTTGTTAATTGTCCGTATAATAATACTGCACTAATTCCAATGCCTTGCTGCCCTCTACTGCAACGAAGTCTATGAAATTTGCTTCCATACAATAATTTGCCAAAAATTTTAGGAATTTGTTCCTTGATTATACCAGGACCATTATCTTCTATAATAACTTTAAACCTATCTTCTTTTACTTGTTGCAGTTCAACATAGACTTCTGGAAGAATTCTAGCTTCTTCACATGCATCAAGACTATTATCTACACCTTCCTTAACAGCCATAAGCAATGCTTTACGCGGGCTGTCGAAGCCAAGTAGATGCCTATTCTTAGTGAAGAATTCAGAGACGGATATTTCTCTCTGCTTCTCAGCCATCTCATGAGCTTTTGTTTTTGCAACCATCTTTTTTTCTAGACCAATCATTCTTGTTTAAATACTTTGCTGAACAAAAGATAATAATTTAAGCTGAAGAAATATCTAAAGCAAGTAATGGAAAATCCCGACGAGCAATCAAAAAAAATAGAGAATTATGAATACCAAATAAGATTACTAGAATTATTTCAAGAATTTCTGATAACTATAAGCAAGAAACTAGAACTCAATGACCTGGCAGAATACTTATTGAAATTTATAAAAAATTCTTTTAATGCTGAGGCATGCTCAATAATAATAAATCATCAGAGATTTTTTTACGGAAATATTAATTCTGAAAGTTTAATAATTGCTGAAAACGCAGTTCTAGAAGAAGTTGCTAAAAGAAAAGGGAATGTAATACTTAACAATATTAACAGCGACACATTAACTTTTCACCTTAAACTAGGACTGGAAAAGACTTTGGTATCTATACCAATCATAAATGAAGGAAAAATAATTGCATACGTAAATATTTATGAAAACATTAAAAATTTTAATTTCAATGAACTTAAGATACTGCAAGAATTTCTAAACAAAGCTTCAACATCAATTTATAATAGCCTAATTTACAACCAAGTAAGCAGAAAGAGCATGCTTGATCCTCTAACAGGCGTGTATAACAGAAGATTTTTCATGCAAAAACTTATAACACAACTGAACACATTCGAGAAATTCTTATCAATAATAATGATAGACATAGACTTCTTCAAAAACTACAATGACAGAAATGGGCATCAAGCAGGGGACTATCTTTTAACTGAGATTGTAAACGTAATCAAGGACAACCTAAGAGAATATGATACAATAGGGAGATACGGCGGTGAAGAGTTTATACTCATACTTCCAGAAGTTGACAACCTGAAAGCCCTAGAAATCTGCGAAAGATTAAGAAAAGCAATAGAAAATTACAATTTTAAATTTAGAGACAGTCAGCCTGAAAATAAGATAACCGTATCTGCAGGACTGACCACTACAGTAACAAGAGATCTAAACTATGAAGAATTAATAAAAGAAGCAGACAACAACCTATACAAATCTAAGAAATCTGGAAGAAATAAAGTAACAAATTCACTTATATTGAATAAGAATCTGCACATCAGCTAACTTTATTAATTCTTTCGTAAAAATTAATATATGTCAAGCAAGGATAAATTTGAAACTTACAAGGATGTATTTGATGATCAGACGATAAGAACTTTATTCAAACTGAGCAGCGAAGGATATTTTGAAGAATTAAAAAGTCCAATATCAATAGGAAAGGAGAGCAATGTTTTCAGCGCTGTAAAAAAAGACGGAAGTCTGGTATGTGTTAAAATTTATCGTGTCAATGTATGCGACTTCAGAAGAATGTATCAATATATTGGAGCTGACCCAAGATTCAAGGGACTACAAAATAAAAGAAGGCAAATCATAAATGCCTGGGCGCAAAGGGAATACAGAAATTTGATGGTGGCAAGAGAAACAGGAGCAGACGTGCCAACGCCTTATGCTGTAAAGAGCAATGTACTAGTTATGGAGTTCATAGGAAACAAAGAAGCAGCTCCTAGACTAAAAGACAGACCACCAAAAGATGTAAAAAAATTCTGCAGTCTATTAATAAAAAATTTGAAAATATTTTACAAAGCAGGATTAATACACGGGGATTTAAGCGAATATAACATACTAAACTTTAATGAGAAACCTATAATAATAGACTTGAGCCACGGAGTAAAACTTGAATATCCAAACGCTTTTGAATTATTAGAAAGAGATATAAAGAATATGGAAAAATATTTCTTAAAGCACAAAGTCAAAATTGACGTTAGAAAAATATTAGATCTGGTAAAGGAAAATGGAATTTAATTACGAGACAAGAATACCAAAAGAACGAGTAGCTGTGCTTCTTGGAATAAAAGGAGAAATGAAAAAAAGAATAGAGAAAATTCTTTGCATCAAGGTAAAAGTTGATTCTGAAGATGGGACAGTAGTATTATCCGGCAATGACAGCTTGAACTTAATAATAGGACAGAATGTAGTAAAGGCAGTAGGCAGAGGTTTTAACCCAGAAATAGCACTAGAATTAACCAATGAGGATTCACAATTAGAAATAATAGACATGACAGAATTTACTGGTGAATCAAAGAAGAAGTTTATAAGAATAAAAGCAAGAGCAATAGGAGAAGGAGGAAAGGCAAGAAAATACATTGAACAACTTACTGAGACAAGCATAGTAATCTATGGGAAAACTGTTGCAATAATTGGAAATTATGAAAATGTAAATTTGGCTAGAAGAGCATTTGAAGGACTACTGTCTGGACAGAGACATTCGACTGTTTATGCATGGCTAGAGAAGAATATGAAGAGCAAGAAACATTTATTGTACTAAATTATTTTATTAATGTCTCCATTAATTATAATCGGCTTTACTGCCTCTATTTCTGTTTTGTAAAATTGTATTTCTGGAATATTATTCCACAAAAAAATCTTTTGATTCAATACATGAGCAAAACCTATTTCTATTAATGTATTGCCACCAATATAATTCTTTATTCCATTTTTATCAAAGTTAAGAACTAAAACTGCATCCGCTCCCTGCATAGCTTTCCAGAATTCTTTAATAGCATCCATATTATTTTTTTGATATATCTTTATTTTTTCTATTTCATTATCATTTTTTCCTATCATTGATCTATGAAGATCTGTCAGAAAAGCATTATGGCCTAAATTGTTTAATTTATCACAAATTTCAACCATCTTATTAGTAAATTGCATAGAACCGATAACTCCTATTTTCATAACTTTATTTAAATAATTTTATATATAAACTTATTTGTATTAGAATTCTTCAAAACCTTCAAGCTCTTTCAAATGACCATTCTTTCTCAACCACTCAACCTGATTAGGCCTGTACTTGTAAACAACATCACCCTTTTCATCGCCACCAAGCTGCCATGGCTCAATCAACAAGACATCACCTTCTCTAATCCATAATTTTTTCTTCAAGCTTCCCGGAACCCTGCAGATCCTAGTTTTACCATCCAAGCAGCGAACACGCATACGACTACCACCAAGTCTTTGTTCTAGAATACCAAAAGTTTCTTTTCCTTTAGGAAGCCTAACTCTAAAAACTTCTGTTTCTCCATCATTATCAAATTTTTTATAAGCCATTAGAAATTTCAAATCAAGAAATCTATATAAATCTATTCTTTAGCTGGGCTCTGTCCTAAGACTTCTATAAAATAAGAGAATATGTTATGGCAGATTAGCTTGCCATATACTTCAGCTCTTATTGTTCGTGCAGTCTTAGAGCTCACGCTAGAGCCGAATTTTCTTTTTACTGA
>Ga0209542_10005074_pt1 | contig 26649 bp, 19 predicted proteins | sample RifCSPhighO2_01_FD_184028 | JGI IMG/M metagenome (GOLD analysis project Ga0209542, IMG submission 184028) | Soil microbial communities from Rifle, Colorado - Rifle CSP2_plank highO2_0.1 (SPAdes) (version 2) | ecosystem: Environmental > Terrestrial > Deep subsurface > Rock core/Sediment ...
GGCAAAAATCACAAAATATAAAAATAAAGATAGAGCCCAAATATGCATAAAGAAATTCCCGTTCTTTGGTCTAATAAGAAGTCCAATCGTAAATAACACTAACCCTGTTACACCTAATATTTCTCTACTAATTCTTTCCGAAATTAACCACCACCAAAAAGCCGGTCTAAAACGTATACTATCTCCATTCATAAGCCAACTTGATGCAGGGATTCCTTCCGGAGACTGTAAAATCCAAAGCCTCCAAACTACGAATGGCAGGATTGAAAACAATGCAAACACCAAAAACTTTTTTGGAATATTGCGGGGACCAAATTTAACAAACAAAGAATAAATTAAAGGAAGAGTAAAAAATATAGCCCAGGGTTTTATTAAAAATGCAATTGAAGTAAATAAGACTGCCCAAATCCCCCAAATTCCCCTATTTTCCCAAATCCACTTATCAACAAAATACATCATCCCTAAAGCAAAAAATAAGAAGGTTGGTTCTGGTAAAGTAGTCCTGGAAAAAAATACATTAAATGGGAGTAATGCATATACAAGCGAGGTCAGCAAGCAAATATAAGTTGAGAAATACCTTTTACAAATTAGGTATAAAAAAATAATACTTCCTAGAGAAAATATTATTGAAACTAAACGGGAGTATTTATCTTCAACTCCAAAGAATAAATAGAGAGGATAGGTCGTTATATTATATATAGGAAATTCCACGAATCTAAATGTATTTGGATTTGCAATAGGAGTCTCGGAAACTCCTAACATGTCATCATATTTAGGAGTAAAAGGATTAAAACCTATCTTTATAAAGTTTCTGGTTACTGCTGCAGTGTCTGCCTGTCTCCATGAATGCCAATCAGCTATGGGAGCATCAATTTTATATAGCCTTAACCAAAAAGCAACTACCAGCACCAATCCCAACCAAAAATATTGATTTTTAAAAATGTTTAATAAACTTCCGCGGACTAAGAGTCCGCGGTTTTCTTCAATAAGTTTACAAGAAGCAGCAGAAAACATTATACACAGTATACCACCTACCCCGCGGAAGACTGTAATCGCAGCTCGCCTCGCTGAGTCGGCGAAGCGGGCATTCATCCCCACACCAGACAGTGCGGGGTTTTCTGCTAGCGATTATAATTTCATCATCCAGTATTCTCTTATCATCCTCGCCATTCGACCCCGAGCTCATGGCCGAGGGGAAAGCGGGGATCCATTCCTTGTTATTGAAATAGGCTCTCTAAAATTCAAAACTGCTAAATTTAATCCCAACATAATCCAAAACAGCGATGCTACTTTAGAGGCTTCGAAAACGTCTATAAATAATCCATTTACCAAAAAGGTGATTATCATCGAAAGAGAACCTGCGGAAAAAAATCTGATCATCCTATTTTCGTTCTTTATCCCTTTAAATATTTTCTTCCAAATTGATAACAAGATCAGAAAGAACGTAAATGTTCCTAATATTCCCACTTCACCCAAGGATCTTAAGAAATCATTATCTGTTGCAATACCCAGTGACGAATAACCCAATCCTAAAAAAGGATTTTTCAAAAATGCATTTGCGGCCCTCGGCCATTCAATATTTAATCTTATTTGGAATGATCTGTAAACGGCCAGATCAACTTCATTAATTGGTTCTCCTGGAGTAATATCAACAGGGATACCTGCTGTGGCGCTGGCAAAAGGGGAGACAAGTGCGGAACGGCTGGCCATTTTATATGGAAGAGTGGGTATATTTAATTTACTTTCTAGTTGTTGGTTTAAATTTCTCCCTTCATACCTTTGGCCTAAATTTAATAAATTTACTGTTATTGTTGAGACAAATCTATCGCGAAGCTGTGATGGATATGCGCCAACCGATATTAAAATTATGAATATAGGTATCAAGTATTTTTTCTTTTTGGCAAAAAATAATGCTGAAATCACCCCCACAAAAGCAGCCACAAAAGATACTCTGGCAGCAGTTAGAATTAATACAAAAAGAGAAAAACCACCAAGAGCTAAAATTAAAATTTTCCAAAATTTTTTAACGATGAAAAAAATAACAGAAAGAAAAACAAGTGCTATAGCTAAATATACTGCCAGATCATAATGCCCGGCAAATGTTGAATTTGCCCTTGCGTCTGGAGTCAGTTTTAAAATCAATCCTTTTGAGAATTCAGAATTTGTAGTTGATATCACTGGCCAATCTAGATACTGTTGTCCTAAGGCGTAAATATTAACCGTGAGTAGTGTTAATAATAAAACTCCAGTTGCAAAAGTTAATCTTTTCTTTGTTGTAAAAACTGTTGCACAAATTGGCAAAAGCAATATAAATTCGATCCTTCTAAAAAAATGCAGTAAGCCTAAATGAAGCACAATCGTATGAGTTAGAAATATTGCCGAAAACAGTGATAATAACCCTATAAAGAAAAAAAGTGCAAATGCTTTAAAAATATTATCTTTTGTTAAAATTACCCACTCTTTAGAAATCCATATAAAAATTAGCCATATTGCAGCAACTAGAGCAATTAATAAATCTTCTATTCTTACTGCTACAAATACACCTGGAATATTAAAAAGAGGGAATTTAGGATATAAAGGGATAAATGCAAATAAAAAAAGCAGCAAATAAAATAAACTATTATTTAAGATTGATGTTAATTTAGGTATATTCATTCTATAATAATTTTCCTACTTAGCTTAGAAATCAAAATAATTGAATAAACAATCCCTGCCCAAACTATAATTCTTATTAAAATATTCGAATTGTAAAGCCTTAAAGTGGCCTTGGTTGACCATTCCTCACCAGCTTCTTCAAGCTTGGGAACACTATAAAATATGGGGGTACCATCAGGACGAAATATCTCATAACCATTTACATATAAAGAGTTTTTTAGAGGATAGACTAATTCTTCTAAATATGTAGTCTCCGTATGTTTTTTTATAACTTCCCATGAGTATTCTGGAGGATGATTAAGTCTCAGTGGCGGAAAAGGTAAGTGGGAATTTTGTTGGTAATTTTTGATATAGAACGGGATAACAAATTCTCTAAAGTTATTGGAAAAATATGCTGATACATTAGGTATTTGGACTGTGTCACCCGAGAGGGTTGATTTTGCTGAATTTGGTAAGGCTTTAAAATCTGAAATCTTGCTTGATGTAGGCCAAAACATATAAATCAAAAGTAGTAAAGAAAAAGCAATAAAAATTTTTCTTATCATTGGAATAATCTGGCTCTGCCTAATTTGTAATGTGGATCTTTTAATTTCCGTTCCCCGATAACTTCTGCCGGTACTCCTCCAACAATTGAAAATTGGGAAACATCCTTTGTCACAACCGCCCCTGCTGCCACAACTGCACCTTTCCCAATCTTAACACCAGGCAGGATTATCACCCTCGGTCCAATAAAAACATAATCTCCAATCTCCACAGGGGCAACTACTGCATGAAAGTCTTCTGAATCAATATCATGTTCACTATTGTAGATTAAAACTTGTGATGTTATATCGACATGGTTACCAATTGTTAACTTATCCCTCCCATCCAAAAATACATGGTCACCTAAAGTTGTATCCTCACCGATTTTAATATTGGCTGGATTGAAAAAATTTGCCCACATATGAATGGTTGAACCTTTGCCAATTTTGACACCACTTAATGTATAGAAAAATTTTCTGATTGAATGAAGTGGAATATATCCAACCAAACGAAGAAACAATAACTCGAAATCCAAAAAGATGTTAAAAACTCTGTTGATAATCTTTCCGCTTGCTTGCTTTGTAGTTAATTCATTCCCCATTCGGTCATAAAATACAACCATATACAAATTATACACGAGGCTCATCCATCAAGTCCATCAAGCAAAACCTTACTCACAACTCACACACCCCAGGGGTGTCGTAGCTTGACACCCAAGGATATTGTCAATTTACACCTTTTCGAAGGTCTTTAAAACTATTCTTGCCATCTTTGTCCAGGAGAATTTTTTAGCTTGAGCAAGAGCTAATTTGGCGTATTTTTGCTGTAACTTTTTATCAACAGTTAAAGTCCTTATTGCTTGCTCTATTTGATCTACAGAATAAGGATCAATTAAAAGCCCTGCCTTACCTACTACCTCAAGAAGTGAGGAAACATTAGAAACTATCACCGGTACACCACAAGCCATAGCCTCCAAAACCGGAATCCCAAATCCTTCCCGTAAAGAGGGTTGAATAAAAGCGATTGCACCGGACAATAAAAATGGCAGATCTTCTGTTGGTACAAATCCTGTAAACTTTACTCTATCTTCTATTTCTAATCTTTTAGGTGTTTCTAAAGTTTCATCATACATCCAGCCTTGCCTCCCTTCCCCCGTATGTTTACCAACTATTACCAGATTTAGGTTGTCAATCCTGGCAACTGCCTCAATAAGCCTAATTAAATTCTTTCTTGGCTGTATAGTCCCTATATATATAATGTAACTATCTTTTATCTTATATTTTTTAAATACCCTATATTTTTTTAATACCCTATTTAATTCTGCCGTATTCCTTATTGGCCGAAAGAAATCAGTGTTAAAACCGGGGTAAGCTACGGTAATTTTATCTTTGCTGATTCCATACCGGGAAATAATATCCTGCTTTGAAAAATTAGAGATGGTGATTATATGATCTGCATTCTCAACTGAGAATTTAGTCCAATTTTTGAGCTGCCAAAGATCTTTCTTAGTAAACATCTCCGGAAAATGTAGAAAGGAAAGATCAAAAATTGTTACCACTCTTTTAACAGGGGAGAATCTGGGAATATAGTGAGTAGGAGAAAATATCAAGTCAGGTTTTTTTCTGGTTGTATACAAAGCCAAAGGTAAAGCTATCCGTGTCCAAAACCTTTTGGGTTTTAGGATTTTATAACTCCAGCCCTGTCTCTGTTTTGGCAGATCCCCCAGCGGGGGAGCGGGTAAAATTACACTGTATTCATTCTTATGATCGATTTTCTCAAAATGTTTAAGCAGTTCAAAAGCAACTTGTGATGATCCAAGTCTCTGCTCAACATTTGCCTCATATCCATCTATCCAAATATTCACCTCATTAACCTCCGGTATACAGCTGCAGTTTCTTCTGCACACTTTTTCCAGGAAAATCTTTTTACGTTTTCAAATCCCCTTTTTATTAACTCTTCCCTAATTCCCCTAATCTCCCCAATCCCGTGAGTTATATCCTCAGTTGAGTAAGGATCTACTAATATGGCTCCTTTTCCTGCTACTTCAGGCATAGCTGAAACATTAGAAGTAACCACAGGGCATCCACAGGCCTGAGCCTCAAGTATCGGCAAACCAAATCCTTCATAAAGAGAGCAATAAAGTAATGCATCGGCTGAAGCATATAGTAATTCAAGTTCTTCTATAGAAAGCCAGGGCACAGTTTGTCCGGCAATCACCAGATTGTAATCTTTTGTAGCCTCTTTAATCCTATCCAGATTTTTTCTCTCACCTATTCCACCAATTGCTAAAACAAACTTTGCAGGCAAATTATATTTTTTCTTAAACTGACTTATCTTTTCTTGTAATTGAGGTTTGAAATCTGCTGTTGGTCCCTCATAAATAACTGTTATTTTCTCTTCAGGGATACTGGAAACTTCAAGTAAATCTTCTTTAGTGCTTTGGGATACACAAATAACCTGATCAATCTCTTTTTCAACTAATTTAAGTCTTCTCTTATGAACTGCAACAATTTTTGGGTGGGACCACTGGGGATATTTTAAAGGTACTACATCATGATAAGTAGTCACCTTTTTAGCCAAACTTTTGGGTTGTGTCCAATCTGATGAATGAAAAATGTCTAAAGGACCCAAAAAATTTTCAATATTAACATTTCTCCATCTATTAAATAACATTTCAAAAAGAGTTGGGGAAAGTCGGTATTTTTTGACGTTTTGTAAGTCCCCGCGATAAGGCTTTCTAAACGAGGAGTAAAAATAAACCATCTCCAACTCCTTAAAGTTTTGTAATTGCTCTGCCAGATTTTGGGTATATGTGGCCACTCCCCCACCATGAGCTATTTGAGAAATATCAAATCCTACTCGTATCATCATAAATCATTGTACCAGACGAGGATCGGCTTGAAAAATATCCATAAGATGAAAACTAGTTAGAATGACAAATATAATGATTACAAACTTTCTAATCTTCACTGGCAATTTAATAAACAGATATCCAAATACTATAGCCAATATTATGTGTCCTAAAGGATAAATAAGTATCGATACATATAAATTCTCCCATACTTTATTAAAATCAAACCGCAGAAAAGCTGCAGATATATATGAGGGAAAATCTTGATTGATAAATTCCAGATTAAACGGCTTTGCAAAAGATAATCCGATAAATCTTAAACTGTCTTGAGCAAATCCAAAATAATATTTTCCCCCAAAGTTTGAAAACCTTAAAGTTTGAATAATAGGATCCAATCCAAATGATAAAGGTAAAAAGTATAAAGTTAACGGATGTTTAGTAAATGAAGTGGTTCGGGAATAAAACCAGATAGTTATGTATGAAACTAAAACCAGAATTATTTGAATGAATATTAAATATGAAACAGCAGGGCCATAAAATACCTGCCAGCCAAACTGATAATTTGATTTTATAATTAACCCAAAAGATAACAAAGTAAATAATGTACCAATTAGCCAGATTTTGAAAAATCTTTTAAATAAAGACATTAATCCTGTCAGAAATATAACTATTAGAAACCAGGGGAAATATGAAAGCTGATCTTTTTTTAATCCCTCTAAATTACGGTCCAGAAAATCCTTTTTGTCAGGAATAAAAAAATCACTGAAAGCAATATCCTGCTGATAAGTAATACGATCTTTAAGCGTACTATTACTTCTTGAATCAGTTTTTAAAATCCAATCAGAATCTATTTCCAGCTGATCCGGAAACTGAGGAAAAATCTTATGGAATCTGTCTGCAAACTGACTCATGGTTACAATATTTATGTTAGAAATGGAAGATAGGTATTTAAGTTGATTCTCATACTCATCAATATAACTTACACTTTCAATCCCAGTTTCCAATCCTACCGTTATTTGACCTAAAGGGTTTTGACAATCCAAATACGTTTTAATCAATTGCTGAAAATAATCTGTTTTTTTACCTTGACGGATATAATCATTTGCCTGAAGTGAATAATTGGAATATTTGGCACCCTCGCCATAGGCTAAGACAGGATCCCGCTGGGCCCACTGAATTACTACCACATCCTGTTTGTTTTTTAAATTACTTGCCGGAGTTAATATGTTAGCTTTTGACGGATAGTACGGTATTCCCCACCATTGTCCCCATATTCCATAATTATCTGTAGTTTTCTGATCCGCCACAATCATGGCAGTCTTAATATTGTATTTTTCTTTCATATAGTTTAAAGAGAACGAATCTATCCACCAGGCTCCTACAGATTTTGGATAAAATCCAAATTCCTCTTTAAATTTTTTGAATAATCTGTCAATTAAATTCCTTCTTTCTGATTGGGAATACCCGGAGAGAAAGACTGCATGTGGACTAAACCAGGGTACAGCATGTGGATAAATCACTCGGGATTGTTCAGCAAAATTTTGGGATATTTCCAAAAAAACACCTTTTTCCTGATTATCGTTAAATTTTCTAATTTCATATAACAATTCCTTGTCTAGTAAAACATCATATTGTAAAAGCCATGTTGAAGAAAAATTATGCTTTCTGATTAGTTCATATTGATTTTTTAATGGATCTGCAGTTTTATCAATCCATAAATCCCTACTTCGGACAGAGCTTACTAAAGTAAGATGCCTATTATCACATTGAATCTCCTGGGCAAAAACAGGGGTAATAAAAGGAATAAAAATTATCAGAAAAAACGTTATTAGAAATTTTTTCATTTACCTAAAGAATATATCCTTAATTAAATATGGATTGGGCTCTTCCTTTATTTCATCATCCGAAAGATGATACTTCTCTATCACAAAACCATTCTTAAATGACACTTTTGATACAGGATCCCCAGCTATCCTAATATCATTACTTTTCCAAAGTTTACTGTTAGTATTTTTTTGATACCAGATGCTGTTCGGATTTTTCCCATATTCCGGCGGGGGAGCAATTAGAAGATATACCACTGCTCTTTTTTGATAAGGGTGCACGTTTTTATCTTTATTTTTCTTCTGATAAAAATCCAAGGCGTACCTCGGAGAATATCCATATAAGTCTGGGGTAAAAATGAAATAACCAAATTCATTTTCACTACCGGCAAAAACTTTTTCTGCCACCAACTTATTAAACTTCCAGGTACTAACATCTTGTTCTAAAGGATTATAAGAACTTATGTCCTTTAACGCATTTTGTAAGTTTAAGACATAAATTAGAATAAAAATTGTGTAAAAAATAAATTTATTCATTTCTCTTTTTAGGGAAACTAAGACAAGGATTAATAAAGGTATAAACGGTATGTAATAATAATTCCAAACCGATCCCTTAAAAAAAATTGTCAAAAACCAAAAACCTAAATAAAAGTAAAAAAACATAGAAATGACTTGGGTATCTTTAGGATTTCTTTTTAATTTTATATAAATTACAAAAATAAATAACAAAAATAAAACAATAGATAAATAAATATTTTCTTGAGTAATTATTCCAAATCCATCCGCTACCGACTCTCTAATTCTAAGTGATAACAACTGAAATAAATTTAAATCCAATTTACCGTGAGTTTGGGTACCCAAAATGTAACTAGTAACTGATTTTATTTGAAGAAAATTATTCCTTATATCAAATAATAGAAAACTTGAGAGCGGAATTATAAGTACAAATAATGAAACCAGGTGAGGGAGTTTTTTGTTCCTATAAAGATAATAGACAAGATAAAGAAAGGTTAAAAATAAAATCGGTACACCAAATGCCATCTGAAACTGAATAATTAACCCCAGCAAAAATAGCGATAATATTAGAGTTTTTATCTTTTTACTTCTTAAATATTGAACAAAAGTATAAAAATATAAAGGAGATAGAATCAATGCCCCATAAGGATTAAATAAAGACCTGACATTCAAAATTGTCACGGAAGACAGAAGTAATGCAATCAGTATCCCCTCCTCTTCACCGAACAACTTTTTACCAACAAGATATGTGACAAATATACTTGAAATATAAAGTAGCACCCAAAACCAACCTACAAAAACAGGATCTCCATCTCCAATCAGGAAAGCTGGCAAGTTTAAATAGAGCCATAATGGCCCATGGAATAAACCTGGTATTGCCCCAGACCTTGGCCCTATCAAGCTGAAGTGTTTATTATCAATAACATCTTCCATTAAAAGAAAATCTCTGGCAATATCTGTATGGAAGAAAATATTGCCATTAATAACCCACCAAGAGGCTAAAAAAATATTAAATGTTATCAAAACTATTATTATTGTTTTGGCTGCTGTACCCATACTTGCATTGTTCCAATTCTCTTTATTTCTATTGTAGTGCTGTACTTTTTCTCGTTAGTAATAAAACTGTCGATCAGGTATGTCGGTATACCCTCTAGCGGTTCTATAATTAGAAAACGTTTATCAGGCAATTTACTTCTTGCTCGCTCAATTTGTAAATTTCCCGGAAATCCCTTCGCAGCATCCCCACCCCAAACTGGAGTATATCCATAAATTTTGGCCCCATACCATTCAAACAAATAACTCCAAGTAGTATTAATATTATATGGCATAGTCAGTGTATTGACTGCAAAATCTTTCCCTTGAGCTGACTGATAAATAAAATCCAACATTTTCTCTTGATCTTTTAATAGAAGTCCTATCTGTGGATTAATTTTTTGATTAGGACCTAAAGGATTATTCTTGGTAATCAGAAAAATATTTGAAATAACAATCAATGCTAAAATTGAAAAGGCCAAGGGTTTATTTTTAGAAAATATTTTTGATACTAAAAATGCAGTAAATATTAATAGTGAGATTGAAGTACCTGTGTTATAAAAGTATGCATCATTGTCTATAAGAAAATAAACCATTAACCCTCCAAAAAACCAAAGAGAGAGAAAAATAAATTCCTTTCTTAAAACATTCTTAATCAAAAAAATACTGAGTGTAACAAGAAAAGCTATGGCCAAAATAGAAGCAACAATAGGATTAGCTGAAAAGTTATCCTGAAAGTGACGATTTATTATAAATAGAAATTGTTGAAAACTGCTGCCACCTGCTAATGCTGTAGAATTAATAAACATGCCAGGAATCTGTTTGATAATTAAAAAGTTATTTTTCGTCTCTGAAATTATATAGGTAGAAAGTGGTAATAGTAATGCAAAAAGACCCAGCAAAATATTTCTGAAATTAAGTTGATGAATTTCTTTTCTAAAAAACAAAGCATATAAAATAAAAACTCCAATCAACTGTACCTCTATAAACTCAAATTGGATTGAAAGACCCAATCCAAAAAGAGCTAGCAATAAACCCCACGCCCTTTTTCTAAAAATCCATGTTGATAAGCCTAGGTAGAATATTAGAACTGACATTACTGCAAATGATGGATGGTTAAGGAAAAGTGAAAATTGCGTTTGTTCATAGGAAATAGCAAATAAAAAGCTGGCAAGTAATGCTGCTATACTCCCAAATAAGGCAAGTGTAATAAAATATAGAATAAATACGCCTGAGGCGTTAAGAACTCTTAAAAAAGCAGAAATTGCAGACGGATCCCCTCCTGCAAAAAGATAAAAAGGAGCGAAAATATAATAATATAAAACTCCATGATGAAATATACCATTGGCAGTAGGAGGTCCTGTTATTTTCAAATGGCCGCCAAGAATTTCCCTAACCGCATAGGCATCTCTTGCCTGATCAAAACCAAAATAAGTATTTTGGGGGAAATACAAGAATCGGAGAATTAAAGCCAACAAAAAAATTAGAAATAATAGGACTGTTTTTTTACTTAGCATAAAGTTTGATAAATCCTACTCCCTGGAAATCATAGGTCTTTGTTTCAACAAAATTAAGATCCTTAAGTTTCTGTTCAACAGATCTTTTTGGATCGTATATATCTGCCAAGTATTCAAAAAGAAATACCTTATTTTTATCAGCAAGTTCAGTCATCAAATCCTCTGAAAGCCCGGGTTTGAAATTTGATAAATCACTGGCATAGTATCTGATAGGTGCAGGAATTTCATTATTTTCAAAAACAACAAGTGTTCGGTTATCTAAATTTTGCGAGACAAAACTTACTGCTCCTCTCCAGTCTTCTCTTTGAAATTTTGGGTTTAGATAATATCCAATAAGTGATGCGCAACTTACAAAACAGGTAAAAATCAAAGCCAAAGTGGCAATTCTTTTAGAAAGGCTTTCTACTCCTCTTGCTAAAATTAAATAAAACGCAGGTAAAATAAAAATCATTCTAAAATATGATAGAACCGGTACAAAAAAAGATATTAAAAAGGACAATATTACGGGAATAACAATCCAACTTATTAAAAGCATTTTCCTCTGGTCTAATTTTTTAAATGCAAATATAAATATGCTGCCGAATATAACACCCGCAAGAGCTGAAATTGTTGCATATAAAGTTTTATTTAATAAGGTAACTTTCCCAAAAAAAATCTTTAAAGGAATAAGAAATAAGTTCTGAATATTACTCCCACCTACAATCTGTCCCCAATTAGGCAGACTAATAGTTTTATTTATGCCTGTTTGGAGTTGCAGGGGAAAAATATTTAACCAGGGGATAAATGTTACTCCTGCTATTAAATAGTTTATCATTATCTTTCTGTTTAATTTTTTTGCCCAAATTAAATAAAATATCTGTGTCGGTATCACAAGGTATGCCAAATAATCAGAGTACAAAACTAGTACTAGGCTAACTATATATCCTAGCCCTGTCCATTTTCTGCTGACAATCAAATGGTGAAGAAAATAGAAAGATAAAGTCACAGCAAAAGCCGCAAAAACATACATTCTTGCTTCTTGGGAATAGTAAATATGTAGGGGAGCAATTGCCAAAAATAATGCTGCCAGTAATCCAACTTTTCTGCTAAATAATTCTTTCCCCAATAAGTATATTAACCAAACAGTAGCTACCCCAAAAATAACTGATGGCAGCCGGACAGATATTTCTGAAAATCCAAAAACATAGCCCCATCCCCAAAGAATTGCAAACCAACCGGGTGGATGAAAATCACCAACTGAATACTTTGTTACAAACCACCACAAATCAGACGACCGGGCATAAACTATATTGATTGCTTCATCCCACCATAAACTTTGATTTAAATTAACCAGTCTTAAAATAAAAGCTAAAAGCAGTATTAACCAAATCATATAATTTAACTATGCTACAAAATAACCTCTTGCAAAAAACATAATCAATACAAAAAGTAAAATAGGAGATAAAATCATATATAGTAATTTAACTACCTTATTTTTGATAAGTGCTAAGGCAATAAAAATAGAGAATAAAACAACAGTATACCTCGGAAGTCCGTTGAATGTTCCGCTGGAAACAGGAATCAAAAAAGAAACAACTGCAAAAATAAGGTAGGCGGCATTTACTCTTTTCTTCCAACCAACATATAGAAGTAATGCCACCAAAGAAAAAGTCACCAACTCAAGTAATGCTATCCACCATTCATAGTAAGAAAAAGGCAGCGTTGCTAAAATTTTTATATAACGAAAGATAGTTTGAGGAAATAAAACTATTGAATCTACACTCCTACTATTGGCAAAAGTTCCATGGACCTTGATAAAATATAAAAAATCACCCCATTTATAAAAATTAAATACTACATAGCTGATTAAACCCATTGGCACCAAAATTGAGGGTAAGAATTTAAGTGAAAATTTTAATCCCTCTTTTTTAAAAAAGTGGTAAATTAACGCCGGCCAAATAACTATACCTGTTAATCTAGTAGACGTTGAAAACATGGCAAAAATATTTGCCAAAAACCAATTATTTTTTCGAGCTAAATAAAAAGAGCATACTACAAGCAGCAAAAATAAACTCTCGGAATAAATGGCACCAAAATAGAAAGATGTAGGGAAAATTAACAAGAATATTATGGATTGTTTTGCAACTTTTGTTGAAAAATCCAAAAGGATAAGTTTGTATAAAAATATCAAACTTAGAAAAAAGCATAGATTGGTGATTATCAAACCGCTAAAAAAGTATGCTGCGCCTAAAGTTTGACCACCTCCGAAAGCTTGTGCCAATATATTAATCAACAAAGGGTATAGTGGAAAAAAGTTTCCTTCTGTTGTATAACCAAAAGAGGCAATAGATAAATAGTGGACTCCATCAAAATTTGCCCAGGGATAGACTAAGAAGTGATTCACTGGAAAATATTCCGCGATCCTATTCCAAATATTGGTATATTCATACCCTATTCTATAGGGGAGTAATATATTTCCTAAAATTAGGGGGATAAATAAAAGTATTCGCCAAATTAAAAATGACAACAAAACAAACTTCATTTGATCTTTACTCTATATATGTTGCATTGATCAAAACATCCCGGCAATACGATTTGGGTATTAAATACTTTTACAATATTATCAAAATCCCTGTTGGTATATGATTCATTACCTAAACCTGCTCTGGATACATATACATTAAACCCCTCTTTCAAATATTTTCTATATAACTTTGGTAAATCAGAGTAATCATTTGGACCCCAAACTATCTCCTTAATTCCTCTAAACTCCTGCTCAGAAGAAAGAGGTAGCAACGTATAGTTTCCGTTTGAATAATAATCTATTAGAAATGGGGGGAGAGCAGAAATAAGAACTGGTTTTTTATTGTTTTTTATCTTATCAGCAGTAAAATACTCATTCATTTTTAAAACTGCAATATAATTCCAGGAGGTTTCTGAATATCTTAAATTAAGACTAATTTGACTCTTAATTCTTGTAAAATTATTTAGCATATAAATGCAAATAAATATAAGTATCAAAATTTTTAAAAATATTCCCTTTTTAAGAATTTTATTTTCAAGACCTGTTAAAAATAATCCTAACCCTATTAATAATGTCGGTATGGCTATATAGATATATCTTGCATCAAAAGAATAAAATGTAGACATAAAAATTATAAAGGCAGATATAGAAAGAAGTAATACTAGAGAAAGAAATCTATATTTTTTAGAAAAAATACTGCCAATTATTCCGGCCAGACCAGCAATCGCTATAAATTTAGGAACAAGTGGCGTATGATCCCATAAAAATCTATTCGGTGCTCCCAATAAAGAATTAATATATAAGGGTAAGTTTTGCCTGATATATTGGATTCCAAACCAAGATGAGGCGGAGATAATTCCTGTAGGGGTATCATTTTTAGGAACACTTCTTTCTATTGATGATAAGTGTTCAAGGATTTGAGCAAAAATATTATTGCCTTTAGTAATGCCTTCAAATACTGCCAATATTATAAAGAACAATAATACAGCTATCGAAAGAACTAATGTTAACTTAATCTTTTGTTTTAAGACTAATTTTGTAAAAACAACTTTTCCTAAAGAAAAGAGAACTATGGTGAAGGTCAGGGGAATATTTGCATATTTTGTTGCATAAACGCCTATTGCTAAAGCTGCAAGTAAAATTTGGTTAACCATCGCAGGTCTAGACAATAATGAAAAAACTGATATAAGAAATAGCGTAAGTGTAAGATTCTCAGCCATAATTAGAGAGGGAACCCAATAAATAAAATAGTTTGTAACATATAAAATTAGGAGGGGGAAAATGATAAACTTATTAACAAAAATTCTTCGCAAAATTAACCAAAAGAACAATAAAGAAACCGACGAGAGAATAACATTAGCATAGTATGCCATTAGAGGATCACTTTTGAGTAAAAACATTGGTATTAGACTGAAAGAGTATAAAGGAGGTACTGCTTGTACTCTTATTCGCCCTTCTCTATTTAAACTAAAACCCTTTCCTTTTACAAAATTTAATGCAGGATCTATATAATTAAAAGTATCCGGATATGGCTCAAAATTAGGTATTAAGGTACGCTGTGAAAATGGATCCTTAAAAAGGAGTAACAGAAAAATAAAAACACAGCTCAAAATGACAATCCATTCTTTGTGACCTAAAACAAATTTTCTTATGTCAGCCATAGGATAATAATAACATGTTAATATTCATTACTCATTGACTGCTATTGCTCTTTTTCTTAATATAGAGAAGTGGAAATATTATCAATAGTTATTCCTGTATTTAATGAAGAAAAATTCATCGAAAAAACCTTAATTGAAGTTTGCAATGCAGATTCACTAAATCTAGACAAAGAAGTAGTAATAGTGGACGATGGATCTAAAGATGGAACCCAAAACTCAATTAAAAAAACAATAAAGCAGCTAAAACTGAAGACGAAAAATATCTCCTTTAAAACATTACTTAAAAAATCCAATGAGGGAAAAGGAGCGGCATTAAGAGATGGATTCAAAATATCCACAGGTGATATAGTGCTGGTACAGGATGCTGATTTGGAATATAGCCCCCAGGATTACCCTATTTTATTGGAACCTTTTTTAAAAAATGATGCGGATGTGGTATACGGCTCACGATTTATCTCAAACAGACCACATAGAGTTCTATATTTTTGGCACTACCAAATAAATCTTTTCCTAACTTTATTTTCAAACTTTTTTACTAATTTAAACTTAACAGATATGGAAACAGGTTATAAGGCTTTTAAAGGAGATTTAATTAGAAACATTGCACACAAATTAAAAAGCAATAGATTTGGTTTCGAACCGGAAATAACAGCCAGAATTTCCAAAATTAAAGGGTTAAAAATTTATGAAGTCGGCATATCTTACTCAGGAAGAACATATGAAGAAGGCAAAAAAATTGGATGGAAAGATGGGGTCAAGGCAATTTGGGAAATAATCAAATTCAATATGTTAAGGAATTAAAATGTCCAAAAAGTTCCTGATTTATCTCAGCTTCTATATCGTAATCTTATTATTTGTTTTTAGAAATATTATTTTGAATATCTCAACTAACCTTCTAGATTGGCGTGATTATGCATTTTATATTTGGATGATGTTTCAAAATATTACCCATATAACTAGTTTAGATTTTGTTAATTTTTTTGAAACAAACGCTTTCTATCCTCATAAGCTGACACTCTTTTTTATAGATACTATGCTGCCTCAATCCCTTATTTTTTTACCCTTTTATTACTTAACAAAAAACCTAATACTAACTTTAAATCTAACATTCATAACAACTTTTATACTTAACTTTATATCCTTATTTTTATTCTGGAAGCAAATTTTTAAGAGGGAATCTATTGCCTTTTTCGGAAGTCTTTTTATTATATTTTCTCCCTTTTTTCACTCAGAACTAGGTCATTTTACAGTAATGTCATATTGGCCTTTTTTCTTTGGTTTATATTTTCTTTTTAAAGGTAAATTTAACGGGGGAAAAAGAAATTATATATATGCCGGATTATTTTTATCTGCTCAATTTCTCGCAAGTATCTCTTTAGGAATATTTATGATGTTTTCCATCTTAGTCTTCTATACGCTCGTTTATTTATTTAGACCCATCAACGTAAAGTCTAAACAAATATTTTATAGTATCTTAGTTATTTCTTCTGTTTTCATTACCACTAGTGGGATCTTTATAAAGGGCTACATTGATATGCAGCATCTATACAACGCCAAACGAGATATTAGGGAATATATAGTATATTCAGCTCATTTAAGTGATTATCTTTTTACTACGGAAATAAATTCTCTATTTCATAAATCATCTTTTATGAATTTATGGAATAAATCTGATAAGCACCAATATTCACATAGCTCCTTTCCAGGATTTCTTATATTTATTCCAGCCATCTTTGCTTTATTTAAAGTCTCCAGAAATAATCAAACAATATCTTTTAGTGTAGGGATGAATAAAGAAAAAGCTTTCTTTTTCATATTGATTATCCTGGGGTTATTGTTTTCATTAGGTCCTCGATTAAATTTCAATGGTAATTATGCATATATTCCACTACCCTACTACTTATTGCTTAAGTTCGTCCCAGGTGCAGAAGCACTTAGAGCTCTTGTACGTTGGGATTTTCTGTTTTTTCTAGGGTTTACTTATTTCTCGCTCATAACTCTTACTAAATTAATGGGTATACGGTATTACAAATATATTTTTATACTAATATTTGTTATTTTCTTTTTAGAATTTATACCTCTAGATATACAGAGCACTAAACTATCTTATCTTACTGATGATCATCAAATTCTAAAGGAGCTTTGTTCTAAAGAAAAAAAAGTACTTTTAGAACTACCTGTTACACATCTAAATGCTTCTACTAATATTCGCGAGGGGCTACAGTATATGACCGCCAAAGTTCTATTGCCCTCTACATACCATGGATGCTTACTAGTAAACGGCTATAGCGGTTATGATTTACCTAACAACTTTATCCTAGCAAATATACTCGATAAATATATAATAAATCAACAAGCAACAGAATTTGTAGATGAATTAAGGAAACGGAGTATAGACGTTGTCAAATTTAATCAATCTTATTTTATTAAAGAACTAAAACCATCCATAAATAGTTTTGTTCTATCAATTGCTACGCAAAGTGGAGTAGAAAAAATTCGCGATGATTTGTTCCTACTTCATAGATGATAATACTTCGAGAAATTTCTTCTTAAAAGCCTCTTGTGAATAATATTCTTCAAGTTGTCTGAAGATCAATTGCCAATCTAATTTTTGGTTTTGTTTGTTTTGATAATAAATTGTGTTATTGACTAATTCATCTATTGTGCTGAAAAGATGCTTACGTTTATCTAGATTGAGAGTGCTTATGATTTCCCTTAGTCCCCCTCCATTAAACAGTATGGGAATACATTTCGCGCTAAGAGCCTCAATAGGAGCTATTCCAAAATGTTCAAATCTAACCGGATATATTCCTTCATTTTCCCCAAAACCTGTAGCATGCCAGTAAATTCTTGATCTTAAGTAAACATCCTCAACTTCCTGCCTTGACGAATTTAGATGAAAAAAAACAGGATATCCTTTTGATTTATCTTTAAGAAATTTAAAAAACTCAATACTACTCGGTTCATCTCCCAACCCTCCAACAAGATGTAATTCCCATTTTTTCCTACTTTTATCACAAATTTTTTTAAAAGCTTCAATAAGTATTTCTTGTTTTTTGCCATGACCCAATGTAAAAAATCTTCCCACCGAACAAATCCAATTATTTTTTTTAAACTTACCAACATGATATTTTTTATAAAGTAGGTCAACAGGAGGGCTTATTACTTTTGCATCCATATTCCAGTATTTTTTAATCCACTTCCAGGCAAAATAGGAATAAGTAACAACTGCTTGATAAGTGTTTAATCTCTCGGTAACATTAACAAAGATTCCAGCTCTCAATCTAGTAATAATTTTTTGTAGAAAATTGCTGAATAAAAAATTCTGCAGCTTACTCAAATATATTTTGGGATAAAAAAGATATACTTTTTCTTCCTCAATAGAGTGACGGCCTTTAAGTCTTTCAAAATTGAGATTTAAATAAACAGTAGCAGATTTTGGGATAAATTTAAATGTAAATTGTATTAGTCCCGTGATTGATTCTTATAATTCTATCTAAAATTTCCGCATTATCAAAAGATACTTTGAGATTTTCTAAAAAGCTTTTATAAAAATTCGATAAGGAGATCTTAAAAGAGGCTTCTTGAGATTGGTTAGGGGTTAAATTAAATAAGGCAAATTTATTATTATTCTCAAGTAAATAGGCTGGTCTTCCAGCAATAACTATGGGAGCTTCGATCTGACTCAGGAATTCTACAGGTGTAATTAGACGGGACGCAATTGGGATCAGCAACTTAGTAAAAATCATGCCACTGAAATCGTTATACGCCTTTGTCGGGAAGTTTACGTAATATATATTTTTTTTGGCAAAGCCGATTGAATAGTCAAGAAAGGAAATATTGATAAATAAATCCTTATCCTTTACTAATTTCTTTAAGGCAGTTTCGTCATTCCAAACCTGTTTGAATTTAATACCTCTTAAACTAATCTGAAATTTATCGTAAATCAGTTCTGGGGAGACCTCTTTGCCAGAAATAAATAGTACATCATGACCTTCATCCTTTAAAATTCTTGCGATAGTACAAGCAACAACCTCACCACCACCTAAAGAATGCAACCATTTATCATAAATTACTACTCTCATGAGAAATACCAATCCCCTTTTAAGATTTTTAAATAGTTTTGGTCAACAGCCCACTTTTTTCTTACCTGATCATATCCAAATTTTCTTATAAATAAAAAGGGGGAATAAATAATAAAGAAAACTAGTGCTTTGATTATCTGCATTCGTCTTATAAAATGAGGTTCCCCGCTATCGTTTTTTTTAGATTGTATCCTGTAAATAAGATTCTTGAGGTTAAATAAGATAATAAATAATGTGAAAACGCTATCAGCAAGAAGTCTATAGTAAGCTAAAAGAAACACTCTAAAAGGAAAATTATAATACAAATGCAGCAACCTGCCTTTTTCAACATGATAAATGAAAAATGGTGACCATTCCTTACTGAAAAGCGCATGATGATGCCTGACTACTGCTCTAGGACTATAAACTATTTTAAATCCTGCAAATCTTGCTCTTTCGGAAATTTCAACATCCTCATAATACATAAAAAAAGATTCATCTAAATATCCAATTTTATCTAAAATCTTTTTGTTATATAATACAGCTGCCCCACAGGCTGCATAGACTTCCTTTTCTTTATCATATTGTTTTAAATCATACTCATGATACTGTTTGTTAGCGCTAACAATTGCCCCAATATCCCGTCCGTACCCATCTTGAAAAACCATAATTCCTGCATTTTGAACTTTATCTAAAGATTTTTTTTGTATATTTCGTTCAGATAAATTAAAACTTATTAGATATTCAATATCATCTCCCTTAATTATCACATTTTCCACATTGAGTGATTTATTTTCAAATGTAATATAATTTTTTAAATCTGAAATATTCTCAAATTTATATCCCCGAGAATTAAACAATATTTTAAATTTCACTACACTATCATCATATAATTCATAAGGCACCTCTATCTGAAAATAATTAGATTTCTTGAATAGTGGCAAATAAAATAATCTTGATTCTAACTCACCATATAAATTGGATTTGTATAACCAAGGATAGACAGGTACAAGTCTGGGATTAATATTAAATCTAATATTGATAAACCTTGGATAGAGTAATATTTTTGAGTTCACGGCAAAAATTTTTTTATCTTTAGTTGCTGTTTTTACAAGCTCCTTCAACCAATTCTTTTCAACAATACAATCATTATTCAAAAGAGCTACAAATTCTCCTTTTGCTTTCTTTATCCCTACGTTATTACCTTTTGAAAAACCCAAGTTTTTGTTTTGGAAAAATAGCTTAATATTGGGGTATTGCTTTGAATATTTGATCAATATCTCTTTGCTATTATCCTGAGAATTATTATCCACAACAATAATTTCATACTCTGTTTTTGGGTAATTTAGCTTGAGCAGAGATTCTATAGTAGCTTCAATTACTTGTTCACCATAATAATTTAGAACTATAATTGAGCAAAAAGGAGTGGTATTTATTTTGAGATTACTCATTTTTGAATTTTTACTACTAAAAACTCATTATTCTTGTACAAAATCTGTACCTTTTCATAAGTTGAAAACCATTTTTCTATAACTTTTACTCTATCCTCAAAAAGACTTTTTTTATTGAGTTTAATAAATGATACTTCTTTAGAATCTAGTAATTTCAAAAATTCCAACTTATCATTATTTTCTACCGCTTTTTGTAGTCTGCCTTCATAATCTTGATATTGTGTGGGTATATACCCGCTATATCCATTTACAACTTTACATTTATGATTAACGGAGGCCAGTAGAATTTGCGTTCTATAAGTTAAATTTGTAATGATATTAACATCTTTTGTAAATTGAGACATAGGATATTCCAGGAGTACACTTTTTGATAGACATCCCTTTTCAATAGTTTTATAAACCTCAGGGTAATAATTTTTTGATTCGGATATTTTATTTGTAGGTACTATTTCTAGCAAAAAAACTATAGACAAAAGACTCATTACTAGATTTGACTTTGTCCGCTTATTAATTTTTTGTAAACCAATGCATGCAAAATAAACCAGCCCGAAATAAAAGATAAATGACCAGCGTGCAGTAGCTCTTATAGGTTCAACTAAAGGGTTGTATCTGAGTATGATTTCGTAGGGTAATGGTATAGCCAAATACGTCCCATTAACATTCAACCTAGGTCCGAGAGAAAAAATGAAACCACAAAAAGTCAGTATCAAAAAGAATATATGATTAAAAGAAAGTGGTAGTTTTAAGTTAAGGGAGGAAGAGTTACGGGAATAAATGAGTAATCCAATCACAGATAGTAATAACAAAACAATACCAGGAAATCCTCCAGCCTCCCCTAATCTATGCATATTAAAACTATTCCATTTAACTATTGGTGATAAGGTTGAAATAAAACTATGGTAATGAGTAGTAAAGAGATAATCAGTAAGATGGGCGGAATACAAAACATATTCTCCATAATCCCTTGATATACCATAAGACTTTTTCACTTGCATATATTTGAGAATAAAAGGACCGGATAAAATAATAAAAGTTAAACAAAATATTCCCATCCATTTTAAAGTGGAGATTATAATTTTTTTTTGAATTCCACTATAATGAACGAGTTCTTCCCTTCGGGAATAAAGAGTAAGAATTACCCATATACTAATTGTAAAAAGCATGAAGACACTTAGATATACACTTGATAAGAATTCCATTGTCGTTAACAATGCTACAATAACTGCACTTTTTATCGTTAACCCTTTCCTCAGTAGAAAACCAATTCCAAAAAGATAAGGCCAAATACTAATCATTTGAAAATGGTTTGAATTAAGAAAAAAATACGGAGAGAAGATAGTTAAAAGTGAAGCAAAAAAAATAATTTTGTGGTCACTAAGTATACTTTTCCAAAAATAAAGAGAAGCTATAATATTTAAAGCTAGCAGAATAAAAAAAAGTATATTAAATGATAAAACTGGATTGGCAGTAAAATAAGAAATCAAAATAACAATAAGACTTTGCGGAAGAAGCAAATCAGAAAATAGTAAAGTTCCTTTAAAAGGATAGGATGCATTTGCATCAAAGAAACCATCAAATTGGAGATTCCTTACATGATCTACGTTTTGAAAAATTGTCCAAGTTATATATGGGTAGTCATACCAGTCAGGGAGATTTTTTGTAATATTAAATGCTAAGGATCTAAAAATAAAAAGTGTTAAAAAAAACATTATGAAAAAGTACGATAAATAACTAATTTTTTTGTTCATAGCATAAAAGTTTTAATCATATTATTAAGCTCTTAAAATTTTATCTCTAATTTTACAATAGGACTGCCAGAGCTTATAAAATTTAGCCGATTGAATTTTTTCTAAATCACCCCTTAATCTTTCTATATCTTTCCTCAGTACTCCTGTTTCCTCATCTGAACTTAAATTATTTTCAACCGCCTTTTTTAAATTAATAGGAGCAAACATCTCTTTATATCCCTGCTTTTCCCAAAACTTAGCCACCTCCAACAGTCTATAAACATCCATAAACTTACCTAAAATAAAACCATGCATTCCATCTAAATAACCTTTATGTTCAAGGTATCTCCATCTAAATTCATGATTTAGATATTTGACCAAATCATCAGGGGTAATGTTCTTCTTTGACTGGAATGTATGCTCCACAGAACTATATTGATCTACCATTTCTAATAATTCTTTAATGTCGACAATGTTATAGTGAACAACTGCGTTTTTTTCCAAAGGATCAAGCTGAGATATTATTCCCGTAAAATTTGGCTCCTGATGAACTTTTGCCGGCCAATTTAAATATCCTGTTCTAAAAAGCCTTAAATGATAATCAGGCCACCACATACTATATTTTATCCATTTTCCTAAAAGAATATTTTTAAAGGGAAATTTATAACCGTCATGGCTGCTATCTTTTATCAACCTAACTATTTTTCTTCTAAGTTCTTCGGTTAACCTTTCATCTGCGTCAAGTGTCAAGGTCCATTCTAGCGTAGCCTTGCTTAATGCAAAATTTCTGGCAGGTTCTACATAATCATAGTCTTTAATCTTAAAAACTTTAGCTCCTAGTTTTTCTGCTATCTCTACAGTTTTATCGCTACTTACCATATCAACCACAATAATTTCATCAACAATGGGTTTTGCAGAGAGTATGCATTCTTTAATATTTTTCTCTTCGTTTTTGGTATTTATTACCAAAGTAATTTTGTGATCATTCCGATCCATTTGAAATTCATTTTAAGATAATCAAACATAAAATTAAAGACTCATTTTCTTACATATAACATGCTAAAATAAAGCATAGTGATTTTAGTAACTGGTAGCTCTGGCTTTATAGGCTCACATTTAATGAAAGCTCTCGGGAAAAGGGCAATAGGTTATGATCTAAAAGATAATAAAATTAAGAATCATAATATTTTGGATTACCAGAGGTTAATAAACTTTATTGTTGATAATAGAGTCAAGATAATCATTCATTTGGCAGCTATTTCCAATCATCAAGAAGTAGATAAAGATCCTATTCGAGCAATAGAAACTAATCTAATTGGTACTTATAATGTTTTAAGAGCTGCTAAAGAGTCTCATGTTGAAAAAGTTATATTGGCTTCATCAGCTGCAGCAGCTCAACCTGAATTCTCGTTATATGGAACTACTAAAAATTGTATGGAGTCTTTCTCTAAATTGTTTAATAACGTAATTATCACTAGATTCTATAACGTTTATGGTCCAGGTTCAAAGTCAGTAGTTAATAAATTTGTAAAAGATATAAGCAATGGAAAACCAATTTATTTAAATGGAAATACTCTTAGAGATTATGTTCACGTCGATGATGTAGTTAAAACTTTGATAAAAATAGCAGCATCAAAAAGTTCCAAATTAATGGATATAGGTTATGGAAAATCTTATACTTTAAAAGAATTAGTTAACATAATTGAGAAAGAAATAGGTAAGAAAGCTACTATTATTCAAAAACCAGCTTTAAATGAAATTCAGAAATCACAGATGAATCAAACATATAATACTTCCTGCTCCATATCTTTAGAAAAAGGTATAAAAAAATTAATCAACAATTAGGTATAGTATCGATGTATGTATTAAAAAAGATATTGGATTTGGCATACAGACTTTGTCATTGTACCTTATCTTACAATTTTTTACTTATAAGTAAGTTTTTGACTCTTCGATAAGCTTGCCAGAGTTTATAAGGACGACTAGATTTGATTTTTGTTAACTGCTGTTCATACTCAATTAATGTTTGCTTCTGTTTATTAAAATCCCATTCAAGCTCAGTGAGTATTTGCTTCTGTTTATTAAAATCCCATTCAAGCTCAGTGAGTATTTGCTTCTGTTTATTAAAATCCCATTCAAGTTGCTCTTTTTCTGCTCTTAAAGAATAATAAAATGGCAGAAAAGAAGCTATATCTTTTAATTCTTGGTAGACTTGTGGATCCTTGAAAACAACCCCTAATCCATGGGAATAATCAAATTCAATTGTTTCAAGATCCTTTTGTATTTCTTCAAATAGTTTATATACACCAAACCCCCATTTTTTAACTGCGGTATCATGTAGCAATATTATCCCATCTTTTTTTACCTTATTAAACCAAGTTTCATAATCATGTTTAACCATTTTGTAATCATGAAGTCCGTCTATATGAAGCAGGTCTATGGAATTATTAGGATATTCTCTACTTGCCTCATCGAAAGTTTTTCTTATTAAATGTATCTTGACTTTGGGATAACATGCTTTTTTTATCTCCTTTACTTTTGAAAATATTAATTCATCATAAGCTCCAGCATGTTTATCTCCCTGCCAAGTATCAATAGCATCCAGTTGAGTATTCAACTTTTCATCTTGCACTGCTTGAGCAAAAGAAAATAAAGAACATCCCAAATGAGTTCCTAATTCTACAATTTTTTTTGGCTTGAAATTTCTTACTAGATCGTACCCAAAATATTTATGTCCAGCCCAAGGTCCTCCTAAATCAATATACATCTGTTCATATTTAAAAGAAGACGGGTAAAATTTCCAATTCATAATAGTTGCTGTAATTATAATATCTCTGTTAAAATCATTTTGTGAAAAATACTATCGTAATTTTTCTTTTCCTTTTTTTCACCTTATCAATACTATCATCAGGCTCTATTGACTCACAAGATGGCTTCTTATATTTAGCTGTCGCCAGAAACATCTACTATAAAGGTGAAATAACCGCTCCCGCTTATGAATATGATGCAGAAAATAATAGCGGAAAGAATGTTCATCTAAGTACCTATTTAGGAAAAGATGGAAAAACTTATAGCCGTACGGGAATTGGGTATTCTCTTGCTCTTCTACCAGCTGTGGCTTTAACAGATTTTGTTTATAAAATTTATCATGTTAATCCTCCTTTGCATTTTCCTCTAGAAAATGATTGGTTAATATTTCTAACTGCAAGTTTTACTAATGCTTTTTTTGGCAGCGCTTTAGGAATCATTATGTTTTTTTATTTAAAAGAATTGAATATAACTAAGAAACAATCTTTGTTTATCAGTTTAGCTACTGTTTTGGGAACTAATATTGTAGTTTATACCAAACACTCATTTGCTCATATGATGTTTCTTTTTCTTCTAACATGTAGTTTTTTTCTTCTGAAAAAATATTCGAAGTCTCACAAATTATTTCACCTGATATTATCATCTATAACCTTTGGAGTATTAGTAATTACTTATAACCAAACCTTTTTATTGACAATACCACCTTTAGTTATATATTATCTCTTACTAAATTGGAAACATCTTTCTACTAAAAAACTTGTTCTGAATCTCTTATTATTTTTTGTAATAATACTGCCATTTATTTTGATTCTTTTTGGCTTTGAAAACGTCCGTGCTGAGCCAGGAAAAATTAATTATGGTAATCCTCTATCGCTTGCCACTTTAGCATTGAGTCCTTTTAAGGATTTACCGCTCGGTGCAATTTTTGAAGGTATCTATGGCCAACTCTTAAGCCCTGGAAGAAGCATCTTTTTATATTCTCCCATCCTACTGATTCCTATACTCTTTTGGCATAAGATAAAATCTTCTATTAAGCCTGAGCTAATAGTATTTATAGTACTAAGTGTTTTGTATATTACTTTTATGGCTACTCAGTATCAATTAATTACTGATAAACCAGGCGGCTATTTGCTGCTTTGGCACGGAGAACTAAGTTGGGGTCCTAGATATATACTGGCGATAGTACCCTTTGGCATGATAATAGTAGGAGGAATTTTCAAGTATTTGACCCAAAAAGAAAAATATTTTGTTTTTTATCCACTCTTACTGATAGGTATATACACAAATATGTTAGGCATTTTAATGCCTTATCAAATAAAACTTCATGATTTAGAAAAAGAGTTCTATGTAAACGGGCAGCAATATACTAACTTTATATACTCTAACCTTCTCCCACGCTATACCCCAATTTTAAATATGTCTAAAAATCTGGTCAAGCTTGTTCAGAATTTCCCAAAAACCTTTGATCATGGTATATACAATGTCAGGTTTTATGATGGAATAGATTTTCCCTTTAATG
>Ga0209542_10005075_pt1 | contig 26640 bp, 25 predicted proteins | sample RifCSPhighO2_01_FD_184028 | JGI IMG/M metagenome (GOLD analysis project Ga0209542, IMG submission 184028) | Soil microbial communities from Rifle, Colorado - Rifle CSP2_plank highO2_0.1 (SPAdes) (version 2) | ecosystem: Environmental > Terrestrial > Deep subsurface > Rock core/Sediment ...
CAACTAAGCCAAAAAAGGCAAAGGTTTATAAAATACCCCACTTAAAAGATGATATTTTAATCGTTTTAATTGGAGGAATAAAAAATGGATGAAAATTCACGACCCTTAGACACCCTGAACAACGCCAGAAACAAAACCGTGATGGTTGAACTTAAAAATGGCTTAAGTTATGTGGGAAAACTTAGAGCATTTGACATTCACATTAACATTGTTCTACAAGAAGCTGAAGAACGCCGGGATGGAGAAGTTAAACGGAAATTGGGAACAATCTTCGTGCGCGGAGATACCATTACCATCATTTCGCCGGCTTAAATTGGAAATTGGACAAATATAATTTAGAATAATTTATACTGAGGACAAAAAATGACCAAAGGAACAGCCAGTATGGGCCGTAAAAGCGGAAAAAAAAGTCACATCCGCTGTAGACGTTGCGGTCGCACTGCTTACCATGTCAATAAGAAAAAATGTGCTTCCTGCGGTTATGGAGACACTCCTTTCCTTAGAAAATTTGCTTGGAATAAGAAGAAGTGAGTTTTCTGTTTTTAATTGATTGTTTAAAAAACTTAAGTCAAAGAAAATCTACCGCCACCGGTGGATACACGAGTGGGAAAGATCAGCTTCTAAAAAATAATCAACCTAAAATAATTTTACTACTTAAAATAATCTAAACATACATCCCGTACTTCTTTAATTTCAATTTTAGAACAGGCTTCCTTATCCTCTAATAATTTAACTACCCTAAATCGGCAGACATCGATATTTAAGGCCGTGTCTAAGGATGGACACAACCCCATATTCTTAGTTTGTTGAGCAATTTTTATAATGCAACCGGTTCGGGCTTGGGAGGTAAGATTATCACATAAAAGGTGCTCATTCGTGGCTAAAGCAATTCGTTGATAACAATCTTCATACTGTCCCAGATCTTTAATATTAGCGCAGAGGATAGGATCGCGGTCATTCAGAGCCAAGTTATAGTAACAATTATCTGCCCAGTATTTATCAGCAATATTTTTACATATTTCCGGATTAGCAGTAATTTCAGCTACCTTTTCCATACAATGGCCTTTATTGACCTCATTTTTTATCAAGTCGCAGGCAGCAACACTTTGCTGCAGTTTAGCTAGTTCGGCAATACAAGAATCTCGAAAATTGCCGGCTTCCATCTTGCTGCAATAGTGGTTTTCAAAGTAGCAGTTCTGTTTGGCTCCCTCTTCCAAGGAACTACAAGAATCGTTGGGGTCAACGGCCTTACCGGACATATTACAGGCAGTGACCAATAACATAACCAATACTAATAAACCTACTAACCAAGCTTTACCCATGGCTCTGGGTAGTTAAACCTATAAATATAAATTTTATGGAAGAGGTGTTACAGATAAACTAGTATAGCACTATTCAAGAAGCCATATCACTAGTCTGAATCTACAGTTTCTAATAAACACAGAAATCCTGAAATCGGATTTCTGGTTATTACTCGCTGAACCGTTGCAAGCACACAATGAAGCAATGACTTCATTGGTGTCCCGATGAAATCGTTGTTTCATCACGGACAACGGGGTACATGAAATACAACAACGATTGTATTTCAGTACTAAAAATCAATAGTTTTTGATTTTTAGGTATTAGGACCCAGCGAGTAATAAATCGTCTAAGGTGTTATATGGGACCTCAAGCGCAGAATATAATTTGGGCAAATGTTCTCCTTTAGGGATTACTTTTCCTTGAACATAGTAAGAAACTGCTTGCCTGGAAACTCCCATTTGTTGAGATAACCAAGTTTGATTTTGTCCCAATTCTTTTAATCTTTTTTTAATTAAATCACTTAGTTCTTGATTTTGGGGTCTTTCCTGCCTTTGTCGGGCTAAATGGTCTTCATATTCACCACCGGAAGAAAACCCTTTTCGCTTGGCTAAATCATCCTTATATTCGCCCCGGGAAGAAAATCCTTTTTGTTTAGCTAAATCATCCAGATATTCACCATGGGAAGCAAACCCTTTTTGTTTAGCTAAATGGGTCTGATATTCACCACGGGAAGAAAACCCTTTTTGTTTAGCTAAATGGGTCTGATATTCACCACGGGAAGAAAACCCTTTTCGCCTGGCTAAATCATCCTGATGTTCACCACTGGAAGAAAATCCTTTTCGCCTGGCTAAATCATCCTGATGTTCACCATGGGAAGCTCTTTGCCTGGCTAAATGGGTCTGATATTCACCATAGGAAGAAAATTGTTGTCCGGTTTCAGGATTAATACGTTGTTCTAATCTTGTTAACTTATAAGCTGTGGAATAAGAAACACCCGTTAGATTAGCAATTTCAGTCATAGACAGCCCCGCACCAGTATTATATAACCTTCGGATCTCGGCTCTAGTTTCTTCAGTAATTCTTGGGGCCATATACCCTCATAATTAAAGGCCTATTTATAAAATTATAGTAAATAACTACCTAAAAGTAACTCAAGCCATTTACAGCGACAACTTTTTAAATGACCCCTATATTAACCAACCTGCGTGGACGTGCCGGAGTGGTCAAACGGGCTGGGCTTAGGCTGTAAAATTAACAGAAGACACCCAGTGGGTTAGTCCCTACGCAGGTTCGAAAGACCAGTATCATTAAATGATCTGAATCGAAAGCCCTGCCGTCCACATTTTATTATCTAAGAGTTGATGATGTTTGGAGAAAAAATGAGAGAAAAAATGAACCTGTATCAATCCATTAAAAATACTTCAGTAGTACTTTCAAGTTTGGTGATGTTATCTGGATGTCCCGGAGGAAGTCCTACTATTGATCACAGAGTTGCAGATGCACCTGCGGTCTCTGAACAGCAAATTATTAGTTTAGATGCTGGTTCGCATTATCAAAGTGAAGAGCCAAACCTGGAAGCTGATCTGAAAGACAAATCTTCAAAACAAAGTCAACCAAGCCCATCCTATAATGTAAAAAGACGAGTTGTTTACCTTCAGAGAGCACCCGGGGATTGTAGCCTTCCACCTGATGGTTTTGAACCTGGTGTCTACGACGCTTGGCGCAAGGAAAATTGTCTTGATGAAATAAAACTTGAAAAACTAAATGACGGCGGATGTGGCTCTAAAGATAAACCCTCAAAGGAAGATACTCACCCTCAGAAATACGAAAATAAAAAACTTCAGTTTAGTGGAAAAGGGTGCGCTCCAGGAGGTTGTTTTCCGCCCCCTCTAAATTCTGAGAACTATACTCAAGAGCAAAAGTTAAAATGGTATAAGGAATGGTATAAGGAACATTGTCCACAGGGTCCTTTGCCGCCGCAAACATAATTTTTTTATTATTGGGATTCTTCTTCCGGCAAAGGTTTCACTGTAGGAAATAAAATAACGTCCCTAATGGCATCCACTCCCGTGAGAATTACGGCCATCCGGTCAATTCCAAACCCCAACCCTCCGGCTGGAGGCAGGCCATATTCCATAGCCCGAACGAAATCTTCATCCATAGGATGGGCTTCTTCCACTCCGCCCCGCAGCTGTTGGGATTGTTCTTCCAACAGCACTCGCTGCAGGATCGGATCATTAAGTTCAGAATAAGCGTTAGAAATTTCCATTCCTAAGCAGAACGATTCAAACCGTTCTATCAGTCTAGGATCGTAACGGCTAGGCTTACACAAGGGAGTGGTCTCTTTAGGATGATCAATTATATGCACGGGCTGGATTAATTTATCTTCCACCAATTCCTCAAACAATAACTGCACCCCCAACCCCCAAGTAAATTCACCCTCATATTTGATTTTCTTATCTTGGACAATAATTTTAATTTTATCCGCAGACATATTTTTAATATCCAAGCCGGCATAAACTTTTATCGCTTCCAGCATGGTAAGTCTTCTCCAGGGAGTCTTAAAATCAATCTCTACCTCTTTACCTTTATACCTCTGCTTTACGATAGTAGAATTGTTAATGGCCAGACAAGCCTGTTCATACACTTTTTCCAGATATTCCATCATAGTATTATAATCAACATACGCCTGATATATTTCCAGCATGGTAAATTCAGGGTTGTGAGTTGGGTCAACATCCTCATTTCTAAAATTTTTACAGATAGTAAAAACTTTCTCAAACCCGCCTACTAACAGGCGTTTCAAAAATAATTCCGGAGAAATAGAAAGATACATTTTCATCTTCCAAGCATTGATGTGGGTTACAAACGGCTTAGCATTAGCCCCGCCATAAATAGTCTGCAAAGTCGGGGTTTCTACTTCCATGAATCCTTTCTCCACAAAGAAATCGCGAATTACTTTAATCATCTGGCTGCGTTTCTTAAATACGGACTTAACTTCCGGATTCATGATTAGGTCAACATATCTCTGCCGGTATTTCAACTCGATATCTTTAAGTCCGTGATGTTTTTCTGGCAGCATCATCAAGGACTTGCATAGAATTTGCGCCGACTTTACTTCAACTGTAACCTCACCCATCTTGGTCTTAAATATCTCCCCTTCAACGCCAATGATATCACCTAAATCTATTTTCCTGGAAAAAATATCATACTCATCACCTAAGTTCTGCTGGCTAAGGTAGATTTGTACTTTCCCGGTTTCATCTTGAAGATGCATAAACCCAGCTTTGCCCATGATTCGTTTAAGCATTACTCTTCCGGCTACGCTGACTACATTTTTTGTTTTCTCTGAACTTTGCAGCGAGGCATAAGTTTCATTAATCTCCCGAGCATGATGGGATTGGTTATAAGTATAAGGATAAGGATTAATTTTTAAATCCACCAATTCGTTTAATTTGGCCAGTTTGTTCTCATCTACAGAATATTTTTTGGTCATGAGCATGGTTGGTATTAAGGTTATATAAAGATTTCTTAGTTATATTTATAAAGTTAAAAAAGGTTTAAAAATAAAAGAGGTTCAATAAATGATTATATCCAGCTGCGGAAATTCACAAGACTTGGCCCAATCCCTCGCCCGCAAACTGAGAGCAAAATATTCTCCCTTAACAATAGGTTCTTTTCCCGACGGTGAGATTTATCTAAAATTTAAAACCAGCTTAAAACTTAAAAAAGTGGTTCTGGTCCAATCTTTCCAGCCCCGGCCGGACATGTCTCTATTTGACATCATCTTTGCCGCGGAAACAGCTAGAGACTTGGGAGCTAAAAAAATAATTCTGGTGGCCCCGTACTTAGCTTATATGCGCCAAGATAAGCGGTTCAATTCCGGAGAAGCAATAACCAGTAAAATAATGGCTAAACTTTTGAACAATTCCATTGATAAAATAATCACCATTGATCCCCATCTCCATCGTTATAAGCGGTTAGATAACCTTTTTAAAATCCCAGCAGTAAAGTTAACGGCCAATAATTTAATCGCGGATTACATAAAAAAGAAAATCAAAAATCCGGTAATTGTCGGTCCAGACTGGGAGTCCTATCAATGGGCGGAAGTTATAGCCCGGGATATTGGCGCTGAAGCAACCATTTTAAGCAAGACTAGATTTTCTTCCCGGAAAGTTAAAGTTAAAATTGTAAACTCCATCCCACTAAAAAACCGTAATGTGGTGATAGTGGATGATATAATTTCTACCGGACATACTATTGCTGAAGCGGCTAAGAAGATTAAGTTAAGAAGAGCAAATTCAATAACGGCTATAGGTGTACATGGATTATTGGTAGAAGAGGCAGTAACTAAACTTAAGCTGGCAGGAGTGGATAAGATTGTAACAACTAACTGCATCAAGCATAATACTAATGAGATAGATGTAAATAATTTGTTGGTAGAAGAGTTGAGGAAGGAAAAGAAATAGAGATATTAATACTAATAATTATCATCCCTCCTGCCCTCCAAATACTTGTATATGGGCTGCTGTTCTTCCACTTTGACTTCATGGTTAGCTTCTCTAGCTAAAACATATAAGTAATCACTTAGGCGATTGACATACTTAATCAATTCTGGATTTAAGTTCAGCATTTCTTGAACTCCAACCAAGGTCCGCTCCATTCTTCGAGTTACTGCTCGACATAAATGAAGAAAAGAACTGGACATAGTCCCATTGGGAAGAATAAAAGCCTTAGGCAGACCTAACTTTTCTTCCAACTTATCAATATTGTCTTCCAACTCCTGAACATATTTTTCCGTTATTCTGGGCATCTGGTTCCGATCCAGTTTACTTCCCCCCACATCCGCCCCAACCTGGAACAAATCATTCTGAATCTTTTTTAAAATATCTTTCAATTTTAGATCTTCAATAAAACATAGTGCTACACCGATCATGGAATTTAATTCATCTAACTCTCCAAAGATGCTTATCCTAGGATCATTTTTACTAATTAGCCCACAGCCAAAAAAAGTTGTTTTTCCAGTATCACCGATTTTAGTGTAAATTTTCATTATTTTACAACCCTTCCCCGATATTAATTACCTGGTCTTCATAACTCCCATCCCGATAAATGGTAATGCCTTTGCATTTATATTTCCAGGCCAGAAGATAAGCTTCTTCAATATCCTTAATGGCCGCCGTACGCGGGAAATTTATAGTTTTAGAGATAGAATTATCAACCTGTTTTTGCAGCCGGGCCTGCATCTTGATGTGCCACTCCGGACTTATATCCTGAGCGGTAACAAAAATGTCCCGCACCGATTTGGGAATTTCTTTAAGATGCTGAATGCTGCCCGAGGCAGCCACTTTACGGATCAATTCTGGGGAATAAAATCCTCTCTTCTTGGCTACGTCCTCAAATACTTTATTTACATAAATTAACTGATTACTGCTCAAAACCGTTCCTTGGTAAGATAACGCAAACAGAGGTTCGCAGCCAGCAGAAGCTCCGGCAAGAATACTTCTTGAACCGGTGGGAGAAAGAGCCAGCATAGTCATATTGCGTACCTTTATTCCGTTCTTTTGCAATTCAGAACCTTCCCACGCCGGGCAAACGCCGCGTTTTTCAGCCAATTCCGAAGATTTTTCTTGTGCTGACTGCTTGAAAAAAGAAATAAACTTTTCTGCAAAATCCAATCCTTCCTCAGAATCATATTTTATTCCCAGCATCAACAACATATCAGCAAATCCCATTATGCCCAATCCAAACTTACGGGTTTTCTTGGTTTGTTCCGCAATTTGAGGATGAAGATAAGTATTGACATCAATAACATTATCCAAAAAATGCACGGAGTGGCCAATAACTTCTTTTAACTGATCCCACTCTAAATCGGTTTCAGACTTATTAACAAACTTGGCTACATTAATAGCTCCTAAGGCGCATCCCTCTCGAGCAAGAAGTGGAGCTTCGCCGCATTGGTTGGTAGTTTCAATTTCGCCCAAATGCTTAGCTGGATGTTTGCGGTTTATTTCATCAATGAAAATTAATCCGGGGTCGCCGGTCTTCCAAGCATTTTGAGTTATAACTGCAAATACATCTCTAGCTCTCAACTTGCCGCAATATTTTTCAGTTCGAGGATTGGTGACATAATATTCCCTATCCGCTTCCACCGCCCGCAGAAAATTATCCGTAACTGCAACAGAAATGTTAAAATTTTTCATGGATTTTTTGTCCCGTTTGGATTCAATGAAGCGAATAATGTCCGGATGGTCAACTCTCAACACGGCCATGTTAGCCCCCGGTCTAACTCCACCCTGTTTGATTATGTCTAAAGCTTGATCATAAACATTCATAAAAGCTACTGGACCAGAAGCTACGCCAGTATGCATCTTTACAACGTCACCTTTAGGACGAAGATTGGAGAAAGAAAATCCCGTGCCCCCGCCCCGCTGATGGATCAAAGCAGCATCCCGCAAAGTTCCAAAAATGGTTTCCATCTTATCTTCGATGGGTAAAACAAAACAGGAACTAAGCTGCTGAATTTTCTTGCCGGCATTCATTAACGTCGGTGAATTAGGCAGAAAAGTTAAATTGGCCATTATCTGATAAAAATTATCTTCCGTCCGTTTAACTTCTTCCGAAGTTGAACCATAGCCAGCATCAGCTTTAGCTGCACTTACTGCCACCCGGCGCAGCATTTGTTTAGGTGTCTCAATGGTATTGCTGTTCAAATCTTTCATTAAATAGCGCCGTTTGAGAATTCTTAAGGCTTCATTAGAAAAATTAAGATTGTCGTCGGATCCATCTTCTCCCAGAATTAGAAGCCGTTTTTCCCGCTCCTCGTTGCGTTTATGCCGGTAAAGGATATAGGCCTTGGCAGTCTTGGCGTGCCCATTGTCAATTAAAACTTTTTCCACTAAATCCTGGACTTCTTCTACCGTCGGCAAATCTTGTTTTAGATGTCCGTCTTTTTTTTCCAATTCCAGTTTCTGCAGAACTACTTGGGCTAGTGATAAGGATAAATTTTGGTCTTTTCCCCCTACCGATTGAGCGGCCCGAAAAATGGCCTCAGCGATTTTGTTTACATCAAACGGAACAACCCTCCCATCCCGTTTAATAATCTCTTTAATTATAACCCCAGATGAATGCTTGGAAGAACCAGTTACAGAATTATAATTAACAGTTGAGTCAGCTTTAGTTGAATCAACTTCATTAAATCCAATTTCAACCTTCAAAGCTTCAATTGGTCCACTCCTCTCAGCTGCTGGTTCTGATTTTTGTTCCGGGTTCATCTTATCCATCCTTAAACTAATCACCACCAGACCTTGTCAAAGAAAACCGACCACCACCGGTCACAGACCGGATGACACAAGAAATTAAACTGCGATTTAATTTCTGTGCAGAAATGAGATTGTTTTCTCATTTCTTGCATGCTCGCTTCGCTCGGGTCGGTTTTCTGACACTGCTTTTTCCAATAGATATTCAATTGGATGCAAACCACTGGTGAACACACCAGTGGAAAAAGCAGCTTTTAATATTTTAATATGTTTAACATTAAATAACCCGGTATTTAGGCTATAATTACTAATCTGGCCTACTTACCTAACAACCGCCATTTACCTAACTACAACCGGTAGTCTGCCCGCAAATTTCACACAGCATGCAAGTTCCACTTTGCCGAAGTTGAACTGCCCCACAGCCGCCACATTTCTGCCGGTCATCTTTTGAACTTAAAATGGTACTAGCGGCAGTTAAATTTATAATTGCACTGGTGGTAGTTAAATTTATAGTTTTCTCAGTAGTATTTTTCCCATCAATTGTATTTTTTCTGCTTGATAAATATAGACTGTTCAACCCGCCCTTATTAAAGTTAGAGGAAGAATATTCCTCCAAAAAAAAGCCCAATTCCTTAATTAGGGGGTTGCCTTCCAAATTTAAACTTCTAGCGGCAATTTCCCGAGCCGGTAATCCCAGCTGCAAGCCCAAATTTACAGTATTAGTTAACGCCTGCAAAACTACTTCTTGAGCTGGAGAAACTCCCTCCAAGACCATATTTACTGAAATTAAACTCTCATTTTCAATCCGGCCAGCCAACTGCAGCTTCTTATTTCCCAGGCTCACTATCTTTATCAAATTACTTACCGTTGCCTGATTTTCAGCCTTGACAACAGGAGCAGATTTTGTGTCTTCCAGAATTTGTTTTAGTTCAGGTGATTCTTCCAAAGTAGCATTAAGCGGCTGGGATAATTTAGATCCATCTCTATAAATAGCCACTGCCTTAATCATCATTTCCCAGGAATCATAGAAGGCCTGCTTGATTTGTTCCACAGTCCATTCTGGAGGCATGTTTATGGTTTTAGAGATTGCTCCCGACATGAAAGGTTGAATGGCCGACAATACTTTTAAGTGGCCGTAAGGATGGATATACCTGGTTCCTTTCCTCCCACATTTATTAGCGCAATCAAAAATAGGGTAATGTTCAGAACTAAGATGTGGCGCTCCTTCCACAGTCATAGTGCCACAGATATACTCATTGGCGGCATTTATCTGTTCCTTACTAAAACCAATTGACTGAAGGAAATCGGAATCCTTATTTTTAACCACTTGATGGTATAATTCCTGACCTAAGTTCCAAGGATTAAAAACGTGTCTAATATCCATGGAATTCCTTAGCTCTATTTCGATCTTATCCAGTATTTCAGCAGTCAATCCTTTAGCCATTAATGTGTCCCTATTTATATATGGGCTTCCAATCAAAGTTCCTTGGCCAAGACAGTAAAAAATAATTTCTTCAACTTGCCAATCATCATAACCTAAATGCTTCAATGATCTAGGGACGGATTGATTTACAATCTTAAAAAAACCTCCCCCAGCTAACTTCTTAAATTTTACTAAGGCATAATCTGGCTCTACCCCGGTAGTGTCACAATCCATAACCAAACCTATTGTCCCCGTGGGAGCAATTAAAGTTACCTGTGCATTGCGGTAACCCCACTTCTCACCCCAATCTAAAGCTCGATCCATTGAATCATGAGCTGCTTGAAGAAGTTCTTCTGGACATAACTTCTGATCGAGGGCTTTAGGTTTAATAGTTAACCCTTCATAATCGGAACGGTTGTAAGCCGCGCGGCGGTGATTCCTAATCACCCGCAGCATGTGCTGTTTATTCTGGGAGTAATTTTCAAACGAACCCAAGACCCGAGCTAATTCGGCAGAAGTAGAATAAGCATCACCAGTCATGATCGCGGCCAAAGCCCCGGCAATAGAACGTCCTTCATCACTATCATAGGGAACGCCTTGCAGCATCAACAAAGACCCGATATTAGCGTAACCTAACCCCAATGTTCGATAGAGGAAACTATTGACCGCTATATTCTCCGATGGAAAATGGGCCATCAAAACTGAAATTTCCAAGGCGATAGTCCACAATCTCACTGTGTGTCGATAGCCATCGACGTCAAAAGAATTAGTTTCATCATCGTAAAACTTAACCAAATTTATGGAAGCTAAATTACAGGCGGTATCATCCAAGAACATATATTCACTGCAGGGGTTGCTGCCATTAATCCGCCCATCCTCCGGGCAGGTATGCCATTCATTGATGGTGGTATCATATTGAATTCCCGGATCAGCACTGGCCCAGGCACAATAAGCAATATCTTCCCATAACTTTTTAGCTGAAATAGAAGTTATTGGGCTGCCGTCAGTTCGGGAAGTTAAATTCCAATTGCTTCCTTTCTCTAAAGCAGTAAAAAACTCATTTGGAATACGTACTGAATTGTTGCTGTTCTGCCCCGATACGGTTAAGTAAGCTTCTGATTCGTAATGGGTGTCAAATTCCTGCAAGGGCAAATTATAACCCTGTTTAGCCAAGTTTAAGGCTCGCACCAGATAACTTAAGGGAATATTATTTACCGCCGCCAGTTTCAATTGTTCCCTCACTTCAGAATCTTCCAGGGGGTTGGATTTATTTTTAGCTAAGTCGATTAATTTTGATAGTCTCTGTTTTAGGATTTTACTCCCCGCTACCAAGCTGGCTACTTTCTCTTCTTCCCGCACTTTCCACCAGATAAAATTTTCAATCTCCGGATGATCTAGATCCAGGCAAACCATTTTAGCGGCTCTCCGAGTAGTCCCCCCAGATTTAATACTTCCCGCCGCGACATCAAATATTTTTAAAAAACTCATCAGTCCAGAACTGGACCCGCCGCCGCTTAATAATTCTCCCTTGCCTCGTAATCTAGAAAAATTGCTTCCAGTACCGCTACCATATTTAAAAATTCGGGCTTCCCTTAACAATAAACTAAAAATTCCCCCATCGCGCACCAAGTCATCATTAACGGACTGAATGAAACAAGCATGGGGCTGGCTGCGGGTATAAGCATCCCTAGAATATTCTAATTGTTTAGTAATTGGATCAACAAAACTGTGCCCCTGAGCTGGACCAGTTAACCCATACGCCCAATTCAAACCGGTGGTGAACCATTGCGGGCTGTTAGGAGCTGCTATCTGGGCAGTAATCATGTAAAGTATTTCTTCATAAAATATTCTGGCATCTTGCTCAGAAGCAAAATAACCATACTTTTCTCCCCAGTGCCGCCAGCACCCCGCAATTCGATGGGCAACTTGTTTAATACTAGTTTCACTGCCAGTAATTAAACGTCCACTTTCATCCAATAATAATTCTCCCTCTTCGTTGCGCAGAGGCACACCTGCTTTACGAAAATATTTTTGGGCTAGAACATCAGTAGCTACCTGGGTCCAGAAGTCAGGAACTTCCACATCTTCCATCCTAAATACAAGCGACCCATCATGGTTTTTAATAACTGAACTGCGTCGTTCAAAATTGAAATCAGAAAAAGGATCACTATTTTCGGTAGTAAAATAACGCTTAATTACTAATCCTTCTTCTCCCGGCGTGATGACCTTATTATCTAACTTAACCCCATCAAAATTTTTGTCTTCCATTTTCCCGTACCTCTTTTAGTAAATGGAGAGCTAAGAATAGAACATCTTTAACCCCCCTTTTCAAAACAGAGCACTAAACCCCCTTAATACTGCTGTTTCTGAATGGGATTAAAACAAAATTATTTAAATAGATTTTAGTTATGGAATATGAAGGTTGGAGTAGGCATAAAATTCACAAAAATTATTTAAACCAAACTTCCTTTCCTTTAAATATGATCCTAAAACTTATGCTTCAGAGTTTATATTTTTTCCTACCAGCTTATTTGGCCAATATGTCTCCAGTATTGTTTCGATTTATACCTTGGGGCAGTCAGCCGATTAATGAGAAATGGTTTGGAGAACATAAAACTTGGCGGGGGTTAATCATAGCTCCATTAATAAGCAGTTTAATTTTTGGGCTGCAGAAATTTTCTTTCCAAGAAGGATTTGTTGATTTGGCAATAATTGATTATGCTGATTTTTCCTTACTCTTAGGTTTTCTTCTAGGCCTGGGAGCGATATTAGGTGATTTAGTAAAAAGTTTCTTCAAACGGAGAAGAGGCTTACAACCGGGAGAGAGATGGTTATTTTGGGACCAATTAGATTTTGTAATGGGGGGATTAATTTTAGGATCGTTTATTTATGTACCCAAAGTTGAAGTGGTGTTAATTTTAATTGCGGCCAGTCCAATCCTGCACATAATAACTAACCATTTAGGATACTGGTTAAGAATAAGAGATGTTAAGTGGTGATTAGACTAAAGTGTTGCGGGACAAAGTAATTTATTATCGTTTTAGGCTAAGTCATATTCCCAACTACTAATTATAAATTCGTCCAGTACCAACAATAAATAATATCATATCCCTTCTAGGATCCATCTCCGGGTGCAGATCTAAATATTCATAAACTGCAGTATCGATAGAATTTATTATCCCGGGAAAATTATCAAACCGCGCATTAGCACGAAGATGTTGAAGTAAAGTAACTATATTTTCACCGGGATAATTGTCCCAGATACCCAAACCCAGGCCGTAGGTGTCCATAGCCTCTAAGAGCAGTTCTAGTGCTCCAGAGTAATCCCTATCCCGAAGAAATAACCCTTTAGCAAGAAAATCCACCCTATCCTCTTCCCTAAAAAAATTAACTTCGTCCTCATCGCTGGGAAGACGAGGATCATATTGTTCGTTATTTAAGAGCTCGGCATTGATATCATAGGAAACATCAAATAGATTCAAAAATTGATCATAGACCTGTTCTAAATTATAGGCATCATCCTGTTCCTTAAATTGACGGATACTATCCTCATAAAACCCCAATTGCTCCAGTACCAGATCGCGGTATTCCTTACTAGTCTTTTTACCATCTTTTTCAAGCCGCTTAAATTTAATACTATTTATCTGTGCAGCATAGAAAAGCTGCCCTTGCTGCTGAATACAGTCCTGGATTTTTTTCTCTAAAACCAAATTATTGGTGTAGCGGAGATAGTCTATCGCCGCACTAACATAATTCTCAATTTGATAGGTTTGATCCTGCCTTTCTAACTGGACCAGATCTTCGGAGGAAAAATAATTTCTTTCTTTTACTCTTCCATAGATTACATATACTGGCGGGCGTGATTCGAAGAGGATTACAGTAGCATAACCCACATTTAGATCAGTAAATAACGTTCCTTCCAAATATTCTTCCAAACAACCTAGAGCTACTTCCGCCGGAAGAGACGGAGGCTGCTCAACAGTTGATTCTAAAGTAGAAGGAAAAGGTATCGGATTAAATTGAGTAATTTTTTTAAGGGGCGAGAGTTTAGGTTTAATTTTTGGACTGGGTAGAGGATAATTTTTAGAATGTTCTGGTTTGGGAAAGTTTTTCTCAGAAAAAGTGTAATCTGAAGTAGTGGTTGGATTTTCAATTTTTTGAGAATGACAATAACCGATGGCTAATGCAGCAAGGACAGATGTACCAATAAGGGTGCGTTTAAGCCAGTTCATAGTTTTTTAAAATTTTTTTTATATATTTAAACTATTACTGAATCCATATTGGTGGAGAATCTGAGGTATACGTTCCACATAATCCTGAGCCAATATAATCCCCTCTATAGTGGGATCATTATCTACTGCATGATAAACTTGGGGGTAATCAGGGTCAAAGTGGCGTTTAGGGATGTTTTTTAATAAACCTTTAATTCTTAGACAGCTATACAACCCCGAGTCTTCTTTGTACAACTGCCATCTAGTCATGCCGGCATAATGCTTTTTATAAAATTCTAATGGATCACAGTCTTCAACTCGTTCAGCCCATCTAATTTTATCTTCCGACTCCATTTTGTTTTAAAATAGAGGTTCATTTAAAAATCCTTCTGCTAAAAACCTCTCCAACTTACAGTTTCTGGATAAACCTAATAACTTCCTCAATTTCCCTAATTAACGCGTCACGTTGTTCATTTGTAAGTGAAGTGTCAATAATAATAGGGCGAAGGCGGAGAGAAGCTTTACCGCCTTTATTCCGCGGTACATACAACTGGAGAGGTGATCTCTTATTTTTATCAGCTATCAATTCATCCAATGAATGCTTAAGGTCGCTAACACTAAAGTTTTCTTGGTTAATTAGTTCAATCCAAGTTTTGATTTCTTCTTCAATCTGTTCCGGAGGAACATGTTTTGACAGATACTGCATCAAACACCCCGCTTTAGTAGCATCAAGAGCTGGAGTGTCATTATTAGCCAAGGCATCTTGTAGAACCTGGGGAAAGGTAGTAAGTTTCTCCAGCCGTTGAAGCTGCCGTCTTCCGAGTTTAAACAATTCCTCCGCCTCAGCTTTGCTGTGTCCCTGTTTTAGGTAAGCCACAATGGCATAAGCCCGATCAAGATCAGTGTAGGATTGGTGCATCTCTTCAGTAATAGCTGCGATACGCAAATCTAACTGATCTTCTTTAGTCTCATTAACACCTGCATTACGTTTAGAACGCTTTTCAGATTTAGGAACAGATTCTAGCAAACCTTTAGCATAAAGACGATGATATAAGCTTCGATTTTCTTTCAGCAGCTGCCCTCTAGTCAAGCCGGCATAATGTTCTTTATAATAAGCTGCAGGATCGGCGCCAAACTTCCCTAATGAGTCCACAGCGGGCTTAGGCGCAGCTTGATCCGATTTAGCAACAACATCGTCTTGGACTTCTAGATCCCTATTATCCCAATTATAACGCCGCTTAAGATATCGCAGTGGATCAAGGTCTTTTATTAAACCAGTAAAATCTTTATCATCCAAACTCATTTTAGAGAAAAGTAATAATTAGTTTATAAACTCTTGCGCTTAAATTTACTACCCCAATATCCTGCCTGCATTAGCAACGAATATACCGCAGCAATCCCGGTAGAAAGATAAGCTAATACTGGCCAATTTAAAAACAACAAAATTAATACTAAGGTTCTAGTAAATAATATGGGAGCTTTAAATTTAGATAGTACATATCCACTCTGCGCCAAAACATATAATCCCAGCGCCAGGTAAGAATAATACTCCTCCAACACCCAGCCAATTTTTACCAGCGCCAAAAAAGTTACCAATCTATCACTAAAATAATCAAAATATTTACCCAATTTAGTTTCCTTAGATAACCTGGCCACCACCCCGTCTAAAGCATCTATCAATAAATGAAGCAAGGAAAAAATAACAAACAATAGGTGGTTCTGGAAGAGGAAAAAAATAGCCAAAATTCCAGCCACCAATGACCCGGAGGTAAGAATATTAGCCGTCACTCCCTGCCGGAGCAGAAACAACCCTATTGGCCTTAAGGTTCTAGTTCTCCAACTCTCAAACCAAGCCATAAACCGTTTGCGTAATTCATACATAGGAAAATATATAAAGAAACAGTATAAAAAAGTTACTATGGTTTTATACTCTACTGAAGTAGAAAAAGTAATTGAACGGATTAAAAAATCAGAGGCTAAATTAGTCTGTCTGCAGCTCCCAGATGGAATGAAGACTTATGCTAAAGAGATCGCTGATAAAATAAGCCAGGAAACTAAAGCCCGAGTTTTAATATGGCTGGGAAGCAATTTTGGTTCCTGTGATATTCCCCTAGGACTAAGCAAAATGAGAGTTGACCTTCTAGTCAGCTGGGGACATAATTTCTACCACAAAAAAGTTGAGGGATGGTGAGATGGAAGTTATGTTCTTAGATGCCGCCTATACCGGCAAAGTGAAATTAAACCAAGCAACCTTAGATTATATTACTAAGAAAAAGTACCGGAAGATTGGATTGTATGCCTCGGTGCAATTCTGCAACCAGCTAGCAGAAGTAGAAGAACAACTGCATAAGTTAAAACTGGAGTTAGTAACATCCCAACCAGACCGAACTCACGTTAAAGGACAACTGCTGGGCTGTGATAATTACCATAATTCTCTTAATCTGAACCAGGATGTGGACTGCTACCTCTATGTAGGTGACGGGCGATTTCATCCCCTGGCATTAGTCTATCTGCAAAAAGACAACCCCCAACTTAAGGAAGTTATCTGCAATGATCCAATAAGCAATAAAATGACCCTAATGGGGGTTAAGGACATTGAAACCATACTTAAGAAATATAGAGGATCGTTGATTAAATTCCTATCCGCTGATATCATTGGAGTCATATCCACCATAAAACCAGGACAGGAGCAGCTCCGGCCAAGTTTTCAGCTGGAAAAAAAGTACCCAGGAAAGAAATTTTATTATTTTATCGACAATACGGTCTCCTTTGACAATTTGGAAAATTTTAATTTTATTGAGGTATGGGTTAATACCGCCTGCCCCAGGATAGGTTTTGATGACCAAGAAAAATTTCTCCTAGGGGTAATAAACCTCAATGATGCTCTTGAAGCTAAGGAAATACTCAGCCAAGATAGCCTGTTTAATCGACAATAAAATTTACCCTTGGAAGCTATGCCAAAAGTTTATTTTGAACTTGTATTCGGCCCCGTTGTGATCCTGCCAACCATTTATCGTCGATCTTCCGTCGAGAGATTAGGGAAAGATTTAAATATTATAAGAAAATTACCAGCAGTAAGAAAACTTGTTTTCTATGTAAAAAGGAGGGAAAAAGATATGGTGACTGTTGTTGCAAGAACTGGTGTAAAAAAAGATAAAGGGTATCTGTATTTTGTTGATAAGAACGGGAACGTTGCTCGAGCCAAAATGAGCCGAGCCGGCCGGAAAAAAGGTAAAACTAGAGTTGAAGTTGTAAATAGAGCAAATGTTAAAAAAGAGCGCGGGTACCTATACTTCATTGACAAAAGCGGTAACGTGGCTAAAGCACAAATGGCTAGAGGCCGGAAAGCAGGTAAAAGAAAAGCAGCCAAGAAAAAAACCGTAAAAAGAAAAGCAGCCAAGAGAAAGACGGTAAAAAGAAAGCCTGCTAAGAGAAAAACAGCCAAGAAAAGAAAAAGGTAAATCTTCTTTTTTTTATTTTTTTTATTAATTTATGAAGTAAATTATTCTAAGTTAGTGGTTTAATAATAGTCAAAGTTCTCGGGTCACTCGCCGGCGAATGGGTACTGTGTATTTTGATGCCAGAATTCCACTGTGTTTCTTACTCCCGGTCAATATCAAGTCGCTATCATTCGTTAATTTCCTAAGGAGATTACCTGTGGAATTCTACAGCTTAAATTTGAAGCTAATTTTTAAATCTTAAATGGGACTTTTTAACTTAAAAGAATATCTTGTCGGAAAAGTATACTAATAGAATATATTTTATTAATAACCCTAAAAAACTATAAAACAGTAATTTTTTAAGACTGTACCTAGCCATTCCGGCTACTAAAGACAATACTGAAGAGGCCAAAGGAAATAAGTTAAAGAGAAATATGGCCCAGGCCCCATATTTTTCAATATAGCGGTGAAGTTTCTCAAACTTAGTCTTACCAACCAGGTCATGAATTATCTCCCCGCTCATTAAATACCCAACTGCAAAATTGATAACTTGAGCTACCATCGCAACGGCCATAACAATAATGATTAAAGTTACTCCATTATATCCATAAGCAATATAGTATGGGATCAAGGTCTCAAGGGGCAGCAATAGGAAAAACAAGTAGCCGGCAAAATTAATTATAGCAAAGGAAATTAAACTGGGCTCTTTGCCAGATAATAAATCTTTACCTACTGTAAAAGATATCAAAGCCATAGCCAGGAAGATACCAATCAGGCTGAATATAACATTCTTTTTTCTAATCTTTTGTTTAATTCTCTCGCCTAAAGTCATAATAATAGGTTTATTTTAGATAATTTAAAGCTTTTGTTTTGGACGGTAATCTTTTAAATAAATCTATTTTTAAGTAATTAAGCGAAAATTTAAGTGAACAGCGAAAGTCTACTCAAACACAATCAAAATGAAACTGCCTGAATTCAAGAGCCGAGCTTTCTTTGCCCCAATGGCCGGAGTATCTGATCCAGCGCTAAGATTAATCTGCAAAGAATTAGGCGCCGGATTAGTGGTAACTGAATTTACCAATATCCATGCCATAATCGCCAAGAGCGAAGAAATACATAAGTTCGTTGAATTTTCAACTCAAGAAAGTCCGTTATCAATCCAATTATTTGGTTCAGACTTGGAGGCATTAGAAAAAGCTATAAAAATTGTTGAACCCCATTTTGATATCATTGATTATAATATGGGCTGTCCGGCTCCGCACATCACCCAGCAGATGGCCTGTTCGGCCTTACTGCAGCAGCCAGAATTGACTAGGAAGATATTTCAAACTATGGTCAAAAATTCTTCCAAACCGGTAACGGTCAAAATTAGGGCGGGAGTTACCGCGCCGGATAAATGGAAGGAAATTGCTCAGATTGCTGAAGAAGAAGGTCTGGCAATGATAACTCTCCATCCCCGGACAGTTAAACAAGGTTACAGCGGCCAAGCAGATTGGAAATTAATTCAAGAATTAAAACAAACAGTAAAAATACCCGTGGTGGGAAATGGGGATATCCAAACTCCGGAAGATGCTAAACGGATGTTAGATGAAACTGGCTGCGATTTTGTCATGATTGGACGAGCAGCAGCCCAAAACCCATTTTTATTCAGCCAGATAAATGATTATTTAACCACCGGAAAATATAAAAAAATTTCGGCCAAAGGAAAGATCAAAACGTTTTTTCAATATTTAAAATACGCTAAAATGTACCCTTCAATAAAATTTGCCAACCTACGGATGCAGGCCATGAATTTTTCCCGCGGATGCAAGGGAAGCAAAACCTTGCGGGGGGAATTAATAACTGTTGCCAATAGTGAAGAGTTAGAGAAAGTAATGCACCGGTTTTATGAGCAGCTGTGATTTAATCAATACATAGGTCTGATAATATTGCCTAAGCACGTACCTAGGCCAATTAATTAAACTTTTTTAACAATACGGCAATTTTTTTAGTTATAATTTTGACAGCAGAATTAGTATCATCATTATTTACTTCCAGATCAAAATCTATTTTCTTTAAAGTATGATAATATAATGGATCGTAATATTCTTCCAGCAGTATCTTAGCCGCATCAATGTACTTTTGACTATCAATTAAATTAATAATTTTATCTTTGTTTTGTCTGCTAAGGATCTTCTTTAAGCTTAAAGTAATAGTTTTTAACTCAGTTATTGCGGGAGTATTATCTTTATTATTATTTTTAGTGTCTTTAGTCCTATTATCTACATCAGACAAGTATTCGTCCACCGCTTCCTTAGCCCTAAGATTTAAGTCCTTGATAAGCAGAATATGCATTCCGGTTTGCATTGCCTTATATAAAAAAGGAGGTATTTCCACCAGACCTATTTTCCGGCTCTCTCCCTCTACCACAATATATTTTTCAGAGTTTAATTTATCTAACTGCTGCAATAATAAATTGTCAAACTTTTTTTGGGAATTTGGTTTTAATCCAATACCACCGTACAGACTTCCCCGATGCTGAGCTAATTCCTCCAAATTCAAGGAGTTGGGAAATTTTGCTAGAAGTTTGGTTTTTCCGGTGCAAGTAAGCCCCCAGATTACAACTAATTTAGGTTTAAGAGAATAGCTTTGTAACTTTTCCCGGACATAATAACGGTAATTTTTATAACCACCAGCCAGCTGAAAGACTTTATATCCTAGCGACTCCAACAGGGCAGTTACCGCCCTAGACCTCATCCCCCCCCGCCAGCAATAAATTATAATCTCCTTAGGTTTATGCTTATTTATTTCAGCTATAAATTCCGGCAGCTTTTTAGAGAAGAACTCAATTCCTTTCTCAACTGCCTTTTCCTGAGAAACCTGCTTGTATAAAGTACCAACTACCGCCCGTTCTTCATTGGAAAGAATCGGGAGATTTATAGCTCCCGGAAGATGATCTAATTCGTATTCTTTAGGTGAACGAGTATCAATTAAGAGTACTTTCTGCTCTGACCAAAAAATTTTCAACGCCGTTTCAACATCAATTGGAATTACCATGTTCTTACTGGCCGCCGGCCGATAGTTTAGAGAGAAGTTCAACCAAATCGTTTCCCGGTTTTAATCCCAGATAATCTGCAAAAAACTCCATAGATGAACCATACAACTGGGGGAGTTCATAATAATGAAAAATCGTTAAATTTGCTAATTCAGCGGCTAACCTAACACTCCGGTCATGGTCGGTTTTCCAACAGAAATCGGCCCAGTCGCAGATAGCAATATCCAAGATATCTTCTTCTGGTTCATTAGGAAAATGCCTCTGCAGGAAAGACTGGTAAGCAGCAAAGACTCGGTTAAAATTTTCCGGTTCCTGCTCCAGCCCATTTCTTAAACAATAAATTAAAACTGGTTCAGCTAGATTGATGTTGTGCACATCGACACTATTCAATCCCCTAAAATGATGTTCCAGGTAAGTAAAATTGTATTCAGGCGTAAAATTGGATTTAGACATTTTAATTTTGCGGGATAAGAAGTTATTTTAAGGTAATTTAATTATTAATTTTATAATCTTTTAAAATTTAACTTATTCTGAGGATTCGCCCTTTTTGATTTTAACTAAAGTTTCCTTAAAGGCTTTAACCTGTTTGTCAGTAAGTTCCTTAGATCGAATGTAAGATTGGCGGATATTACGTAAAAATCTAGACTGGCGATATAATTCTGGATCAGCATTAAGAAAATTATACTTCCGATCATCTACTTGCTCGGAAAAAATTTGTTTAAGATGGCAGTCGGGGCAAATAGTGTACTGCCTATATTGAACCAGCACCCATTTATCCTTGCAGATGTTGCACTTTTGTTTAAACTTTAATCGAGCCATTTATCTTTAAAAACATCTACTATAGAATAACCTCTTTAGTATAACTTTAGCAGAGACTGCTTTAAGTCTTAATTATTAATGTTCATATATAAATCTTTAGGTGAAGATGTGAGGAAATTTACGCCCTACTCACATCCATCCCCACCACAACAAGCACCTTTATTACAGCCATTAGGGCAGGTTATAACTTCTGGCACATTAGCCGACTGGCCGTTAGAATCGCAGTCAACTTGATGCAGATCCTTGCCTTGACAAACATCAAAAGATTCCTTGCCATCAAAATCTACCACAACTCCCGCAACTTGGGGATCATTATTGGGGTCAAAATCGACGCATTTTTGCACACATTTCAGTTCCTTAGCACCTAGCAGAGGACTTATTTCCTGGCAGTAAGTGTCTCCCAAACAGAATGATAGGTTTTGGCTGGGTTGGCCCGGCTCTTCTACCCCAATGTTCCCGGAAGGACAGACATAATCAATGATATAATTATTACCCGGACCACAGGCATCTGTTTTTTTGTAGGGAAGACCAAAAATATTCATTCCAGATACATCACTTTTAACTTCCAAATTAGAACCATCGCCATCCATACAGGTAGGTTCAAAGGGCATTGGCTGGCATTCTAAGGTTAGACCATCACTGACACAAACTGTTCCCGGCGGGCAATCCTTAGTAATAGTGATCAAAATATCTTCATAACAGGTAAAATCCATCTTGGTAGAAGAAAAATCAGTATTATAACAAAAATCTTCGGCAGAAAAAGTTACTTCCCCTTCCTTAGGAGTATACTTAACCTTGCTAACAATCTCAAAACTGCCATTATCCAAATCTTCACATTTTTTTTCTACTCCCGGTTTGCAGACTAAATTAACTTCTCCGTTGACAATTTCCTCAATGCAAACTTCACCCTCGGCACACGCTTCCTGCAGATGCACTGTAACACCGTCTTCACAAACTACATCTAAACGGTAATCTTTAAATGGATGATACAAACAGATGTCAGGATCAGTAAGTAAAGCACCAGCTTCGTTGATGTAATAAGTCACCGACTTTAAATTGAAATTTGACCCATCAGGGTCATAACAAGTTAAACATTCTCCGCCCACACAAGGAAGGCTATATTTGCAGGTAGTGATGTCCCCCATAACTATTTTTTCTAATTGCCCATCATCATTCAGTTCTTCCAAGCAAAACAAATGGATTACCTGATTTTGATTATTTTCCAAACATTGGCCGACTGAATAAGTCCCATTGCCAAAATCGTACAAAGAGGAATTAGGATAACTGGCAAGATAAGTCTCCAGGTCAAAACCTACACATAAATCGTCCAATCCCGGAGGAATACAGTCCGTAAAAATTCCATCATTATCATTATCAAAAGGATAGCTGGATTGGATTCCCGGAAGGTTATCACATTTGTCTTCCGGATAACAGCTGTCGCCAATTCCATCATTGTCCAAATCGTAAGGATAAGTTTCTTCAATAGCCAAAGTAGTGGGGCATAAGTCTTTAGGCGAGCAGCTATCGCCAATTCCGTCATTGTCCAAATCATAAGGATAAGTTAGTTCAATGGCCAAAGTAGTGGGGCATAAGTCTTTAGGCAGACAACTGTCGCCAATTCCATCCCCATCCTGATCATAAGGAAGAGATTTATCCAGTATTTCTGTTTCCGGACACAGATCTTTGTAGCAGTTTTTAAGACCATTTATAGTAAATGGAAATTCATGCTGATCCCCAGGGATATCATCCTGGGGACAGACATCTAATTTACAGCGGCCAAAATAAGTTTCTAGGTCAGTAATACATTCTGCTCCCAGGCCAATTATATCTTGGCAGTTAAAACCAAAAGATTTAGGTTCATTTTCTTCACACGCCTGCTCTATCAAAATATTTTCTTTGCAATAATCCCCGATTATTTGAAATAAATTTTCGGGATTTATTCCCAGATCCTTAACTGAGTCGCTTAGCCCAATACTAACATAACCAAAAAATTGCAATGATTCATCGGTTGAGAATACTCCAGGAGCAAAATAATCATCCGCCGGATCAGCCGGATTAAGATCTATTTTAGTATAAATTACAGCGGTAGCAGGATCGCTGTCAGTGCAGGTAAAATACTGTTTAGGGATACAATTACCCCCAAAATAAACCTCCTGGGTGTTGCAGCCATGATCGTCATATTTTATAACCTCCGGTTCTAAAATATCCTCTCCAGAATCTAAATCGATTAAATCAGGACCTTTATCAGTGAAGGTTGAATCGTAAGGTAAATCTGGAAGATCAGCCAGGGGATTGTCGGCCGGAGTAATATCGGAGGCAATTACATTATCAATGGACCAATCAGAAGTAGATGAATCCGGGAAAGAAGTGGTATCAGAATAAATTTCCTCCAGACCATCCTTAGAAAGATATTTATTGGAACTAATTTCACTACCAACGCAAGCCCCCTGCAACCATAAAGCGCTTAACAGGGCCGCTCCGGTACGGCGCAGCCAGTATTTAGCCATAAGGGGGTGTAATTTAAGTTAGTTTATAAATATATTCTTAGATTTCATAACTATCAAGTGAGGTAAAAAGTTAATGTTGAGAGAGAGAGAGAGAGAGAGAGGTTTTAAATATAACTATAATATAAATCCAATAAGTTATAAAAAAGGTGATATAATGAATGAAAAAAATATCTTAATCAATCAATCAGTAGCAATTTTATGTGATGGTAACAATATTGAACGCAGCCTGCATGAATTAACTAATAAAACCACCGCCATGATCAATTTTGACACTTTAATTCCTAAGCTCCTCAGCGGACGGGGATTGAATAGGCTGATTTATTTCCGCGAGGGAAAAAATATTTCTTCCAAATTGGCGGAAAGGTTATATGAACATTATTATGGTTCGGTAGTTCCCTGCCATAAGTCAGCAGACATTCCCCTATCCATTAAAGCTACTCAATTAGCTTCCAAAGTTGACACCATCATAATCCTTTCCGGGGATTCTGATTATGTAGAATTAGTGCGTCATCTACGAGTGGAAGGAGTTAGAGTGGAAATTGCAGCAGTAAAGAAGACCGCGGCTAAAATCCTGATTGATGAAGCAGATTATTTCCATGAGATAACTAACGAAGATTGTTTTGTGTATACTTCTCCCAGTGTGAAAGGAAGAAGAAGCTCGATACCTAAAAACAGTAAACCAGACCCATTAAATTAAAGAGAACTTTGCAAAATTAGATGATTTATTAGCAAAGTTCTAAAGAGAAGTTTGAAATAGTCGTAATTTTGACCTTAAACAAACAATATATTAACTAAAATTACTTTTTTCAAACTTCTCTAAACGAAAAAAAGGATAAACGTAGAAATAAAAGTTTGCGGTACAGGTGACAGGATTACAATGCGGACCGCCGTCACATTCTTCCCCCGCTTCTACTACTCCATTACCGCAGAAAGTTTGGCACTGACAGCGGTCGTTGCAGAATTTGGCTGACATCGGGCAGTAGGGGCTTACCGGCTGCATGGGCAGTTCACATTGTTCACCTATTTCTACAACACCATTGCCGCAGCTGCTGTGATAAGAATAAAGAGGCGGTGTTGGGAGTGAGAATGCAGTAACGGTTGCCGCCAGGATAAGAAGAAGGACGAATTGTTTCATGGATGACAGAAATAGAACGAAGTTTAAATTGTTTGTGGATATTTTTTATCCTTCCACTGTTGGGCATGCCTCTGGCGTGCTTCTGCTAAAGAGAGGATGTTTTTTGAAAAATTCATAACTTCACAAAACTTAAACAAAGCGTTCATGATCATTTTCCGATTCTTTTGATCGCAATAGAATATTAATTTAATTTTGTTTTGCAGGAATATTATCAATAACTCAATCTTCTTATTAAAATAGCGTGCGACATGACCATCACTAAAAGACTTAATTGAGGATTTAATGGTCTTGGAATCATCCTTGTGACCTACCTGAAATAAAGTATAGAAGGTATAAATATCGTAAAATTTACCATTATCCTCATACCCTTCTCGTGGATCAACTTTTGCAACGCCAATATCAACTACAAAATCTTGTAAATTTTTAAGAAAAAGATTAGATTTCTCCAAATCTAATTCATTATAATTCCCTTGGCTGCTGATTGAGATGATGCGGATTTTTGATTTAGGGGGCATGTGTTAACAAATATTTACTTCTTTAAAAATATTCTTAGTGAGAAAAAAACTCAAGATTAAAAAACATGCCCCCGCCGGGCAGATGGTCGAGGAGAGTAGGTGCCCTAGATTTTGGTGGCTACAGTATAAGTTTTTTTGGAGGTGTTCAACTATATAAACGTTTCGCGTCATCCGTGCGTACTACGCGACATCGATGTCGCGAGGTCATGGAGAGGGTGCGCGGTCGGACCACAGCAAGACGCGCGCCCCCAGGCCGTCTGACCCCTTCAATCGGCTTGCATCCTTGCTCGCTCGACGCTTACCCGCTAGTCTTGCTGTTCGGGTGGAGTGGCCGCTCACGAGCGCCACTGAGGAGGCTTGTATGAACACGGGACACGGCTTGGTGCTTTGGCCAGGAGTCCTGAGCTGGATGATCATGGCTTGTGCCGAGGCTGATCAATCGGACGCTGGGATTAATAACGCCGGGGACGCCACCGAGATTCGCGCCATGCTCACGCAGGCTTCGGATATCCAGTCCATGCGTGCTGCTGTCCACGTCGCGCTGGCCTCGGCTCAGTTTGCTCAGTGGCCGGCCGTTGTTGATGCCATTGCCCAGGAGGAGCTCAAGGGCAGCCGCGTCGCCATCTCTGACCTGTACGCCGCTCTGAAGGCATCCGCGTTCCGCCTGCGTTTGGACTCGGGTAGAGAGTTTTCGACGGAGGAGTTCGTTGAGGCGCTCCAACACACTCTCGCCGCGGCTCACAAAGCAGGGCCTGAGAATCTCGGCTGGGAAATCGCGCTCGGAGGTTCTTCTGCGGAGGACCTGAGCGTAGCCACCAAGCTGCGCCCCACCGAGGCTGCGCTGGTGGCGCTAAGCTGGGCAGCCGCGGCCAACAGATTGGACGTCGCCAAAGCGGATGTAAGTATCCCTGGAAAGGCAGCGCTGGGTGTGATCAGTGCCAGCGTGGGAGCAGCTCTTTGGTGGGGTGCTGCCGTGGTGGTAGGTGGTACCTCTG